>OLGB01003223.1_pt1 | contig 15662 bp, 10 predicted proteins | sample 1605691 | NCBI WGS metagenome assembly OLGB01 (sample SAMEA3888925, study PRJEB22519) | human gut metagenome | biome: human gut; feature: human-associated habitat; material: faeces | place: Denmark | collected 2010 | reverse complement strand
GTCCTGGAACGCCGCCCCTCCAAGCAGCTCACATTTGAAGAGGCGAAAGATGAGATCGTACAGCGCCTTCAGATGAGCTATATAGCGAAGGAACTTGATGACCTCAGAAAAAAGGTCAAGGTCGAGATCAACGAGAAGGCGCTTGAAAACCTCGGCGGCATTCCCGCGGCTCCCGCTCCCAAGACTCCGGACGCTCCCGCCGCGGAGAAGCCCGCGGATAACGCCTCTAAATAACGATAGCATCAGGGTGGACCTAAAACGGGCCGGCGGCTTAAATTGCCTCCGGCCCGTTGTTTTATGAACATATTACCGATCTTCCCTCTCCGTTATCGGTTACAATATAGAAGGCGAAAATAAATTGAATAATATTGAAGAGGAAAATACCTTATGGATACTGTCACCGGCTACCACAGACAATTTCTTGAATACAAGGGAGAAATGTTCTTTGAACTTCTTTTGAAGAACATGGCGACGATACTTTTTATCCTTTTTGTCCTCCTCGTCTGGTACCTTTTGGATAAGGCCATTCCCTACATCATGACGCATATTTTCCGGGCCGCCGGCGAACGCGCGAGGAATACCGTCTATAAAGACGACGAGATACGCCGCGCCTGGCTGATGTACCGCATGTCCACGCTGCGGCAGCTCACGACCCAGATGCTGCGCGTGCTGCTCGCCACGGTGATGTGCTTCGTGATACTCAGCGCCATCGGCATCAACGTAAAACCCATCCTCGCCGGTATCGGCATCGCCGGACTGGGCATCTCCCTCGCGGCGCAGAACCTCATACGCGACTTTATCAACGGCGTGCTGATAATCGTGGAGGACCAGTACAATGTAAACGACTGGATACAGATAGGCGACTATCAGGGCACGGTGGAGCACTTTACGCTGCGCCTCACCCGCCTGCGCAGCCTTGAGGGCAACCTCATAATAATCCCCAACAGCGCCATTCAGAACGTCATAAACTACACTAAGGACTGGTCCTATACCGCCATTTACGTGACGATCCCATACGAGGAAGATTACGGCGAGGCGAAGCGGATATTGATGGAGCTTGCGGATGAGACCGTCAAGCAGGGAGATCCGAAGATATTCCCCGACCCGGTATTCAACGGCATCACCGGGTATGAGCAGAACGGGGTCAAGTTCCGTTGTTTTATAAAAACAGCTCCGGGCTACCAGTGGCGGGTGGGGTACAAATTCCGCGAAGAACTGCACAAACGTTATTCCGCGGCGGGAATCAAGTTCGCCTATCCGGCGGTCAGCAACTATTTGGCCTCTTCAGATCCGGCGGTTCTGGCTGAGATCGCCAAGGCTCAGGAGCTGCGTTCGACGCAGAGACCTCCTGAAACCGGAGCTCAGTTATAAGAATATTTAGAAAATGACCGGGGCGAATGGCTGTTCCGGTCATTTTTATTTGCTAAAATTCGGATAAGAGATAGAATCTAGCTCATATGAATTTATACCGGGGTGTGGTCATGTTGGAAATAAAATTTAATAAAAGATTTGAATGGAAAGATCTTCCCTCTCTTCCCGAAATAGAGGCTGAGGCGGCCAAACTGGCGAAAGATATCAATGTCGGCGAGACGCTCTTCTTCCGGGAACACGGCGTCAAGAGCGAGGCTGAATACAAACGCCGCGCGATGGCCGCCGGAATTATATCCAAGCACTCGCACGTCGGCTGGAATTCCTGGGATGAGACCGCGAAAAATATCGAGTTTATCTACAATGAACTGAAACGGCGCGGCAGCTACATAACCCGCTTCGGCTTCATCCTCGACTGGGTGATGGGAGTGCCCGCCGCGCATCGCGGCAAACTGCCGAAGGGCACGGGGCTTATCCTCAACACGCCGGAAGAATGGGCGGCTCTGGGGCAGATCGTACCCGTGCAGCCGCATATGTCGGACCATATGATCGGTTCGCCGAACGCGCTGGAAAATACGATCCTCGCCCTTAACGCCGGTGTCACCTCGATAGGGAACGTCTCGCATTACTTTACATACGAATACCCGGGCGTGGAGCTTGAATACGAACGTACCGTCAACTCGCTGACGGCCTTTATGCTGATGGGAAAGGTCGAGGGTACGATCGTCCATTCAAACATGGACGACGGCTTTGGCAACCAGTTCAGAGACCTCGCGAGCATAACCGGCTGGGCGATGATGGAACGCCATCTTGTCGAGGATATGCTGGGCGCGCGAATGGCCTTCGCCTACGGAAACCTTTTCAGCGACCCGATGGGACGGATAATAATACACTCGGTGATGGAGAAGCTCAACGAGCATCACACGCCGGGGACGATGATATTCGGTAATACTGTTGACTACGGCCTCGACTATCAGCGGAACTACGGAGCGCTGGCCTCATTCTCGCTCGCGGACGCGATATTCCAGCGGCACACGCCCACCGGCCACGCCGTCGCTTCCGTCCCCGTGACGGAGGCGGTGCGCATACCGACCGCGCAGGAGATCGTCGACGGCCACCTGACCGTCGATATGATGATAGAGAAATCGAAATTTATGGAGCCATTCATCAACTGGGAGAGGGTGAACGCCGAACGCGACCTCTATATCTTCTGCGGCAAGATATTCTTTGAACGGATGATGAACGCCCTTGACGACCTCGGCGTGGATATAACGCACCCGGGCGAGATATTTGCGGCGCTGAAGGCTATCGGGCCGCGGCAGCTTGAGGACCATTTCGGCGCGGGGGAGATAAGCGCCGCAGGCGAGAGGACTCCCGTGCGCCCCACGGATATGATGAAGAATCTCAACGCAAAAAAAGACGAGGCCATTACGCGCCTCGGAGGACCGGACGAGACGCTGTCGGGCGAAAAGGTGCTAGTGGGCTCCACGGACATACACGACTACGGCAAGGAGATCGTCAAGACGATACTCACAAAGGCCGGAGCCGCCGTATTCGACCTCGGGAATTACGTGACGCCGGAAGATGTCGTCGAGACGCTGATAGAGACGGAGGCCAGGGCCGTCGCGCTGAGCACCTACAACGGGATCGCGCTCAGCTACGCCCGGGAGCTTACGGAAAAGATGAATGAAGCGGGAACGGAGGCGGTACTTATCCTGGGAGGCCTCCTAAATGAGAACACGGAGGGCGGCTCGCTCGCCGTCGACGTCACCGAAGAACTTAAGTCACTCGGCGTAAACTGTGACAACGACATGGACAAGATCGTCTCCACGGTCAAAGAGATCTATGCCGAAAGATAAAATGGCCGTGCTGCTTGATTTTGGCAGCACCCACACAAAGGTGACGGTGGCGTCCGTGCGCGAAGAGAGGATACTCTTCAGCGGCGGCACTCCCTCCACCGTAAAGAGCGACGCGCGGCTCGGGCTTGAGCGCTGCCTGGAGATGGCGCGGAGCGTTCTTTCCGCATCCGAGTTTGAAAGCGCGCTGAAACTCGCCTCTTCCAGCGCCGCGGGAGGCCTTCGCATGGCGGTGATCGGCCTCAGCCGCAGCCTCAGCGTCACCGCCGGCCGCTGCGCCGCGTTTGGTGCGGGCGGGAAGATTATGACGACGCTGGCCGGGAAGATAAATGAGTCAGACCTTGCGAAACTTGCGGAGGAGAAGGTAGAAATAATTTTATTTTGCGGCGGCTATGAACGCGGCAGCGAGGCTGCGCTGCTGCACAACGCCTCCGTCCTTGCCGCAAGCTCCCTGCAAATACCGGTGATATACGCCGGCAATAGTTTTGTCGCTGAGAAGGCGCGCTTTCTGCTTGCCGCGTGCGGTAAGGAATGCTTTATCGCGGACAACATCATCCCTGCGGTAGGGGAGCTGAATACCGGGATGGCGGAGGGGATCGTGCGTGAAATATTCCTTAAACGCATCATCGATATGAAGGGGCTGGATGGCGTGCGGAAAATGCTCGGCGGCGGGATACTGATGCCCACGCCGGCGGCCGTGCTTGCGGCGGGAAAACTTCTCTCCCGCGGGTGCGAGGGAGAAAAAGGTATTGGCGAGCTGATCATCTTTGACGTCGGCGGAGCGACGACGGATGTCCATTCATTTGCGGAACGGCGCCTCTGCGAGGGCGCGCGCATCACCGGGGCCGCCGAGGGATTTGCCAAACGTACTGTGGAGGGTGATCTCGGGGTGCGGGAATCATCGGCGATCGCCGCCGAAGAACTGGGCATCCAAAAGCTGGCGGCGGGCGCTAATGTCTCCGAATCCTTCGCCGCGGAGGCGGTGGCACGCAGAGTGAAAGACAACTCTCTCCTGCCTGCCTCCGAAGAAGATATCCGCCTGGATTCCGCGCTTGCCGCGTTCTGCGTGAGGGTTGCCGCCAGACGCCACGCCGGACGCATGGAACATTCGGCTTCGGCGGGCTGCAAGCTGATCCAGCGGGGGAAAGACCTTCGCGGCGTGAAAAATATCATCGGCACGGGAGGCCCGCTGCTGAACGGCTGCGATCCGGGCGCGCTCCTCTCGGAGGCGCTGCGGAAAGACCGCGAGGAGGATACGCTGCTGCCCGAAGAGGGGCGGTTCTATCTTGACGAGAGGTATATTCTCTACGCGATGGGACTTTTAGCGCAGAGGAACCCAAAGGCGGCGCTGGCGATAATGAAAAAGTGCCTTAAGCCTCTTAAAGACACTGCCTGTCTGATATAGGGCGCTTAGCGTAGAGAGAAAACCATCCTCATAGCGAAACTTTAAGTTTCTGCAAAAGATACCGTCAAAAACCACATTGATATATGCAAAATACCTATTAAATGCTAAACTGCTCTCGCAGTGAATAAAAGATATCATATTGGCAGCTATCGTCATAAGAGAGGCGTTGTATGTTTTTGTTTAAGGGTGAAGCAATCAATCAGGGAAGCGGCGGCAAAAGGCAGGATAGATGCGGTGTATGCGGATATGAATAGCATATATATGGGAGTAAAGAAATATGTATAGAAAAACCCGCCCCCGTGTCTTAGTCGCGGTTTCTCTTTTTATCGCCGTAAATATCGTCCTTACCAGATTCTGCTCCATCTCGACGCCGGTCGTCAGGCTTGGGTTCGGTTTTGTTCCCATCGCTGTATGCGGTATGCTTTACGGCCCTGTTTGGGGCGGAATAGCTGGAGGGCTTGCGGATATTATCGGAGCCGTATTGTTTCCGATCGGTGTTTACTTTCCCGGTTTTACCATATCGTCCATGTTGGAGGGTGCTGTCTGGGGACTCTTTCTCAACGAAGAGGAAAAAGGCCGGTGGCGTTTGGCGGCTGCCGTTGGCATCAACTGCCTGGGCATCGGGCTGTGCCTTTCGACATACTGGCTGACCATACTGACGGGGGCCTCTTTTGCTGGGCTGCTGACTGTCAGGGTGACACAGACCATCATAATGATTCCCGTTCAATATATCGTCCTTTATCAGATCAGACGCAGAATATCGAAATTAAGATAATCTTGACCCTGCCGGGCGCAATGACGATGCCGGTTCAGCCTCGTTTGCATGGCTGCGGCAGGCAGGGCCGTCATGCAGGGCGCCTTGTATTTTTGCCGCATGTTTCGTAACAATCAACTTAAGCTGACTAAAAAGCAGAGCGTGCTGTTTTTATATAACAGCCGCCTTATCACCGGTTATTTTCTATAAACAGAAAACAAAAGCAGAATAAATTGCTTAAAAAGAAAACTATCTGATTTGCTTACTAATATTGTCGATAGTAATCTTTCCGCATGTACAGATAGAACAGCATGGAAAATCAATAAAAGAAAAGGGGAAAAACATGATACTAACAGAGATGCTCAGACCGTCACGGCGTTTACACACTCAGCGGAGGGGAAATGGCGGATCGGGAAGGGGCAGCATGTCAATGGTGATATATTTTATCTCATTGCTGGTATTGATATCGGCCTTTGTCATATATGATCCCTCATTTGCCGGAGCCGGGACTGGTTATACCGAGACGCTCACTTACACGGGAAAAGCCGCGTCGCCGGCCACGTTGGTCAGCGGCGACACTGTGACGGTCACGGGGGATGAACAGCCTGCCGTTATCTTTACCGGCAGCGCCGATGCGGAGCTGCAAGGCGTAAAGCTTAGCGCAGGCGGCAAGTTCGACGCAAATAACAAAGGGGCTGTGTTTATAAATAGCGGTTCTTCCATCCGCATAGCAAGTAGCGATATAGTTGCGGAGGGGGAGTATGGCATCGGCATAACAGTCGATTCCAGGATTCTCCGTTCAAGTTCCTATTCGTCTGTCGATATCGTAAATACGGATATCAGTGGGAAAAATAATAGTAAGGGAATCATGGTCCAGGATAACTCCTCGGTTACCGTGACGAACAGTTCTATCAAGGTCCAGAATTGTGGAATAGATATCACGGGCACAGGCAAGAATAATTTACTGAATGTCGAAAGATCGACTATAGTCGTGAGCGGCGACGGGACAGATGGCGGCGTTGGCGTCAGGCTTCTTTCCTGCGGGGGGAAGAGCACGATAAAGAGCAGCGACATAACGGTGAACGGCAGCGGGTATGCGATGTCCGGAGTCTACACCTCGGGCACACGTTATTACCAGGACGGCAGCGACAACGACAAGCTAAAAGAATACTCTGCTGACGTCAGGGTTCACAACGCAGTAAATATAGAAGACAGCAAAATAAACGTGAAAGGCAATGATAATGAGACAGGATTTGCCGTCAACGTAACTGATAACGCCTGTGTGAATATCAAAAACAGTATCATAACGACCGAAGGTCAGCAGAAATACGGCGTAGAGGTGTATCTTGGCTCAAGCGCGGACATAGCAGGCACGACCATAAATGCCAGAGGAACAAATTCTCATGCGGTTTTCGTGAGCAATTATGGCTGGGCGGACCTCAACCCCCGCAGCAGCGCGACAATAAAGGACAGCGCTATTGTTACGTCGGGAGACTGGGCGAACGGCGTCTTTCTGCGGGATAACTCGCACGCTGACTTAGATAATGTAAATATAACGACGAACGGAGGATCCACGGATACGTCGTATGGGCTGTATGCTTACGCAAATTCGACGTTAAAAGCTAAAAATGTAGATATTACCACCGCAGGCGGGAAGGAGTTCTTTGGCGTCTGCGCAGAAGACGTTTCCAGCGCCGACATAACGGACAGTAAAATAAAGACGTCCGGGGCCGCCGCGCATGGGGTCTATGCCGGCGATAATTCAAATGTCAGCGTGGGCAATACTGCGATCATGACATTCGGCAACGATTCGTATGGCGTATATGTCTATTTGAAATCGAAGGCCAAAGCTGTGAGCGCCGACATAGCGACCTCCGGGATCAACTCTTCCGGCGCGGCCGCGTTGACCGATTCGCGCCTGGACGTGGCGGACAGCATAATTAAAACGTCTGGCGAGGGTTCTCATGGGATATTTGCCGATTCTTCTGACGTTACGATATCGAACAGCGTTGTAAAAGTTTCCAAAGACGGCACAGCCGCCTTTTGGCTGGAAAGAGGCTCCGTCGTAACCGCGGACAATTTAACGGCGAGCGGCCCGCTGCTCCTCTCTACGACATCATCCGGCACAATAGCGGCGTCGAACAGCAAGCTGACCGGAAATATAGCGCATGCCGCGACAACGCAGGCTTCCGCGCCTATGGACGTTACGCTTAAAGGCGGAACATACTGGAACGGAGCGGCGGCTGCGCGCCGCGATATAACCGCCGCGAAGATAAACCTTGATATAGACGCGACCTCAGCATGGAACATTACTGGCAGCTCGTACACAAACGGCAGGCTGGCCAACGCTGGGCTTATCGACTTCAGGGAAGAGAGTGCAAATAGCTCTGAGCGGGATTCAAACGCCCCTGCATATAAGACTCTTGAGGCTGCTGACTATGTCGGAAACGGCGGCACGATCGTAATGAGAAGCGACATAGACGCCGGAACGGGAGATAAGCTCGTCGCCAAAAAGGTAGAGGGAGCGACTATGATAACGGTAATCCCTTCCGGCCCTGCCTCGGCGTCAAGATCCGCCGCGCTTATAACGGCCGAGACGGACAAAGGCGCCCTATTCAGCCTTAACGGCGGGAAGGCAGCCGCCGGCGCATGGTACTACGGCCTGGCTGACGGTACGGATGTTTCCGGCAAAAAAGAATGGTACCTGAAAAGAGGGGAAGGCAAACCGGAAGAGCCGGGAGACAAATACCTCACATCGACCGGCTGGGGCATAGCGTCCGCGCTCGTACTTCCAACAGTATGGCAGGTGGAGGCCAACGCGCTGTACAGCCGTATGGGTATATACAGCGACGGCAAATATAACGGCGGCCTATGGTTCACTGGGTCGTACTCGAAAACGGACTATGACATGGGAAAAACTAACAGCCTTGTAGACGGCCAGAAATTTACATCTGGAACGATCGGCTACGATAAAAAAATACGGTCCGGAAACGGAAATTGGTGGACCGGTCTCATGGCCGGATACGGCAAGGCAGACAGGGATCTTAGCTACGGCCTTGGAGACAGCGGCATCGACAGCTTCCACGCGTCACTCTACGGTATATACAGAGCGGACAGCGGTCTGTACGCCGCAGGGCTTATCAAATACAACAGATACAGTACGGACTATACGATAACGCACCCTGACAGCTACACCAGGGAGGTACTTGGCTTTGACAGGGTGAAGGGAGACTATGCCCAGAATGGAATAGGCGCCTCGCTCCAGGCAGGCAGAAGAATAGATTTCAAAAACAGTGACGGCTGGTACTGGGAGCCGCAGTTACAGCTTTCGTGGTACAGGATAAGCGCGGCGGATTACGCCACCAACAGCGGCATTCACGTAAATGTAGACAGCTCGAACTACATAAGAGCCAGAGGCGGAGTAGAGCTTGGCCGCACATGGACGCTTGAAAACGGCACACTCCTCAACCTCCACGGCGACCTGTCATACGCGCGTGAGTTTGACGGCGAGACGGACGTATGGATGGACGGGGGCAAATATACCCACAAGAGCGACCTCGGCGGCGGAATGGCGATAATAGGGGTAGGCGGCAACTGGAAGTATGGTGTCGGAAAATATCTCACCTTCAGAATGCAGCACATCGCCGGAACAGCCTGCAATAACCCGTTTTCAGGATACCTAGGGTTTTCCTTTGAAATGTAATACGGGAGGCGGAGAGATCAAAAGCGCATTGTGCTGAACGCGGCCGAGAGCGGCCGACAAGCGCTGCGGCGTCAGGTATTGAGTAAGCGTCAAACAGTCAGTACCTCCCCTCAAAGCAGGAAGCCTGTTATCATCATTTTGTAGTGGAGGTATGGAGGTATGTGAAAGCTGCGATATGTAACCTGCGACAGGGTATGTGTCAGATAGGGGTGAGCTCATGTAAATTCTGCCGTACCTGTTTGTTGTTTTACGATCTGTCAGTACTCTTTTTCAGACGGCAGGTTTCCGGCAGTGTGTCGCTCCATGGCAGCAGCGTATGGTATTGTTCCGGCTTTATGTTGGGCATGGTCTCAAGTATATGGTTCAGGTATTCAAAGAGTTTTAAGTTGTTTTCTTTGGCGGTCTCTATTATCGAGTAGATCACCGAGCTGCTTTTTGCCCCTTTAGAGGAGCAGCAGAAGAGCCAGTTTTTTCTTCCTATGACGAATGGTTTTATGCTGCGTTCAGCACGGTTGTTGGAGATTTCTATTCTGCCGTCCATGTAGAAGGTCTCAAGGAATATTCTCTGTTCAAGTGCGTAGTGCAGCGCTTTTCCCAGGGTGGACTGCGGCAGTGCGCGGGCGGATGCGGCCCACGCGAAGAAGGCGTCCGTTATCGGTTTGCTTTTTTGAAGGCGTTTCGCATGTCGTTCTTCAGGGGTGAGTTTTTCGTATTCTCTTTCAAGTGCAAAGAGTTTGTCGCAGTATTCAAGTCCGGTCTGCGAGAGAGAGTTTTTTCTTTCTACGGCAGGTATGGAGATAGTTCCATCGTGGAACTTTCTTCTGGCGTGCGCCCAGCAGCCGCAGCGGCGTATGGCGCTGTCGAGTTTGCCATAGCCGGAGTAGCCGTCCGTGTGGAGGTAGCCTTTAAAGCCGCTGAGGAATTTTTTAGGATGGACGCTTGACCTGGTCTCCTGATATTCAAAGAGTACGATCGGGACGCTCGCCTCTTTACCTGTACGGTAGAGCCACATGTAGGAGTTTGTCCTTGAGGCTCTGCCGGGTTCTTTCAGGACTTGCACCGTCGTTTCGTCCGCGTGGAGGATGTCCTCTTTCAGCATCTTTGTTCGCATTTCTTCGTATAACGGAAGCAGCCAGTCGGAGGCGCTTTTTATGAGCCAGTTTGACATGGTCTGACGGCTCAGAGAGAGCCCTTCGTTGAGCCATGAGGATTCCTGTCGGTAGAGGGGGACTCCCATCGCGTATTTCTGTATCATAATGTTCGCAATGGCTGAGGCGGAGGCCGCGCTTCCCTTTATCACAGGCTCCGGGATCGGGGCCTTGACGATCCCGACTTTGGTGTTTTCCCTCTCGCAGCGACGGCAGGAATAGATGTCGCGGGCGTACTCGCGGATAAATACTTTGGCGGGGACTACTACAAGCTCCCTCCTTGTATTGCAGTTCATCACATGCATCGGACCGCCGCATTCGGGACAGATACGTTCCTCTTCCGGAATCGTACATTCAACACGCTCCACCGGAAGCTCGTCAAAATTATCACCGGATACTGACGAACTATCTCTTTTGCGTCTCCTGTACGTTATCTCTTCAACTTCCGGCTCCGCACGCTTGGGCTCAGACGTATTCTCCGCCTCGTCAAACAAAAGAAGCTGGAGCCCTTGACCCTCTGACTTCTCGCTGGACTGACCATACTGCCGGTGCTGGCTCAGACGAAAACGCTCCTCATACCACTTGACCAATGACGCAAGCTCCTCGTTCTTCTTCTGAAGATCGCGGTGTTCTTCCTCCAAATCGTGATACTTATTGCGTAACGCTTCAAGGGACCGAACAAGATTTTCCATACCTGCAATTATAAATGATGACACAGCATAAATCCAGTCATATCAAGGACTTGCAATTCCGACTATTATCCTAGGCCGACGCTGCGGGAAACACTTCACTCATGCTGAGCTTACGCCTCAGCTTCGTTCCGGCAAACAGACAGGAAAACTCCTCGCCGGTGACACTTATCCTCTTCCCATGCCCATCCGGGGGCCACGGGAACGTACCACGCTCAAGACGCTTTTGATAAAGCCAAAAACCGTCCCCATCCCATTCGATTATCTTCACGCGATTGCGGCTCTTGTTGCAGAAAATAAACATGGCGGATTCAAAAGAAACACAGGCAAATCTCAGATTTGCGATAGCAGCCAGGCCATCCAACCCCTTACGCATATCAGTGGCGCCGCAGACCAGATATATCTCCTTGCCGGAACACTCCAACATAACAAAACTCCTCCCCGGTTAATGGATTACGGGGAAGAGTTTAATGCTCTGGGTGGGGGCGGTATAGGTACTGGATATTTGACGCTTACCGTTTTGCAGCATACATAAGACCTCTCATTTGTACAGGTTTCATGTATAAAGAGCTTAGAAATGAAAAATGCCTCACAAACATAGCGTCTGCGAAGCATTAACAAACAATGGTCGGGATGAGAGGATTCGAACCTCCGACCACCTGCACCCCATGCAGGTACGCTAGCCAGGCTGCGCTACATCCCGTACAACGGGAGATATAATACAGCGTTATCCAGCTTTGGTCAAGGGGCAAAATAAAATTCCCTAAGCGTTCAGCAAAGGGAATTTATATCTTAAGCTGATATAATCAGATTAAAAAGATAAACTTACTTCTTCTCGTTTACAGCCTCTTTAAGAGCTTTGCCTGCGCGGAAAACGGGAACGTTCTTTGCCGGGATCTCGATGACCTTCCGGGTCTTTGACACTTTTCATCTAAAAAACACTTAAAAAAGTCGGTAATAGGCTTATTTTTTTGTCAAATCTTCTTATGCAGATATTGCGTATTGTGTCGTATTGTGTTATAATAAGCGCATATGGAGGCGATTTATATGAGGCTTATGAAGTCTGTTTCTACAAACGCCGTCTCTCTCTATGTTATCAAATCTACTAACGTCAACGGCAGACGTTCTACTAAGATCGTTGAGAAACTCGGAACTTATGCGCAGCTCAAGGAAAAGCTCGGCGGCGAGGATCCAGAGGAATGGGCCATACGCTATATTGAAGAACTGAACAAAAAGGAAAAAGAGGGCGCAGAGCCGGATGTTATCGTGAAGTATTCTCCTGCCAGGCTTATAGAGAAAGGGGAACGCCGTTCTTTCAACGGCGGATATCTCTTTTTACAGTGGATATATTATGCCCTGGGGTTGGATAGGATCTGCCAAAAGGTGGCAGACAAGCATGCGTTCTGTTTTAATTTGAATTCTATTTTATCGCGTCTGGTCTACAGCCGCATTATTTTCCCCGCTTCAAAGTTTGCCACGCTGCGTTTGTCGGAGACGTTTCTTGAAGCTCCCGACTTTGCGCTGCATCACCTTTACAGGGCTCTTTCTGTTCTGGCCGCGGAGTGCGACTATATCCAGTCTGCGCTGTATAAGGCAAGCGGCAGGCTGTTTGCCCGCAGTACGGGGGTGGTGTATTACGACTGCACTAATTACTATTTTGAGATAGAGCAGGAGGATGAGGAAAGGCGTTACGGCTGCAGCAAGGAGCACAGGCCGAATCCTATTGTGCAGATGGGGCTTTTTATGGATTACGAAGGTATTCCGCTTGCTTTCTGCATCAACCCGGGCAATACGAACGAGCAGGTTACTTTGCAGCCGCTTGAGCAGAAGCTGATGGATGATTTCAAGCTTTCTAAATTTGTGGTCTGCACGGACGCTGGGCTTGCTTCAGACGCCAACAGGAAGTTCAACGACGGCGTGGACAAAGCTTTTATTACGACTCAGTCTATAAAGAAACTAAAGAAGTATCTGCGGGAGTGGGCTCTGGATACGTCCGGCTGGAGGATGAAGGGCTCTGATAAAAATAAGACTTATGACTTGTCTGTCGTTGAGAAGGAGGCGGAAAATGACGAGAAAGCGGCGGAGTCGTACGGGGATAAAATATTCTATAAAGAACGCGGAATGAAGGAAAACAAGCTGGAACAAAATCTTATCGTCACTTATTCTCTAAAGTACAGGGAGTATCAACGAAAAGTACGCGGGCGGCAGATAGAGCGCGCCGAGAAAACGATCAAATCCGACCCGGGAAAGCTTGATAAGATCAACGCCAACGATTACAGACGTTTCATAAAGCGCGAGATGGTGGATGAGAAGGGGAATGAAACGCAGACAAAAGAACGTTTCTCCATAGACAGCGCGCAGATAGAGAAAGAGGCGGCTTATGACGGTTTCTACGCCGTGTGCACCAACCTTGGCGACGACGCGGAGACAGTGGCGGGCATATCGCACGGACGTTGGGAGATCGAAGAGTGCTTCCGTATAATGAAGAGCGAATTTAAAGCGCGGCCGGTGTTTCTTCGCCGCGAGGAACGGATAAAAGCGCACTTCCTTACTTGTTTTATTTCACTGCTCATATACAGGCTGCTTGAAAAAAAGCTGAACTATAAATATACCAGCACGGAAATAATCCAAGAACTGCGCGACATGAACTTTCGCGAGGAAAAAGGCAATGGGTTTGTCCCTTCTTACACAAGGACAGATCTGACAGACGCCCTGCATGAAGAGTTTGGCTTCAGAACGGACTATCAGATTGTAAGCCAAAAGAAAATCAAAGAAATCTTCAAACAGACGAAATCCTGTTAGACATTACTCACTTTTCGGCAAAAAGTAAAGAGCTCTTTAATTCAGTTATACCATGGGTTAAGAGCTCTTTTTATTGTTGAAAAGTGTCAAAGACGGGATTATATCGCCAGGCAGATTTCGGTGCAAGTCCGGGCATTCACGTTTGAGCCGGACAACGATATACCCCCACAGATTTTTCTACAATTTTTACCGTCTCGCGCGTTGCACGACGCGGCTTCATTTCCAGCTTTTTCTTTTCTGATATAATCACTGTTGACGGACACTCAAGGTAAAGGGAACTTGAGGTAGAAGTTACTCCCTTGTGGGAGGTGAAGCCGTGTCGCAAGACAAGGAAAAATCCTCTCAGATCAGAGGCAGAGCCGATAAAAAGGCAAAGCGAAAGGGACGTAACTTCGGTAGCTGGCTGCTCCATTACGTCCCTCTGTTTAACTTACTGCTTAAGATACTTGAGTTGGGCCTCAAGTACCTGCGGTAACTAAACCACCTGAGTGGATTATAACAGTGGTGCGTCCCTACCGTCAAGGGACGCACTTTTGTTGTGCCTGTAACCTGCATATCCTTTTTGTGTGTTGTGAATTTGTGATTTATATCGCTGGTGTCAAGGTTAAAGAAAGGCCTATGCAAAGGCTGATTAAAGCCCCTGCATAGGCGCGGTATTGATTAATTATCGAGTCCAGGAGTTTCTTCCGTGCCATAAAGTGCGTTGTATGCCTTAGTCATGGAAACGTCCACAATCACGATATCCGGGTCTTTGTAGATGTTTGATATTTTTTCGTACAACTCAGAAAGTAAATCGATTCCGAGGAAAGAAATATCTTCCAGTTGCTCCTGAAAAGCTTTATTTTTCTCATATCTCTGTATGAGCGTATAAGCGGCCTCTCGTATACTCAGTAATTCGGCTATCTTGGTACGGCAATCTTTAAAGTCCTCTTTGACGAACATCCATTCGTCAATGTTGTAACTATGACCGCAACTTTCCATAGCTGAGGACACTGTCCCAATAATTTCATCAATCATATTGGTCAGCGGATTATTAAGTTGTTCAATGGCCAACGCATAACCTTTATTCTCAAAATTTGAATACGCTAAAGGACTGTCGTCACCATCACAATATTTAACTGGATGAATAGCGCGTTTTATAGCGACTATCTCTCCGGCAAGCGCTCTAAATTTCATAAACGCTATGTTTTCCTGTTCCTCTGTGAAGTCAAGCCGGATAGGGGTTACTTCCTCTGTGTTGCTCTTCTCAATTTCTGTTGCTGTCGTCATAATTAAATGACCTCCTTAATTTGGGTTTGTTTTTTTATGGTCACGGGGATATTTCCCCGATAACTCCGTCGTAGTCCTTCGGTGGGAGACTGTCTTTTTGTTAGGGCAAAAGACGAGTTCCGCACCGTTGAGGCTGGATATTTTGCAGTCATGAATACAGCCTTTACAGGCCTCTAAAACATTCAATGGCATGATGTCTACCTTCCTGTTGTTTAGTTTTTCGACCTCTCATCTCTCTCTGCTTCCTTTCTGGATAAAAGGCTAGGCCGCCGTTAAAGGTGGTAACGACCTAGCCGACATGAAAGGAAAGACCGTATCATGACAAATACGGTGCAACAGAAGATTGAGAGAGGGTAGAGCGTTTATATAGAACGGTCAGAGGTACAGACCCGAACTGGTATTATATTGATGTCAAAGTTCTATTTATAATTACTATATGTATCGAATGGATAAAGGATAGCATGACATCGGTATAATTGTCTAGTAGTTATCTTTATTTTAGAACAATGACATACGTTCGTTGTACGTGTGGATAATTCCTGTTGTTAATTGCATACCTAAGAGCGAGTCGAGAAAAATCAACCTCGGGCTTAGTTCAGCAATAAATCTCTTCAGTCCGTAATGGAGCAATCTTACGCTTAGTTCCGCAATAGGCGGTATTATACAGC
>OLGB01003222.1_pt1 | contig 15667 bp, 7 predicted proteins | sample 1605691 | NCBI WGS metagenome assembly OLGB01 (sample SAMEA3888925, study PRJEB22519) | human gut metagenome | biome: human gut; feature: human-associated habitat; material: faeces | place: Denmark | collected 2010 | reverse complement strand
TCTATATTAAAGGAAAGGTGAATATCCGTAAGAAAAACCATATCCTCCGCTTTATTCCCACGATGTTCCGTATCAGAAAGGGGGTACGGGAATATCTGATGGAAACATATAGTGATCTGCATTTTACCGCTCCCGATATTTATGACCAGAAAATAAAAGCCAGTGTCGGCACTTCTTCCGAGTTTTGGGAGTTGGACGGGCGTTTGCCGGAATATTTTCATGTCAATATCTATGCTTCCACCTTATTATATGATAAGCTTCTTTCGCCTTTGGCCCCGAATGCGATGAAGTACTACTCTTATCATATAGATTCTGTCATGGGGAAGATGCACGAATTGCAGTATAAGATCAGTTTCAAACCGAAAAGTAAGAGTTTCCAATTGGTTAGCGGACACATGGTTGTGAGTGAGAATGTTTGGAGCGTACGCGAAATGCACTTTATCGGACGTTCTGAAATGCTGCGTTTCAACAATATGATACGTATGGGTGATGTGGGCGAGTCGGATGAATTCTTGCCTGTGCATTACGATGTGGATGCTACTTTCCGTTTTCTGGGCAATGTGATTGATGCCAATTATATTGCTGCCCTTGATTATAAATCCATCATTCAGAAAGATCCTTCCCAGTTGGAGCGAAAGCGGTTGAAGAGCAAATACGATCTGTCCGAGTCCTATACGCTGCGCACCGATACAAATGCTAACAAGACAGACAGTGCTTATTTTGCGAGTTTACGTCCTATTCCGCTTTCTTCGCATGAGCAGGAGTTATATCAGGATTTCTTTCTGCGCCGTGATACTTTGCAACGATATAAGAAGCCTAAAAATAAGAATCTGGAATTTTGGGGACAGATCGGTGATGCGCTTATCAGCCGCTACACTGTGGATCTTTCGAAAATGGGAAGTGTGCGTTGCTCGCCGCTTATCAATCCGTTCTTGTTGAGTTATAGCGGGAATAACGGTTTTTCATACCGGCAGGAATTCAAGTACAATCGTCTTTTTACGGGTGACCGCTTGTTGCGTATTGTCCCCAGGCTGGGTTATAACTTTAAATATAAAGAGCTTTATTGGTCGGTCAGGTCGGACTTCGACTACTGGCCACGCAAACGTGCGGCATTTCACGTGAGTGTGGGCAATGGGCACCGTATTTACAGTAGCCGGATGTTGGATGAGCTGAAAAATATGCCTGACAGTATTTTCGATTTCGATCGGGTGTATCTGGATTATTTCAATGACTTGTATCTGGAGGTGCGCCACAGTTGGGAAATCGTAAACGGCTTGTCGTTGGATCTCGGTTTCTCGATGCATAAGCGTACAGAGGCGAATCGTTCGTTGTTTGTCACTACAAAGTCCGTCCAGTCGGAGTCGGAGAAGGAAGAGGGGCCTACCACTACTCCTCCTGCATGGGAAGAAAAGATGCGTCATTCATATAATAGCTTTGCCCCGCGTGTACGTCTTACGTGGACTCCCGGTCAGTACTACTATATGAATGGTGACCGAAAAGTAAACTTGCATTCCAAATATCCCAGTTTTTCGGTAGATTGGGAGAGGGGCGTTGATGGGGTCTTTAAAAGTACCGGTACGTATGAACGTATCGAGGTAGATATTCAGCACTCCATTCCTTTGGGATTGATGCGCGATTTTTATCTTCGTTTCGGGTGGGGGGCTTTTACCAATCAGAAAGATATATACTTTGTGGATTTTGCCAACCTGACCCGTTCCAACCTTCCGGTCGGTTGGAATGATGAGATTGGCGGTGTTTTCCAGTTGCTTGATGGGCGTTGGTATAACTCTTCCCGCAAGTATCTTCGTGGTCACTTGACGTATGAGTCCCCTTTCTTGTTGCTGCGCCATTTGGTGAAATATACGCAGCATGTGCTGAATGAGCGTCTTTACCTGAATGCATTAGTCATGCCGCATCTGAATCCTTACGTTGAGGTTGGCTATGGCATCGGTACAAATATTTTCGACTTTGGAGTTTTCTGCAGCTTCGCCAATTGGAAATACCAGGAAATAGGTTGTAAATTCACGTTCGAGTTGTTTAACCGATGATATGTGAATAAGTCTAATTTGCACTTTTCCCTTATTAACTTCCTTTAGATTTTACCTGTTTATATGTTATTGTAGTTTTGAAAAAAGCTGTTTTGTGTTCTATAACATGCAATGACGTATGTGTTGAAAGTATTCTATTTCTCTTGATTCTCAGCTGTTTAATTGATACTGACGTATTGATAACGTATTCTGAATTTTGAATTGGCGTATTTAAGAATGGGTACTTCAAGCTGCTTTTACGTTCATTTATCATATGTTTGCAGTGTTCAAATGAGAACGAAACCGAGAATTGTTAATCTTAATTTAGTGAAACTTATGAAAAAGTTATTATCAGTTTTATTTTTACTAAGCTTTACCTTATTAGCTTCTGTGTATGCGCAGGATATACAGGTAAAAGGTACGGTGGTAAGCGGTACAGACAATGAACCCTTGCCCGGAGTAAATGTGGTGGTGAAGGGTAATGCCGCTACAGGAACAATCACCGGTATAGACGGTGAATTTACCTTGTCGGTTCCTTCCGACGCAGTTCTTTCCATTTCTTATATAGGGTTTAAATCACAGGACATTTCGGTAAATGGCAAACATGATTTTAAAATCGTGCTGCAGGAAGATGCGGAAGCGCTGGATGAAGTGGTGGTGGTAGGTTACGGTGTGCAGAAGAAGAGCGTGGTAACGGCAGCTATCGCTAAAGTTTCGGCTGACGATTTAGCTTTTACCGCTCCTGTACGCGTAGATAATGCTTTGAAAGGTTTGGCAGCTGGTGTAACGGTTACTTCATCTTCCGGTCAGCCGGGTGCGGCGGCACAGATTCGTGTACGTGGTATCGGTACAGTTAATAATTCAGATCCACTCTACATTGTAGATGGTATGCCGCTTGAGGGTGGATTTGATTATTTGAATCCTAATGATATTGCTTCTATTGAAGTTTTAAAGGATGCTGCTTCGGGTGCTGTTTATGGCGCACGTGCTGCTAATGGTGTCGTTTTGGTTACAACAAAAACAGGTAAGGAAGGCAAGGCGAAGGTGACTTATGACTTTTCTTATGGTTGGCAGAACCCTTGGAGAGAACGCGATGTACTCAATGCTACGGAATATGCTATTTTAATGAATGAAGGTGCAATTAACTCTGGGCAAGCACCCAAATATAATGATCCTTATTCTTTTGGTGTAGGCACTAATTGGCAGAAAGAAACATTCAATTATGATGCTCCTGTAATGAATCATCAGATAAGTGTAAGTGGGGCATCTGAGAAAATTAACTATATGTTTTCGTTAGGTTATTACGAACAGGAAGGCATTGTTGGTGGTAATTTTAATCGTTCCAATTATAATCGTCTTACTTTACGTAGTAATACTCAATATACCATTTTTGATGAAAGTAAGAATCGTAATTGGTTGAATAATTTGAAGATTACTTCAAATTTATCTTATGCGCGTGTGAGGGCTAGAGCTATTGAGGCCAACTCTTCCTATTATTCTCCGTTAGGTTCGGCTTTGGCTTTATCTCCCATTTTAACTCCTTATGCGGAAGGTGATGCAGCTCAGGCTCAGTTGGAAAAGTATGCAGGTGATTCTAATTATACTCCAGTTTATAGTCCGGATGGTAAGCTTTATACGATTCCTGGTGGTGATTTTAATGAAATGATTAATCCTTTGGCTTCTTTATCACTTCCTGGTGCTCTTTCAAAAACTAATAAATTTGTAGCTAACTTTTCAGCCGAACTGCAACTTTGGGATAACTTGAAGTTCAGAACTTCTTATGGTGCGGATGTTCAGTTTTACAATAATGATGGTTATACTAAAAAGTACTATTTGGCATCAGGTCTCAATTCGTCAAAGTCTAATGTCTATTCTGAAAAGACAGATGCTACTGTTTGGCAGTTGGAAAATGTGCTGATGTATGATAAGACTATTGATAAGCATTCATTTTCTGTCGTTCTGGGGCAATCTGCTAAGAAATCGACAGGCTCATATTTAGGTGGTAATCGTGATAATATTATCAATTTAGACCGTCCTTATATTGATGCTTCTAATGGGTTGTCTGATGAAGGTCAGATGAGAATTTACGGTGGTCCTAATGATGTCGCTACATTGGCCTCTATGTTTGCCCGTCTCAGTTATAACTTTGATGAGCGCTATATGTTGCAAGTAACTGTTCGTCGTGACGGTTCTTCCCGTTTTGGAGCCAATAATCATTATGCTACTTTTCCTTCTTTCTCTTTAGGTTGGAATCTTACCAATGAGAAATTTATGGAAAAGCGTCCGGGATGGTTGACAACTACTAAAGTTCGTCTTTCCTGGGGTAAGAATGGTAATGAAAATATAGGTAATTTTAAATATACAACATTGACTTCTACAGGACATAATGTCCTTTTGGGTCAGAATGAAAGTACATCACTGGGTGTGAAGGCTTCTGGTCTTGCTAATCCGGATTTGAGATGGGAAGAATCTGAGCAACTAGATTTTGGACTTGATTTTGGTTTCTTCAACAATGCGCTGACATTTACTGTCGATTATTATAAGAAAAAGACCAACGGTATGTTGATGAAAATGAATATACCTTCTTATGTAGGTGAGGAAAAGCCTTGGGGTAATGTGGGTACAATGGAGAATAGAGGTGTTGAGATGGAGCTTGCTTATAAGTTCGGTAAAGGTGACTGGAACTTCCGTCTGGCAGGCAATCTGTCTTATTTGGAGAATGAATTGATTGAATACGGTAACGAAACAGGATGGGATAATCTCGATAGTTTTCGCACAGCGGGTACTGTCAGTCGTGCGCAGAATGGCAAGCCTTATCCCTATTTTTATGGTTACAAGACTGCCGGTATTTTTCAGAATATGGATGAGGTGGCAGCTTATGTCAATAAAGACGGTGCAATGATTCAACCTAATGCAGTTCCCGGTGACGTGCGTTTTGTGGATGTAGATGGCAATGGAAAGATAACAGCAGATGATTGTACAGACATTGGTAAGGGCATGCCCGACTGGACTTACGGCTTAAATGTTAATGTGTCTTGGAAGAATTTCGATTTGAACATGATGTGGCAAGGGACTATCGGTAATGATGTATACGATGCTACTCGCCCTATAGATATTGCTAATGCAAATCTTCCTTCATGGATGTTGAATCGTTGGACGGGTGAAGGTACTTCGAACAAGTATCCCCGTTTCGCTTGGGGTGATAATACCAATTGGCTTTCTTCTGATCTCTACGTTTATGATGGTAGTTATTTGCGTCTGAAGAACATTCAGTTGGGCTACACATTGCCGAAGAGTTGGACAAAGAAGGCTTTTGTTTCTTCATTGCGCATTTATGTAGCAGCAGAAAACTTGTTGACTTTTACTAAATATCATGGTTACGATCCAGAGATTTCATCCGGTGGTACATCACTTGGCATCGACCGTGGTGTATATCCGCAATCAAGAACCTGGACGATAGGTGCTAACTTAACATTCTAATAATTGAATCTAAATACTATAAAGATATGAAAAAATATAGATCTATAACAGCAGGTTTAGTCGCATCTGCCTTTTTAGTGACAGGATGTTCAGAGTCATTTCTGGAAGTTGAATCAAAGACTCAGGAAACAATTGATACGTATTTCACTACCGATGAGCACGTGCAAGAGGCTGTAGTTGCAGCTTATGCACCTATGCATTGGACGGATTGGGATGGTGATCAGTATTCTCCGGTTTTACAGGCGAGCGATGTTATGGGAGATGACCTTTGGGTAGGATCTGCCAGTAAGACGGACCAGGCACATTTGCATTTGAGTGCCAATTATGAAGCAGTACCTACCAATTGTGTGCGTAATATTTGGAATACAGCCTATAAAGGGGTAAAGCGCTGTAATGATGTGCTCACTTATATTGGCTGGGCTGGGGATAATCTTACGACAGCAAATGCTACTTATTATGAAGCACAGGCTCGTGTTCTTCGTGTATTTTACTATACATGGCTTTGGAAGTTCTATGGTAATGTACCTTATTATGAGGTTATTAAAGAAAATAAGTTAGATGATGATAATAAGATTAAGAAGTATGATGACTATAATGCTATGATTGCTGATTTGGAAGGTGCTATCGCCCTTAAAGCATTGCCAATGCGGGAAGAAGCAAAAAATTATGGTCGTGTAACTTTGGCAATGGCTTACATGCTTTATGCAGAAATTGTAATGTATCAAAATGATGATTCCCGTTATGCTACGGCTTTGCAATATATGAAAGATATTATTAGCAGTGGTAAATATAATTTAGTGGACGATTATGCCGGTATTTTCAGAGAATCGGGTGAATGGGGTACTGAATCTATCTTTGAAATAAACTTTAAGGATGACCAGGCCAGTCGTAATTATACGGATAATGTATTTGTTGCCGGTGGCACTGTATTGCCCACAATGATGGGGCCTGATGGATGGGTTGATGGAACAGACGGACATAATAACGGTTGGGGGACTTTCCCGGTGCGTACGGAAACTTATAATATGTTTAGTGAGGGAGACTCTCGCCGTGATGGTACTTGTTGGAATGCTGCTGCTGTTGGAACCTACAATCCGCGTTATCAGGATACGGGTTTCTTCCTTGAAAAATACACAGCTCATTATGGCGATAATGCAGATTGTAGTAATGACCCGCAAGTAAACTATAATAATAATCTCCGTATTTATCGTTTCTCGGAAACTTTACTTAATGCGGCAGAACTCATTGCTCGCAATGCAGGTTCGGGTGATGCGAAGGAGTATTTGAACCGCGTGCGTAAACGTGCCGGATTGACAGTAGAGTTGGAACCAACAGTTGACAACATCATTGAAGAACGCCATTTGGAATTTGTAGGTGAAGGTAAACGCTATTGGGATTTGGTTCGTACAGGCAAAGCTGCTACTGTGTTGGTTCCCGATGAATATGGGTATCGTACCAATACCTGGACTGTGAATAAGAAATATCTACCTATTCCACAGAGTGCTATTGATTCGGCACAAGGTTCATTGACTCAAAATAATTACTAATTACTAAAAACGCGGAAAATTATGAAAAAGATATATAACTATATCGGAGGTTTGCTGCTGATGGTTGCTATTGTTTTTGCAGCTTGCTCTCCAGAAGCCTTTCCTTCTGTTTCGGAAGGGGGAATACCGGTAGCTTCATCTTATGAAAATGCTGTCGAAATTCTTGTTGATCAGGAAACTAATCAGGTTACTTTTAATCTGAATGGTAAGGGATGTATGCCTGTTTGGGTTATTGATGGAAAAACTTATTCTACAGTTAACGGATTGAAGAAAATCTATACTAAAGCAGGTGATTATACTGTAGATGTAAAGATTGCCAATGCAAATGGTATTAGTGACGGAACGTTTACAAAGACTTTTCATGTCGATAATACGATTGTAGACTTTACCAAGTATATTACTTTCTTGAGTGGCGGAACATCCAAAGAGTGGATGGTGGCTAAAGATGTGGCTGGACACTTAGGCTGTGGCGACACAGGGACTGATGGTCTTGGTTGGTACTCTGCCACACCTGGCGAGAAGGCAGCTTTTGGTCTTTATGATGACATCTTGACGTTTGACTCGAAAAAGAACTACACCTATAATCCGGGTGAGGGAGGGACTATATTTGTGAATACGGGGTGCTCTATTTTTAGCGAATTTAATTCAAATGATGGAAAAGACTTTATGGCTACCGTCAGTGAACAAAAAGTTGCTTACGATTTTGATGTAGTAGGCGATGACCTTTATATAACTTTCCCTTCACAGACGCTTTTCCCTTATATTGCCAATGATGAAATCTATCAGACTCCACGTTATAAGGTGCTCTCAATGGACACCAAGAAGATGGAACTGGTTTCTGATAACGGAGCTATTGCCTGGCATTATATCTTGACATGCGATAATACAGAAACATTCACAGGTTTCAAATATGACCATGACTGTAATATGTGGAAATCGGCTATGGTTGCCGAACCAACGTTCTATTATGCTCCGGGATGGTCGCAGGTTGCTGATCCTGAATATACACACAATGGCAGTACTTATAAAGTGACTCTGCCCGTAGCTACTACTGAAACTTGGCAGTCTCAAATGGTTCTTGCTTCTGATGTAACTACAAACTCCGCTACAACCTATGATTTCTCAGTAATACTGACTTCAAGTAAGAATCATGGAAATGTGACAGTGAAACTGGTAGACAGTACTAATGATGGAACTTATTATTTTGAAGAGCATGTAAAATTAAATGCTTATGAAGATTATGTATTCTATCAATCTGATATGCCTGGTCTTGATATTAATACAGTGAAGGTAGTATTTGACTTTGGTGGTAATGAGGCCGATACGGAGATAACTATTAAGAATATCGTAGTGAAGGAGCATAGTTGTGATGATGGTACGGTACTTCCAACAGAAGAACCGGAACCGGACGTAACCTGGACTCCTGATGGTGCTGCCAATTTCTGGAATGGCGCTACAATTACGAATGAATTTTACTATGCTCCAGGTTGGAGTCAGATTGCTGATCCGGGTTTTGAGGCTAATGGTAATATTTATAAGGTAACTTTACCTGAAGCCACTACTGACCAGTGGCAGGCGCAAGTGAAATTCCTTACTAACATGCAAACCAGTGCGGACAAGACTTATGATTTCCGTATTATTATGAATTCTACACAAGATATAAAGGGAGCAACGGTGAAATTAGTACAGCATGGAGATGATAATACATTTTACTTTGTAGAAAAGGTTGAATTGAAAGCTTATACAGATATAACTTTCCAGCAGGTAAGTCTGGCTGGGCTGGATATGTCGGCTGTAGATCTTGTACTCGATTTCGGTGGATGTCCAGCCAATACAGAAGTTACAATAAGCGGCATTATTCTGCAAGAGCATAACGGACCGGTAAAAGTGAACTGGAATTATGATTCGGCTTGTAATATGTGGAAGAGTTCCAGATATACGAATGATTTTTATTATGCTCCGGGATGGGTGCAAGTCGATAATCCCGGCTTTGGAGTTGATGGAAGTGCTTTTAATATTACATTACCTACTGCAACTACTGACCAATGGCAGGCTCAAGTGAAGTTCTTTACGGATATGGCTACCAACGCTGCTACATCGTATGATTTCCACTGCGTATTGAATGCATCACAAGGTTTGAAGGCTACTTTAAAGCTGGTACTGCATGGGGATGACAATACATTCTACTTTGCGGAAAGAGTGGATTTGACTGCTTACGAAGATTATGTATTTGAACAGACAGCTATGGTAGGGCTTGATATGGCTAATGTAGACTTGGTACTCGACTTTGGTAGCAATCCGGAAAACACGGAAGTCACCGTCAGAGATATAATTCTGAAAGAATCAAGTTGTAACGAATAATAGTTAATAATTGACGTGTACAGTTAGGCATATTGGATTAGCTGTACACGTTTAAATACATTATATATGAAACGTATAGATTTATATACTTTATTGTTTTTTGTGTTAGTTCTTGTTGCATGTGGAAATAGCAATGATGAACCGGATGTAACGGCTCCTACTGTTAATGTGGCGCCTGATAAACTATCGGCTACTTATGATGGGTTCACTACGATTTTATCGGTTACCTCAGAGCGGGAATGGACGGCTTTTTGTGATGACGCCTGTAAGGAATGGATTAGTTGTAAGATGTCCGGTTCCACTGCCACACAGGGCACTGTAGAAGTAACAATCAAAGCTAATGCCAATAATCAATCCCGTGAAGGCAATATCATAGTGAAGTCTGGAGCGACACGTATTTCGGTTCCGGTGTCACAAGAAGCGAAACCGGAAGAACCGACTGACCCCACTATTTCGGTTCCCGAGGGATATAAACTTATCTGGCAAGATGAGTTTAATGATGCTTCTTTAAAGACTCCTGATGAGAGTTTATGGAAATATGAAACTGGGCATGGTACTGATGGATGGGGAAATAATGAAATCCAAAATTACATAGCCGGTTCTAAAGATGGAGTTGTGTGTGCGGATGTTAGTAATGGTACGCTGAAAATTATTGCACAGAAAGTAGGTGATGAAGTTTATTCTGTCCGCATGAATACCAGAACAAATTGGAAATACGGTTACTTTGAGGCTCGTTTGAAACTACCGAAAGGAAAAGGCACCTGGCCTGCTTTCTGGATGCTGCCTGACCCGTTTACCAGTTGGCCCGACGGGGGAGAAATTGATATCATGGAAGAGGTAGGTTATGACCCTAACCAAGTACTTTCTACCATCCATTGCGGAGCTTATAACGGCAGTAATGGGAAGCAGAAAGGAAATGGTTCGTATATTGCTACTGCTCAGACTGAATTTCATGTGTATGCTGTTGAATGGACAGAAGATTATCTCTGTTTCTTTATGGATGGAAAAGAACATTTTCGCTATACGAATGACAAAACAGGTACTGCCACTTGGCCCTTTACTACCAGCTTTAACCTGAAGTTGAATCTTGCGTGGGGTGGAAACTGGGGAGGTGCCCAGGGCATAGATGAATCCGCCCTTCCGGCAACTTATGAAATTGATTATGTACGTGTGTTTCAGAAAAAATAATTGAAGAAGTATGAAAGCTATGAAATTTTTCTCCGCTTGCCTGTTTCTGCTGCCCTTTGCCTCTTGCACCCAAGTGGCAACTAATAAGGGCGATGCGGCAACAGAGAAAAGAGTGGAAGCACTGTTATCCAAGATGACCTTGGAGGAAAAGATTGGTCAGATGAACCAGATTTCCTCTTATGGCAATATCGAGGATATGAGCAGTTTGATTAAGAAAGGTGAAGTCGGTTCTATTTTGAATGAGATAGACCCGGTGCGTATCAATGCGTTGCAGCGCGTAGCGATAGAGGAATCTCGTTTGGGGATTCCTCTGCTGATGGCACGTGATGTCATTCACGGGTTTAAAACGATTTTCCCTATTCCGTTGGGACAGGCGGCCTCGTTCAATCCTCAGGTTGCGAAAGACGGTGCACGGGTAGCAGCTATCGAAGCTTCTTCAGTGGGCATTCGCTGGACGTTTGCACCGATGATTGACATTGCCCGTGATCCCCGTTGGGGGCGTATTGCCGAAGGATGCGGGGAAGATACTTATCTTACTTCCGTGATGGGAGCCGCTATGGTAGAAGGTTTTCAGGGAGATTCTCTGAATAATCCGACATCGATAGCTGCTTGCCCCAAACACTTTGTGGGCTATGGTGCAGCCGAAGGCGGGCGTGACTATAATTCTACATTCATTCCTGAACGCCGCTTGCGCAACGTTTATTTGCCACCGTTCGAAGCGGCTACCAAGGCAGGTGCAGCTACATTCATGACTTCCTTCAATGACAATGATGGTGTACCCTCAACTGGAAATACCTTCATCCTGAAAGATGTGCTTCGCGGTGAATGGGGATTTGATGGATTGGTAGTGACGGACTGGGCTTCTGCCAGTGAGATGATAAGTCATGGTTTTGCGGCAGATCCGAAGGAGGCGGCTATGAAAGCTGTTAATGCAGGAGTCGACATGGAGATGGTAAGTTATACTTTTGTGAAAGAATTACCTGAACTGGTGAAAGAAGGAAAGGTGAAAGAAAGCACAATTGATGAGGCTGTCCGAAATATATTGCGCATCAAATATCGTTTGGGCTTATTTGATAATCCTTATGTGGATGAAAAACTTTCATCTACGGTGATGTATGCTCCTTCTCATCTGGAGGCGGCTAAACAGGCAGCTGTTGAATCGGCAATTCTGTTGAAAAATGACAAGGGGATATTGCCGTTGCAATCATCAGTGAAAACAGTTGCCGTGGTTGGTCCTATGGCTAATGCTCCATACGAGCAGTTAGGCACATGGGTATTTGATGGTGAAAAGATCCGTACTCAAACTCCGTTGAATGCCATTAAAGAAATGGTTGGGGATAAGGTGCAGGTAATCTATGAACCGGGCTTGGCATATAGCCGTGAAAAGAATCCGGCAGGCGTGGCAAAGGCTGCCTCGGCTGCTTCACGTGCAGACGTTATCCTGGCTTTTGTAGGTGAAGAATCTATCCTTTCGGGTGAAGCGCATTGTCTGGCCGACCTTGATTTGCAAGGTGACCAAAAAGCTCTGATTGCTGCTTTGGCGAAAACCGGCAAACCGGTAGTGACTGTCGTGATGGCAGGTCGTCCGCTGACTATCGGTAAAGAAGTGGAAGAATCGGCTGCTGTCCTTTACTCGTTCCATCCGGGCACAATGGGTGGACCTGCATTGGCAGACCTGCTTTGGGGCAAGGCTGTTCCGAGCGGAAAAACGCCGGTTACTTTTCCGAAGATGGTAGGACAAATTCCGGTGTACTATGCTCATAATAATACAGGTCGGCCGGCTACGCGAAATGAAGTGTTGCTGAATGATATAGCTGTTGAAGCGGGGCAAACCTCATTGGGATGTACTTCTTTCTATATGGATGCGGGCTTTGATCCTTTGTTCCCGTTCGGCTATGGCTTGTCATACACTACATTCAAGTATAGCAATGTCAAGCTGTCTTCGGCTGCATTGAAGAAGAATGAAGTGCTGACAGTAACATTTGATCTGGAAAATACGGGTAAATATGAAGGAACGGAAGTGGCTCAATTGTATGTACAAGATAAAGTCGGTTCCGTAACACGTCCGGTGAAAGAACTGAAACGCTTTGCCCGCGTGACGTTGAAACCGGGTGAGAAGAAGAGTGTTTCGTTCGAACTTCCCGTCAGCGAGCTTGCATTTTGGAACATTGATATGGCTAAGGTTGTAGAACCGGGAGATTTTGCTCTTTGGGTGGCTTCCGACAGCCAATCCGGTGAAAATGTTTTCTTCAAGGTAATAGATTGATTGGTGATTTTAAGGTTAAAAAAGAGAGGGGCGGACCGTGATGGTTCGCCCCTCTTGCAGTTGATACAATGGCTATTCTACTAACTGTTTATGTCGGGTCATTTGATACGTCTGTAACCGTAAACGGCATTAGCACCCAGTTCTTCTTCGATACGGAGCAATTGATTGTATTTTGCCATACGGTCAGAACGGCTCAGCGAACCGGTTTTGATCTGTCCGCTGTTGGTGGCAACGGCAATGTCGGCAATGGTTGAATCTTCCGTTTCTCCGGAACGGTGGGAAGTTACGGTCGTATATCCGTGGCGGTGAGCCATTTCTATGGCATTTAAAGTTTCGGTCAGGGAGCCGATTTGGTTTACCTTAATCAGGATGGAGTTGGCGCAACCTTTCTCGATGCCCATAGCTAGGAAGTCGACGTTGGTAACAAAAAGGTCGTCACCTACCAATTGGCAGCGGTCGCCGATACGGTCGGTAAGTTTTTTCCAGCCTTCCCAGTCGTTTTCACTCATACCGTCTTCGATGGAGTCGATAGGGAACTGATTGATGAGTTGTTCCAGATAATCAATCTGTTCGTCGGCTGTGCGTTTCTTGCCTTTTTCACCTTCAAACTTCGTATAATCATATATACCGTCTTTGTAGAATTCGGAAGAGGCGCAGTCCATGGCAATCATGACATCTTTGCCCGGTTCGTATCCGGCAGCCTTGATAGCGGCGATAATACTGTTCAGGGCATCTTCCGTACCTTCCAGGTTGGGAGCAAAACCTCCTTCATCGCCTACGGCAGTGCTCAGACCACGGTCCTTCAGAACCTTCTTCAATGCGTGGAACACTTCGGCACCCATACGCAGACCTTCACGGAAAGAAGTCGCACCTACGGGACGTATCATGAATTCCTGGAAAGCGATCGGGGCGTCGCTGTGAGAACCGCCATTGATGATGTTCATCATCGGTACGGGCATCACGTAAGTGTTGGTACCACCGATATAGCGGTACAGAGGTATGTCGAGATATGCGGCTGCTGCCTTTGCTACGGCGAGAGATACGCCGAGAATGGCATTGGCACCTAAATTTGATTTGGTTTTGGTTCCGTCCAGTGCCAGCATGGTATGGTCGATACCCATCTGATCGAGGACAGACATTCCGATCAACTTCGGAGCGATAACATCGTTGATGTTTTCCACTGCTTTCAGCACGCCTTTGCCACCATAACGTTGTTTGTCGCCGTCACGGAGTTCCAAAGCTTCGTGTTCACCGGTAGAAGCACCGGAAGGGACAGAGGCACGGCCCATAAAGCCTGATTCCAGAATTACATCTACTTCCACTGTAGGGTTTCCTCTTGAATCGAGGATTTCACGTCCGATAATCTTTTCTATTTTCATAACTATGATATTATTTGTAACTATTTTAAATAAGGAACAAGAAACAATCGGCTTTTGTTCAGGAAAATAGTCCTGTAATTACAATTAGATTATCATTTTCCGCTAACCATTCCTCCTGCCAGTGCCGCCAGTATTCCCAATGTGATGCTTATTAAGGTATAGAATATGAATGTGCCGTAAAATCCATTTTTTAGTAAAGTAAGCCCATCATTAGAGAAAGTGGAGAAAGTGGTGAATCCGCCGCAGAATCCGGCAGTCAATAACAAACGTACTTCGGGGGAAAGGTTGAAACGGGCGGAGAGTGCGTAAAACAACCCTATCAGGAAACTCCCGAAAATGTTGACTGTGAACGTTGCCCAGGGAAAAGAGTAGGGGATAATTCGTTCGTGCAGGAGTTCTTGCACATAATAACGGAGTACGCTCCCCGTTCCGCCGCCAAGAAAAACGTATATCAATTCTTTCATTTTAATTATATATTCTGCTTACATTGTCCGCAAAGGTACAATTTTTCATTTATATCGGGTTTATATTCCTGTTTTTCTCCTTTGTACTTAAAAAACAGAAACTAAACCAGTTATGCAAACGTTTGCCGGTAAAACATCTATATTTTCATTTTATTCCTTCTTTTGCATGTCTTTTCCTGCTTATATTTGCATCACGATTATCATTCTAAAATAATTCAAATCATGAAAAACATGAAAGTTATCAAATTGTTCTGTCTCCTGCTCTTTTTGTTTGTGGGCAATTGGGCAATGGCTGAGAGTATTACCTCTCCTAATGGACAACTGCAACTGAATTTTTCAGTAAACGCACAAGGTGAACCGATCTATGAACTTTCCTACAAAGGTAAAGCTGTAATCAAACCCTCTAAACTTGGTCTGGAACTGAAAGATGCTCCGGGACTGATGAATGGATTTACACTGGCAGATACCAAGACTTCCACTTTCGACGAAACTTGGGAGCCGGTGTGGGGCGAAGTAAAACAAATCCGTAATCATTATAACGAAATGGCTGTGACGCTGAATCAGAAAGCGCAAGATCGTAATATGATTATCCGTTTCCGCCTATTTGACGATGGTTTAGGTTTCCGTTACGAGTTTCCTTTGTCCAAGAACCTGAATTATTTCGTTATCAAGGAAGAACATACTCAGTTTGCCATGACCGGCGACCATACTGCTTTCTGGATACCGGGTGATTATGATACGCAGGAATATGATTATACAGAGTCTAAACTTTCTGAAATCCGCGGCTTGATGGATGGGGCAATCACTCCAAACTCCTCGCAAACCACTTTCTCTCCGACAGGTGTACAGACTTCTCTGCAAATGAAGACTGCCGATGGGCTTTATATCAACTTGCATGAGGCTGCTTTGATAGATTATTCTTGTATGCACCTCAATCTGGATGATAAGAATTTCG
>OLGB01003198.1_pt1 | contig 15786 bp, 14 predicted proteins | sample 1605691 | NCBI WGS metagenome assembly OLGB01 (sample SAMEA3888925, study PRJEB22519) | human gut metagenome | biome: human gut; feature: human-associated habitat; material: faeces | place: Denmark | collected 2010 | reverse complement strand
CGGTGTTCGCGTTCTCGCTCATTCTGGCCGTGGTCATCCTGCTCACGACGCCCCACGGTATGCCGCTCGTGCCTCTGCCCTGGGGATACATCGGCACCGGCAGCCTGCTGGCAGCCCTCACGGTTATCGTGCGCCTCATGGCGGCGGCCATCCCGTTGTTCCTCGTGTTCTACGTCACGAAGATGAATGACCTGACGAACGCGGCCGTCAAGCAGCTGCACGTGCCCTACAAGTACGCGTTCACGTTCACGAGCACGGTGCACTTCATCCCCGTGTTCATGAACGACATGGCCGGCATCATGGAGGCCCAGACAGCCCGCGGCGTGGAATTCGACGGCTCCTTCGCGAAGAAGGTGCGGCTCATGATTCCCTTGTGCGTGCCGCTTCTGGTGAGCTCGGTGCGCAAGACGAACTCCGCCGCCATCGCCGCCGAGTGGGTCATGCCCGAGCAGCCGATCGTTTCGACAAGCGCCTCCTGGATGACGCCGCCCTTGACGTTGAGCGAGAGCTTGCAGGCGCCCTGCTGCGGCGCGCACCAGCCCACGCCGTGGGTAAAGCCGGAGATGTCTCCTATCTGCCTCGATTCTATCCATTTTCCCTCTTCGGGGATGGGCGCGGGGCCGTGATTGGCGCCCTTTGCCACACATACCATTTCTTCAACTTCGCGAGAACACTGCATGTGGTCCGTCTCCTCCTCAAAATTATCTATTATTATGAACCGCGTTCCTTAATAACCCCACTCAAAGTCAGGACTGCCCGCCGCAAGCAGCCGGCGTTTCATGTCTTTGGTTATTTCGTCCAGAGCCTCTTTCGTGCGTCCCTCGCAGCGCGCGACGAGCACGGGCTGGGTGTTTGAGACGCGGACGAGCCCCCAGCCGTCTTTGTAGATTATTCTCACGCCGTCGACGGTGATCGTATTGAGCTTTTCCGCGAGAGCCGCCTCTTTAACGCGCTCTACCACGCCGAACTTGACGTCGTCGGGGCAGTCGTAGCGCGTCTCTATCGTCGAAGGATAGAGCGGGATGTCCCTCATCAGCTCCGCGAGTGTTTTTTCGGTGTTGGAGATTATGCGCGCGAGCCGTCCGGCGGCGTAGAAGGCGTCGTCATAGCCGAAGTATTCATCGGCAAAAAACATGTGCCCGGAGACCTCGCCGGAGAAGAGGGCGTGTTCTTCACGCATCTTCGCCTTAACGAGCGAGTGCCCCGCGTTCCACCACATCGGCCTGCCTCCGAGCTTCTCCACCGTCTCCGGCAGGGCCATCGAACTCTTTACCTCGCAGATCGCCACCGCGCCGGGGTGTTTCGGCAGGATCTCGCTCCAATAGAGCGCCATCAGGCGGTCTCCCCAGATCACCTCGCCGTCGTTGTCGACGACGCCGATGCGGTCGGAATCGCCGTCGAAGCCGACGCCGAAATCCGCGCCGCCCTCCTTTACCGCGGCGATCAGCGCGGGGAGGTTCTCGCGTTTCGTCGGGTCGGGGTGATGGTTGGGAAAGCGTCCGTCCGGCGTGCTGTATAGCTCCGTAACATCGCAGCCGATGCGCCGCAGGAACTCCGGCGCGTAGAGGCCGCCGGTGCCGTTGCCCGAGTCGCAGACGATCCTGGGCCGGCGCGGTCCGAGGGTTATCTTTGAAACGAGCATGTCGATGTACTCGGCGCTGATGTCTGCGGTCCTATAGACGCCCGGCCTCTCCGCCGCCGTCATGTCGTCGGCGGTTATCATCCTGTAGATCGACTGGATGTCGTCGCCCCAGAGCGTGGCTCTGTCGTAGGCCACTTTCAGGCCGTTGAACTCCTTCGGATTATGGCTGCCGGTCACCATGATCCCTCCCCCTGCCTCGAAGCGGTAGAGGCTCCAGTAGAAGGTCGGCGTCGAGACGAGGCCGATATCGGTGACATTGACGCCGGCCGCGTTCAGGCCGCGTGCCGCGGCCGCTTTTATGCGCGCGGTGGAAAGCCTCGCGTCGCCCCCGACGGTGGTTTCGGTGACGCCTCGCCGGCTGAGCCAGGTGCCGAAGGCCCTGCCGATGAGAAATACGTGTTCGTCGGTGAGCTCCGAATCGGCGATGCCTCTTATATCATATTCGCGAAAAATGTGCGCGGGGACAAAACTCATAGTGATACCTCCGTTTCTGGTATTACTTCAGCTAAAGCATATAGCTTTTGCGCGGCTTTTGCAACCGGAACGAGTGTGCAAAAACACAAAACGGCCTGAGAAAAATCTCAGGCCGGCGGTTCGCTGCCGTATTTTTATCGGTTATTGTCTGCCGACTGCCATGACGCCGGTTATCTTCATGATCGGGCCAAGCGTCAGCGCCGCCTCTATATTTACCTTGTTGAAAGAGGCTAGGAAGCGTCCCTTGAGGCCGAGCGCCTCGGCGGCGAGGAAAACGTTCTGCGACATCGCGCCGGTGGCGATGTAGTTGTAATTTTCGACGTTCATCGTCCCCTTGCTCACGAATACGAGTATACAGGGGGCGCTCTTCGCGAAGTCCTGCGTTACGGCGCGGCTCGTCAGCTTCTTTTCCGCCGTCTGCTGCATCAGCGCGTTTTTCTCCCAATTATAAAGATAGCCGCCGCTCTTCAGCAGAACGTAGACGGAGACGTAGGGCTCGCGCCCCATCGCCATCGGCACCGTCCAGCCCTTCGGTTCGCGGTTCTTTCCCGTCGCCGCCCAGAGTATAGTTGAGAGCTCTTTCAGCGAAAGCTCCTCTTTGGAAAAATCCCGCTGTTCCGCCGAGGCGCGGTTGGCGATCGCCTCCATAACGGAGGGCCCGCCGGTTTTATCCGGTTCCGGCAGGACGATGTTGGCCGCCGTCGCGGCGGATGCCGCGGCAAGCAGGAGCGCCGCTGTGAGCGATAAAATCTTCTTCATAAGTTGTTCCTCCTTAAATTATTACTTAAAAATTTTTTAGACCACGGCCCAGGGCCATTGCGCCGTATACCCCAGGTAGGACAAAATCTTTTCCCCAAACAACATCGCGAACGCCATCCCCGCGCAAAGAAACGGTCCGAGCGGCACGGCGGTCTTGCGCGTGACCCTCTTGGCAAGCAGCAGGGGTATCACCACGAGGCCGCCGCTCATAAAACCGAGGTACAGCGAGAGCAGCGTCAGCCTGAATCCCATGAAAGCGCCGACGCCGAGCATCAGCACCGCGTCTCCAAGTCCCATGCGCCCGCGGCTTGCGATGATTATCGTCCCGATCACCCCGAAGCCGGCGAGCGCGCCGAAGAGGCCGTCCAACAGCCCGCCCCAGCCGTGAACGGCGCGCAGCAGCATGCCGCAGGCCGCCATCGCTATCGCCCATGAATCGTAGATATAACCAGTGTCAAGATCCGTGAGCGTGTGGAAGGCGATGAAGGGAACTGAGAGCGCGGCGAAGGCGAGCGCCGGCGTCAATCCGAATCTCCAGACGAAGATGGCCGCAAGCGCTCCGCACGAAAGCTCGGCGGCAAAATGGCGCAGCGGGATGCGGGCGCGGCAGACGCGGCAGCGGCCCTGAAGAACGATGAAGGAGACTACGGGAATGAGGTCGCACGACGATAAAGTCCGGCCGCAGCTGTCGCAGACGGAACGTTCGCGTCCCCACCATTTTTTCTCCGCCGCCGTCCGCATGGCCGCCGCGTTGGCAAAAGAGCCGAGCGCCGCGCCGAGGCAGAAACCCAGAAATATATAAATACCGCCGTCCATATAGACACCTCAGCCATAGAGCGATTAAAATACGGGTTATATTTTACACGCAACCGCCGATATTTCATAATCATAATAAGGAGATGCGAAAGATGCCGATCGTTATGGTAAACATCAAAGAGGGACGCACCGTGGAACAAAAGCGCGCGATGGTGACGGGGATGACGAAGGTCCTTTGCGAGACGATGGAGGTGCCGCAGAGCTCCGTGCGCATCATCATCAACGAGATGAAGAACGATAACTTCGCGATCGCCGGCACGCTGATTTGCGACGATCCGTCAAAACAGGTGAAAAAGAAAGACTAGCGCGGCGTGACCTTCCCTATGGACAAAGAAAAATCGTGGATCACTTCGGAGGTCCACGATTTTTCATTTATGAGGATTTTACATATTGCCGATGATATGGTCCAGCGAAGGGCTCCTGAATAGGAAATCAGGGTTTTCCGCGGGCTCGCTCCATCCGAAGGTGGAGGATATCTCCGCGCAGTATTGGGGTATGCGCTCCTTCAGCCCCTTGACGATGTTGTCGGTGAATCTTGCGCTCGGCCCGGTGACAGCGATCGTACAGAGGATATTGCCGTCGTTCCCGACGATCGGTCCCGCGATCGAAGAGAAGCCCTCCTGGTATTCGTTGATGCAATAGCTGTAGCCGTTTTTACAGAGGTTATAAAGCTCCCTCATTAACTTTGCCCGGTCCGTCGTCGTGAATGTCGTAAGGTTCCTTGTATCTTTTAAAAAGCTGTCCTGTTCCTCCGGCGTGGCGTAGGCGAGGAAACCCCTGCCGCCCGCGCCGGCCCACAGCACATACTTTGAGCCGACGGTGGGCGAGAACTTGAAGCTGTGAAAGGCCGGCACCTTTTCAAAGCAGATGCGGTAATCGCCCTCTCTGATGTAGACCAGCGCCGTTTCTCCAAATTCATCCCTCAGCCTGACGAGATAGGGATATGTCACCTTTCTCAGGAAATCATTCTGCTTTGCGCAGTAGCCGAGGCTGTAGACCCGCCGCCCGAGGCTGAAACGCTTGGTGCTTTTATCGCGTATAAGGAAAGATTCCTGCTCCAGTATACCCGCGATCCTCGAGGCGGTGGAATATGGTATCTGCACCAGCTTCGAGATCTCCGTCAGTGACAGGTCGTCTATTCCTCTTGTAAAACAGTTTAATATCGCAAGGGCCCTCTGTATGGCCTGAGTTCCGGTCTCCAATTGTTTTTCGCTCATCTCTCATACCTCCGCGAAACGTATTATAAGCCTAAACATAATGTGATAAGACATTTCTCCTTGTTATTGAAAATATATTTAACCGCTCAATGAATTTTCCTGAATTTTAACAGATAACATCACCTCAAACCAGATAGAGAAATTTTTCGTTATTGACAGCCGAGATAAAACTATGTATGATGTAATCACCACATAGAAGATATTATATCCACAATATGGATATAAGCAAGAGATAAAAATTATGAAAGGGATGGCGCGGATATGCAGATAAAGATGCCGGTCGACGATGAGACGATAAAGAAGCTGCACGTGTATGACATGGTCGAGATCTACGGGCCGATCTTTACGGGTCGCGACGCGGTGCTGCCGAAGGTCGTCAAGTGTATCGAAGAGGGAACATGTGAGGAAAAGGGGATCTTTCTGAAAGGGGCGGCCGTTTTTCACACGGCGGTGAGCCCCGCAGGCATCGGGCCGACATCGAGCAACAAGCTCGATATTGAGGGCAGCATTCCCGCGCTCTCGGAGGCCGGCGTCAAAATGCACATCGGCAAAGGCAGCCTCAAGAAAGAAACGGTCGAGGCTCTGAAGAAAAATAATTCGATCTTCCTCGTCACCCCGCCGAACACGGCGCTGTTGACGGCTACGATGAAAAGCAAGCGCGTCGTGGCCTTCCCCGAAGAGGGCATGGAGGCGCTTTACGAGGTCGAGGTCGAAAAATTCCCCGCCATAGTCGCCATCGCTCACGGCGAATCGATCTATGACTAAGAGGGGCCGGCGGAGGTAATTAAGATGATAGATTGCAGAGAAGTTACGGAAAAAACGGCGGATACCCTGGTCAGGGCAAGCACGGTCTTTCGTCCAGACCAGATAGCGGCCTATAAGCGCGCGGCGGAGAATGAAGAGAGCCCGCACGCCAGATGGGTACTCAACAATATCCTTGAAAACGCGGAGATCGCGGAATCAAAGGTATTCCCGCTCTGCGACGATACGGGCATCCCCCATCTCTTTCTTGAAGTGGGCGAAGAATGCGTCGTCCCCGCCGGTTTTTACAAAGCGGTGGAGGAAGGCGTCGCCAAAGGTTTGAGGACGCTTCCGGGCCGCCCGATGGCGGTGATGGGAAACGACGCCGAACGCATAAGCCAGAGCGGAGGGCTCTCCGACGACTCCGGCGCGCTCGCGATGGCCCCTATTCAGACAAGACATGTTCCGGGCAAAGATATCCGCCTGACGGTGATGATGTACGGCGGCGGTCCCGAGATTCGCGGCAAGACGCTGCGCGTCTTCCATAAACATTCGGTCGACACGGTGATAGACGAGATGATCGCCTGGGGCGCCGAGGGCGCGAAGCTCCTGGGTTGTCTGCCCTGCGTGCTTGTATTCGGCATCGGCCGCTCCAACTATGAGGCCGCCTCGCTGGGCATGGAGGCGATGGCCAAGGGCAACTTCCTTGTGCAGTCGGAGATGGAAAAGAGGATCACCGACGCCGTAAACGAATCCGGCTACGGCGCGCTGGGGCTCGGAGGCAAGACCACGGTCCTCGGCACCTTCGTCAAGGTCGGGCCGCAGAGGGCCAGCGGCATAAGAGTAGTATCGATGAGGCTGGGCTGCTGCTTTGATCCGCGCCGCGCCGAGTGTCTCTTTGAAGGATAAGAATCTAATTTATATCAGGAGGATATAAGATGAAGATATTTAAAAACGGCACCGTCGTAACCGGAGACGGCAAGACAGTATTGGAGAAGGCGAACGTCATTGAGGTCGACGGGCTCGTCGCCGACGTAAACCTCTATTATGACGAAAACCTTGAGTCATACGCGGAAGAGGTTGTAGACTGCGGCGGCAAGTGCGTGATGCCCGGCATGATCAACCACCATCAGCACGGCGTGACCTTCGGCACGATGTTTGCCAGCGGCTGCGTCAGCTACGGGCGCGAATTTATCCTCGACCACCTCGACAGGAGCCTGCTCCAGGGGCACACGACGGTCCTCAACGTCGACGGTTTCGCGACGATGGACGAGGTCGAAGAGGCCCAGAAGGCCCATCCGATCCGTATCAAGACGGCGACGACTCACGCCCCGATCAACTACCACGCGGGCGAGCTCTGCGACGGCAAAGGTTTCCTGCCCAAGCACAAAGAGATGACCGTTGAAAAGATGCTCGCGGACGGCGCGGTCTGCATCGGCGAAGTCGGCGGCGGCCATACGCTCGGCGGCGGCGGTCAGGATTATCTTTACATCCCGCGCGCGGTCAAAGAGCGCAAAGGCAAGGACATAGACTACCTCCAGGCGCGCGCGATGAAGCTCTCCGTCCTCGGACGCTACATAGAAGAATCATATTATGACCGCGACCGCGTGGCGGCGGCGCTCAAAGAGGCCAAGCTTGACAGCTTTCTCACGCCGGAAGAGACGAAGGACATCGTTTACAAGACTACGCTCGCCTCAGTGAAGGTGGCCCTTGACGGATACCGCGAAGCGGCGAACCTCGCCAAGAGATACGACGTGCCGCTGATGATCCACAACGCTCCGACCTCTAAGTACATCGTCCACGAGATCGCGAAGATGGGCCTTAACACACTTATCTGCTGCCACTCAAACTACCTATTCACCACCGAGGAATGCGTCGAAAACGGCCGCTACCTCAAGCAGTTCCCCGGCGTCGTGCTCGACGCCGCCGTACATGATCCCTGGGGCGCGAAGCACCTCGTCGCCACGCCGGACAACCTTTACGCCTTCTATGAAAACGACCTCATCGACGTCATCTCCACCGACTTCGCGGCCGGACACAGCGATTCGATGCTTGAAGCCATCCAGCACGCGGCGCTCGAGAAGAAGCTCGTCGGCCTCGCCAAAGCGGTGAGACAGGGGACTTCAAGAGTCACCGAAGTGCTGCCGCTGCTCGCGCCGAACCTCGGCGAACTCAAGAAAGGCTATACGGCTGACATCGTGGTCACGGAATATCCGCAGCTCAAGAACGTTGAAAGAGTTTACATCGGCGGCAAACTCGTCGCCAAAGACGGTAAAGTCATTCGTTAATTATCATATAAATATTCAGAGAGGAAATGATTTGAAATGAAGGTCAAAAAGGTACTTTGTTCAGAGGCGCTTACCGGATTCTATATGGACGACAAAGAGGCCATCAAAAGCGGCGCTAAGTCCGACGGCTTCGTATATAAAGGCGCGCCGGTAACGCCCGGATTCAAGTCGATCAGACAGCCCGGCGTGGCGGTTTCCGTGATGTTCGTCCTTGAAGACGGCCATGTGGTATACGGCGACTGCGCCGTCGCCCAGTACGCGGCCAGCGGCGGCAGAGAGGTCCCGAACACCGCCGCGGCGCTGATCAAGGTCATCGAGAAGTACGTAACGCCCTACTTTGAGGGAATGGATATCAAAGAATTCAAATCGACGGCGGAGAAATTTGACCGCTATGAGTTCGACGGAGAGCGCCTCCCCGCCTCCATCCGCTACGGCGTGACTCAGGCGATACTCGAAGCCGCCGCCTACGAGCAGAAGCTGACGATGTGCGAAGTCATCCTCAACGAATACAACCTGCCCGTCGACCTCACCCCTGTGCGCATCAACGCCCAGTCCGGCGACGAGCGCTACACCAACGTTGACAAGATGATCCTCAAGAAGGTCGGCATGATGCCCCACGGACTGATCAACAACGTCGAAGAGAAGCTCGGCAAAGACGGACAGATATTCCTTGACTGGGTCAAATGGGTCACGAAGCGCATCTCCGATATCGGTGAACCCGACTACAAGCCCGTCATGCGCTACGACGTCTACGGCTGCATGGGCAAGGCCTTCGACAACGACCTTGACAAGGTCGGCGAATACCTCATCAAAGTCGCCGACGCCTGCGCCCCCTATGAAGTATTCGTCGAGATGCCGGTAGATATGAAATCGAACGAAAAGCAGCTTGAGGCCATGAAATATCTGCGCAAGTACCTTGACGACGCCGGCTGCCGCCTTAAACTTATCATCGACGAATACGCGAACACCTACGAAGAGATCGTCGAGTGGGTCGACGCCAAGGGCGCCGACATGGTACAGGTCAAGACGATCGACCTCGGCGGCATCAACAACATAGTGGAGGCCGACCTCTACTGCAAGGCGCACGGCGTCCTTGCCTACCAGGGCGGCACCTGCAACCAGACGGACAAGGCTGCGATCGTCTGCGCCAATCTTGCCGTTGCCACCAAACCGTTCGCAATGGCGGGAACCCCCGGAATGGGCGTCGACGAAGGCGTAATGATCGTCAGCAACGAGCAGGAGAGACTGCTCGCGATACTCAAAGCGAAACAGGAAGGTAAGATCTAGCGCGTTATTTAGGAGCATTAGAATAGGTAATGCGGCTTCTTAAAAGATGGTTATACTGCTAATATTTTCAGAAGCTGCCTTATTTTAAAAACAAAAACAGGGAGAGTGAAGAGGATGAAGGGAAAGAACATTATTTTTGCTGTAATCCTAGTAACGGTCATGAGCTCAAGCTTATGTTGGGGGGCCAGCAACAAGCCGTTTGCTATCGGGGGCGCGGGCAGCGGCGGCGGTTATTATATCCTTGGCGGTGCGATCGGCAACCTTATGACCAAAAACGGTATGCCGTCAAGCGTCCAGACTACAGGCGGAGGTCGCCAGAATGCTGTGCTTGTCGACAAAGGTGAAGTAGATTTTGGTTTTGCCAACGCTATCGAAATAAATGAAGTCTATTCAAAAAGTAAAAACAAAAATATCAGGGCGATGGTAACAGCTTTCCCAGGATATCATCATTTCCTGGTGCGCGCGGATCAACCTATGCAGACAGTGCGTGATATAGACGGCAAGGTCTATGGCTTAACATCAAGAGGAAGTACACATGACGTAGCCGGGCGTCAGATCTTTGATGTCCTTGGTATTGAACCGAAGCGCATTGTGAATGCCGACCGTTCCGACAGCGGCAATATGATACAGGACGGTTTAATTGCCGGATATTTCATGTCAAGCGGTTATCCGATATCATCGATAATGGAACTGCAGACGAACGTGACACTGCGCTATCTTCCCTTTAACGATAAGGATTATGCAGCTGTGAAGTCAAAATGTCCATGGCTATCTGAGGCGACAATTCCTGCTGGAACATATAAAGACCTCAAAAAAGATCTTAAGACATTCAAGTCATGGAATATAATGATAGCTAAAAAGGATATCCCGGAAGATGTCGTCTATAACATTCTAAAAGTTATTTTTGCAAATGATAAAAATATTCAGAAAACCTATCACGCAGCCGAGTTCAGCAAAGAAGCTGTTAATGGTTTTGTTGTTCCCCTGCACCCCGGCGCCGTTAAGTTCTACGAAGAAATGGGCGTAAAACTGTCAGATAAGGTATTGCCGCCAGAGATGAAAAAATAAGCCACCCTCCGGCAGAGGATCGTCAACTCTATTCCGGCGATCCTCTGCTCATAATATTATGTCAATAGCCATCAACAGCCTGTAGATATACATAGTACATAGTAGGAGGACTCTATAATGAAGCTAAGAATACAAGATATGAGCAAAGCGACAGGAGTCATGTTGTCTGTTTTTACAGTCGTTACTCTGCTTATACATCCGCTGGACCCTTTACTCCAGCGAGCCACATTCGTTTTTCTCTCGACGGTGATGGCTTTTTTAAAAGTGTTGGACCAGAAAAAAGATGCCAAGGTGTGGTACAAAAGTTACTTGGTGTTGCTGATCTTGCTGAGCGCGGGGTCGTGGCTCTATACAGCCTTTAATTATGAGGGAATCATTGAGCGTGCCGGCCTCTACCCTGAAATAAGTGACCTCGTGAGCGGCATCGTCCTGCTGGCGGTATTGCTCGAGATGGCCAGAATGACAATGGGGATATCACTTCCCTTCCTATCTTTGCTGATGGTGTTGTATGGCATGTATGGACATTCGCTGCCGGGGCTTTTCGCCCACGCAGGCTTTTCCCTCGAAAGAGAAATAAGCTACATATATAGCCTGGACGGCATTTTTGGATCGCCATTGGCGGTAACAATAACATACGTTTTCATATTCTCCATGTTTGGGGCTTTCATGGAGTATACTGGAGGCGGCGAGGCTATTCGTGAGCTTTCCATGGTGGTTGCCGGAAAGGCGCGCGGCGGCGCGGCTAAAGTTGCGATAGTGGCGAGTGCGCTTTTCGGCAGCATTAACGGGAGCCCGGTTGCAAACGTTACTGCCACTGGTACGTTTACAATCCCATTGATGAAGAAGAACGGATATAATTCGGAATTTGCCGGAGCTGTTACGGCTGTGGCTTCGACAGGAGGGCAGATATTACCTCCGGTCATGGGCGCTTCCGTTTTCATCATGATAGAAATACTTGGCGTTCCATATTCAACGGTTGCGTTTGCCGCGGTTGTCCCCGCAATACTGTATTATCTGGCGGTCTTTTGGATGGTTGACCTGGAAGCACAGAAAACGGGGCTCCAGGGAGTTTCCTCTGAGGAACTTCCGCCTGCGCGCAAGGTTTTACGCGAAAAAGGGCCTGCGCTGTTTCCTATCGTAGCGCTTATTGTGCCGCTTCTCGTATTTCAAATATCCCCGCTGCGGGCTGGTATGATTGGTTCGATTGCTGCGGTGATCTGTAGCTTCGCAAGAAAGGAAACGCGCATTACCATAAAATCTTTTTTTGATGCTCTTTATGAGACCGCGAGAGGAACGATCATGGTAACGGCTGCCGTTACCCTTGCGGGAGTCATTGTGGGTATAGTTGGCATCACAGGGTTGGGGCTTAACATGACAAATATACTCTTAAGTTATTCAGGAGGAAAATTGCTGCTCACTTGTGTCTTCGGTATGGTAGCTCTAATCATACTTGGCATCGGAATGCCGACTACTGGTGCCTATATAATAGGCGCGACTATCATCGCTCCTGCGATGCTTAAGCTTGGCGTCCTCCCACTTGCCGCGCATCTCTTTGTACTTTACTTCGCAAATATTTCTAACATTACCCCGCCTGTTGCGCTGGCGTCATATGCCGCGGCCGGGATCGCAGACACCTCGCCCATGAAGGTAGGCCTTGAATCTTTCAGACTTGGGATACTTGGTTTTGTAATACCATACGTGATGGTGTATGAAAACGGTCTGATGCTTATTGGCTCGTTCTCAACGATAGCTTTCACCATTGGTACGTGTGTGCTTGGTATTCTGGCTATAGGCATCGCTCTTCAGGGATATATGTGGGGCCGTTTGAATATATTTGTCAGGGTAATAGTATTTGCAGCTTCTATCATGCTTATTCTCCCCTGCGGTTATGTGATCACTGCAGCCGCACTGGCGGTAATTGGGGGGGCGCTCTATTTTGCGAGGATGCAAGGTAAAAAGGCGCTTGCCACGCAGGGTGCCGGGACAGAGAGATAGCTCATGAAAAGAATAAACTTTACCTTAAACGGAGAGAACGTGAGCCTTGACATTGAGGATAATGTCACTCTGCTTAAGCTGTTAAGAGAAACGCTGAACCTTACTGGAACCAAAGAGGGATGCGGTCAGGGGGATTGCGGCGCATGTACGGTGTTGGTAAATGGAAAAACTGTCAATTCCTGTATATTCCTAGCGGTTAATGTAGATGGCGCTAATGTAATAACCATAGAGGGACTTGCGAAAAACGGTCAGCCTGATGTCATTCAACAGTCGTTTGTGGACAATGGAGCGGTGCAGTGTGGTTTTTGTATTCCTGGTATGGTTTTAAGCGCAAAGGCTTTGCTCGATGTAAATGACGATCCCAGCGACGAAGAAATAAAGAGATCGATTAGTGGAAACCTTTGCCGCTGTACAGGCTATGTCCGTATTGTTGAATCAATAAAAACAGCCTCTCGGAGAATACGGGAAAAGGGGCGATCAAAAGATGCTCAATAATGCCAGCGTTGCGATACCGAAGACGATCGTGGAAGCCGCAGATCTGTACAGAGAGCATATGCCGAATTGCAAATATATAGCAGGCGGTACGGATGTCATGCTGGAAAAGGGTATCCTCCATAGCGATGTTACATTGGTATCCCTCAGCAGAATAGCGGAACTTAAAAATATATATTCAGCCGGCGGCGTTACGCATATCGGGGCGATGGCTACAGTGAGCGATCTACAGGAATATTTCTATAATCGTGGAGTAGAAAACGCTGTTTTGGATGGTGTATCTGAAATAGGTTCGCCGCAAATAAGAAATGTCGCTACCTTGGGAGGCAATATTTGCAGCTCGCTGCCTTCGGCGGATTCGATAGGTCCGCTTGTCGTTCTTGGCGCGGAGCTGATTTTAACGGATGGACGGAACGAGAGGAACGTTGCTATAGAAGATTTCTGTATCGGCGTAGGCAAGAATATTCTTTCTGAAGGCGAGATTCTTAAAGAGGTCATTATAAGGGAAGAATCGGAGAGCCGCTCCGCATATGTCAAACATGGGCGCAGAAAGGCGTTGGAGATCGCGCTGGTGGGGGCGTCCTGTTGCCTGAAAATAAATAAAATATCCAATATTTGTGAGAGCATAAAGGTCGCTTTGACGACTGCCGCACCGCGCCATGTTCGCGCTGTTAAAACTGAGGAATTTCTAGCTGGCAAAGACTTAAGCGCAAGGAATATAGAGGAAGCGGCGCGGATGGCAGTTCTTTCGGCAAAAACGAGGACGAGTTTCAGATGCACTTCCGAATATCGCAACGCGGTCATTCCAGAGTTTGTCAAGCGGGCAATCTATAAGGCAATAGGCAGAGGGGGGGAAAACTTTGTATAAATATATAGGAAAGGACATCCCGAGAATAGATGCGCCTGATAAAGTTATGGGTTTGGCAGAATACATCGATGACTTAAAAATGTACGGAATGATGTACGGCAAGGTTCTGCACAGTCCATATGCCCACGCGCGCATAAAATTTATCGACACGTCTGAGGCGGAAAAGGTCGAAGGTGTTGGCGCTGTCGTCACAGGAGAATCTTTTGATTATCTTGGCGGTGAAGCGCTGAAAGATATGCCTTTTTTTGCCAAGGGAGTCGTGCGCTACTGCGGCGAACCAATCGCTGCCGTCGCGGCTGATACTGACGATATCGCGGCTTATGCGCTTTCAAAGATAAAGGTGGAATACGAAGAGCTTCCCGCCGTGCTGGATATTGACGAAGCGCTTGCGGCCAAAACGATAATACATCCCGGCCTTGCCGGATACAAACATATTCAGGCTGTCAAAACAATAGAAAATTCGAATATATGTAATCATTATCATGTCGAACATGGCAGCATTGAAGAAGGTTTTAAACTGTCAGACCATATTTTTGAGGACGTATATGAGGTACATGATGTTCATCACGCACAAATAGAACCTTTTGCCGCGATCGCGCAGGTCGATAGGGATGGCATAATCAATGTCTGGACGACAAACAGCAGTGTGCATCGCCTGAGGAAAGACCTGAGTGATGCCTTGCGCACATCTGAAAAAAACCTTCGTATTATGACGAAATATATTGGCGGTAGTTTTGGAGGTAAAGGAGGATTAAAAGTAGAGCCTCTAGCGATTGTGCTTGCCTTACGAACCAAGGGACGCCCAGTGAAGATTACATACAACAGACGCGAATGTTTTGAATCTACGATAAGCCGTCATGCTGTAAGAGTAAAATTAAAAACTGGTGTAACTAATGACGGTATGATTATGGCAAAAAAGATGTCTCTTTATTTTGATACAGGAGCCTATTCAGAAAAAGGCCCTACTGTATGCATACAAGGAACGGATACCGCCCCTGGCCCATACAGGATACCCAACATAGAGCTGGACGGTTACTGTATCTATACGAATAAATCGCTTGCCGGTGCCTATCGGGGGTATGGGTGTACGCAGCCAGTATTTGCGAATGAGCTGCAGATGGATAAAATCGCGAGAACGTTGGGAATCGATCCTCTTGAACTCAGAAAGAAGAATGTCCTTCACGATGGCGATGAGAACGCGTTGGGGCACGAAGTCTTTGGCGTAGGTATGGGAGAATGCTTGGACGCTGTCATAAAGAAAATGGAAGCCAAGGATATGATAGTTGCCCCCGCAAATAAAAACATAAGACGGGGATATGGTCTCGCTATAGGCTGGGAGCCTACAAAGACCCCATCCGGTTCCGGTGTTTACGTGACGATGAATTATGATTCCAGCGTCGTGATATCGCTTTCTTCCTCAGAAGTAGGGCAAGGCAGTAGGACCGTACTTACCCAGATAGCGGCCGAATCGTTGAGTTTACCTATGTCTTCAATAAAACTCTCCTTCCCGGACACCGATATCTCACCTTTTGACGCCTCCACCACCGCCAGCAGAACTACATTTCATATGGGGACGGCAATTATGAAAGCTTCTGAAGAGATAATGGATGTCTTAAGAAATAGCGCGTCTGAACTTCTGGCGGTGGAAAAAGATCAGGTTGTACTTGATATGGGGCAGATATACATCAAAGGAAAGAACGAGCCGTCGATGAGCTACACAGATATCATAAGGTATGTTTATGGTGCCGGCGGAAATATCTGCGGTAAATACTTTTTTTATCCGGCGGCAAAAGGAGCAGGTATATATGGAGCTCCCAGCGTATTTTGGATGTTTGGAGCGCAGGCGGCGGTTGTCGACGTCGACGTCACGACTGGAGTCGTAACAATAAAGAAATTTACAGCGGCGCAAAATGTTGGCAAAGCGATAAACCCAATGACTGTAAGGCAGCAGATTGAGGGGTCCATAGTCATGGGGATCAGCAACACTCTTTATGAATCAGTACCGCGTAAAGATGGCTGCATCCAGAACGCCAATTTCCATGATTATAAAATCGCGACTGCTTTAGATATACCTGAAGAGGTGGATGCCATAATAATTGAAGATCCCGACCCGCTTGGTCCATATGGGGCGAAGGGTGT
>OLGB01003197.1_pt1 | contig 15802 bp, 16 predicted proteins | sample 1605691 | NCBI WGS metagenome assembly OLGB01 (sample SAMEA3888925, study PRJEB22519) | human gut metagenome | biome: human gut; feature: human-associated habitat; material: faeces | place: Denmark | collected 2010 | reverse complement strand
AAAAGGAGCCTTCGTCTGCCGCGGCGAGATGAAAGATTTTGAAGAGATCATCCGCCCCTACTGGAAGGGACGCTCCAACTACGAAGAATGGCTCGCGCGCATCCCTGAAGACGTAGCGGCGCTTCGCGACAACGGCGCGCTCTACATCGACAAAAAAGCCGTCCGCGGCTGGGGCGAAGTCACCGCCGGCTACGAATGGTTCATCAAAAACGGCATAGAGGGGCTGCGCGAAAAAATACTCGAACGCAAATCCCAGCTCGACGCGACAGTCCCCGGAGACTACGAAAAAGAAGTCTACCTCGACGCCCTGCTCATAGTCTGCGAAGGCATGGAGACCTTGGCCGCGCGCTACGCGGCGGAGGCCGACCGCCTGGCGGCGCTGGAGAAAAAGGCCGAACGCGCCGCCGAACTGCGCGAAATAGCCGAAACCTGCCGCCGCGTCCCCGCGCATCCGGCGCGCACCTTCCGCGAAGCCATGCAGTCATTCTACTTCTACCAGATCTGCATCTTCATGGAACAAAACGCCGCCGCCTACAATCCCGGACGCATGGACCAATACCTCTACCCCTACTACAAAGCCGACCTCGAAGCGGGACGCCTCACGCCAGAAGAGGCGCAGGAACTATTCGACTGCCTGTGGGTCAAATTCTCCGAACCCTGCCTCTTCCAGGACGAAAAATCGGCGGAATACTCCTCAGGCTACCCCATGTTCCAGAACCTCTGCGCCGGCGGCGTCGACAAAATGGGGCGCGACGCCGTAAACGACCTCTCCTACATGATAATCCAGGCCACCATGGACACGAAACTCTACCAGCCCTCGCTCTCCGTGCGCTACAACATGGCGAAAAACCCCAACTCCTTCCTGCGCAAAATCGTTGAACTGATGGCGATGGGCACCGGATTCCCCGCCTTCCACAACGACGAAGTCGGCATCCGTATGCTCATGAACAAAGGCATCCCCCTGCGCGAAGCGCTCGACTGGAACCCCGGCGGCTGCGTCGAGACCAACCTGGCCGGCAAACTGCGCGCCTACTCCGCCCTGGCCGACATCAACCTCGGCAGCGTAATGGAATTCGTCCTCCTCAACGGCAAATGCCGCAAAACGGGAAAACTCGCGGGAGCGCAGACCGGCGATCCCCTGACATTCGCGTCCTTCGACGACCTCCTGAACGCCGTCAAACAACAGCTCCGTTACGTCATAAAAGTCGTCGTCAAAGCCAGCCACATCATCGACGACATCTGCCTAGAACGCCCGGTGCCAGCCCTCTCCCTCAGCTTTGAAGAATGCGTCGAAAACGCCAAAGACTACGCCTGGGGAGGCGCCAAATACAACACCGGCAACGGCATAATCTGCATCGGCGTCTCCGACCTCATAAACAGCGTCGCCGCCGTCAAACACCTCGTATATGACACAAAAAGCGTCACCATGAAACAGCTCCTCGACGCCCTCGCCGGTGACTTCCAGGACGCGCCGGAAATACACAAAGCCTGCAAAGAGGCCCCCAAATACGGCAACGACGATCCCCGCGCAGACGGCCTCGCGGCGGAACTCTTCGCCTACATCGCCGACGAGATCGAAAGCTACCGCAGCAAATTCGGAGTCATGACCCCCGGCATCCTGCCCGTCTCCGGCAACACCCCCTTCGGCGTCGAAGTGGGAGCCCTGCCATCGGGCCGCCGCGCGGGAAAACCTCTGGCCGACGGCGTCAGCCCCAACGGCGGCACAGACACCAACGGTCCGACCGCGGTACTCAAATCCGTCGCCAACATCCCGCACGACCGCTTCGTCCAGGGTACACTCCTCAACATGAAACTCGACCCGCAGATGATAAACAGCGAAAACGGCATCAACCAGATCATGGCGCTCCTCAAAAGCCTCTGCACCCTCGGAGTCTACCACGTACAATTCAACGTCGTAGACCAGAAAAAACTTATAGAGGCCCAGGCGCACCCGGAAGACTACCGCAGCCTGCTCGTGCGGGTCGCGGGCTACACCGCCTTCTTCGTCGAACTCGGCAAAGAAGTGCAGGACGACATCATCGCGCGCACCGTACAGACAGAAAACGGCGTCTCCTGCGGCTAAAACAATGGAAAAAGGAAACGTGGCCGGAACCGTCCTGCGCATAGAAAAAAGCTCCATCCACGACGGAGACGGACTGAGGACCGTACTCTTCCTCAAAGGCTGCCCCCTGCGCTGCCTCTGGTGCTCCACGCCGGAATCGCAGCGCGGGGCCCCCGAACGGGGCCTCGCGCGCGAAAAATGCACCCTTTGCGGGCGCTGCGTACAAGCGTGCCCGCACGGAGCGCTGAGCAAAAAAGACAATAAAATAACCCATGCCAGAGACAAATGCGCCGGCTGCCTCAAATGCGCCGCCATCTGTCCCGAATCGGCCATAACCCCCTACGGAAAAACCATGACGGCGGCGGAGGCGGTCAAAGAAATCGCCAAAGATGAAATATTCTACTTTCACTCCGGAGGGGGCCTCACCGTCAGCGGGGGAGAGCCGCTCGAACAAAGCGGCTTCGTCCTGGAGATACTTCGCGGCTGCCGCGAACGCGGCATAGACTGCGCCCTTGAAACAAGCTTCTTCGCGGCGTGGGAAAAAATAGAGCCGCTGCTGCCTTACATCAGCCTGCTCCATGTGGACATAAAACACCCCGACGCGGAAAAACACAAAAAACTGATCGGAGTCGACAACCGGCTGATACTGGAAAACATCGGACGCGCCGACGCCTTCCCGCACAACTTCGGCATCGTCGTGCGCACGCCGCTCGTCCCCGGCATAAACGACGCGGACGAAGACATAGCCAAACTCGCGGGAATAGTGAAAAGGCTCAAAAAGCTGCGATTCATGGAATTCCTCGCCTATCACCGCTTGGGAACGGAGACTTACAAAAGACTGGAGATACCTTATCCGCTTGCGGAGATAAACACGCCCGACGATTCTTATATGCGGCGCAAGGCCGCGATATTCAAAACCGCCGCGGGCGTTGAGGTGAGGATAAATGGCAGGATATTCGAATAAAGCAGATGCCCGCCTCGGTGTGAAGGCGGGCATCTTTTGACATACATGTAATCGTACTGAATCCTATTTATCCATGCGCAGCCTTTCGACGAAGCGCGCGATGCGTGCCATCGCCTCTTTCAGCTCTTCGATGGAATAGGCGTAGGATATCCTTACGTGCCTGTCGCCGCAGGCTCCGAAGGCCGAGCCGGGAACGACGGCGACATTTTCCGCTTCCAGCAGCTTTGTGCAGAACTCTTCCGAGCCCATGCCGAACTCGGAGATGTCGGGAAAGACGTAAAAGGCCCCGTAGGGTTCGAAGCAGGGGAGTCCCATCTCGCGGAAGGCCTCCATGAGGAAGCGGCGGCGCTGATTGTATGATTCCGCCATCGTGCAGATGTCCCTGTCTCCGTTTTTGAGCGCCGATATCGCGGCGTACTGGCTCATCGTCGGCGCGGACATGATGCCGAACTGGTGTATTTTCAGCATATATTCCATGATATGCGCCGGGCCGCAGGCAAAGCCCAAACGCCAGCCCGTCATCGCGTATGACTTGGAGAAGCCGTTGATCACGATCGTGCGTTCGAGCATTCCCGGCAGCGAGGCGATGCTGACGTGCCGGTCTTTGTATGAGAGTTCGCTGTATATCTCGTCGGAGATGACGAGCAGGTCGTGCTTGACGATGATCGGCACGAGCTTTTCAAGATCTTCCCGCTCCATGATCGCTCCCGTGGGATTGTTCGGGTAGGAGATGAGCAGAGCCTTGGTCTTCGGCGTGATTGCCGCTTCGAGCTGTTCCGGCTGGAGGCGGAACTCCGTTGCGGCCGAGAGTTCGATCGAAACAGGCACTCCGTCGGAGAGCAGGATGCAGGGTTCGTAGGAGACGAAGCAGGGTTCCGGATAAATGACCTCGTCGCCGGGGTTCAGTATCGCGCGCAGCGCGATGTCGATCGCTTCGCTGCCGCCGACTGTGAGGATCATCTCGTGTTTTGGGTCGTATGTCAGGTCGTACTTGCGCTTCATGAAGCGGCCTATCTCTTCGCGCAGCTCGATGAGTCCGGCGTTCGAGGTATAGAAGGTCCGCCCCTTGTGCAGCGAATAGATGCCCTCTTCGCGGATATGCCAGGGCGTGTCGAAGTCAGGTTCGCCGACGCCGAGCGAGATGACGTCCGGTATCTCGTTGGCGATGTCGAACAGGCGGCGGATGCCGGAGGGCTTGATTTTCTTTATTTTGTCGCAGATGAAATCTCTCACGGCGTGACCACCATCCTCATATCTTTTTTCGGAGCCGCGAGCAGTATCCCGTGGTCCTTGTAGCGTACGAGCACGATGTGCGTCGCCGTGCTCTGCACCTCTTCGATCACCGCCAGGCGTGACGATACGAAGTTGGCGATCTCCTTCATCGTCGCCTTTTTGAGGATCACCGAGAAGTCATAGCCGCCCGACATGAGGTAGAGGGACTCGACCTCCGGGTACTGATATATTTTCTCGGCGATGCGGTCAAAGCCCTCGCCGCGCTGCGGTGTAACTTTAAGTTCGATCAGGGCGGAGATCTTATCGTCGTCGGTCTTGTCCCAGTCGACGAGCGCGTGATAGCCGCAGATGGTGCGCTCCCTCTCCATTATTTCGATCTCGTTCTTTACCTCTATCACATCCATGCCGAGCATGACGGCGATATCCTTCGCCGTGTATCTGGCGTTCTGCTCAAGAAGCCGAAGTATCTCTTCCCTATGCCTGCTGTCCATCCCAAAATCCTCCGAAAATAAAATTTAACAAAAGCAACAGCGAGGTATCGCCATGAAAGGCCGAAGTCCGGGCTGTGCCTGCGTGCGATATGGATGGCGGCTTTGTTTTTGCCTCTCCAAACTACGCAATATAAGAGATAATTTTGAGTCTTTTGGCCGTAAGAGTCAAGCGCGGATTTAAAAAACCGCGCCGCCGTCAATTATCAAGAACGGCTGGCGTTCCGCCCGTGCCGTTGAGCAGCGTCGCGCTGTTTAACAACACCTCGAGGGCGATCGGCATCGCCTCTTCGTCGAAGTCGAAGCGGTTGTTGTGGTGTCCCGCGGCGGTCGACGCGCCGATCCCCACGTAGGCGGCGAGGCCGCCGTGTTCCTGGACGCGCCGCATGAGCCAGCAGGCGTCGTCGCTTCCGGCCATCGATCTGTATTCCTCCCGCAGAGTTACGCCCTCGGCTCCTTCCGCGGCACTCATTATCAGCGCGGCGAGCTTCCGGTCGCTCTCGGCCGTTATCGTCTCACCCTGTTTGGAGATGGAGACGTCGACGTCGTACATCTGGGCGGCGCCGTAGATCACCTCTTTAGCCTTCGCGTAGACATAGGCCGCCAGCTCCGCGCTCTCTCCGCGCGTCTCTATCTTCATGTGGGCGTTGGGCGGAACGACGTTGCGTCCCTCGCCGGCGTTGAGGACGCCGACATTGACGCGCGTGGCGCCGCCGGAATGGGGCGATATGGCGTGCATGTTGACCGCCGCGGCCGCGGCCGCGAGCAGCGCGTTTTTCCCGCGCTCCGGTTCTCCCCCCGCGTGGGCGCCGACGCCGCGGAAGTCTGCGTCGAACTTGGTGGAGCAGAGGAAGCCTCCCGTGCCGCCGGAGACGCTGCCGGTGGGCTTTCCAAGGCCGAGGTGCATGGCGATAAAGTAATCCGCGTCGTCGGCGACGCCCGCCATGGCCATCGCGTAACCGCCCCGCACCCCTTCCTCCGCCGGCTGGAAGAGGAGCCGTATCTTTCCGCGCAGGCCGTCTTTTTTCCGCATAAGCATCTCCGCGAGGGCAAGCCCAACCGCGGCGTGTCCGTCGTGCCCGCAGGCGTGCATCCAGCCGGGGTTCACGGATGAGAAGCCCTCACGCTCGGGAAGGTGCTCCGCGTCGTGCGCCTCTTCAGTCTCGACGCAGTCTATGTCGAACCGGAAGACTGTGACGGGGCCCTTTCTGCCGGTGTCGAGCGTGGCCGCGAGTCCGGTGTAAGCTCCGATTTTGGCCAATGTCTTCTTGTCCGCACCCTGCGAAATGGCGCGCGTCCGCTCCTTTTGGGGAACGACGTTATAACCCATGACCTCGTCAGGATCGATAAAATCTTTAGCGAAGCGCACCTTCCATCCGATCTTTTCAAGGATCTCCGCCGCTATCGCGGTCGTTCTGAATTCCGCCCAGCCGCTTTCGGGATATTTGTGGAAGTCGCGGCGGCGCGCCCTCATTTCGTCTTTTATATTCTGCGGTATTGCCATTGTGTCTCTACCGTGCGAGCTCCTTTTCCCATTCTTCCGCTTTGAAGCCGATCAGCACTTTATCCTCCGTGACGGCGATCGGACGTTTGACGAGCATGCCGTCCGCCGCCAGCAGCGTTATCTGTTCGTCTTCGGACAATTCCGGCAGCCTCTTGCTGAGGCCGAGCTCTTTATAGGAGCTGCCGCTGGTATTGAAGAATTTTTTCAGCGCCTGCGCCGAAAGCTTCCGCCAGCTATTTATCTCCCCGGCGGAAGGGTTTTCGGTCTTGATGTTGCGTTCCGTGTATTCGACGCCGTGCTCCTCGAGCCAGTTTTTGGCTTTCCGGCAGGTCGTGCACTGCGGATAACAGAGTAATAGCATGAGATCATCTCCAATTGTTCATAATATTTAAATTATAATATAACCCGGCTGTTTTTTTGATCGAGACGCAGCGTTTCGTAGGCGATTTTGCCGATATGTGCTGCCCGCGGATGGCAAAAAGAGGCTCCCATAGGGGAGCCCCTGGAAGTTTTTAAAGAAGGATGCCGTCTATTTGAGAGACTCGAGCTTTGCCGCCGCCCTGTCGAGGCAGGCGTCCGAGAAATATTCGATGTTTCCCGCGTCGCACAGCGCCGCGATCTCAGGGGCGAGCGGTATCTCGCCCAGAAAATCTATCCCGTATTTTGCCGCCGTCTCGGCGGTCCTGCCCTCTCCGAATATCTTTATCTTTTTGCCGCAGTCGGGGCATTCGATGTAGCTCATGTTCTCAATGATGCCGAGGATGGGGATATCCATCTCTTTCGCCATGCGCAGCGCTTTTTCCACGATCATCGAGACCAGTTCCTGCGGTGATGAGACGATGATTATCCCGTCCACGGGCAATGACTGGAATACTGTAAGCGGCACGTCGCCCGTTCCCGGAGGCATGTCCACAAAGAGAAAATCTTCGTAACTCCAGATGACGTCGCTCCAGAACTGCTTGACGACGCCGGCGATGGCCGGGCCGCGCCAGATGACCGGCGTAGCCTTATCCTCAACGAGAAGGTTGACCGACATCATGTCGATGCCGCCCTTTGACTGCTGCGGCAGTAGCCCCGATTCGTTGGCGGAGGCAAGCGTTTCCACGCCAAACATCTTAGGTATCGAGGGCCCCGTTATGTCCGCGTCGAGTATGCCGCACTGATTGCCCCTCTTCTGCATCGCGGAAGCCAGAAGCGAAGTGACGAGCGATTTCCCGACTCCGCCTTTGCCGCTGACGATGCCGATCACCCTTCTGACATTGCTCAGCGGGTTTGCCGGCACGCTGAAATCCGGTTTCTCCGCCTCCGCACACTTCTGCTCGCAGCTGCCGCAGTCGTGTGAACAGCTTTCCTGAGTCATATTGCGCATCTCCTTTAGCGATTTTTGGAAGAGCCGCCACCGTCCCGCATCTTCCAGCGAGGGAGGCCGCCTCTTTTTTCTACTGAATATTAGTGATAAACGGGAAAAATGTCAAATATAGTCAGAAAACGGAGAAGGCAGCCGCGCCTATTTACCGGGCCGCTCTAAAAGGGGCTCCTTTGAACGACAAAAAAGCGCGGCTTTGCGCCGCGCTTTCATGGTAATGATTATCTTTGCCGGGGTACGGTTACTCTTTGACGCCTACCATTACGTCCGATGCCTTCACAATGGCGGACACGGCCTTGCCGGGCGCGAGCGCGAGCTTCTTCGCGCTGGCCATGGTGATGATCGAGGTGACCTCTTCGCCGCCCTCGAGCGTAACTTCGACTTCACAGTTGACGGCTCCTTCGATCACGGCTTTAACTACGCCCTTGAGCTGGTTGCGGGCCGAGAGTCTGAGTCCGCCGCCGCATTCGCCGATCATGACGTTTGAAGCCTTAATGACCGCGTAGGCCTCGCCGCCCTCTTTGAGGCCGAGGTTCTCGCAGCTGGTGCTTGTTATGATCGAAGTCAGCATCGTGCCCTTTTCGAGGCGAAGCGAAACTTCGTTATTGACCGCGCCCTGCTTGACGGATGCCACGGTCGCCTTTAATTGATTGCGTGCACTTAAGAACATTTGTTGTTCCTCCTTGTCGTTATATCGAATCATATCGATATTATTATATCGGAAAACTGCTTTTGTGCAACATTTTGTTTTAGAAAATTATTTTATCCGGGTGGCTCTCGTCGAGTTGAGGATCGCGAGCAGCGCGACGCCGACGTCGGCGAAAACAGCCTCCCATAGCCCCGCGAGCCCGGCGACGCCGAATATGAGGAATATCCCCTTCACGCCGAGAGCCATAACGACATTTTCCCAGACGATGGCGCGCGTCTTCTTCGCGATGCGCAGGAGGTCGGCCACCTTTGCCGGAGAGTCGTCCAGTATAACGGCGTCGGCTACCTCTACGGCCACCTGAGATCCGAAGCCTCCCATCGCGATGCCGGTTTCCGAGGTTACGAGCACGGGGCCGTCGTTGACGCCGTCTCCGACGTAGATCGTCTTCTTTGTGTCGCCGCGGCAGATATCCTTCAGCGCGTCGACCTTGTCGCCTGGCAGCAGATCTGCCTTGTATCCGTCGAGTTTTAGCTCCTTCGCTACGCTCTCCGCCGTATCCTCGCGGTCGCCCGTCAGCATATAGACGCCCTTGATGCCGAGCCTGCGCAGCTCCGCAACGGTCGCGGCCGCCTCCGGGCGGATGGAGTCGGCCACGGCCATCGAACCCATGTATCTGCCGTTTTTCATTACGTGCACTATGGTGCCGTGTTCGTCTATCTCCGGTACGGCAACGCCGAAATCTTCAAGCAGCGCGGCGTTGCCGGAGGCGACCGTATCCTCTCCGAGGCGGCAGACCATTCCCTTGCCGGGTATCTGCGTGATCGAAGCCCCCGGGGGAACGGCCCGTTCGCCGGCGGCGGCCATGATCGACTTCGCCACGGGGTGAGTGGAGCCGTTTTCCGCCAGCGCCGCCGTCTCTAGCAGCTCCGTTTCGCTCACACCTGGGGCCGGCAGGATCTTTGCGAGCTTGAAGCGCCCGTATGTGAGCGTGCCGGTCTTGTCAAATATGGCGATGTCGACGCTGCCGACGGCGTCAAATACATTGGCTCCTTTTACAAGAATGCCGTTTTTGGAGGCCGCGCCGATGCCCCCGAAGTAGCCCAGCGGTATCGAAATGACGAGCGCGCAGGGGCAGGAGATGACGAGCAGGACGAGCCCGCGGTAGATCCATTCATGCCACGTGCCGTATCCCGTGAGCGGGGGCAGCGTCATCACCGCGGCGGCGAGAAAGAATACCGCGGGGGTGTACCATTTGGAGAACCTTGTGATGAAGCGCTCAGTCGGCGATTTGCGCTCCACGGCGTTCTGCACCATCTCAAGCATCCGCGCGATCGTAGAATCCTCGAACGGCCCCGCCGCCTCGACGAGCAGCAGCCCGTCAAGCGACAATGTGCCTCCGTGCACCTCGCCGCCCGGGGATGCCGTGGTGGGCATCGATTCCCCGGTGATCGCCGAGGCGTCTATCTGCGAGACGCCGCTTATCACATGGCCGTCTATCGGGATTATTTCTCCGGGAAGCACCTGCACGACGTCTCCCTTTACGATTTCCTTAGGGTCCCGTTCAACGATCCTGCCGCCCGCGACGATGCGCGCCGTCAGCGGTTTTTGCGCGAGCAGGGCCTTTATCGAGCGGCGGGAGTTGGAGGAGGCGCGTTCCTGAAAGGCCTCGCCGAGCCGGTAAAAGAGCATCACCCCGACCGCCTCCGACATTTCGCCGATGGCGACGGCGGCGAGCGTCGCGCCTCCCATCAACGTGAACTCGTTGAAGACGTCTCCCTTGAAGAGGGCTTTGAGGGCTGTTTTCAGAACGGGAACGCCGGTCGCGAGATAGAGGGCGATAAAGACGGCGCTGAAAAGCCATTCCGGCATTATCTCCGGCGCGAGCTCCTCCAGCACGAGCGCGGCCAGAAATATCGCTCCCGCCGCGGCGAGGAATGTTATCTCGCGGCGGAACGACGCCCGCTGTTCCCTCTCATCAACCTCGTTCTCGCTGAATATGTCGTCAAGCGCATGGCATGAGGCGCAGCCGCAGCCGCTGTCGTGCCCGTGGACATGATGGGCCGTGTTTTCATGGCGGCCGCCGCACTCAGGGTCCCGGCAGTCATGCCCGCAGCATTCGTGGTCGTGTTCGTGATGATGTTCGTGGTTCATACTCTGTCCCCGTCTCCTGTGAAAAGGGCCGCCTCCCGGCGGCCCCGCGGATTTTATGCAAATTCTATCGTATCTCCGGCCTTGACCTTGCCGCCTTTTATCACCTTGGTGAAGATGCCCTTTTTCGGCATTATGCACTCGCCTGTCTGCTTGAAGACTTCGCAGTGAGAGTGGCATTCCTTGCCGATCTGCGATACCTCGAGCAACGTCTCGCCGACCTTGAGCATATCGCCGATCTTGAGCTGTCCCAGGTCGAAGCCCTCGGTGGTAAGGTTCTCGGCGAAGCTGCCCGGCACGAGATTCGGCAGCTTTGCCATCATCGTGCGGATATCTTCCATCGAGATCAGGCTCACCTGGCGGTGCATGAAGCCCGCGTGGGCGTCGCCCTCCAGGCCGATCCCCTCGATGAGCCTGCCTTCGCCGATCTCATGCTTTATCATGCCCTTTTGCGGGGCGCTGCATACCGCGATTATCCTGCCTTTTTTATTCTGCAACACGGTGATCCTCGCCTACAAAACGCTCTTCTTCCTCTTCCTCGTGTCCGCCGCAGGCGCCGCCGCAAGCCGTGCAGTTGCCCGGGAACGAGAGCCCCTCGGGCAGCTTTCCGTCCCGGCGCAGATAATAGTCGGCCACCGCCGCCTGGATGCCTTCCTGCGCGAGCAGGGAACAGTGAAGCTTGACGGGAGGCAGTCCGCCGAGAGCCTCCGCGACGTCTTTGTTGTTTATCTTCAGGGCCTCGGCGATCGTCTTGCCCTTCGCGAGCTCCGTCACCATCGAGCTGGTGGCGATCGCCGCCGCGCAGCCGAAGGTCTCGAACCTGATATCCTCTATCACCTCGGTCCCGGGGTCGATCTTCAGATAAATCTTCATTACGTCTCCGCAGGTGGGATTGCCGACCTCGCCGATCGCGTTCGCGTCGTCTAGTTTGCCTGCGTTGCGCGGATTCATGAAATAATCTACCACTTTCTGGTTGTACATGACCTCATCTCCTATCCCGGTTACTTTTTATAAAAGGGAGACATCGCGCGGAGCTTCTCCACGATCGCGGGGAATTTCTCAAGCACATAGTCGATATCTTCTTTTGTAGTATCATGGCTCATCGTCAGGCGTACCGAACCGTGGGCCGTGGTGTGGTCAAGCCCCAGCGCGAGCAGCACGTAGCTCGGCTCAAGGCTGCCGGAGGTGCAGGCGGAACCGCTTGAGGCGGCGATCCCAGCCGCGTCGAGCAGCAGCAACATCCCTTCGCCCTCGATATACTTGATCGTAAAACTGGTATGGAATGGCAGCCTGTCGTCGCCCACAGCCCCCGTAAGATGTGACTCCGGTATCCTCGAAAGGACGCCGTCGATGAAATAATCGCGCAGCCGCGCAAGCTTCTTGTCGTCGCCGCGCGCGAGGCGCTCCTTTGCGATCTCCGCCGCCACGCCGAAGCCGACGATCCCCGGAACGTTTTCCGTGCCGGAGCGGAGGCCGAACTCCTGGCCGCCGCCGTGGAGGGTTGGTATCAGCTTGATGCCTTTGCGGACATAGAGAGCGCCGAGCCCCTTGGGGCCGTACATCTTATGCGCTGCCATCGTCATCATGTCGACCGGAAGCTGCTGGATGTCGATCATGATATGTCCCGCCGCCTGTACGCCGTCGACGTGGAACATCACGCCGCGGCGGCGGCATACCTCGCCGAGCTCTTTCACCGGCTGGATCGTGCCGATCTCGTTGTTGGCGAACATGATCGTCGCCAGTATCGTCTCGGGGCGGATCGCCGCTTCCAGGTCGGCGGGGGAGACCATGCCTTTATCGTCGACGGGGAGTATCGTATATTCAAAGCCCATCTTTCCCAGCCATTTAACGGTGTCGAGGATGGCGTGATGCTCGACGGCGCTGGTTATGATATGGTTTCCCCGCCCCTTTTCCTTCAGCGCCCAGGCCGCGCCCTTGATAGCCAGGTTGTCGGCCTCGCTGCCCGCGCCGGTGAAAATGATATCGGAGGGCTTCGCGTTGATCAGCGCCGCCACCTGCGCGCGCGCGTTATCCACCGCCGCGCGCGCCTCGCGTCCGAACTTGTGAAGGCTGTTGGGGTTGCCGTATTTCTCCGAGAAGTAGGGGAGCATCGCCTCCGTTACTCTTGGGTCCACCTTTGTCGTTGCCGAATTGTCAAGATATACTTCGCGTGGTGCCATGCCTGTTCACCTCATAAAGTTTAATTTTTAATTCTCTTGCCGCACCAGCAGTCGGGCCGGTGGCAGCTATTGTCTGACTGATTGACGAGGTCCTGAAAGGTCGTACCGTCATAGACGACCTCAAGGGCCTCCCTTGCCTTGTCCCAGAGCGGCCGGAAGACGCAGTCCTCATAAAGCGAGCAGTCGTCCTCCATGCGTGTTCCGCACTCCACCGGGCCCAGCGGCCCCTGAATGAAGCGTATCACCTCGCCCACCGTGATCGCATCGGCAGGCTTCGCAAGAAAATATCCGCCGTCCTTGCCGCGCGCGGAATCGACGACGCCGGCGCTCTTCAGGCTGCTCAGAATATTCTCGAGAAAGCGGACGGGGATATTCTGAGCCTCGGCGACCGCGCCGATCTTGCACGGCCCCTCCTGCTGCCGTCGCGCGAGCTCGTATATCGCTCTCAAAGCGTATTGACATTTTTGTGTGATCGCCATAATCCTCACCTTCTCTACCAACTTAGTGTAGATTACAGCGCGCCGATATATTTGTCAAGAGAGGTCGGCAAGATTTTGTAAAAGTTTGCGGATAAAATAGTATTCCTCCGGCGGGCGTCAAGCGCAGCGCCGGGAAAAACCCATGCAATGAGAGAGGGATAATCCGGCGGAGGCTGCCGCCGTAATGCCGCTATGGCTTATAATAATGGCTATAACTTTTGAAGGGGCTGTTTCAATGAAACTTGTAACGATCAGGAGCAGGGGGACGGAAGCCGCCGCGGTGATGATCGAACGCGGTTTTGTGAGGATAGATACTCTCAACGAGGAAAAACGTTCCAGCTGGCCGGAGACGCTGGGGGAGCTTGTCGGAAGCGGGCAGGCGGAGCTACTGAACCGCTGGTATCTCGCGGGCGGCAGGACGGTCCTGGAGAATATGAGCCGCAGGCTGATAGTGACGCCAGATGAGGCGGAGATCACAGGCGAGGTCTATCAGACGGCGGACGAGGAGTAGGGCGGGGGATAGACCCGCCCGCCGCATAAAGAACGGGAGGCCCGCCGTCCGGCAGGGGCCTCCCGTTTTAATTTTGACCGGCGGTTTCCTAGAACCCGGCGCCGTCGGCGGTGAACATGTTTTCGTATGCGCCGGGGATCTGAAGTTTCTTACGCAGCTGTATCTTCGGCATTCCTACGACGACGAGGCCGGAGGACGGGTCCACATGATACCGCTCGGCGTCGGCTACGGGGTCGAAGCCTATCGAGGTGCCGTTGGGGATGACGTTGTGCGCGTCAACGATCACGCGGCGCAGGCGGCAGTTTTCCCCGATATGGACGTTCTGCCCGATGATCGTCTCTTCGATGACGGAGCCGGAGTTGATCACGCAGTTGCGCGACAGCACGCTTTTGCGTACGTACGCGCCGAGCACGCGGCTCGCTTCGGCGCGTAGGCAGCCGTCGACGGAGCAGGAGTGATCGTTAGCCGGGTAGGTGAATCCGGGCGGATCGGAGTAGGAGACGGTCCTGATGGGCCATTGCTGGTTGTAGAGCGAGAGTGCCGAGGGGTGGCGCAGCAGGTCCATGTGGGCCTCCCAGTAGGCTTTGATGCTTCCCACGTCTTTCCAGTAGGGGCGGTCGTCGCCGGGTAGCTTGTTGGTCGAGAAATCATAGGCCATCAGTTTGTAGCCCTTGAAGAGCATCGGCAGGATGTCCCGTCCGAAATCATGGCTGCTGTCCTTGCGCTCGTTGTCCGAGAGCACCGATTCTTCGAGTATCTCGCGCTCAAAGATGTAGTTTCCCATAGAGACGAAGCTGTAGCCGGGACGTCCGGGGATCTCCGGCGGGACGGCCGGTTTTTCTACAAAATCTATGATGCGCCCCTCCGCGTCGGTGGCGATGCAGCCGAACTGGCTAGCCTCCGATGAGGGGACGACATAGGCCGCCACCGTAATGTCGGCGTTATTATCCATGTGATAGGCCAGCATCTGTTCCACATCCATCTTGTAGACGTGGTCCGCCGCGAAGATGCAGACGCGGTCGGCGTCGAAGAGCGTCACAAGGTGCATGTTCTGGAAGATGGCGTCCGCCGTGCCCTCGTACCAGCGTTCGCCGTCCCACATCTGGGCGGGGACGACGTTGACGAAGAAGTCGCGTCCGCGCAGCGCGCTGCCGAACTGCCACCCTTTGCCGATGTGTTCATGGAGGGACTGGCTCTTGAACTGTATGAGGCAATATATCGAAAAGAGCCCGCTGTTCACCATGTTTGAAAGTGCGAAATCTATTATGCGGTATTTTGCGGCGAAGGGTACGGCGGGCTTCGCCCTGTACCTCGTCAGAGGCATCAGTCGTTCTCCCTTTCCTCCCGCAAGGACCATTCCGAGTACGCGTCCGTATTTTCCGTGAATCATTGAAGAAGGCCTCCTTTTCAAAGGATTACTGCTATGAAACTGGGTTTTGCCGTTAACGCTTACCTTATTGCCTGTTATTATAGACTATTTAAATGTAAACGTCTATTAATCAGAACTGATGATATTCCTGTACAGCGCCGCGTATTCCTTCGCCGACGAGTTCCAGGAAAAGTCCTCCTTCATCGCGTTTCTTACGATCCTGCTCCAACTCATCGTCGTCGAGTAGCAGATCCCACTCAAACGGATCGTCTGTCAGATCGAACTGGTCGTCGTCATCAAACATGGCCGCCTCCATTGCCGACTAGCGGGCATCCACCACATAGAGGCCAACGCGCACCTGGTGCCACGGGCTGCTCGGGGGCAACCTGTTGCACGCGGGCCTCAAATACGTCCTCGTGGCCGTAATACATCATCAAGGACAGCGGGCCGACCTCGTTTCCCGGAACGTAGCCAAGTTTGGTCTTGCCATAGTAGATCGCAACTGCCTCGGGGTCATGGGGATTATCGCGCTCGGCACACAGCGTCAGCTTATCGCCCGCTTTAAGATCGCCCAGGACCAAGGCGCCATCGGCATACTGAAATCCTGCAATGTGAAATGACAGAAGAACACGTGAAGGCTCGTACATAGCAGCTCCTCTAACGGCCGGATAAACCGGTGTGTAACCTTATTGAGAAGTCTACGGTCCCGCGCGGACACAAATACATCCTGTCTGCGTCCTTCAATCGTTTGCCTCAACGCTTGCGCGACAGAACGCTTGCAGATAAGATAGGAACACGGATGGCACCCGTTGCCGCGGGTCTTGCCAACTCCGATACACGTTTTCATCG
>OLGB01003181.1_pt1 | contig 15842 bp, 19 predicted proteins | sample 1605691 | NCBI WGS metagenome assembly OLGB01 (sample SAMEA3888925, study PRJEB22519) | human gut metagenome | biome: human gut; feature: human-associated habitat; material: faeces | place: Denmark | collected 2010 | reverse complement strand
TACCAGCGGTTAGACCGACGATCAATACCCCAGGAAAAATCATAATGATTATGTTTTCGCCCGTGTCCGCGGATTTTCCGCAGAGTTTCCCGCGGACTCCTGCCACGACGAACCCCCAGGGAGGTAGCCGCTCCCTGGGGGTCTGTCTAATCGTTGGCATTATCGGCCTCTTTATTGTGACCAATAGGAAGAAATAACCGCCCCTTCACTGTCCCCACAGTCAGCAGTTATTTCTTTTAACTGATCGGGGCCATCCATCTACCGACGACGCCCTTTTCAATATCCAGTATAGCCTCCATGCTGAACACAGTCAAGATCCGTCATTCTGCGTACTCAACACCACAGTCACAGCCGATGAGCTGGCCGCCGCACACGGGGCATTGCTCAACGTCGCAATCTGCATGATGGTAGTGTCCGACTTTGGCTCCGCAGTCGTGGCAACGCTCGCCGGGCCACGGGAAATCCTCGTCCCCGTACTTAATCCGCTTATATCGTTTCCCGCCTGCGATGACCTCGCTACAGGTACAGCCATCCGCAGCGAGCATACGTTGTCCACACAGCTTGCACTTGGCCCCGCCGGCAGCTATCAGCTCTTCAATCTTCTTCTGGTCGTACTCCATTGGTCCACTCCTCATCTGTAATTTCTTACCATCATTATGGCAGATTACCTCCGAAAGTCAATAAAAAAATGCCCCCATCCCGGCAAAAGCCAAGATGGGGGCATCTCTATATACCGTCATTCAGTTTTTCACGAGGCCGAGTGAGGGGGCACCGGCCTCCTGGATGACGGGCGTATCGGGCGGAGGTCGGACCCGTTTACGCTTGGTTCAGGATGGCCACCACAATCGCCTCAGCGATCTCTTTCTTTGTGGACAGGCCATCGGTGGCAACGCCGTACTCGTCGGCTTTCGTTTTCAGGTCATCCAGGCTCATGCCAAGAAGCTCGGAAATGAGCTGAGCATATCTTTCGCTGGTCTCAGCATCGCTCTTCGCGTCTGTTTCCGTTCCGGTCACATTCAGGACAGCGGTAGGGGTTCCCTTCTGGGTCTTAACCTCGGCCTCAATCCGTACAGTCAAGTAGTCCTGGAGATCTCCGTAAATTTCCTCCAGGGCACTCTTCGCAACCTCGGACAGCAGCGCCATCGTTTTATCCAGCGACTTCTTCAAGGCTTCCTTCTGGGCTTCAGCGTCAAAAACGCCATTCTTCTTCATCGAGTCCACGAAGGTCTGCGTGGTGTAGGTGACCGCCTTGGACACGGCGTCATCCACCTGAGCAATCAAAGCCTTCAGCTCAATGCTGTCGGTTTCGGCCGCAATCTGGTCGCTCTTCCGATTCAGGAACTGAATCAGAAATGCTCCGCAGACCGGGATGGCGGCAGTAATAACCGCTTGAAGCAGTTGGGTGAGAAAATCAGACATAATGCACCTCTCTTTTCAAAATCAGCGGTCGTCATGCTTGTCGCATGGAAACGGGCAGGACGGGCACTGCGTCTCGTCGCAATGCCCGTCCCCATCCCACTTTGTCAGGCAGACGATCCAGTAAACAACAAAGGCCAGCGCCGCAACTGCGACCGCCAGCCCCGCTATGCCACTTATCAGACCATCCATGGTCAGCTCGGGATCTTCAGCTTCTGGCCTACCACAATGGTCGTCGAGGTCAGACCGTTCAGCTTCGAGATTTCCTGCCACCGGGCGCCGTTCCCCAGCTTCTTCTGGGCAATGCCCCAGAGCGTGTCTCCCTTGACCACGGTGTAGACTTCCTCCCCGCCGCTGGTGGAGATGTCTTCGGCATCGACCCAGCCGTACACGGTAGACCCGCCGCCCGCCTCCTTGATGAGGTGGTACGGATGCTTGGAGCCGGCGGCAGTGCTGGTGATTTTGGCCGTTCCGGGCTTGCACTTGACGCCGGTGGCGGCGTTGGCGTTCGTGTAGTGGGTATCACCGGTGAACTCCACGATGTCGCCCACTTTCAGGCTGCCGGTGGTCCCGGTGCCGGTGCTGGGCTTTGTGCCGCTTCCGCTTCCGGTGGATGGGGTGCTGATGCTCTCACCGGTGTAGGTCACATAGGGTAGCTTGCCGTGCTTAGTCCAGGTCCGGGTGTTGTAGCCAGACTTGGCGCCGATGTTCCCCACGGCGGTCACCTGCACCTGGTTCTTCCAAGCCGGAGTACACTCAACGGCGAGGCCATTGCCGATGTAGACGCCGATGTGGCCCTTCACCCACAGGGCTTCACCCACCTCCATGTTGGCCCAGCCCGCGGTTGACACGTTCTTGCACTTGGTAATCATCGTGTCGGCCCCGATGTCCGGGACTCCGTTGACGGCGTAGCTGGCGCCACCGTAGGTCTTGGACTTGTCGCCGCACCAGCCCCACAACAGGCCCTTGATGAGGCACACACAATCAAAGCCGAAAGTGTCGGCGCTGGCGGCGTTAATCATCTTCGTCCGGGCAGCCTGCTTGTTGTAGCTGTGGTTCTGGGTGTACCGCTTCTTGTTGGCCGCTGTCATGGGGGCGCCGAAGCAGCCCATCACGTACAGCGTCTTGTAGTTCTGGGCCACATCCAAACACCGCTCCGCGAGCTGAGCGGCGGTCGTAATCTTGGTTGCCACTGTCGTTTCCTCCTTCTCAGCGGTGGCCGCTGCATATTTGTCGTAGTAGGTCTGGCCATACCCTGCCCGCTTCGTCTGCACCGCCGCGCTCTGGTCCGCCGGTCGCTCAAACTGAAACAAGACGGCATTGGAGGCGGCCTTTACGGTAGTGGCCGACTTCAGCGTGGTCAGAACGGCCTTGTAGCTGCCGGACAGCTCCTTCATCAGGTAGCCGAGCTGGGTCTCCAGGTCGCCGATAGACTTCCCAGCAGCGTTGGCATAGTCCAGGAGCCCCTTCTTCCGGCTCCAGTAGGTCCACTGGGCCAGGCCATACCCGGCGCTGTCCTTCACAAAGTTGGAATAAGCTCCGCTATCCACCGCCTCCGTGTAGGTGGCGTCGGTGTAGCCGAGCTTCTTCTCATAACTGTTTTGCAGGTTGGTCGGGATCAGGCCGGACTCGGCGTACAGGTTGCCCATGAGGCCGGCCGCACCGCAGTCAGTCATTCCTTGGGCTTTCAGGTAGTTCCAGATCTTCTCTTCGTTGTTCTTCCCGGTAAGCGCCATGCTCTCACTCCTTCGGCGTTCCCATGGCGGTCGGGTCAACAGCCGGCATTTGCGCCGCCATGTTGGCCTCCCGCATATCTTCCTTCTGCCACTTCCGATCCCGGTACTTTTCTTTGTTGGTCTTGATCCAGCCCATAAAGCCGCACTCTCCGGTGACGGCCACGAAAACGCACTGAATCAGCGTGTCCGGGACCATTCCGTACTGCTTGAACAGCTCGATCATTTCCAGGGTGAAAGCGACCAGTGCAACAGCGAGCACCACGAGTATGATGTTCATAACGCCGATGCGGCTCAGTATGGACTTCTTCCCGGTCTTCTGCTGTGTGGCAGATGCGGCCGGTGATGGCCGCGCTTTCTCCGCTTCTGCCTCTGTGCTTGCGGTTGTGGCCTTGCTTCTGCTCCGTCGCTGCTTTTTCTTCTTCCTCGCCGAAACGATGGTTGCCACGGCGTAAAGCCCTACAGCTCCGATGACAACGCAGGCCGCCGCTATGACAGCGACAGACTCCAGCGGTACGGTCATTACCCCTCACCCCCGTCTGTAATCACCGGGGCAAGCTGGCCGGGATGGTGCGGGTCCTCGTTGCTTCTGGAAAGCTCATCCATCTCGACGATCTTCAGGAGGTTCATTGCCGGCTGAACGACTGTGTGGATATACCCATCTCCATCGGCGGCCTCATAGTCACCAAACAACTCCCAGAACGCCTCGGCCTCCATGCGGTTCCAGACCTGCTTCGGGTTCCTCCGTTTATCGGTGTAGTACCGATAGCTCTGAAGGAGCCTGTCCCGGAGCTCATTGCGTTTCTGCCGCTTCTGGACCTCTTCCATGGCTTTCAGCCGTTCAGTGTTCTCGTCCTGGCTTTTCTTCAGCTCTCCGATTTTACTTTCCAGCTCCTGCTGTATCTTGATGCTCTGTTCCCGATATTTCGGGTACTGGCTCACGGCGTCAAGCGCCGTTTTCAACTGTTCGTCCTTCATCTTGGCTGCTTCATACCGCTGGGTCAGGTAGTCCTTGGCCTTCTTGTAAAGATAGGCAAGGAAAGCTACAGCCAGCAGGAACTCAATGACGTTCAGCACCGTAATGCCGCCGAACAGCTCCTTAAACTCTTCCAGTCCAGTCAATGTCTTGCCCTCCCATTTCCTCAGATTTTCAGAACAGCGTGTAGGTAGGTCGATCTTCTCCAAACAGCCAGTACCGGAGCCAGTCGTCCAGCACCACGGCAACGATGGAGAGGGCCACCCACAGCAGGGTAAACGGTAGGCAGATCTGGCCCAAAAGATTGAACGGCATATTGGAATAGTCCCAAATCCCCAGGCCGAGCCAGAGGTTCAGGATGATGCCGGACACCAGCTCCAGGACGGTCACGATGCCTGAGCCTATTGCTCCTTGGAGGATGAGCGGCATATTCCACGGGATGAACTCGTTGATGTCCCCGATGAGAACGAAGCAGACCCCGCCAAGCACGGCCATCGTCCAGTGACTGTGGCCGCGCCAAGCCATCTCAATGAGAAAGTACACGCAGCCCCCGCACAAGGCGAGGACTGCGTGTTTCAGGATCGCTTTCAATTTCTCTTTCATCGCGGATTATTCCCCCAGTGCCTGCGTCAGCTTCCCGATGAGGCTCTGGATCTCCTCCTGGGCGGATGCCAGAATTGCGTTCATCTCCGCCAGCAGGTCATCCGGGAGGGTGCTCCCATAGACGATGCCGGCCAGTACGTCCTTACTGGTCTCCCGGTTAATCCAGATCTTCAGGAAGTTGCAGTAGGTGGTCTGCGTGGTCACATGGGTCTTGTAGGCCACGTACAGGGTCACGATGTCGGCGGCGGAGAACATCTTGCACTGGGCGCCATCCGAGTGGTACGGGTACTGCGTGGCGCCCAGGGTGACTGCCGTGAACATAGAGTCGATATTCGTCTGGTCGTTGGGTTCCAGGCTGAAATGCTCCGTCCCGGTAGTCAGCTCCACGTCAATGCCGTTGTAAATCGTGCTCTGGCAGGTGTCGTTCGCCATCTGCACCTTCTTCTCCGCCAGCGTCAGCAGATCGCTCTTCTTCCATTTCAGTGCCATGGTCTATCCCTCCTCACTGGAACGCGCCAGAAACGCCGGTGATATACCCGCCGGTGTTGGAGGCACCCCGGTCCACGGTGATGCGGAAGTTGAACGCGGCCCCGTTGGTGTTCTCGTGGTTCTCGAACACGATGTTCGTGCCGTTCTTTACCTCCGTGGTGACATCCTGCCACACCGGGTTGCTGTCGTTGGCATTGTTGGTGACCTCGACCGTGTAGTCGGCGTCTGCCGGGATGTCTCCCGTCACCGTCAGGATCGCCACCGTAATGTCGCCTTCCACGGCCAGCGGCTCATCCAGCGTGATCGACGCTCCGGTCACCGCCTTCGTGAACGTGGCGGTGAAAGTCGCCTTCTCCTTGCCATCGCTCACCTCAATGGTGATCGTGTGGCTACCGTTCAGGATTTTCTGGAACTCCGCCGCCGTGCTGGCGCACTCGAACGTGAGCTGGGTGCCGCTGGTGACGTTGCTCCGGGTCTTCTTCGTCACTCCATCCAGCTTCTCCGTCACCGTCAGCTTGTCCCCGTCGGCGTCGCTGGGCATATACTGGAAATTGAACGCCGCCGCCTTACTGCCGAGGTTTACCCCACTGTTGCCGCTCGGACTGCTGATAGTCGGAGCCGTGTTCGTCTGAACCGACCCGTCGTCAGAGACAGAGAGAGAAGAGGGAAGTACCAAAGCGGGGCGGATGCCATACGAGTCGGAGCAGCCGTTGCGGTCCCAGTCGCCATCGCCGTTCACGAGCAACGCGAGCGTCGAACCGTAGTTGGAGCTGCAATACGGAGAGCGGAGCCACCAGATGGCGGCCGACCCGTTGAGCTTCGCAACTCTCTTGTTGTCGGCGCCATTCTGAGCGGTGCCTGAGAAATAGGACAGGCAGGCACCTTCGTTGGTGGGTTCGTATCCATGGACGAGGTTGACCTCAGTGGAGCTGAGCAGGAAGATCTTCGTGGAAAGTCCGCTGGAACCGCTGGTCACGGTCTTTCCGTAACCGGCTCCCTTTCTGTAAGGGATTTTCACCTGCTTGATGGCATCCCGGATATTGGACTCAAACAGGTTTAGGAAGGTCGTATTCAGGTAGTTGTCGATGGTGCTGTTCTCGTAGTCGTTGTTGTTGGAGCTGTGCCACTGTCTGCTTTCATAGCAGTCCTGCATCAGAAGCCACGTTCCATCACAGCTCGCGTCGTACATGGAGCCGGGCTTCCCCTGGTGGACAACGATGAAATTTTTCGCAGTACCATTGACCTTCAGCTTCACGGTACTGCCGACTGCCTTGGAGCTCAAAGCAACCGTTGCCATAGTGAGTTTCCTCCTTTGAAAGTTGTAGGTTTTTACTCCCATGGGGCAATGTCATCAGGTCTTTGGGCAGAAAAAGAGGCAACGGAGTCTTCCGTCGCCTTGTGCGTTTTCCTGTAAAGTTCTTGCGCTTGCCGGACTTTGCGAAGCGTCCTGACAGCGTCCGGCCCATTGATTTTCCGGCGGGGCCTTATAGTCTCGCCGACAATCTCGCTGACCTGCTTGGCATATTTGGCCCGGAGGGAATAGGTGTCGCCGTGTGCCGCATGGGCGTCCCATGCGACGAATTTCTCGATGATCTTCTCCTTGGTGATGGTTCCGGCGGCATAATCCTCCCGCCAGTGCCGGATCTTCGACCGGATGCGTTTGATGCTGTCCCGGCGGAGCTTCTGCACCACGCCGCCCTCTTCCGTGAGGTAGGTGTGGAACCCCAAGAAGTCGATCCCGTTCTTGAGCGGGAAAATTCCCGTCTTCTGGTTAAGCTCAAGCTCGACCCCGTCCATGTACTCCCGGATGATGGCCAGCATCTCCTGGGCTTCCTTCTTCGTCCTGAAAATCAGGTAGAAGTCGTCCATATAGCGCCCATAGTACCGAATATGGTACTTTTCCTTGATGAGATGGTCGAACTCATCGAGGAACATCAGGGCAAGGAGCTGGCTTGTCTGGTATCCAAGGGGCAGACCGGGCGTCGTGTCGATGTAGGTACATAGCAGCTCGTAGATCTGGATGTCCACACCGCGCTTCTTGACCAGCTCCAGGAGTTTCACCTTGAGCTTGTCGTGGTCAATAGAGGCGAAGAAGTGCCTCACGTCGGCCTTCAGTACCCACCCTTCGGTGGTTCCGTTCTTGCGGTAGTATTCAAGCATGAACTGCTTGAGCCGCAGCAGGCCGTCATGAGTTCCCTTCCCTTTCTGGCTGGCGCAGTTATCACGGATGAAGCTCTTGGTGATGGCCTCATACATGATGTTGTCCGTCACTGCATGGAGTACGACCTTGTCGACAAAGGCCGGAGCTTGCACGAGCCTTTTCTTCGGCTCGTAGACAAAGAACACCTCGAACTTGCTGGGCTTATAGGTCTTGGTGTTCAGGATGTGGGATAGCTTCTCTGTGCAGGCGAGCGCGTTGGCCTCGTACTGGGCTGTCGGCGTTTTCTGCCGCTTCCGCTGTCTGGCCTGCAAGTACGCTTCGTACAGTACCTCGAAGGTACACATCTCTTGGTAAGTCATGAACCACGCTTCTTTGCTTCCACCAGCCGGGGTTCAGAGGAGGCTCCCGGCCGGTCCTTCTTCCTAACGCCGGGTAGTCCTCCTCCCAGTAGCCCGCTGCACCCCATGCTGGGGTGGCGGGCCTCGGCGTGATGTGTTTATCGTCAGCCCATGCACAGGCTTCCGACAGGATATGACTCCCTTTGATGATGGCTGTACTGCTTTCAGCCCCTTTGCGGGGCCTACACGTCTCACATATCCATCAAAGCGGGGCGGATGCCATACGAGTTGGAGCAGTTGTTGTTGTTCCAGTTGCCATTGTTGTTCACGTTCAACGCGTTCGTCGAACCGTTGTTGGAGTTGCAATACGGAGAGCGGAGCCACCAGTTGGTGGCCGAAACGAGTCATACCCTAATACAAGGCGGGTGCCCCCGCCGAGTACCCTTACTTTCGGCCCAGGACCTCTCTCACGGCGGCCTTAGTCAGATCATACTGGTGCCGGTCCGCCTCGGCCTGGGCCTCTGCTTTGATTTTCCGGGCACGTCCGCCATCGTTCTTTTTCCACGACGCGCTCATATACTTGACATCCGTGACCTTCTTGGTCCAGATGCCGCCCTTCTTCACGCTGATAATGTGCTCATCCACGCAGATCTGGATATACTCCAGCAAGAGAGAACACCCGGACAGGATGTCGTCGATCTTGGCGAGGCGCTCATCAAACTCGGTGACGAAGTGCTTGTCATTGGCGGCGTGGACGTCGCGGACGATGCCCTTTGCGATCTCACGCATGTCCTCGCCATACAGCTTGAACATGCTTCTGGTGAAGCCCTCCCTGTCCTTCGTGTCGAGCGTGTGGATGAGCTGGTAGCAGACGGACTTCACCTCTCGGATGTCGTCGAGCTCGGCAACTTTCTTGATGATCGCTCGGACATCCTTTCTGCTGACATCGTCGGAAATTACCCTCGTCGCTTGGTTCGTGTACCGCAAAAGCTCTCTCGCCTTATTGCCAAGCAGGTATTCCTTCTCAGCCATTCTGCCTACACCCTCTTTCCGGGCAACGCCCATTTAACACTTCAGACAGGTCCTCAGCCTGCCCGCAGAAAATACAGTGGTCTCCCACAATGACCAGCCGCCCATCATTCCCTGAGTGGGTGGTGCCGCAGATCACAAGGTCCCCGCTGCTTCCAAAGCCGCAAGGCGGCTTCAGCTCGGCGAACAGGTTCCCGATGATGCAGGATAGCTCGTCAGCGGGGCGTGAAAATACGACTTCCTCCATCATCAGAACTCAATGCGAGCCTGAGCGGTGTTCCACACGCCGGTCACGATCACGTCATTCAGGGTCGAAAACGTCACCGTGAACGGGTTCTCCGTTACGCTGGTGCCGAACTTCAGCTCGATAGCCTCAACGGTCGCTTCGAGGGTAGCCACAAGGCCACGAATATCGGAGTGTGCCGTGGCGCTCTCGTTGTGGGCATCCACGGCGTCGCTGATTTTGGTGTCCGTCTGTGCCTGGGTGTATGCGTCCACTTCGGGCCGCTGGGACTCAGTCAGCTTCCCATTACCGTCCAGGGTAGCCAGACCGCCGGCAACGCCGACCTGCTCATTGGTCAGGTAGTTGTTGTTCTCAGCCTGGGCCTGCCCGACGTTTACAATTCCGAGTGCCATACTCGCTTCTCACTCCTTTCCCTGGTCAAGCCAGTATTCTGCTGAAATAGCCGTGCTGGGGGCGCTTCCGGCCCTGATGCGGATAGCTCCGGTCACAGTTTCACAGCTCGGACACATGGCGCAAGCGACGGCCGCCGCCATGCTTCCAGGGGCAATAACCACCGTGGCCCGGTCATTTGCCGTGACACCTTCGACCACAATGTCGTAGTAGACTGGATACGCGGCAACACTCTCATCCCCCTGCCACCCGGTGGTCGGGATGGTGACCGCGGCATAGTCAGGCTTGTCTGCCTTTACCTCGTTCATCTCGTTCATGGCCTCCGTTACCGTGGTGGCCAGCTCCCCGACCAGTCCGCTTGTGAAGTTCTTGGCCGCCTCCGCACAGGCTTTCAGGTGCTCCGTGAGTGTCAATTTACCCATGCGCAATTACCTCCAGAGTTGATAAAAGCAGAGGGCGGGGTTAAGTCCCCGCCCTCCCTTCACTTGTGCGGAATTAACCCTGAGCCTCGGGCTCGGTGGAGGCCGCGAAGGCCTCGTTCAGCATCTCCGTGACCTCGGTGTCTTCGGCCACGATCAGTCCGTCGAGCTTGGTCTTGTCAGCGCCGCTCATCAGGCCGGAGGCACCGCCGGCAGTGACATCCGTGTAGGTGGTGTCCTGGGCAGGAATGCCAAGGGCGGTAATGTCGGTCTTGGCAACCGCCTCGGCGGCGGACACGTGGCCCTCGGCGTCCACAGTGACCTTGTACAGGCCGGAAGCCTTGGGCGTGTGGGCGGGATGAGTGTAGACGGTTACGTCGGTGCCGTTTACCTTCAGGTGGCCGTTGGTATTGCCAGCGGTAATCGCGGCGTAGATGGCGCTCTGGGCAGCAGAGATTTTGCCCTCGATAGCCGCGATCACGGTCGCGTAGTCATCTTCCTCGCCGCCAATACCGGCCACAATACCGTTGAGCTTGGTGATTGCGGCGTTCATGGTGGCTGCGTCATCGGGATGCTCCTGAATCCATGCGGCGATCTCGGCCAGAGTGTCCAGAGACTCCTGGGCGCTCTCAGGGATGAGCTGGGCGGCCAGCTCCTCATTGGCGATGGTCCGCACGGACTTGCCGGTGTCGGAGCCAATCAGGGTGTCAACATCAGCCTTTGCAGCCTTAGCCGCCAGCACAGCGGTCAGAGCAGAGTCCAGATCGGACTCAGACACCTGCGCCTTGTAGGCAAGGGCGGCCAGACCCTTCACCGCAATATCGGCGCCGTTCACGGCCAGAGTGCCGTTTGCGGTGCCGGTGGCGATCAGAATGTCCACCGCCTTCTCAGCGATGGCCAGGGCGACGCCGTTGACCTTCACGCTGGTCAGAACATTGGGCTCGCCGCCGGCAGTCACCAGACCCTGGACCTGCTTGTTCAGGGCGTCAAAGTCGGTCTTCTTGGTGTAGTCGGAGTTTACCTTCTCGGCCAGCGCCTTGAGTGCTGCGAGTTTTACCAGCTTGGTAGTGTCATAAGCCATTTTCTATTCCTCCTGAAAATGATTTTTTATTAGCTCAACGGGCATCAGGTACTTTCGCCGGATTCGGCATCGGTGCCAAACACCTCGTCAAACATCTCTTCCACTTCGCCGTCAGTGGCAACGCTCACAGCGGCAGAGCCCAGAGGCTCCAGCTCGCCGGCGACGTTCTTGATCTGGTACGTGGTGGAAACACCATCCACCACAACAGAGAGGACCTGCCCCACATAGGCCAGAGGGGAGGTCTGGGCATAGGTCTGCGCCTCTGACAGAGAACCATACACGGAGGTCTTGTCCAGCGGGAATCCATCCTGCCGAGAGAAGGCCATCGGGAACTCCATAAAGGCAAAATCGCTGGTCGTGTTGTTAATAGCCATATTTCATTCCCTCCTCTCAGCCCAGGGTGACCACAAGGGTCGCGGCGTTCTCGTACGGCACAGCGGGCTCAAAGGTCCACACCTTGTACTCCTTGGCGGTGTAGCCCTCGGCACCCTCCACGTTAACCGTGGACTGCGTGAAGGTGGCCGTGACATCGGCGTTCATGGCGGTCTGATTGATGACCTTCGTCACGCCGGTCTTGGTAGCCTCACAGGCAATGCAGACACGCTGGGCCCCGGCGGGTACGTTGATGGTGATGGAGCCTGCCGCATACGCCTTGTTGCTCTTGGTCAGGCCGCGGATGTAGGCACTGTCCACGGTGGGCTTCTCGCTGGTTGCTCCGTAGAAGTAGTTTCTGAACGGAGTATAGGCGCTGGTGGTCTTCTCTTTCGTGCCGGATGCAATCGCAACGGCAGGGTTGGAGTCATCGCCCAGGTTGTCATCGGCGGTAACGCCCGCTCCATGGGTGGCGGTCACCTTGTAGCGCAGAGAGGCCACAACGCCTTCACCGCCTTCATCGCCGATGATGAATCCGGCGCCGCCGTTGTTGTCAGAGCCAGCCTCCAGGGAGGCGGCGTCCACGCTGGCAATCTGCTCGGTGCCCTGGTCCGTGATACGCTGTACCGCCCAGTTGGTGGCGACAACGCCGGTCACCGGGCCGTACTGATAGGAACCGGGGTTCAGGGTGCCGGCGGTGTAGGCGGCGGACGCCAGCGAAGTGCCGGCCTCCACGGCCTTGGCTCCGCTCAGGTTGAAGCCGCTGACACTGGGCTGGGCCGTGATGGTAGGCTGAAGCCGCTTGCTGAAGATGTCTGTCAGGATCGCCGCCACAGACATACCCTTGGTGGCGAACTCGGCGGTCCCGTTCTGGGTCTTCGTCTTGTTGCCGACCTGGGTATAGTCGCCGGCCATTGTGATGTTGTCGCGCATGATGACCTTGCTCGCGTCGACGTTGCCGGTGATGGCCACCCAGCCCTCACCGTCATACCAGTACGAGGACATCTCGTAGGTAACGCCATCGACCAGGGTGGTCACGACGAACACATCTCCCTCCTTCGGGGTCGGGGCGTCCTCTTCCCCAAAGAAAGCGGAGATGACGTCCGAGTCGGCAGTCTCGAGGGAGGTCTTTGTACCGCCATACACGGCGCCGGCGCCAAGGTTGGCAATGGCCTGGGTCAGCTCTTCACTGGTGACATAGTCATCCAGGTCAACCGACAGATCGTCCAGCCACTCCACCGCCCCATCGACAAGGGCGTAAATGTCGTAGTACCCTGTATCGTTGTTCTTCACAAGATACAGGATGTTCTCCTGGGCCGTCTCAGGTGTCGGGACTGCGGCTGCCTTCTGGAAGATGGCGTGGCCGGACGCCGCGATGGCGGCCAGGAACTCCGTCTTGATGCGGGTAGCCGTGTCCTTCAGGTTCTTGAGGCTTACCAGTTTTGTGGGATCATAAGCCATAGGGTCTTCCTCCTTGCTGTTTGGATTTTGCTGGGTCAGTCTTCCGGCGGGAACACCTCATCGAGCATTTCGTCCGTTTCCGTCGGAGAGGCCATATCCTCTTCAGACACGGAAGCGCCGGTTGCCGACAAGGTGCCATCCGGGGTGATACTCAAATTCTCACCGACCTTGATGCCGCCGAGCCTGCTCGCCGTTGCTACAGGTAGCACATAGGTTCCACCTCCTCCGCTGCTACCGCCGGAGCTGCTGGACGCCAGACAAATCGTCGCGTCCATATCTTCCGTCGGTTCGCTTCTCGCCCAGAACCGCAGATAGCCTTCGGCGGCCTGTACCGTGGGACACATCCCCACTTCCTTCGCGGTGTTGAGCGCGCTTTTATGCAGGGCAACGCTCGGGAAGTGATCGTCCGTCGCTTCCGCCACAGGGACGTCCACGTAGTATCGGTAATCATCCATCCCAACGCTGCCCGGTTCATCAAGATCCTGGTCCCAGGCCCAGCCCGTGGCCGGAATCGTGATGTCCTTAATGATGACGGCGCCAAGATCCCCTACAATGGTGGTGATGGCCTCGCTCACCATAGACTGGATGAGCTGCTGTGCCTCGGCCGCCGTGATAAAAGAGCCCGGAGTATAAACGACCTCGATGTTCGCGTCGACCTCCAGGGCAATCGTCACCGGGTAGCGCCGAATGTCGATGCGGTTGTCCTTGTAGGCATTGACCGGCTGGGGGCTGTCTCCCAAGGTGGCGTAGTAGAGCAGGATCTCCTCGCTGTTCTCGGTCTTGGCGAAGATACCAAACTCCCTCAGCCAGAAGCCGGTTTGCAGGCCGCCGTTGAGGTCGTTCCTGTACTCTACCACCATGGACAGGACGCTGTTCTCGACCGTCGGCACCGTAGAGGTAGCCTCTGCGACCGGCTCCACCAGCGCCTCCATGTCGATGGGCTCGACGCCCTCCGGCACCTGCCCGGAGCCCACAACGATGCGGGTGAACTCAATCGTTTCCCCGGCGATCAGGCTGGTGATGAGGTCACGGCCTTTTACTGTGATTGTTCCGCCGTAGTAACTCATTTGCGTAGTTCCTCCTTCTTGTCGTTTTATGGGGCATTATTCCTGGAGCGAAATGCCGTTGATTGGCGTTTCCATGATGCTTTGGATAACACCGCCGGTTTTGACCTTCGCGGCATAAGAAATCTCCCGCTCAAGGAACGGGAGATGACTCTGTGCCACGCTCTGGACACTGGTCCCGATACGGAGCTTGTGGCTGAATTTATAATCACGCTCAATTCCAGGAAGCGTGTCCTCCGTGATGGTCTGGACGCCGGAGCCGACCCGCACCTTGGCGCCATAGTCGATGATGCGCTCCAGGGTTGGGAGCGTGGTCACGGTGACGGCATACCCCAGCCCGCTCCTGATGCGGAGCCAAGCGGTGTCCATCTCGACCGATGTCCTCGCGTACAGCTTGAGGGTAACACCGGCCGCCCGGATGAGCGGCGTCTTGAACAGCGGCGTCGTGTCTACGTTGCCCGGAAGCTCTCCGGTGTCAAATATCATCGTGGCCGGCTGTTCTGGGTCCTCCGTGTAGTACAGTGGGTAGTCCCAGAACATCTTGAACGCCTTGATAATGTCCGGGTAGGTACAGTCGCAGGTGTTCTTCAGTATCTTGTAAATCAGGTACTGCCGGTATGTGTCGTCGTCGATGACATCAAAGGGGATCGGGTCGCCAGCAAGCTCACCGGCCTCTTTTCTGGTCATCACCACGATGTCGCCCACACCGTCGAGCTGTTTCCCTACCGCATGGTCAAGATCACGTTCCGTTCGTAGCTGTTCATAGAAGTCTGCTACCTGCTGAAGCTCGATGCCGATGACCTCAACCAGCGCCTCTATGTTCGGCTTTCCACGGAACTGCTCAACAAGGTCTTCCTTCAGGACGGAGATATAATCAACCATCAATCTCCACCTCGATCATATCCTCTGACGTGTAGGCCCGTTGCCGCGCCGTGATAGTGGCTGTCCGGTCCGTGTATTCGTCAGGCTTTGCGGCGGAGTCCTCGGAGGTGAACATCCTAATGTCGATGTAACTGATGCCGGAGCAGGCCCGGTACAGGTCGGCCATGAACTCTTCCTGTGGGATGACGTCCTTGCCGGCATCTATAGCGGCCATCTTCTCCAGGATCACATTCCGCAGCAGGTCTACGTAGTTCGGTGGCAGGGCCTCGCCGCGTCTGAGCGTGATACCGAGGTGGAACCACGTGTAGATCGTGACCGGCCTATTGAAGCGGATGGTGATGTCCTCGTCGTACTCGCCCGGCAGAATGACAACAGTGTCGCCGAAGGTGTTGATACCGCCGGCCTTGTTGTCGAGTATCTGTTTGGCAATCTCCGTGGAGTCACCCCCATCAACCACAATCTCGATGCTGTGCGGCGGCCGCCCGTAGTCGTCCCACTCATGGGACGGGTTCTCGTAGGGAGCCACACTGGTCACGCCCTGCACGTTGTTCAGGATGGCAGATCGGATACTCTCCAGCATATTGCTCGACCTGTTGAATATCTTGTCGGCGTAGGACTGCCGGAACTCGGTATCGCTCTCTTCGTCGCGTCCGGCGATGTAGCTGCACAGGTTCACGACGCTCAGCAGGCCAGCCTCTGCCTTCACAATGTTCGTAATGACCCCCTCCGGGATGAGGATGTCGCCGGTGTCCACAGTGCCGAAGGTCAGGATGGTCGTGACTGTCTCGGTCGTGAGGTTCTCCGACAGGACAAGGACATTGGTGGAGGTGATGTCCTCCGCCTCGATGCTCAGAAGCTCGTTCTCCTCGTCTACCGATGTGGTGAAGTCCTCCGACGTGATGGCGGCGGCCAGCCCTTTCAGGATCTCCGACGGCACCGCGCTGGTCGGGGTGTAAGAAAACACCGCGCCATTGAGGGCCACGGTGTAGACATCTCCTGTTCCAGTGGACGCGACCTTGATGACTGCCTTGTTAAATGCGCTTCTCGTGATCTCCCTGGCGTCACTCAAGGTCAACTGCGTCGCCGGGTTCGTGGTGGATGCAATGATCGTCCCGGCAGAAAGCCGTGTCCCATCAGTGCCCGTGCAATGAATTGGGTAGTAGGAACGCGCCGCCGTTTCACGG
>OLGB01003180.1_pt1 | contig 15843 bp, 19 predicted proteins | sample 1605691 | NCBI WGS metagenome assembly OLGB01 (sample SAMEA3888925, study PRJEB22519) | human gut metagenome | biome: human gut; feature: human-associated habitat; material: faeces | place: Denmark | collected 2010 | reverse complement strand
GCTCCGCCTGCCGGCGGCTCGGGGGCCGTTATTTCTCCCAGAATTATTTTACACTTATATAAAAACAATCTCCTTTGTAGCTATCAAATACATCCGTGGGTTCGAATCCCTTTCTCTCCGCCATTTTCTGCAATTCTTTTTTCCATTTTCCGCAGAGCCGCTTGTTGCTTTCCTGCTGATGAGGGTGTCGTTTTCAAAGTCAATGACATCCCATTTGAAAACGATGACCTCGCTCAGGCGCAGGCCATAGCACGAGCTGAACAGGAACGGCAGCTCCGGTCAGCTTTACCTTGCGCTCTTTCCCGTTCAGTATAGAGAACTCCTGAACGAAAGACCCTGACACATCAAAATCTTCATGTTTCGCGTCCGATTCAAAGAGTGATTCTGCAAAAACAGATACGGCTATTCTATTGACGGATCGGTTAGTATATGAGCATAAATATCTGTTGATCGATTTGAGGGAAGAAGTAAAAATGATTATCTCGGTAATGAATATTAATCTTTTCTGAGTAATTATGGGCGAATACCGGAGTATTTCCGGAAGGTGCATGGTGAATCCACTTTGAGACAGAAAGGGAACATGTTTCCCTATTGACAAACGAACGGTAGGTAGTTATAATTATGCCAGATAGGCGAGAAGTTTGGCTTGAGTAAAGGAGCATATCTATGGATAGAGGAAACACGAAGCAGGAAATTCTGGAGGCAGCGCTGGATCTGTTTTCCGTGCAGGGGTTTGAAGCCACCTCCCTTTCTCAGATTGCGGACGCCGTCGGCATCCGGAAGGCATCGCTTTACAGCCATTTTGAGAATAAGCAGGCGATTCTGGACGCGCTGGTGAGGGATGTTCTGGATCGGTATGCGCAGCGCTGTATCTTTGCAAAGACTGATTGGGATAAATACGAGGATGCAGAGGAAGAACCGGCATTGACTCTCGATTCGGCAGCGCAAATGATTATGGGGCAAATCCGCTACATTCTCCACGACCCACATATCAGCAGGGCACGAAAAATGCTGGTGATGGAGCAATTCCAAAACGCGGAACTGGCGAAGCTGCAGACCAAGCAGAATTATACCGATGTGATGCGGTACTTCACCGGGCTGGTGAAATGCCTGATACGAAGCGGTGTTCTGATTGGGGATGATTCCGAGATCATGGCGGCTCAGCTATGCCTGCCCATTTCCGTGTGGATCAACCTCTGCGATCGGGAGCCTAACCGGGAGCCGGAGGTCATGGAACTGGTAAGCAGGCATATCAGGCAGTTTTTCGAGCTCTACCGGCCAAAGGAGCGGTGATTCTATGAGCAAATATGACACATTATGGGTCTGGATTCGGGAAAACGCCACGGACAGCTTCCATTTAACCTTTGCCGAAATCGAAAAAATCGCCGGTTTTCCCATAGACCATTCCTTTCTGACCTACAAAAAAGAGCTGACGGCCTATGGATACAAGGTTGGAAAGATTTCTATGAAAGCGCAGACTGTCACCTTTCAGAAGCTGGGCTTAGGGATTTGATGTAGAAATCGGAATGTGAAGGAGCAAAGCGACATGGATATCGTTGAATTTTGGAAATATACACTGGAGCAGGACGCAGATAAAATGCGAACTTTTTTCTGCGAGGATGGCTATGTGAATTGGCATTGCACAAATGAACATTTTGATGTAGATGAGTTCATTCGTGCAAATTGTGAATATCCTGGCGATTGGGACGGTATTGTTGAAAGAACCGAAATCATGAATGATCTAATCGTAACAGTCACCCATGTGTACCCAAAGGATAAGACTGCGTCTTTCCATGTGACATCGTTTTTCAAAATCAAGGATTCAAAAATTCTATCAATTGATGAATATTGGGCGGATGATGGTGAAGCTCCCGATTGGAGGAAACAGTTGAAAATTGGAAGGCCGATTCGGTAAACTCCAGTTTTAGAGCCGAAGATCGGAATTATCTGGAGGCAAGCATATGGGATTACCAATCCGGAAGAAGGCATCCATGCAAACGGAACTGCTCACAATAAAGCCCTATTCCGGGCAGGACGCCGAACCGTTAGTCAGGCTCATCATGAATCGCAAATCGCCAAAACATTTATGGTGCCTGATTTTGAAACCGCAGAACATACCGTAGCATTGGCCAATAAGCTCATTTCCTTTAGTCAGGTAAATGACACACAGCATCCGGAATACGGAATCTATCCGGGTGGTAAGTTAATAGGTTCCATCAATGACTGCGGAATCGAAGAAAACGAGTTAGAAATCGGTTATGTGCTGCAAGCAAACTGTGTACCATCGGTTGTATCAAAAGGAAAGCCTTGATTCGTCATCCGATCAGGAAAGCGCAGTTTCCTATTACCCAAGTGTTTTGCTCCGGGGAAAATTCTTGTTCCGGAAGGAAAGGAGAACATAAATGAGTTTGTTAATTCTGCAAATTTGTTTGCTGATATGGTTTTTTGGATGTATTGTATCATATAAAACAGAGAAATGGACATTGGTGGACGGCGTCGGACTGAAAAGTGCGGAATTCGGCATGTTCGCGTTTTATGCCATCGGTATCCTTTTATATCACTTATATCGTCCTGTCGGAAAGTGGTTCCTTTTGACTGTCCTGGCCTTCTGGAGCATTGTTCAGTTCTTTTGCCATTGGTTTTACACGATCTGGGGCGCATCCGAGAAAAAGCTGAAAGGATATAATGAGTGCTTCAGGCACACGGTGAGAATCATCCCTGCAAGTGATACGAGACTGATTCCGGACTTTTATCACATGGTTCTGCATCTGCTGCTTGTACTGAACCTGTGTTTTTTGATTGCCGCCCTCTGATGACGATACAGGCTTCCTGATTTTTGCGGAATAAAGCCCACTGTTGATGACAGGCACAGATGCTCTGACAATGACGGATGAGTAAACTGCCCGGAAAAATGAAGGGAAATACAGACAAACTGAAATTTGTGAAGGAGATGCTGAATGTCGAAAGTTAAACTCACCATTACTGACAGCGAATGCAGATGCGGTTATTTCAAGAAGGGGCAGGAATTCGTCGTTGAGGACCTATGCCCGCCGCTCTGCCATGAGCTGTGGAACAACATCTATCCGCTTGTCTACGCATTGTAGAACGGTGCATTGCTTGATTATGGACAGGTGCGTGCAAAAATGTTCGATGCGAAATGTCCGGATGAAGGCAGAGTTTGTATTCATGGAGAAGTCTTTGAAGGCTGATATTTCCATTTGCGGAGCGGACAAGCAGCTTTGGTTCGGATCAGAAAAAACTGACAAGGGAGTCTTAGTATCCTTTTTACGAACAGTGACTTTGCTTTCTTAATCGGCTGAAAAATGTGATCATGAAAGGAGTGACGAAACAGCCATGCAAATCCAGAACTTTTTCATTAATGGCGACATGAAGGGTGCCATTGAGTATATGCGTGAACACGAGGAATTCAAAGATATTCTCCCTGCGTATGCCGCAATTTTTGAAGATTGTGAATACCGCACCTACGATGTGCCGGAATTTCTGAGTCAAATACTGCTGTTGTATCAGGTGTATTATCGGGATGTTTTTTATTGCGGTTTACCTGCAGAAGAAGCCACTGACAAGCTGTTGACCCGGTTAAGAGCCCTACTGGATATGCCGGATGCAGAGGAAGACCAGCTTGCTCTGCGGTTATGTGCTGTGTTTGAACAGCATGGTTATCATGCGCTTTTCGGGAAAACCCAGGGATATTATGGTCCGTATATCTGGCGGGATACCGTTCCGACCGTCTACCGTGTCGAGCTGCCGGACGGAACGGCGGAGTATACAGTCAACATCCTCAAGGGCTTCGTATTCCGCAGTTGGATGGATTATCTGACCTTCGGCAGGTTCGGGACAGGCGGTTGGGCTTCGCCCGATGGCACGATCAACTGTGTTGAGCAGGCGTATGATTTTGAAAGCGAACGGTTTCTCGTTTCTCTTCTGAAGCATGAAGCACAGCATACCGTAGATATGAAACAATTCCCGGGAATCACCCCGGCGGAGCTTGAATACCGGGCAAAACTTGTTGAGCTCCATTACTCCGGCGATTTGGGCTTGCTGCAAAAGTTTTTATCGGAAGCGGATGAAAGCAGAGCAAGTGACAGTCATGCGATAGCTTCTGCGAGGCTCAAGCTCGAGTTTGCAGATACGGATCAATCAAATCTCTACCGCATCCAGGCACGGGCATTGGAACTGTTTCATGCACATACGGAAGAAATGGAAGAAAAATATGGGGAACAAAAAACGGTGTCCAATGGCTGATTGCGGCAAATTCCGATTTATAGAGTGGACAGGCAGCCTTGCTTTAGAGCAGAAAAAGTATGTGAATGAAAAAGGAGAATCCTATGGCCTTTGATTTTAAGAAAGAGTACAAAGGGTTTTACTTACCCAATAACAAACCCCAGATTGTGATGGTGCCGCCCGCAAATTACATCGCCGTCCGGGGGAAGGGCGATCCCAACGAGGAAGGTGGCGCTTACAAAGCGGCAATCGGTGTCCTGTATGCCGTGGCCTACACCATCAAAATGAGCAAGAAGGGCGATAAACGCATTGAGGGCTACTACGATTTTGTAGTACCGCCGCTGGAGGGCTTCTGGTGGCAGGAGGGCGTGGACGGCTTCGATTATTCGGATAAATCAACCTTCCACTGGATCAGCGTCATACGTCTGCCGGATTTCGTGACCAAAGGGGACTTTGACTGGGCTGTGGCGGAAGCTGCACGGAAGAAAAAAATGGATTGCTCTATGGCGGAATATCTGACCATCGACGAGGGCGAGTGTGTCCAGATAATGCACCTGGGTACATTCGATGACGAGCCTGCCACGGTAGCCGTCATGGATGAATATTTGGCAGCAAACGGTTATGAAAACGACTTTTCCGACACCCGTATGCACCACGAAATTTATCTGAGTGATGCCAGAAAGGCAGCAAAGGATAAGTGGAAAACGGTGATTCGGCACCCCGTGAGGAAAAGAATGTGAACACAGAGGAGTTGATAAACGCCTGGAAAGCGGAGTAACGCATTGCCCATATTCACGGCTGGAATTTTTCCCATATCCGTGACCGGTACAACGACGGGCTTTGCGCTGGCTCATTCCAACAAGTTTGACATCATTATTGAGTATTTCATAGAGAATGAAAACTACAATGTCTTTGAAATAAGCGAGGCTCTGTTCGCGTTTGATCAGAGTTTGCTCGGAGCGTAAGAGAACGACAAATCGGAATTTGTGGAGGTAATTATCAATGAGAAATATTTACGATAATAGTGAATTTTTTGCCGCATATGCGGAAATGGGAAGAAGCAAAGATGGTCTGAAAGCTGCTGGAGAGTGGCATCAGTTGCAACCGTTATTCCCTAAATTACAGGGAAAAAAAGTTTTGGATTTAGGATGTGGTTACGGTTGGCATTGCAAATATGCCGCACAAATGGGAGCTACTGAAATTCTTGGTATTGATAGTAGTCAAAAAATGATTGCAAAAGCAGTAGCTGATAACTCTGATGACAAAATCAAGTATAAAGTTTGCGCTGTTGAAGAATACATTTATCCTGAAAATACTTATGACCTAGTTGTTTCTAACCTGGTACTGCACTATATCGAAAATTTAGCTAATGTTTATCAAAAGGTGTATTGCACATTAAAAGTAGGTGGGTATTTCCTATTCAATATTGAACATCCGACTTTCACCGCAGGTGTTAATGAGGATTGGATTTATGATGAAAATGGGAAACCTAAATATTGGCCAATCGACAATTACTATTACACAGGTGAAAGAGAAACCAATTTTCTTGGTCAACGAGTAATTAAACAGCACCACACATTAACGCAGATATTGAATCCACTTATAAAATGTGGTTTTCAAATTGAGGCTATTGAGGAAGCAATGCCTCCGGCAGATATGATGGGTATGCCGGGAATGTGTAATGAAATGCGTAGACCTATGATGTTGTTGGTTAAGGTTAAAAAGGTTTAATAAACAACTTCCGATTTAATAAATTGATCAATTGGAATAAGTGCTCCAGGTTCGTTGAAACCCATATAAACAACGCCCCTGTATGATTTTTCATACAGGGGCGTTTTTATACACTTTTCAGATACCCAGCAGGAAGGAGGCGAAGCGGAAGTAGATCAGCAGGGAGAGGGCATCCACGATGGTGGTGATGAAGGGAGAGGCCATCACTGCCGGGTCAAAGCCGATCTTTTTAGCCAGCAGCGGCAGCATACAGCCTACGATCTTGGCGGCGAACACGGTGCACACCAGCGTCAGGCAGATGACGGCGGCTACGGTGACGGTAATGGGATTGTGGAATACCATCCGGTCCAGCAGCATCAGCTTGGCGAAGTTGGCGCCGGCCAGAACGGTGCCGCACAGCAGCGCCACCCGGCACTCCTTCCAGACCACCTGGATCAGGTCGGAAAATTCGATCTCGCCCAGAGACAGGCCGCGGATCACTGTGACGCTGGCCTGAGAGCCGCAGTTGCCGCCGGTGTCCATCAGCATGGGAATATAGGCGGTGAGGATGGTGAAGGCGCTGAGGGCGTCCTCAAAGCTGGAGATGATCTGGCCGGTAAAGGTGGCGGAGACCATCAATAGCAGCAGCCACGGAATACGGGATTTGAAGGTGTCAAAGGCACTGGTGCGGAGGTAGGGCTTGTCCGTCGGCAGCATAGCCGCCATCTTTTCCATATCCTCCGTGGTCTCTTCCTGCAAAACGTCGATGGCGTCGTCGACGGTGACGATACCCACCAGGCGATTTTCCGTGTCCACCACGGGGAGGGCCAGAAAGTCGTACTTGCCCAAAGCACGGGCGGTCTCCTCCTGGTCATCCAGAGTCTGGACGCAGATGTAGTTCCGCTCCATGATGTCCCCGATGATGTCATCCTCCTCCGCCAGCAGCAGAGTACGGATGGAGAGAACGCCGATGAGGTGCCGCCAGTCATCAATGACGTAGCAGACGTTGATGGTCTCCTTGTCCGGTCCGGTCCGGCGGATGCGCTTCAAGGCGTCCTCCACCGTCATGGTCTCCTTCAGATCCACAAACTCCGTGGTCATAATGGAGCCGGTGGAGTCCTCCGGATATTTCAGAATTTCGTTGATGCTTTTGCGCATATCCGGGTCGGAGTGCTTCAGGATCCGCTTGACCACGTTGGCGGGCATTTCCTCCACGATGTCCACGGTATCGTCCAGATACAACTCGTCCAGCACTTCCTTCAGCTCTGTGTTGGAAAAGCCCCGGATCAGCAGCTCCTGCTGGTCGCTTTCCAGCTCCACGAACACCTCTGCCGCCTGCTCCTTAGGCAGCAGACGGAACAGCAGGGGCAGCGTCTTTTCATCGTCCAGATCGTCCGCCAGAATGGCAATGTCCGCAGGCTCTAACGGCAATAGAAGGTCCCGCAGTTCTGTATATCGTTTTCGGTTTACCAGATCCTCAATTTTTTCGACCAGTTCCCCACGGCTTTCCATTTCAAACATAGCGTGACCTCCTTTCCGGGCCTTCCACCCGGTACTTCTGCATGGCGCGGAGCAAAATAAAAGACCTCGCCGCGTCCCATTCCGGTGCGGTGAAGTCCTGCTTCCAGGAGCGTCTCAGAGGACAGCATCCCTACCGTTCAAGCTTTAGCTTCACAGGGCGGTGAAATCGCGTTAGATGATACCTTGTTGTTCGATATCGCCTGTTCAAACCCTCTCATGATGTCTCCATCACTCTGCGGCAGCGATCCATATCCCTGTGGTAGCCTTACCTACCGGAACTCTATGCGGTTGTCATTTGATAACACATTTATAGTATGCCAAAAAACAGGCGCTGTCAACCCGGACGGACGAAAAAATTTCACAGAACCAGGAGAGCGGCCATCTGGCCGGTCTCCCGGATTCAGTTCAGACTGTTTTCGCTCTGCTGAAACAGCTTTTGTACCCGTTCCGCCGTGGCGGGGTGGTGTGTCAGCGCCGGGTCCTCCGCCAGCAGTCCGTCGGCGGCGGACTGCGCTTCCGCCAGCAGCCGGGTGTCGCAGCCGAGATCCGCCACCCGCAATCCCGGCAGGCCGTGCTGCCGGAGACCGAAGAAGTCGCCGGGGCCCCGGAGCCGGAGGTCCTCCTCGGCGATCTTGAAGCCGTCGGCGGTTTTCGTCATGGCCTTCAGCCGCTGGCGGGTCTCGTCATTTTTATTGTCGGACACCAGTACGCAGTAGGACTGGTGCTGCCCCCGGCCCACCCGTCCCCGAAGCTGATGGAGCTGGCTGAGGCCGAAGCGCTCCGCGTTCTCCACCACCATCAGATTGGCGTTGGGCACATCCACGCCCACCTCGATCACGGTGGTGGACACCAGAATGTCCGCTTTCCCGGCGGCGAAGGCAGACATGACGGCGTCCTTCTCCTTGGCCTTCATCTTGCCGTGGACAAAAGCCACCTTCAAGTCGGGGAAGATCTCCGTTTGCAGCTTTTGGGCGTATTCCGTCACGGCTTTCCGCTCGTCGGGCAGCTCGTCATTCTCACTGACCATGGGGCAGACGATGTACACCTGCCGCCCGGCCTCCACCTGCTTGCGGATAAAGGCGTACAGCCGGGGGTGATAGGCGGAGGTGACGGCATAGGTTTCAATAGGCTTCCGTCCCGGTGGGAGCTGGTCGATGACGGACACATCCAGGTCGCCGTACAGAATCAGGGCCAGCGTCCGGGGGATGGGCGTGGCGGACATGACTAAGGTGTGGGGATGCTCTCCCTTTTCTGCCAGCGCCGTCCGCTGGGCCACGCCAAAGCGGTGCTGTTCATCCGTCACCACCAACCCCAGGTCAGCGTAGGCCACGCCGCCAGAGATCAGGGCGTGGGTGCCGATGGCGAAGTCGATCTCGCCTGTGGCCAGTTGGGCGGTGACGGAGCGTTTTGTTTTGGCGGGGGTAGAGCCGGTGAGCAGGGCGCAGCGGATATTCAGCCGTTCCAGCAGCGGGGCAAGACCCCGGTAGTGCTGCTCTGCCAGCAGCTCCGTGGGGGCCATCAACGCCGCCTGACGGCCGTTTTTAATGCAGAAATACACGCAGGCGGCGGCCACCATCGTTTTGCCGGAGCCGACATCCCCCTGACAGAGACGGTTCATGGGCTTGCCGCTTTGCATATCGGCAATGGCTTCCTCTACACAGCGGCGCTGGGCGTCGGTGAGGGTAAAGGGGAGGGCGTTGTAAAACGGGGCCATATCCACCGGCTGAAACGGTTCCACGGAGACGGTCTCCCGCCGGGAGCGCAGCAGCTTCAATCCAATGGCGAAGAAAAATAGCTCCTCGAAAGCCAGTCGCCTCCGGGCAATGTCCAGCGCCTCCGGGGACTCCGGGAAGTGGATGTTCTCGTAGGCATAATTCACCCGGCACAGCTGATGCGCCTGACGGACGCCGTCCGGCAGGCAGTCCGGCAGAATATCGGCGCAGCTGTCCAAACCCTGCCGGATGGCCCGGGACAACAGCAGCTGGCTGATCCCGGCAGTAAGGGGATAGATGGGCACGATGCGGCCGGTGTGCTCCCGCCGTCCCTCCGGCTCCACGATGGGGGCCGCCATGCTTTTCCGCAGGAGGCTCCCCTCCGCTTTGCCGTAAAAAGTGTAGGTCTCGCCCACCCGCAGCTGGTTTTTCAGCCACGACTGGTTGAAAAAGGTCACATCCAGCGCGCCGGTGTCGTCCACGGCCCGCACCTTCACCAGATCCATGCCTTTGCGGATGTGGGACAGCGTCGGCTCCGAGGCGATCATGGCGGAGACGCAGGCCGGTTCGCCGGGGATGAGCTGGCTGATGGGCTTTATTTCCCGGCGGTCCTCATAGCGTCGGGGGAACCAGTTGATGAGGTCGCCCAGCGTGGCGATGCCCAGCTTGCCCAGAGATTTTGCCTTGGCCTCGCCAATGCCCTTGATGTACCGCACATTGGTGTTCAGATCCGCCATGCGCCCGCCTCCTTTCCGCAGTTTTCATAAGGCTATTATAAACGGCGACGGCGGTTTTGAAAAGAGGGCAGAGAAAAGAACAGGGCTCCGCCGAGAAAACGGCGGAGCCTTGGCTTACAACAGCGCGGTATTCACATAGTCCACAAAGCGGTAGGTCAGGCCATTTTCCGTGACGGCCTCGCCGGTCCGCTCAATTTTCCAATTAGGGAGGGCGTCCAGATCGGGGAAAAAGGTGTCGGCATCCGATACGGTGCTGTCCACCCGGGTGACGGAGGCCCGCCGGCAGCGGCCCAGCAGCGCGGCGTAAATGCTGCCGCCGCCGATGAGCCAGACGTTTTCTTCATCTCCGGCCAGAGCCAGAGCATCCTCCGGCGTGGAGACAGTCTCGCAGCCCTCCCGGTGAAGGTCCGGGGACCGGGTGATGACGATATTCCGCCGCTTGGGCAACGGTCTGCCGCCGGGGAAGGAATCCAGGGTCTTGCGGCCCATGATGACGGTGCCGCCGGTGGTCAGCGTGCGGAAGTGCTTCATGTCCCCCGGCAGGGAGAACAGCAGATCACCGTTCCGGCCAATGGCCCACTGTTTATCTGTGACAACGATGGCGTTCATGGTATGGCTCCTTAAATGGCAATGGGGATTTTGTCCTCGAAGGGGGCGGGGGTGTAGCCCTCCATCGTAAAGCTGTTCCGGGTGAAGGCATAGAAATCCGTCACGGAGGGGTCTATGGCGAACTTCGGCGCGGGGGCGGGGGTCTGGGTCAGCATCTTCTCCACGATGGGCACATGGCGGTCGTAAATATGGGCGTCGGCGATGACGTGGACCAGTTCGCCGGGCACAAGGCCGCTGACCTGAGCCATCATGTATACCAGCACGGCGTACTGCACCACGTTCCAGTTGTTGGCGGCCAGCATATCCTGGCTCCGCTGGTTCAAAATGGCGTTGAGCACGTTGCCGGAGACGTTGAAGGTCATGGAATAAGCGCAGGGGTACAGGTGCATCTCAGAGAGGTCGGCAAAGTTGTAGATGTTGGTCAAGATTCGGCGGCTGGCGGGGTTATGCTTCAAATCGTAGAGCACCCGGTCCACCTGATCCATGTCTCCCTCGGGATAGTGGTGCTTGACAGCCAGCTGATAGCCGTAAGCCTTGCCGATGGAGCCGGTCTCATCCGCCCACTGGTCCCAGATTCGGGCGTTGAGGTCATGGACGTTGTTGGACTTCTTCTGCCAGATCCACAGCAGCTCGTCCACAGCTGTTTTCCAGTAGGTCCGGCGGAGGGTCAGGATGGGGAACTCCTTTTGCAGATCGTAGCGGTTGACGATGCCGAATTTTTTGATGGTGTGGGCGGGCGTGCCGTCCTCCCAGTGGGGACGGACGTTCTGATCGGTGTCCCAGACGCCGTGGTCAAGGATCTCCCGAATGTTTTGCATAAAGACCTGATCGGCGTAGCTCATGACACATTCCTCCCAAATTTTCATTAACTCTACACAGTATAGCAAAGAATGAAGAGGAAAACAAGATGCTCCCACAGAGAATGTTGTATAGAAAAAATCGGAAAATCAATCACAGCTTTTCTACTGAAATAACGTTCATTCCTTGAAAAACGGCAAAAAGTGCTGTAAAATGAAATCGTAAACGAGAGGAGTGACAGTATGCTGGATCGCAGCGAGGTGGGCAAGCGGGGGTATCTGGACCGGGACTTCCGTCTGGTGCATCTGAAGGATTCTCTGGCCCAGAAAATCGACTACCATTACCATGAATTTGATAAGCTGGTGATCTTCCTCGGCGGAAAGGTGACCTACGTGGTGGAGGGCGTCACCTATTTCCTCAAACCGTGGGACATCGTGCTGATCCAGCATAACCTGATCCACCGGCCCATCATCCACGCCGAGGAGCCTTACGAGCGGGCGGTGCTGTGGCTGGGGCGGGACTGGATCGCCCAGCGCAGCGATCCCGGCGAGCCGCTGGACGCCTGTCTGGACAAGAGCCGGGAGCAGGGGTTCCACCTTCTGCGGACCGGGGAGGAGGGGCGTCTTGGCTACGCCCGGTCCATCCAGCAGTTAGAGGAGGCCCTGCGGTCCGAGGAGTTCGGCGCCCGCCGCATGGCGGACACCCTGTGCCAACAGATTTTGATTCAGGTAAACCGGGACTTCCTCCGGGCCAATACCGCTCCGGCAGAGACGGACAGCTACCATCTGGACCCCAAAATGGAGGAGATCCTCCACTATATCGCCGCCAATCTGGAGGGAGACCTCTCCGTGGACGCGCTGGCGGCCCGTTTTTACATGAGCCGGTACTACCTAATGCACCGGTTCAAGGAGATCACCGGCTACACCGTCCACCAGTACACCGTGCAGAAGCGGCTGCTGCGGGCAGGAGAGCTGATCCGGGAGGGCGTTCCGGTGATGAAGGCGGCGGAGCAGGCGGGCTTTCCGGAGTATTCCACCTTCCTCCGGGCCTTTCAGAACACCTTCCATACCAGCCCGAAGAATTTCCGATAAGCGCGCCGTCTGTCTGCGTATACCGAAAGAGGATAATTGCCAACAAAATCAACGCCCCGCCATCCGGCGGGGCGTTGATCGTATATTGAATCGGAAGTTTAGGCCAGGAAGCCCTTCAGGATGCACTCCTCAGCTTCCTCGGGGGACAGACCCAGGGTCTCCAGCTTCAAAAGCTGGTCCCCGGCGATCTTGCCGATGGCGGCTTCGTGGATCAGCTGAGCCTCCGTGCTGTTGGCAACGATGGCGGGAATGGACTCGATGTGGGCATCATCCATGATGATGGAGTCGCACTGCACATGGCCGAAGCAAGCGGCGTTGCCCACCATCTTGGGATAGAACACCTGACGGGAGGTGCCCTTGGCCACGGACCGGGAAATCACCCGGCCACGGGCACCGTCCCCATCCAGAGAGATCTCCATGTCGCTTTCTGCCACCTGATCACCGTGGGTCATGAGCCGCTCGGTGACCACGGCCTCAGCATCCTTGCCGCAGACGATCTTAGTCTCACGCTTGGTGGAGTCGATGCCCCGGATCTGGACGGTCTCCATCTGGATGGTGGCGCCCTCTTCCAGATAGACAACGGTCTGGGGGTTCATGATGCGGCCACCGGTGCCGTCGCCGTCACCGTAGTGCTTTTCCGTGTATTTCACATGGGAGTGCTTACCTACATAGAAGGTGTGGATACCGTCATGACGGCTGTCCTCTCCGCCGCAGTTGTGGATGCCGCAGCCCGCCACAATGTCCACATCGCAGTTTTCACCGATGTAGAAGTCATTATAAACCAACTCCTGAATACCGGGCTTGGTGATGATGACGGGAATGTGGCACTGTTCGCCCTTGGTCCCATCCTTGATGCGGATGTCAATGCCGGATTTGCCGTCGGTCTTGCCGGTGATCTGGATGTTCTCCGTGGACTGCCGGCCATCGCAGCCGGTGTCCTTGCGAATGTTGAAGGCGCCTACCGGCTTGCCGATCAGGTCCGCGATTTTTTCCAGCAGCTCCCGATCTACCTGAGATTCCATCATAAGGCGTGTACCTCCTTGTTCAGTACCGGGCAGCCGCCCAGCGTGTCGGTCAGGATCCGGGGAAGGATCTCCTCCGGAGTACCCCGGTGACGGAGGGTGCCGTCACCTACCACGATGACTTCATCCGCCAAGGAAATAATACGCTCCTGATGGGAAATGATGATCATGGTGGCGCTGCCCTGACTGTGGATCTGCTCGAAGGTCTCCGTCAGCCGGGCGAAGGACCACAGGTCGATGCCTGCCTCCGGCTCGTCGAAGATCATCAGGTCGGCGTTCCGGGCCAGAATGGAGGCGATCTCAATGCGCTTGACCTCGCCGCCGGAAAGGGACACATCCACTTCACGGTCCAGATAGTCATTGGCGCAGAGTCCCACCTTGGTGAGGTACTGGCAGCACTTGTCCTTGGAAAGCTTGTCGTCGCCGGAGGCGATGGTCAGCAGGTCGCGGACAGTGATGCCCTTGAAGCGGGGGGGCTGCTGGAAGCCGTAGCTGATGCCCAGCTTGGCCCGCTCCGTAATGGTCATATGGGTGACGTCCTGCCCGTTCCAGAGGATCTGACCCTCGGTGGGCGTCACCAGACCCATGATGATCTTGGCCAGCGTGGTCTTGCCGCCGCCGTTGGGACCGGTAAAGACCACCAGCTTGTGATCGTCCACGGTCAGGGAAATGTCCTTCAGGATGCCCAGAGTCTCATCGGCTTCCCGAACGGAATAGCTGATATGTTTTAATTCCAGCATGGAAGGTCCTCCTTTATGGGGAAAGGAAAAATTTCCTGTCTTTCTCATGTAGTATACCAAAAACACGGGGAAATATTGGTTGCAAAAGCAACAGAAATCGGTCGGAAACGGCCGAAATCCGCATACTGTTATACCCTAACATATTTTACCCTACCTGTCAAAGGGTAAGGGGGGATTTTTCGGTAAAACCGGCACTTTTTTTCCGGGTCCGCATAGACTGGAGGGAAAAGGAGGGGGAGCCCATGGAACGAAATCTCCACGAGCCGGAGATCTACGATTTCCGGCAGCATGACCGGCTCTGGCAGCGGGTAAGCCCCGGATTGGAGCCCTATCCGGAAACCACGGCGGAAGCGATGCCGCGAAGGGAGGAACTGCCACCGGCGCAAGAGGGCCAGCTTCCCGGTGCGGAGCCGAACCCCTGCTGCATGGGCAGCGAGGCAATGGAGCTTCTGGCGGTGCTGGAGGGATACATCGAGGAGGAACTGGAGGATCGGCGGCGCTATCTGGCGCTGTCCCGGCAGGCACCCTCGTGGGCGAGGCAGACCCTGCGGGACATGGCGGAGGAGGAAAACGGCCACGCCCGGCGGCTCATGGCGGCCCGGTATCTCATCACCGGTCAGCCCTACCGGCCCAATCTGGTGTGCGGCGTGTTCTGCCCGGGCCGTTGGGCGGAGGAACTGCGGCGAAGCTACCATGAGGAGGCGTGCGGCGGCCTGAACTATGCCCGGACGGCAGACGGCACCACGGATGTCTGCCTTGTCAAGCTGCTCAATGAACTGAGCGAGGACGAATACCGCCATGCGGAGCGGCTCATGGCACTGCTGGAGCGGAGCCTTGGGCGGCAGGGCAACTGTTGAACAGGAATGGGAAAGCGCCCCGGAGCCGGGAAAACAGCTCCGGGGCATTGCTTTTGCCCGGCGGCTTGTGCTATACTATCCCATTAGAATTGATCAGGATCGGAGGACCTTGTATGTATGATGAATTGACGGCAGTGGACATTCAGAAAATGCAGGAGGAGATCAACTACCGGGTCCGGGAACTGCGTCCCCAGCTCATCGAGGAGGTCCAGACCGCCCGCGCCTTCGGGGATCTCAGCGAGAATTATGAATATAAATGCGCCAAGCAGGCGAAAAACCGCAATGACAGCCGCATCCGCTATCTGGAACGGATGATCCGCACCGCCAAGGTTATCGAGGTGAAGGAGACGGCGGACGCCGTGGGACTGTTCGACACCGTGACGGTCTATAACGAGATGATGAAGAAGGAAATGATAGTCCGCATCGTCACCACCCTGCGGCAGGACGCCTTAAAGGGACTCATCAGCAAGGAATCCCCTGTGGGACAGGCCCTCATGGGCCGTCGGACCGGGGAGCGGGTGGAGGTCACCGTCAGTCCGGAGATGAAATATACTCTGGAGATCCGAAAGATCGAAAAGGGTTCGGATGACGAGAGCCTGGACATCAGCAGCTACTGAGCTGAGTCCGGACCGACAGGACGCCGGATCAGAGGATTTCCGGCGGTTTTGCGGAAAGACTATTGAAATACCGGATTTCTTGCCGTAAAATAGGGAGAAAGATAGAATCAGAGATTGTCAATAAAGTGGTAAATTCTCCGCAACGGTAAGGTAGGGCAGCCGTTAGCGGCTCCGCCGCTTTACGGAT
>OLGB01003178.1_pt1 | contig 15846 bp, 8 predicted proteins | sample 1605691 | NCBI WGS metagenome assembly OLGB01 (sample SAMEA3888925, study PRJEB22519) | human gut metagenome | biome: human gut; feature: human-associated habitat; material: faeces | place: Denmark | collected 2010 | reverse complement strand
CCCCGCCACTGTAACCGTGACGAAACCGCGATGCCACTGAGGCGACTCAGGAAGGCGCGGAAAGTAGGATGAACGGAAGCCAGGAGACCGGTCTGCATAGAGGTTGCGGCAATCCCTGCGCGGGCGGGGGTCGTCGGGTGCGTTTAGAAACACCGTTATCTACTCGCCGACAACTTTTGCAAGACCGCCCGCAGGCGGTCTTTTTTGTTTGCCCGCTTAAACTTTATCTGGAAGGGAAGCTGTAATATGAACGAAACAGAGGTGAAAATGAGCGAATTTCCGCCTGTCTCCTTTGAAGAGTTTGCCGTTCCCACACGCGAACAGTGGTACGACGAAGCGGTGGCGGCCCTCAAGGGAGCTCCGTTCGACAAACGGATGTTCACGCCGACCTACGAAGGCATCACCCTTGAACCGGTCTATACGCTTGCCGACAACGAAGAGCTGCTCAACATCGGCGGCATGCCCGGAGAACCTCCGTTCCTGCGCGGAACAAAGAGCTCCGGCTACATCGCCGAGCCGTGGAAGATCGCCCAGAGTTCCTCGGACGTGCTGCCTGAAGAGGCGAACGAGGCCGTGAAAAACGAGCTCCGCAAAGGCGCCACCATCCTGAACTTCGAGCTCGACGACTGCACGAAGCTTGGGCGCGATCCCGACCCGGCGCTCTTTAAAGACGACTACCGGGGACTTTCGCTGACGACGCTCCGCGACGCGGACGAGATGCTCAAAGATCTTGATTTTACGAAGGTGCCGCTCCACATCTACGCGGGAGCCTCCGCCGTTCCCGTGTTGGCCCTCGTCGCGGCTCAGGCCAGGGCCGCCGGCGTCAAAGAGAGCCTCAAAGAGGCCAAAGGCTGCGTCGGAGCCGACCCCCTGGGAGAGCTTGCCGAGCGCGGAAACCTCCCGCTGCCGATCGACGAATTCTACGACGAGATGGCTCTCGCCATAAAATGGGCGGAGGAAAACGCCCCCAAGCTCAAGACGATATTGGTGCGCGGCGACGTCTACCACAACGGCGGCGCGAGCGCCACCCAGGAGACCGCCTACGCGATGAGCGCGGCGATCGCCTACATCAGGGCGATGCGCCACCGCGGCCTTGAGCCGGAGACGGTCATGCCGCACATAAAATTCAGCTTTTCCATCGGCACCAACTTCTTCATGGAGATCGCCCGCATCAGGGCGGCGCGCACCGTCTGGGCGCAGATCGCCGAAGCTTTCGGCGTCGATGCCGACGGTCAGGGCAAAATAGACATCTTCGCGCGCACCTCGCACTTCACCTCCACCGTCTACGACCCCTATGTCAATATACTGAGGGCGACGACCCAGGCCTTTTCGGGCGCGGTCGGCGGCGTCGACTCGATGCAGGTCAGCTGCTTCGACGACGCCATCCGTCCAAGCGGCGAGATCGCGAAACGCATCGCGCGCAACATTCAGATAATGCTCCAGACCGAGTTCGACATGCTCCAGCCCGTCGACCCGGCGGGCGGCTCGTGGTATGTCGAGCGCCTCACGACGCAGTGCGCCGCGACCGTCTGGGCGCTCCTTCAGGACGTCGACGGCGAGGGCGGGATGTACTCCGCGCTGAAAAAGGGCGCCGTCCAGGGCGAAATAGAAAAAGTATTCAAGAACCGCCTCAAGAACCTCGCCTTCCGCAGGGACAGGGCGGTCGGCACCAACATGTACCCGAACACGCTTGAAAAACCGCTCAAAAACATGTTCCCCGGCGGGGAAAAGCTCTACCGTGCGAGAAAAGCCTCCGTGGACAAGTTCCTCGAACTCACGGACAGGCAGCACGCCGCCGAATGCCTCGATAAGATCATGGAGAACGTCCACGAGGGCGACGCGAAATTCGTCGACGCCGTCATCGAGGCCTTCCTCGCGGGCGCGACCGTCGGCGAAGTGAGAAATGCGCTCAACGACGGCTTTGAAGGCGAAGAAAGCGTGAAGGCCGTCGGCACCCACCGCTGGACCGAACAGATAGAGGCGCTGAGGAAAACGACCGAAGAGTTCGCCGAACGTACCGGCAAAAACATCCGCGTATTCCTCGCCAACATGGGGCCGATCCCGCAGCACAAGGCGCGGGCCGACTTCAGCGCCGGCTTCATGGAAGTCGCGCACTTTGAAGTGCTGAGAAACAACGGCTTCCCCACGCCGGAAGAGGCAGTCCGGGCCGCCGTCGAGTCTGGCGCGGAAGCCGCCGTCATCTGTTCCACCGACGACACCTACCCCGAACTCGTGCCGCCCGTGGCGCGCGGCATCAAAGCCGCCGCGCCGGAGATGCGCGTGCTGCTCGCGGGAGCGCCTGCCGCGGAATACAAAGATACATACGTCGAAGCCGGCGTGGACGACTTCATCCACGTCAAGGCGAACTGCTATGAAATACTCAAGACGATACAGGAAAAAGCGATAAACGCCTCCGGCTGCCGGACGGCGGAGAAAAATCCTCGCAAAGGGGAGGGACTCTAAATGTCATCTTCAAACCCCGATTTCACAAAGATCCCTCTGAACATGGAGCCCAAAAGGGCCGTGAGCTATGAGGAATGGAAGAAAAAGATCGAAAAAGAGACCGGCAAACCGTTTGAAAGCCTGATGCACCGCACGATGGAGCAGATCGAAGTAGCCCCGCTATACACCAAGGCCGACTACGAGGGCATGAGCCATCTGAACTACGCCGCGGGGCTGCCGCCCTTCCTGCGCGGGCCGTACCCCACCATGTACGTCACGCGCCCCTGGACCGTGCGCCAGTACGCGGGCTTCTCCACCGCCGAAGAAAGCAACGCCTTCTACCGCCGCAACCTCGCGGCGGGGCAGAAGGGGCTCTCGATCGCCTTCGACCTCGCGACGCACCGCGGTTACGACTCAGACCACCCGCGCGTCGTCGGAGACGTCGGCAAAGCGGGCGTCGCCGTCGACTCCATCCTCGACATGGAAATACTCTTCTCCGGCATCCCGCTGGGGCAGATGTCCGTCTCCATGACGATGAACGGCGCGGTCCTTCCCGTCCTCGCCTTCTACATCGTCGCGGCCGAGGAACAGGGCGTCGACAAATCCGTGCTCTCCGGCACCATCCAGAACGACATCTTAAAAGAATTCATGGTCCGCAACACCTACATCTACCCGCCGGCGCCGTCGATGAGGATCATCGGCGACATCTTCGCCTACACATCGCACAACATGCCGAAATTCAACAGCATCAGCATCTCCGGCTACCACATGCAGGAGGCGGGAGCGACGGCCGACATCGAACTCGGCTACACGCTGGCCGACGGCCTCGAATACATCCGCACCGGACAGGCGGCGGGACTGGGCGTAGACGACTTTGCGCCGCGCCTCTCCTTCTTCTGGGCGATCGGCAAAAACTACTTCATGGAAGTGGCGAAAATGCGCGCCGGCCGTATGCTCTGGGCCAAGATCGTCAAACAGTTCGGCCCCAAAAAGGCCAAATCGATGGCGCTGCGCACCCACTCGCAGACCTCCGGCTGGAGCCTCACGGCCCAGGACCCCTTCAACAACGTCGCGCGCACCTGCGTCGAGGCGATGGCGGCGGCCCTCGGACACACCCAGTCGCTCCACACCAACGCCCTTGACGAGGCCATCGCGCTGCCGACCGACTTCTCGGCCCGCATCGCGCGCAACACCCAGCTCTACATCCAGGACGAGACCAGCGTCTGCAAAGTCATCGACCCGTGGGGCGGCTCCTACTACGTGGAGGCGCTCACCGATGAACTCATCCGCCGCGCCTGGGCCCATATACAAGAGGTCGAATCCCTCGGCGGCATGTCGAAGGCCATCGAGACCGGGCTGCCGAAAATGCGCATAGAAGAGGCGGCCGCGCGCCGTCAGGCCCGCATCGACTCCGGCAGCGAAAAGATCATCGGCGTCAACGCCCTGCAGCTTGAACAGGAAGACCCGATCGACATCCTCGAAGTCGACAACAGCGCCGTCCGCGACGCGCAGATAGCCCGTCTGGCGAAGCTGCGCGCCAACAGAAACCAGGAAGACGTGAAAAAATGGCTCACGGCGATCACCAACTCCGTAGAGACCGGCGAGGGCAACCTGCTCGAGCTCGCCGTCGAAGCGGCGCGCGCCAGAGCGAGCCTCGGTGAGATCTCCGACGCCGTCGAAAAAGCGGCGGGAAGACACAAAGCGGTCATCCGCTCGATCTCCGGCATCTACAGCAGCGAATTCGCCGAAGAAGAGATCATCGAAGAAGTCCGTAAAATGACCGACGAATTTGAAGAACGCGAAGGCCGCCGTCCGCGCATCATGGTCGCGAAAATGGGACAGGACGGGCATGACCGCGGCGCGAAGGTGGTCGCCACCGCCTACGCCGACATGGGCTTCGACGTGGACATCGGACCGCTCTTCCAGACGCCGGAAGAGACCGCGCAGGACGCGATCGACAACGACGTCCACATCGTAGGCATGAGCTCGCTGGCGGCGGGACACAAGACATTGCTGCCGCAGCTCGTTGAGGAACTTGAAAAACGCGGGCGCGGAGACATCATGGTCGTGGCGGGCGGCGTCATCCCCGCGCAGGACTACCAGTTCCTGCGCGACCACGGAGCGGCCGCCATCTTCGGCCCCGGAACGGTGATACCGGCGGCGGCCAAAGAGATGCTGGTCATACTCAACAAGCGTCTCGCGGCAGCTCACGTCTAGGCTATGCGAAAAAACTTTCGGCCTGACTGGCAGCCGGAAAACGCGGGCGCGGAATTTGCCTGCTCCGTAATGCCGGGCGTGCCGCTCGCGAGCGACTGCAACGCGGAGGCGCGGGCCGCGCCTCCGGCAAAGGCGAAAGCCGTACTGACGGCGGACGACTATGCGCGGGGCATACTGGCGGGCGACCGCGTCATACTCTCGCGGGCCATCACCGTCATCGAGAGCAACGCGCCGAAACATTTTGAACTCGGTCAGGAGATAATACAGAAGATACTGCCGCACAGCGGCAAAGCGATGCGGATAGGGATAACGGGCGTGCCGGGCGCGGGAAAGAGCACCTTCATCGAGGCATTCGGCACCTACCTCTGCGGCGAGGGCTGCAAAGTCGCCGTTCTCGCCGTGGACCCCTCCAGCTCGCTCTCAAAGGGCAGTATCCTCGGAGACAAAACGCGCATGGAAAACCTCGCGCGTGAGAAAAACGCCTTTATTCGCCCCTCCCCCTCCGGCGGATCGCTGGGCGGCGTCACCAGAAAAAGCCGCGAAACGATGCTGCTCTGCGAAGCTGCCGGATACGACGCGGTCCTCGTCGAGACCGTCGGCGTGGGGCAAAGTGAGACAATGGTACGCTCGATGGTCGACTACTTCCTCGTCGTCGTAATAACCGGCGCGGGAGACGACCTGCAGGGCATAAAAAAGGGAATAATAGAGCTCGCCGACAGCATCCTCGTCAACAAGGCGGACGGCGACAACAAAATGAAAGCTATGATGGCGCGGGCGGACTACGACCAGATACTGCACTACCTGCGTCCCGCCACCGAAGGCTGGAAGACGAGGGCCTATACCTGCTCTTCGATAACGGGAGAGGGTATACCCGAAATGTGGAGCGTCATAAAAGATTTCCGGGAAAACGTAACGGCTTCGGGAATCTTTTCAAAACGGCGTAAAGAACAGACCATCGAATGGGTCCGCGCGATGACCGCGGAATACCTGCAAAACAGGATCTCGCAGAACGCGGAACTCACGAAATGCAGGGAAGACATCGAAAGGAAGGTGATAGCCGGAGCAATTACCCCGACAGTAGCTGCCAAGGCGGTGATCGGCTCCATGGAGAGACTGCTTTTTACGGCAACGGACGAAACATAAGACACACAAAAAAACCACACACACAAAAGCACACCCCGCCGTGCCGGCACGGAGCCGCACACTCCGCCCGGCGCGGCGACCACCCAACCAGGCTATCTTGATGGGATATGCGCAGTATCTCATCTTTTCGGATAGAGTCATCTCTCCAACAGCGGTCTCCGGCCTCGTCAGCCGGAGGCCGTCTTATAAAAGAGAGACGAACGGCGCGTTTCCCGGCAAACGGCGGGCAAACGCGCGTCAGCAAACGGCAATCTCATAGTTTCCCGCCGCCCCCGCGGCGGGGAATCTTCTCCTCCGCAAATCAGAGGCCGGATTTCCCCGGCCTCTGATTACCTATTGCCCGAAAGAAACGTCACATTCATGCAAACGCCGCGCCGATTTTTATAAACGCCGATTTGACAAAGCAAGATACTAGTGATAACTTACAAGTGGAGTTAGCAATATTTACCACAGTACAACTGAATAATTTCCACGGAGTATGGGAATCCGGTCAAATACCGGAACGGCCCCTGCCACCGTAATCGGGACGAACCCGCATCAAGCCATTGCCGAAAGGCGAGAAGGCGCGGGATAAGCAGATAGCCAGATCCGCCGCTTTAGCGGATCTGTGCGGATCGCTTATACGGAGCAAAGTTTTACGCTCCGCAGAGGATGAACGAAAGTCGGGAAACCTGCCGAGGAGAGATTATGGCTTCAAATGCGCAGAGGGCGCAGGGCAGCGGCTGACCGACGTAAAATATCATAACGCGGGAGACGGTGTCATACCTCTCCCGCGTATATTTTGCATATACGGAGGTCATTATTTTGCAAGGCAAAGCGCGTGTCATCCCATTGTTTATACTCTTGTTCACATTACTGACGGTACCCCCCCCCCTGACATGTAATCTCATTGTCAGCGCATACGCCGACGCCGACTCACCGGTACCGCTGCCGGAAGAAAAAGTCACCGCCGACGCCGAAGAAGAAGACAAGCTGCTTCTATCACCCGGCACCGTCACCGTCATCAAGCCGCAGGAGATGAAGGGCGAGCAGAAAAACCTCCCCGAACTCCTCAAACAGGTCCCCGGGCTGCACATCATAGAACTCAAAGGGCGCGGCGCGTACACCACCGCCTCCGTGCGCGGCAGCACAGCCTCGCAGGTCGCCGTCTACGTCGACGGCGTCCTCATGAACCTCGGCAGCGAAGCCGCCGTCGACCTCTCCACCATCCCCGTCGAAAACGTCGAAAGAATAGAAGTCTACCGTGGCTACATACCGGCGCGCTTCGGCGGCGCATCCATGGGCGGCGTCATCAACATCATCACCAAAAAACCCGACGGCAAAGGCGAAGGCTCCCTGCTCCTCGGCACCGGCTCCTACGGCAAATTCCGCGCCAACGCCACCTACAGCACCAAACTCGGCGACGGCAATCTCTTCCTCGGTCTCACGCGCGACCAGGCCAACGGCGAATTTTCCTACCTCAACACCCGCAACGAATACGACCCAAACGACGACTACTGGGCCAAGCGCAAAAACAACTCCTATCAGAACACCGACGCCCTCGTCAAATGGCAGAACGAAAACTGGACGCTTGAAGGCGCGTGGAAGCGCAACGACCGCGACCTGCCGCTGCCCATCCAGGGCATCGAAAGCGACCGCTCATGGGAAAAAGGCCCCAAACAGGTAACCGACCAGACGAGCTTCGCCGCCAGCCACCGCCGCAAAATAGGCGACCTCGACCTCGGCCTGCGCCTCGAATACCTCCACCAGGAAAAGAAATACGACGACCCCAAAGACGGCGACAGCCAGTTCGGCCTGCCGGGCTACAAAAACAAACACAACAGATACGTCACCGACCGCTACGGCGTCGCGCTGGACGGCTCCCTGCCCATAGGAGACAGCCACCTCGTGGAATTCCTCTGGAACTACTATGACGAAACGCTGCACACCAAAGGCGACATCCTGGAAAACTACCCCGCGCTCAACGCCACGGAAAAACACACCCGCCACGCCTGGAACGGCCAGGTACAGGACACCGTCAGCCTCAACAAGAAAGACAACCTCTGGCTCACCCCCATCGTCCGCTGGAACAGCGCCGACGGGCGCACGGAATTCTCGGGCGGCGCTGCGCTCAGCTACAAAATAGACGACAATTGGAGCGCGAAGGCCACCTACGGCAGCTACAACCGCGCGCCGAACATGTACGAACTCTACGGGGACGGCGCTTTCATCGCCCCCAACACGCTCCTCGAATGGGAAGACGGCACGCAGTGGGACATAGGCGTCACATGGAAGGGCGAAATCCTCAAGGGCAAGAGCGAAGTGACCCTTACATACTTCGGCAGCCACGTCAACAACCTCATCGAATACTTCGTCATCAATCCGCAATACGCGCGTTATGACAACGTAGGCAAGGCCCATATACGAGGCCTTGAGCTCGAAGGCTCCGTCAAATGGGACGACTGGGAAATATACGGCTCCGCCACCTGGATGGACGCGATCAATAAATCCGACGACAGCCCCTACAAAGACATGCGCATCCCCAACCGTCCCGAATATGAGGGCTTCCTGCGCGTCGCGCGCAACAATCTGCTCAAGAGCAAACGTCTATCCGCCTTCGCCGAGGCGCGCTACATCGGCAACAACTTCTACGACCGCAACCAGGAGATCAAGCAGGACGACCTCTTCACCCTCGGCCTTGGATTCAAATACGCGATAAGGGAAGACCTCAAGCTCGTCGTCGGCGTGGACGACATCTTTGACAAAGCGCCGGAAGTGCTCTTCCTCGCGGAAGAATACGGGCCGGACCGCACCATGTGGTATCCGCTTCAGGGGCGCACCTTCTACGCCACGCTGATATGGACGTTCTAACCCCGCCCCCGTCATTCCCGAGTGCCTCTGTCGGGAATCCAGCGGCTTTAAGGTTTTGCCCCCCAAGTTTTTAGTTTTAACGCTCCAATCACATATACAGAAACGCAACACTACATCAAGGAAAGGAAGCAATAACCAGATGAGAATAAAAAAGACAGCCACGCAACTCTTCGCGCTCTTCTTCGCGCTGCTCGTCTTCGCCCTGCCCGCGCGCGCGGACCTTCTCTTTACGCGCCAGACCACATACAGCGACCCCGTCTCGCTCGGCATCATCTCGGGCTCATCGGCCCCCTTCTCGCCGCTGCAGTCCAACATGGGCGGCAACCAGGGCAACGGCATCCGCCCCTTCCTAGACGCGAACGGCAAACTGCGCGTCGCCCTCACCTTCTACACCGGCGTCGGGACCTCCACGGCGGACACCGTCAACGTCTTCGACCCCGGCGCGAAAGCGAGCTGGGCCGTGCCCTCCAACTGGAACACGCCGCTCAAACAGTTCACCTGCTCCGTTAAAAACATCCGCGCCATCTCCACCATCGGCAGCTACCTCTACGCGACCGGCTATGACCGCGCCGTCATTTCGCGCGTCGTCATGACGAACGACTCCTACGTCGAAAACAAAGTCTGGACGCACCCCGGCAGCGCGGGCAAACACGGCGAGGGCCTCTTCACCTACGCGGGGCACCTCTACGCGATCTTCAGCAACGCCGCGGGCGACCCACAGCAGCCCGACGTCGCCTACAGCCCCAACCAGATCTGGAAATTCGATAAAGACCTCAACGTCATAGCTTCCGCCGACATGGTGGGCCGCAACATGGACGGCCAGCAGCCAGGCATCTACGCGCGCGTCGGCAACAAACTCTACATCTGCAGCTTCGGCGGCTACCAGATGACGACGGGCGGCTACAACCATAACACCACCGTCGAAGTCTGCGACCTCTCCACGCTGGTATCGACGCGGCTTTTGCGCGGCGAAGAGACGCACGCTAAATACCCCGACTGGGTCTACATGTTCAGCGGCACGGCCTTCATAGACGGCAAAGTCTACCTCCACGGAACCACTTGGACCGCCCCCGCCGGCAAAAAGGGCAGCCATGAGATGGTCGTCTACGAGACGACGGCGGACAAGCTCGCCTCGGGTGACATCGGGACGCGCCTGGGCAGCTTCGTCGGCGACTACGGCGTGCAGATGGGGCTCAACTACGACCCCACGACAAAGTACCTCTGGGCACACGCGGGAGACAGCATAGCGCGATACGACGGCGGCACGAGCTGGACGCTCTTTGACAGCAAGGCGCTCAAAGGCTCGCTCTCGGCATCCGCGCCCATCGCCGTCTCCTCGACCGGCGGCTCCGGCGCCGTCATCCCCACCGCCATTCCCATAGAATCCGCCGACGTCGCCGTCGCGGGCGGCACGATCACGGCGATAACGACGAACGCCGACGCGCCCTCCGCGCTCGCGCAGGCGGTGAGCGACGGCGATTACGCGAGCGCCGTCACCGGCGGCGACAGCTTCGGCGGCGTACAGCCGCTCAGCTCGTTCACGATAGACCTTGACCATTCGGCCTCCGGCTCCGCGGCGTTTACGATAAAGAACTTCGACTACACGCCGCAGACGAACGGCACGCTCTGGGCGATGGTACGCAAAAAGGCCGGCATGGGCGGCACGTTCGACCTCTTCCCCGCGACGCTGGCAAACGGCACGCTGACATTCACGATCACGAACATCTCCGATTACTTCACGGAGAACACCGTCGTCATCGCCGAAACGACGCCCGTCGAGATCCCCGACGAGCCTGAACCGTGGACCGGCGACGGCGCGGGCACAGGCGGCTGCGAAGCGGGAGCGGCTACGGCGGCATTGCTGGCTTTGATCCCTCTCGCGCTGTGCGGGAGGAAAAAGAAATAGAGAGTTGCAAAGACTGAAAGACGAAGGGAGTGGGCGAAAAAAACAAAAATTTACCTTATCGTTATTGGGAGCGCCGCAGCATTTATCGGCGGCACTAAATTAGATCTAATGACAAAAGGAGGAAATAAGAGTGAAAAAAGTCAGATATACGATATTGTTGGCAATGGCATTCATTCTATGCCTTGCATCCTTTGTAGCGGCGGCACCAAAATCAGTTACATCAATAGATAAATCGGTAGGGGAGAATAGTACAAAAGGGTTTTACCTTTTTTCCATTAGCGGTGAAAGTTATGAGCCTTACATTACCCAGGGAGGCGATGATGTTTTAGCAGAGGCTGCAATGCCGTCAGAAAAGCTACTTTCCAAGTTTATACCAGAATCATACACGGGAGAAGTAACGGCAACAATATTTTATCGCACAAAAATCAAAACTAGTAATGAGGTCACCGAACTTCCCGCTCGAGCTTATTTTTTCATAGATAACTATACAGACGAAGGGAAAACGCAGCATTCTCTAATAAAATCAGCTGATATGGTAATAATCGTTCCGCCATCGGGAAACGCCATATCTGCAGATATAACACTAAGCAATAATTATGCTGCTTTCAATCTTAGCACTGCCGTCAGTTTGCCCATAGATATATACGTGGTCTCTTTCGTAAATACTCCGCTTCCCAAACACACCGTCACGGCGACAGCAGGAACGGGCGGCACGATAACCCCGGCGAGCGCCGACGTTGAAAAAGGTGCGAGTTGCGACTTTGTGATAACGGCTGACAGCGGCTATGTGATCGATGCCCTTACCGTCGACGGCTCAGCGGTCGCGGCGGCTGCCGGCGTCGCCTCCTACACCTACACGCTGGAGAACGTGACCAAGGCCGTGAGCATATCCGTGACATTCAAAAAATCCATAGAGCCCGGCAAAGAAAACGTCTCAGAGATCGGCGCGTCCGGCGAGGGCGTGACGGCGGCTGAACCCGTCTTTGTCGAAGCCTCCGACAAAATCGTCGCCTCGTTTGACGCGCAGGCGGACAATTCAAAGGAGCTCCCGCTCGTCAAAGCCGACGGCACGAGCGACCAGAACGTCACCTTCAAGAAAGAGGCCTTCGTCTGCGCCGTTAAGCTCGACGTGACGCATACGGACGCCGCGGCGGCAATGACGCTTGCCTTCTCGCCCGCCAAAGACAAGACATTCGACGCCGCGAAGAAATACTACGCGATGATACTCAACAAAAAAACCGGGACCTACGCCATATTTGAGTGCGCGCAGGCGAACGGAAAGCTCAACATGACGGTGAGGCCGGTAGGCGACTACTTCTCAGAAAACACCGTCGTAGTCTACACCGGAACGGCAACGAACACCGGCGGCGATACGCCCTCCACGGGGGGCGGCAGCGGCGGCGGCTGCAACGCCGGCATGGCGGCGCTAGCTCTGCTCGCGCTGGTCCCTTTAGCGCTGCGCCGGAAAAAGTAAAAACAAAGGGCGACACTCCTTCCGTCACGGCACGGGAAAACACCGCGCCGCGACGCCTCCCTCACAAGAGAGGCAAACGTCGTAACATGGCCCCGCTCCTGATTGTTTTTACTTTTGGCCCATCAGGAGGGATCTGGCCAAAGGGCGGTAGAGGAATTGCCTCGCTCCTCTTTAGGCCCCCTCCCGAGGGGGCTGCCCGCAGGGCTGGGGGAGTTTTGACCTTGTTTTTTGTTTCACCGCGCGCATATATTTCCCATCGGCGTGCCGTCATTGGCACATGAGAATATTGAAAGGAGTAATTGAATCATGAGCAAGAAAAAATTTTTCACCTTGTTGCTGGCTCTCGTAACGGCTCTCACGATGAGCCTCGCGGGGACGGCCTTAGCTGAAACGGTAATCTCGGTTTCTACTGCCACCCAACTTCAGGCTATTTCCACAGCCGTCAGAGGCGGCAATGATTACAGCGGTACGACCATCCGCCTCTCCAACGATATTGATCTTAGCGGTATTACGAATTGGGATCCGATCGGTCGTTTCTTTGCCTATGGAAACGCTAATAACAGAGCGTTCTGCGGCATCTTCGACGGTGCCGGACACACAATCAGCGGTCTCAACGTAACGAATAATCAGGCCAACTGGTCAGATCGCGGCGAGACGGCGGCCCTCTTCGGCTACATCGACTTCCCAACGGCTTCGACCAGAAGCGCCGCCAAATCAGCCGCCGTGTCCCCCGCCGCAATGGCGGCAGCTGACGTCTCCGCGCTCGGACTCTCCGGCACCGAAGCCGATAAGGTGCTGGCTGAACGCACAGCCCTATATGAAGCATTTGGCGTCAAGCAGAGCGCGCCGATGACACGCACGACGACCGCCTCTACAGGCGGAGTGGTCAAGAACCTTAAAGTAATGGGCACCGTGGCCAACACCTACGGACAGGGAGCCGCAGGCATCGTCTGCTGGAATGACGGCGCTATCGAAAACTGCTATTTCGAGGGCACAGTCTCAAATCAGCAGACAAGAACCAGATCCTACTGCGGCGGCATCTCTTCGCTCCTAGGCGCGAGCACACGCATAGTTAACTGCGTTGTCTCCGGCGACATACAGGCCTATGGCAGTCTCAGCTATGGCGGCGGCATCGCCGGCTACTGCTTTGCGATGGGATCCGGCTACATCGTGAACTGCTCGGTCCAGCCAGGCTCATCCGTCTATTCCAACATGGACACCGGCGGCATCGTCGGAGGGTTTGCCAGCAGAGTTTATAACTGTGTCTCTGCCGCGACTACGGTGAATGTCTCCGATACAGTCGCTTCGGAAAATGAGGATAAACGTAATTACACTGGTGGCATCGTCGGCGCCTATGGAACAGTCTACAATTGCTATTGGCTCCACGGTGGAGAACTGCAGCCAAACTACGCCGTTGGCAGCGGCTCCGATACTAACGGCAGAAAGACCTCGATGAGCAGCCTGCCGATAGGTTCCGTGCTCCTGCCCTCACTCTCGTTTGCAGCCGGCAGCCCCGCTATACTAACGGCGGCGACATACCCGACAAACGCGTCCGGAAGCGTCCCCATCTATTCATGGAGCGCCACCGGCGGCCTGACGGTAGTCAACACCACCGCAGGAACTACCACAGTCAGCGCTTCGGCAGCCGGTACAGGTACGGTGACCGCCACCGTAACGGACGCCACGAACTGGACGACGATGACTTCGCCGCATACGGTCACGGCGGAGAGCTTCGTAACCGTAACAAACTAGGTCTGTAGATTACGGCAAGCGGGCGGGCGAGTCTCCGCCCGCTTTTCCCCTTATCAATAGGAGATTTAATATGAAGAAGCTTCATATCGTTTTCATCACCTGCACGCTGCTATTAGCCGCCTGCACAGCCTTCGGGTCCCAGGCCACGATAAATATCGTGAATCATGATCCAAACGGTCTGATTAAAAATATGCCGGGCTATATTGGCTGTAACGGTACACAAAGCACTCTTGAATTTCTATCATGGAACAACGGTTACATTGAGGAAGCTCCGTTGCCAGATTCGAAGATATTCGAGTCCCTGATAGACCCATCATGGACAGGTACCGTTACTGTTGATATCTACATGGCGGCGGAACTCGTCTTTGATAAGGCTGCAAAAACTCCTGCACAGGGAGTTACCCCCAAATATGAACACATTATTCAAATAAACGATACCGGCAACTATCAGACACAGGGGCAGATAACATTTGACGTTACCGGTGCACCAATTGCAAGCAAAGACGCGTATCCTAATCTCGGAAGTGTGAAGAAATTCGTTTGCGTCGACGCCAAAGGCGGCGTTCAAATAATCGGGGCTTACGGTCAATATCAAATAAACAATAACAATACAATTACAACAGCGGCATCAAATTGGAGGTACGGCACTACCATCGAAGGCCAATACGGAGCCCAATGGGGGAAAGACGACGATAGCTACGACATCCGGCAGCATTTTCCGCTGCGCATCTACGGCGTATCCGTGAAACCCGCTCAGCATGAAATCACAGTTACCGCGGATGAAACAAAGGGAACAATTATGCCAAAGGGTGACAACGGCAAAGTTATCATCAATCAGGGCGAGAATATAACCTTCACCATCACCGCAAACAGCGGATATAGTATTGCCGGCCTTCTCATTGACGAAGACACGGTAAAACCGGAGAACAAATATTTAACAGAATATAACTTTAAAAGCGTCGACAAACCGCACACGATCAGCGCGCTCTTTGAAGAGGACAAAAACGCGCCGGAAATCAGCGCCGACAGCGGCGTCACCGGTTCCCTTGTCGACCTCATCGAAAGCGCCTCCGACGCCGTGGTCGCGGCATTTGAAAAGGGCGGCTTCACGGGCGGCAAGACTATTCATGTCGTGAACCTCGACAAGGATACGAAGATGGAGGGCAGCTTCACCGCCGACGCCGGCGGCTTCGCGCAGGCCGTAAAGCTAGATGTCAAATACGAAGAGGGCTCCGAATCGAAAGGCCTGACGCTGACAGTCAAGCCCGCCGACGCCGCGAAACCCTTCAGCGCCGATAAAAAATATTACGCTCTGCTGCTGAACAAGAAGACGAACTATTACGACCTCTTCCCCGCCGCGCGAAACGCCTCCGGCAACCTGGCGGTCAAAATAGCGCCCGTCGGCGATTATTTCAGCGAGGGCACGATATTCATCTACTCCGGCACGGCGGTCGAAAGCGAAACGCCTGTGACCCCCGTCGACCCCACGACCCCATCAGGCCCGAAATCGGGCGGCGGTTGCACCGCGGGCATAGGCGCGCTTACGCTGCTCGCGCTGGCCCCGCTGTATCTGCGCAGGAAGAGATAACAGGACGCTCAAGGCCGCCGCTTGCCTCGCGGCGGCCTTGACGTGATCTCCAAAGCTCCATTCCCCGCCGCGCGCGGAATGCCCCGGCCCGCAAAGCCGGTGGAGGAGTGTTGACTTTCTCCTTCCGCGTTTCGTTTACAACGCGCCAAGCATAAAACACAAGACCTTAACACTCCTTTCGTCGTCCGCAAAGGCAGCGGACGCCACCTTCCCCAGAGGGGACGGCATAAGGGCGAAGGCGGAAGAACAGGGATTTAAGGCAGAAATGAAACGCCGCCCGCACCTTCGCATTAAACCCTGACCAGTCTTGACAAAGCGTATAGTTATGATACTATTTTAAGTGCAAAGTGCCGGAGAAGCCCTGCCGTAAGTGGGCACTGAAGTAGCCGGAGAAGCCCTGCCGTAAATGGGCACTAAAGTAGCCGGAGAAGCCCTGCCGTAAGTGGGCACTGAAAGAGTGAGGGGGCGCGAGTC
>OLGB01003173.1_pt1 | contig 15864 bp, 15 predicted proteins | sample 1605691 | NCBI WGS metagenome assembly OLGB01 (sample SAMEA3888925, study PRJEB22519) | human gut metagenome | biome: human gut; feature: human-associated habitat; material: faeces | place: Denmark | collected 2010 | reverse complement strand
TTACTAAGCAATATGGGTAAAAAAGCAGCGAAATGATAAACAACCAAAGATGGCGATTGAGCATATGGGGGTGATACCCTGCCTGCTTTTTCTTTACAGAAAAAAGAGAATAAACATTCACGTCTATATTATTGACTTTTAGTCAATGACTGCGGTATAATGAAAATCAAGGAGGCGGTACAATGACGAACAGGCAGCTTGCCGCTGCCGAGACAAGGAAAGCGCTCGTTGAAGCGGCAAAGAAGATCATCTGTGATAAGGGGCTTGCAAATACTTCAATAGAGGAAATAACCGAAGCCTCCGGCGTCTCGAAAGGCACGTTTTATACCTATTTCAAGCGCAAGGAAGATATTGTTTTTGAGCTGAGCAAAGGAATATTTGACGAAATACTTGCCAATGCAAAAAATCACGAAGGGACTATCATTGAGAAACTTGAAAACTATATGGTGTGCTTTTCAGGATATATTGAGAAAGGCAGCGTGAAGCTGACACAGGAATGGATAAAAAATGTCGTCGACCCCGATATTTCCGATGTCGGGATCGGCAAACTGAAAAAAGACCGTCTTGCGGCAGCAGAGCTTTTACAGGCGGGGATTGAAAGCGGGTCCTTAAAAATTGACACGCCCGTTGCGCAGCTCGCCGACACCATTAACGATCTGCTTTATGGGCAGATGCTTTGTTGGTCGATCAGCGGAGGAGCATACAGCTTCGAGGAACGCACAAGAGAGTTTTGCGAAACATATTTAGGCGTGTTAATGAAGCGGTATTTAATATGAGGGGAAACGTGATTATTGTGACAGATGTAAAAACTGTAAAATTGAACGATGGTGTGGAAATTCCGGTGTTTGGCTTTGGAACTTTTCAGATCCCCGCGGATGGCAGCACCTATAAGGCAGTGCGGGAAGCTCTCGACTTGGGCATCAGGCACATTGATACGGCGGCAGCCTATTTCAATGAGCGGGAGGCAGGAAAGGCAATTCGAGAGAGCGGGATCCCCCGCGAGCAGGTTTTCCTGACCAGCAAACTGTGGCTGCAGGATTACGGCTATGAAGCCGCGAAAAAAGGCATAGAAACGTCCCTGCGCAAGCTTGGCTTTGATTATATGGACTTGTACCTGATCCATCAGCCTTACGGCGATGTGCCTGGGGCATGGAAAGCAATGGAGGAGGCAAAAGCGGCGGGAAAGATTCGCTCCATCGGCGTAAGCAATATGACGCCTAAAATCTGGAACAGCTTTGTCCCGCAGTTTTCCGCCATGCCGTCCGTCAATCAGGTGGAGTTTAATCCTTACTATCAACAAAAAGAAATCCGGAAAATCATGCGGGATGCAGGCGTTCGCCTGGAAAGCTGGGGGCCTCTCGGTCAGGGAAATAAGGAGATGCTTGCAGATCCGGCGATCGCAGAAATCGCAAAGGCGCACGGCAAGGACATCGGTCAAGTCATTCTTCGCTTTGAGTTGCAGGAAGGTGCGATCGTTTTTCCGAAATCCACAAGGCCGGAACGGATAAAGAGCAATATGGACGTCTTTGATTTTGAACTGACAGCGGAAGAAATGAATGCGATGCGGGCGCTCGATACCGGAGCTGGACGTCACAATCCAGATGCTCCGGGCGTAGCGGAGTTTTTGATGAGCGCGTTTGATGTTCACGCCAATAATTGAGGGGGAAAAAACATGCCATATATAGTGATTAAAGCCTATCCAAAAGACGATGAAACCAAGAAAAGAGTGGTCGATAAAATAAATCAGGTATTTCTTGAAGAATGGGGGTGCCCTCCACAGGCGCTTACAATTTTGGTGGAAGAAATTACGCCTGCCGACTGGGCCGAAAAAGTATTAAAGCCAGAAATAGAACCCCAAAAAGACAAGATGATGATACTTGACGGAAAGAAGCTATATTAGGAGATATAGATATGGAATACCGGGAGTTCTATAACGGGGTAAAGATTCCCATGGTTGGATTTGGCGTATACCAGATCCCGGAATACGAAGACGCAAAAAAAGCCGTTCTTACGGCATTGAACGCGGGTTATCGGCTGATTGACACTGCACAGGGGGATATGAATGAAACGGCCGTCGGTGACGCGATCAAGGAAAGCGGCGTCGCAAGAGAGGATGTCTTCGTCACCACGAAGCTGTGGATTCAGGATTTTTCATATGACGGTGCGATAAAAGCAACGGAACTGTCTCTGGAACGGCTTGGCGTCGATTACATCGACCTTATGCTGCTGCATCAGCCGCTGGGTGATTATATAAACGCGTGGCGGGGATTGGAACAACTCTACAAAGACGGGAAACTGAAAGCAATCGGAATGGCAAACTGCTATCCGCACGTGCTTGTTGATCTATGCGAAACCTTTGAGATCAAGCCGATGGCCAATCAGGTGGAAATGCATCCATTCTTCCAACAGCAGCTTAATCTTGATACTATGAATGCATACGGGGTCGTTCCAGAGGCATGGGCGCCGTTCAACGAGGGCAATCGTAATTTTTTCGCAGATCCGATCCTCACGGAAGTTGGAAAGAAGTACGGTAAATCAGCAGCGCAGACAGCGCTGAGGTGGAACATCCAAAGGGGCGTCGTTGTAATTCCAAAATCCGTACATGAGGACAGGATCAAGCATAATTTTGAAGTATTTGATTTTGCGCTGTCCGAAGAAGATATGAGAAAAATTGCCGCGATGGATATTGGGCACAGCGAGATCGTAAATCATTTTGACCCGCAGTGGATCAAAATGCTGCACCAGTGGAAGTTTTGACAGAAAGTAACGTAAGCGTCAAAGCGCCGATGCCTGTGCTGAACACAATCAGTGCATAAAACTATTATGGCATGGGGTTCGCACTCCATGCCGCGCGGCTCCTCGTATTCCGGTTACGGTATAAGCTTCCCCCTGTTGTCCTCAAAGGTCTTTTTGCATTCCTGGTTTCGGCAGAGCCAGAAGCAGCCGCGTTTTCCCTTTATGCGCACGCACAGGTGGCCACAGAGGGGGCATGATGCCGTCTTCTGGGGTTTGCCCCGTTCGTTGGAAAGGATCAGCCCACAATCGCTGCAGGCCCAGAATTTGTTCTTCTTGTCCCTGCCGACGCGCGGCAGCATGCGGTTCCCCTTGCATCCGGGACATTGAGTTCCCTGCGGTTCTTCTCCCTGCGGTCTGGCGGGGATATATTCCCTGGCGGTCTTTTTACGCTGCTCGGTCATTTTTCTTACGGTATCCGCGATCTCGCTTATGAATGAATCCGGGTCCTTCCGGCCCTCCTGGATGTCGCGCAGGGCCGCCTCCCAGAGCGCCGTCATATCTGGTTTGCGCAGCATGTCGTCGATCTCCTCGATGAGCTTACGCCCTTTCGGCGTCGAGATGAGCGCCTTTTTGTCTTTGACGATGAACTGCCGCTGCTGGAGCGTCTCGATGATCTTCGCCTGGGTGGCGGCCGTCCCGATGCCGGAGGTCTCTTTGAGGATCTTTTTTACCTCCGGAGCTTCGACATAGAGGTGGATGTGGTTCATGGCGTCAAGCAGCGTCGATTCCGTAAAACGTTTTGGCGGCGCAGTCTTTCTTTCCGAGATGATCAGCTCTCTGACGCCCACCGGCTCTCCGGTCACGGCGTCGGGGATCTTTGTCTCCGGTTCCTTTTCGTCGTCGTCCATATCCCTGTCTTTGCCGTACAGCAGATGCCAGCCCTCTTTTACGCACTGGCGGCTTGAGGCTTTGAAAAATTCTCCCTCGATGTCGTATTCGAGCGAGACGACCGCGAACTCCTGCGCGGGGAGGAACTGGGCGGCATATCGTCTTGCTATGAGGTCAAAGACGGTCCGCTCCTCTTCGCTTAAATCCTGCGGCATCTCACCGGTGGGAATGATCGCAAAGTGCTCCTCGATCTTCTCGGTGTTCCACGCCGCCGATTTGAGCTCCGTGTCGAAGTTATATGCCTCGTATTCCGGATTGGCCTTTTTTATGACCTCAATGACACGTTCTCTTTTCCCGTAGAGCGATTCCGGGAGATATGAGCAGTCGGAGCGCGGGTAGGTGGTGTATTTCAACTCATAAAGACGCTGCGCGGTCTTCAGCGTATCGGCGGGGGAGATGTCGAATTTCTTCGCCGCCTCGCTCTGCAGCGTCGGCAGGGAATGCGGCAGCGGAGGTTGTGCCGGCGATCTCTTTTTTTCAAAATCAGAGACGCGGCCGACTTTGCCGGCGAGCTTTTTCTCAAGTCTGGAGATGGCGTCCCTGTCTATTATGCGGCCCTCTTCGTCAAGCCCCTCCTGGTCTTCCTTCGGCTTCCATGAGGCGATAAACTCTCCGTTCTTGATGACGCTGCGCGCCTTGACGTCGTAGAAGGGCTTGGAGATGAAGTTTTCTATCAGCAGGTCGCGGTTTACCACGAGCGCAAGCGTGGGCGTCTGGACCCTGCCGACCGAGATTATTTCGCCCCTGTCTCTTTCCGTGGTGCAGGTGAACAGCCTTGTAAGGTTAAAGCCGAATATCCAGTCGGCGCGATGGCGCGCCTCCGCCGAGCTTGAAAGGTTTTTGTAATCCAGGTTGGAGCGCATCTCACCCATCGCCTTTTGTATCGCGGAGGCGTTCAAATCGGTTATGAGCAGACGCTTTACCTCACCCTTGAACTTGAAATAGTGAAGTATCTCGTCTATGAGCAGTTGCCCCTCCCTGTCGGCGTCGCCGGCGTGGACGACGGTATCGGCCTCTTTGAGCAGCCTGCCGATATTTGCCAGCAGATCTTTTCTCTCCTGATCGGGAAACTTTGGCCATTCCCGCGGGATTATCGGCAGCGGCGCGACGCGCCATCTTTTATATTCGGCGTCGATCATATCCGGCGTCTGCATCGTCAAAATATGTCCGGCAGACCAGCAGACGACATCGCCGTTATCCATCGTTACGGATAAGCGGTCGCGTGATTTTATTCTTCCCGGGTGGGCCTCGACGATGGCCTTTGCCAGGGATGCTTTTTCTGCGATGAAGAGTCTCATGTCGTTCCTCCGTTCTTTTGTCTTATTTTATATTAGAAATGGTGCGAATGTCATCGCCGTTAAGTTTTTGCCGCTGTTTTTATTTACGCCGGCGCTTTGGTAAACGAAAGCGGCCGGACCCGTATTTACGGGCGGTCCGGCCGCATACTGTTTCCGCCGTTTATACCGCGGCACTGTTTGCTGAATACTTTTTTACCGGGCAGTCCCCTCGTCTGTGAGCTTGACCAGGACCTTCCCGTCCGGGCCTTTCAGGATCAGTACGCCCTTATCCACCGCGTACGAGCGCACATGCGGCAGCGCCTGCAGGAGCGCGTCCTCAAGCCTCATGTCGCGGCAGGCCATCTTCGTGCTGAGGAGGCCGTCCAGCGTCAGCTTCATTCCAGAAAGGATGTATGAGCCGGCGATGCGGTTGCATCCCGCATATCCGTAGAAGCGTCCGTCCGTGTCGAACTTCAGGAAGGGAATTTCCCCCTCGTGGTTTTCGGGAGCAGGCACATCGCCGGCGCTGACTATCTTCCAGTCGCCCTTGACCAGGGCGGTCTCCTGTATTCCAAGAGCGACGAGCCGGTTTACCAGCAGCATCTCTTCGGGCTGGTCGTCCTCTCCGCTGCGGATGACGATGCTGCCGGTGACCAGTGCGGGCAGATATTCGCCCGGCCCCTTGTCCTTTTCCGAATAGGCGCGTTCCAGCCCGGCATTGCCGCCGCCCTTTGCCACGAGATACCTCCTGCCGGTGGCGGCGTCGCGGAAGATTCCCGTTTCATATGTCTGGCTGTATTCGCCCTCCATAAGGAAGGGTTTGTTGAAAAGGTCGCCGCCCTTAGCCTCTCTCAGCGTGTAGTTCAGTTTGCTCTCGGCTGGGCGCCCGCTGCCGTCGACCATCGTGATACTTTTATCGCCGATTGCGAAGTAACGCCGTCCGCTCCTTGCCTCCAGCGTGAGCAGAGGGGTCTTGCCGTTCAAACCGACGGACCAGAGTCCGCTTTCATAGAACTTATTACTTCCATCCGGTTCGCCGATATAGGTTTCGGCTATGCGGAAGGTGCGGTCCGCCCGGAACGTGACTTCCAGAAGTATCCCCGGGCCGGAGGCCGCCGGGATGGTCCCGCTGTAGCTTGAGGGGAAGCGCATTATCTCTCTGCCGTTTTTCAGCAGCTGCGCGCCCGTCGGCGGCAGTACGCCGGACTCTCCCGCGTTCATGGTCCGCAGGCTCGCGCCCATATATGTTCTGATGAATTTTTGGTCCTTGCCGGCGGCGCGGGGCATCAGCGTGAATCGCGACGCGCCGGTGGAGCGGTCATCCTTTACGACGAAGGTCCCGTTGCTCCTCGTCCAATTTGTCCAGTCCGATGTGGACGTCTCAAGATAGCTTACCGGGGCTCCGGTGACGGCGTCGTATTTGAGCACAAGGACTGTACGTCCGGCGGCGGAACCTTTCTTTGATATATTGCCCTCGTATCTGTCCGCCTGTATCAGCAGCGGCGCGGCAAACGCCGGAACCGCCAGCAGTATTACCAGAGCCGCCGAAGCCAGCAATGTCTTTATCCGCATGAAAATGACCTCCTGTTTTATGTTTATAGCCATGGGGCTATCCCCAATTTGTCCGCTGAATGCGGGCAGCAGGGCATATTATAGTTTTTACCGCGCAAAATATACAAGGGCAAACTGATGAGATTTTTATTGTTTCGTTTTTATTTGCGGGTGATGCGGAGCGGCGGAACGAGGCATACGGCAAAAAGGGCGGCGCCCTCTTCGAGGAATGTCAGGAGAGGAGGATCTCCTACGAAGAGGGCGCCGCTTTGTGGTGTGTTGATGTCCTTGTTGTCTCTTAATGCGGGCAGGGGCCGCCTTTAGACCAGGTCAGCCGGGCGCGTCTTTCCGCCCCTCACAGGCTCGCCGTTCTTGCCGCGCCAGAATATGCCTATACCCATGTACGTCATGACTATCGCCACTATCGGGTTCAGGTAGTTCAGGAAGGCGTAAGGCAGATATTGGAATGTCGGGACGCCCAGCACTCCCGTATGGTATGCGCCGCAGGTGTTCCAGGGTATGAGGACGGAGAGCAGCGTACCGGCGTCCTCAAGTGAGCGGGAGAGCATCCTCGGATGCAGCCCTGATTTGTCGAACGCCGATTTGAACATTGTTCCCGGCATCGCGATCGACAGGTATTGGTCTCCGAGGAATATGTCGCAGACAAAGCATGACATGATGACCGCCGTGATCATCCCGCCGACCGATTTGATCGGCTTCATGATCGCCTCGAGCATGACCTTGAGGAAGCCGCAGGCGTCCATTGTCGAGCCGAAGGTGAAGGCGCAGAGGATGAGGGAGATCGTCCAGTTCATCGACTGGAGGCCGCCGCGCTCCATAAGCGACACGATGTCGTTCGCCGCTTCGACGGCGACCTTAGGATCGATGCTGATGCTGTTCTCGGAGAGCACTTTTGCGAGAGCGGCCGCGTCTTCCGCGGCACCCGCGATCTCGGCCGAGAGTACGGGGACATATCCGTTCTGCATGATGTTTAATATATCTCCGAAGTTCACGCCCTCAACGAGCGCGAATACAACTGAAATGAAGATACCTACCCATAGGGCGGGGAGAGCCGGTTTGCGCATCGCGGAGAGGGCGATGACCGCGATCGGAGCGATGAGCGTTATCGGGCTGACCCAGAATTCCGCCGCGATTATGCTTTGTATCGCTTCGATCTTCGCGTAATCGAGCGTTCCGCCCGCATAGCGGCTGCCGATCACCAGCGTGATGACGACGACTATGACGTATGTGGGGCCGGTGGTCCAGCACATCGCGCGGATATGCTGGAAGAGGTCGGTTCCGGCGACGCCGGGAGCGAGGTTGGTCGTATCAGAGAGAGGCGACATCTTGTCGCCGAAATATGCTCCCGATATTATGATGCCCGCCGTGACCGGAGCCGGAATGCCGAGTCCCATCGCAATACCGAGGAGCGCGATGCCGACCGTTCCGGAGGTGCCCCACGAGGTGCCGGTCGCCAGCGAGACGATGGAGCAGATGAAGAGCGTCGCGAAGAGGAATATGGATGGAGACAGTATTGAAAGTCCATAATAGATCATGCTCGGAACGACGCCGCTGCAGATCCACGTACCGATGAGCGGCCCAACAGTGTAAAGAATAAGGCATGCCTGCATGCCCACCATGATGCCGTCAATGACGCCCTTCTCGATCGTGAGATAATCATAGCCCAGATAAAACACGCCGATGATCCCGGCGAGAAGCGCTCCCATGATGAGGACGATATGTATGTCCGTCTCCCATACAAGGACTGCCGCCGCTATTAACGCCGCAATTGCAAGGAAGACCCCTATCGACAGGATCAAAGATGGTCTTCGTGGTTCATGACTGACTGTACTCATATTCCGAATCTCCCTTCATGGTGTCTAAGATTGGATTGCCCACGGCTCTTGCCGTACTTCGGACGATACAGTAACGCCTCCTCCCTTTTGCGGTATTATCAAAAAATGAGCGTGTTAAATTTTTTAAGAATATAAAGTTTCACTGCTGATAGCTTTGATACCATTCTGCCCCGCAGGCATTCTTAACTTTTCATTATTATAGCGATGTTCGTGTTTATTTATTTACGTTATTTTGAATATTTATATCAATATATCTAAAAAATAAATTTATTATTGAAATAAATCTATTCAATAAACTTGCTTTAAGTGCGGGTCGGGAAAGCCTGTCAAAAATATCCGTGGATACGCGGCGGATATAAGTTGTGTCCGCGTTTTTGGTCCCGGCGGGAAAAATATGTTTATCAGCGAATATTTATGATATATTTTGTTTTGCGAATATTAATTTAAAATACAGTAAAATACAATTATAAGGATCTTTGTGTGATCGGGTTTTTCGCGCCGGCCGCACTCCGCCGTCAGCCTCCCATGCTCCTTTGGGCTTGTTCCGCCTCATTTGACTTGCATTTCTCTCTATCGTAAAATTTATTGTGACAATGGGACTGTTATCATCATAAAATTTCATGTGGAGATGATCATATGACAACTGCTATATGGGCCCTTATCGGATATCTTGCCGGGTCGTGCCCGTCAGGCTTTCTTGTCGCCAAATATATAAAAGGGGCCGACATTCGCGGTTTCGGCTCCGGCAATATCGGAGCGACCAATGTAGGCAGACTGATGGGGAAAAGGTGGGCCGTGGCCGTAGCCGTTTTTGATATGCTCAAGGGTGGCTTTGCGGTCCTTGCCGCCTCATGTTTCGTTCCGGACCCCGCGGTGCTGGCGCTTACGGGGCTCTGCGCGGTGCTGGGACATAATTTTCCGGTCTGGCTGGGTTTCAGGGGCGGCAAGGGGGTCGCGACCACCTTCGGGGTGATCGGGTTTTATAACTTTTTCATGCCATGGCCGGCCATAATCGGCGGCATTATCTGGTACGCGGTCATGAAGATCACGAAATATGTCTCCGTGGCCTCGATGGTCGGACTGCTCGCCGCCGCGGGGCTCACCGCCTGTTTTGGAATGCCGCGTCCCTACACGGCGGCTTCGTTTTTTCTCGCCTTCCTGTCGGTGTGGCGCCACCGGGCGAATATCGTGCGGCTGAGAAACGGTACGGAATCCAAAGTAAAGTTGTAGGCCGGCGCAGCCGCTCCCGTCTTTCGCGCGTGAAAGCACGGACGGTTCACCGCGCGAAATTACTCTTCGATCCTGACACAAAGAGAGGCCGCCGGTTCGTTTTTAGTCCCGGCGGCCCCGTCATTTTTCTCCGGCAAGCTTAATTGAGCAGATCCGCTCCCTTTACGACATAGTCGACGCCGGACCATACCGTGAGGATGACGGCGACCCACATTACCGCCATCGCGTAGGGGATGTTGAAGATGAGCATAACGATGCCTATGATCTGGGTGACTGTCTTCAATTTCCCGCCCTTCGAAGCGGCGATCACCACTCCCTCGGAGGCGGCGACCATTCGCAGGCCGGATACGATGAACTCGCGCGAGACGATAACGACTACCATCCAGGCAGGGAAACGGTGAAGCTCGACAAGCGCCGTCAATACGGCGATGACAAGTATCTTGTCGGCCAGAGGGTCGATAAATTTCCCCATATTTGTCACAAGATTTCTCTTGCGCGCGATATGCCCGTCGGCGGCGTCGGTTATCGAAGCGATTATGAATACCAGCCCCGCGATGAGGTCTCCGATATTTACTCCCTCGATGAACCCGAACTGTGTCCGCAGCGTCAGAAAGACCAGTATGACCGGCACGAGAAATACCCTCGACAGGCTCAGCATATTGGGCAGGTTCCATGGTGATGGCATGGTGATGATCTCCTCCGTAAAACATTGTTGTGGCGCTTAATTTTACGCAATTCAAAATGGTACATTACCAATATTTATAACATAAAAAATCCTTTTTGACACATAAAAATAGCCGGAGGCGGAGAATTTATGCCGCTCGCCTCAGTTGATATATTGAAATTTTTGCATTTTAGTATAGTTCTTTTGTCGCTACGACATCCGCCTCCGTTCCGCAGACTCCCTTTATCATGATATCCCCGATATGGACGGGGAGCTGTCCCGTCGTTCCTCTTAGCGCCGTCCACGGTCGGGGCGACGAGGATGCCCTTTCCCATTTTTGTCGGGAGCTGGAATATCGCGGCGTTGAAACAGCCGGCGTATTTTTTGTCGACGATGTAATATTCGCCGCGGCGCGGCGTGATATGAAACTTTTGTTTTTGTACCGCCGTTGCTGGAACCGGTTGTCTGTGCCGGTCAGTCCTTGGCCCAGCCGAAGGAGCACCTGACCGCCTTTTTCCAGCCGCTGATAAGTTTGTCCGCCTTCTCGGGGCACATCTCCGGCTTGAATTCGTTGTCGATGGCCCAGTTGCTTAGGACGTCGTCCTTCGTCTTCCAGTATCCCACCGCGAGCCCGGCGAGGTAAGCCGCGCCCATCGCCGTCGTCTCGACGCACATCGGGCGGCGCACGGGAGCCTGTATCACGTCTGACTGGAACTGCATGAGGAAATTGTTCTTGCAGGCGCCGCCGTCGACTTTGAGAGCCGCGAGGCTGATGCCGCTGTCCTCCTCCATCGCCTTGAGGACGTCGTAGGTCTGGTAGGCGAGCGACTCAAGCGTCGCGCGGATGAGATGCGATTTGTTCGCGCCCCTCGTCAGCCCGACGATCGTGCCGCGCGCGTACTGATCCCAATACGGCGCGCCGAGCCCGACGAAGGCGGGAACGACATAGACGCCGTTTGTGTCGGCGACCTTTGCCGCGTAGTATTCGGAGTCCGGCGACGTATCGACGATCTTAAGCTCGTCGCGGAGCCACTGGATCGCCGCGCCGGCGACGAAGATCGAGCCTTCGAGGGCGTAGGAGACTTTGCCCTCCTCAAGGCCCCAGGCGATCGTCGTGACGAGCCCGTTCTTAGAATATTTTATCTCGTCGCCGATGTTCATCAGCATGAAGCAGCCGGTGCCGTAGGTATTCTTCGCCTCGCCCGGCGTGAAGCAGGCCTGGCCGAAAAGCGCCGCCTGCTGGTCGCCCGCGGCGCCGGCGATCTTCACCGGCGCTCCGAAGAGGGCTTCGTCCGTTTCGCCGTAGACGGCGCTCGACGGCCTCACCTCGGGGAGCATGCACTTAGGGATATTGAGTTCGGCGAGGATCTCGTCATCCCATTTAAGTTCCCTTATATTATAAAGCAGCGTGCGCGAAGCGTTTGAGTAGTCCGTCACGTGGATCTTGCCGCCGGAGAGCTTCCAGATGAGCCAGGTGTCTATCGTCCCGAAGAGCAGCTCTCCCTTTTCCGCGCGTTCGCGCGCGCCGGGAACGTTCTCCAGTATCCAGCGGAGCTTCGTGCCGGAGAAGTAGGCGTCGATGACGAGGCCCGTCTTCTCCCTGAATACGTCGCCCAGCCCTTTTTCCTTAAGGCTGTCGCAATACTCCGAGGTCCTGCGGCACTGCCAGACGATGGCGTGGCAGACAGGCTCTCCGGTGTTCTTGTCCCATACCACGGTCGTTTCGCGCTGGTTCGTGATGCCGATCGCGGCGATATCCGTCGATCTCGCGCCGATCTTGGCCATCGCCTCGATGGCGACGCCAAGCTGCGTGGCCCAAATTTCATTCGCGTCATGCTCTACCCAGCTTGCCTGCGGATAGTATTGGGTGAACTCCTTCTGCGCAACGCTGCAGATCTCGCCCTTTTCGTTGAAGAGGATGCAGCGGTTGCTGGTGGTTCCCGCGTCCAATGCCATGATGTATTTCGCCATAGCCGTATTGCCCCTTTCCGTTTACATTGGGATTCATTTTGTTAATGATTAATAAAATTCTATAAATACAGGCGGGGCGAGTCAATGGAATTTTTTGCCGAAGAGCAATAATCTATTGCCAATATGCCTGGACATGGCGATCTCAAATAAAAAGCTTGCCATTTTCGGCCTCTTTCTGATAATATACATGAGCCCTTTACACGGACAGGCGTCTTTATACCTGCCTGAGTTAAGGGAAATCGAGCGCAGCAGGCTCAGAATGGAGTGATCGAAATGATCGAGAAAGAGAAAAAACAGTCGATAATCGAAGAGTATAAGACCCACGACGCGGACACCGGTTCCACAGAGGTGCAGGTGGCGGTCCTCACGGCGCGTATCCGCGAGCTGACGGCCCACATGAAAGAGCACAAGAAGGACTTCCACAGCCGCCGCGGCCTTCTCATTATGGTCGGAAAGCGCCGCAAGCTTCTGCAGTACCTCAAGAAGAAGGACTTCATGCGTTATCAGACGCTCATCCAGCGCCTCGGACTGCGCCACTAATCAAAATCACGCAAAATTACAAAGATTCGCATGGCGAAAGGTATATCCTTTCGCCATTTTTTGTTTTTTTGTGTTATCCTTCTATTGTTGAAGATAAAAGGGAAAAAAGGTAGGAGGAAGAAAATGAAACAGACTTTTGAACTTGATTTATATGGGAAAAAGATGTCCTTTGAAGTGGGACGCCTCGCGAAGCAGGCAAACGCCGCGCTGCTCGCGAAACATGGAGACACGGCGCTGCTCGTGACGACCGTGCTTGCCGAGAAGGCGCGCGAGGGACTCGACTTTTTCCCTCTGCTCGTAGATTACGAAGAACGTTACTATTCCGCCGGTAAAGTTCCGGGCGGATTCATAAAGCGCGAGGGACGCCCCTCCGAGACGGCGATCCTCAGCGGACGCATGATCGACCGCTCGATCCGCTCCCTCTTCCCCGAATGGATGAGGAACGACGTGCACGTCGTAGCGACCGTCATGTCAGTAGACCAGAAAAACCCCGCGAACATCCTCGGCATCAACGGCGCTTCGCTCGCGCTCGCGATCTCCGACATCCCCTGGGACGGCCCGATAGGGGCGGTGCGCATCGGCTGCGTCAACGGAGAACTCGTCGTGAACCCGGACGAGGCCGACATCGCGAACAGCACGCTGGATCTCGTGGTAGCCGGACACAGGGGCGGCATCACGATGGTCGAGGCCGGCGCGAAAGAGGTCTCGGAAGACCTGCTCGTCGACGCCATGGAGCTCGCCAACGAAGCGGTCCGCAAGATCGTGGACTTCATCGACGGCGTCGTCGCCGAGATCGGCAAGCCGAAAGCACAGCTTCCCGCGCCCGCGGTAATTGAGGAAATAGACGATTGGGTGAAGGAAAACCTCACCGACGAAATATACGAGGCTGTACAGATCAACCAGAAGCAGGCGCGCGGCGCCGCGATCGCCGCGGCCCAGCAGAAGGCCGAGGACCGGTTTGCCGAAAGCTATCCCGACTCGGCTAAGTATATCGCCTCGCTGATGGACGAGATGGTCAAGAAAGCGGTCCGCAAGCTGCTCGTGGTAGACAGGAAGCGCGCGGACGGACGCGCGATGGACGAACTTCGCCCGATCACCTGCGAGATCGACATCCTGCCGATGACGCACGGTTCGGCGCTCTTCACGCGCGGCGAGACCCAGTCGCTCGGAGTAACCACCCTTGGAATGATAGGGCTGGACGATCAGATGATGGACGGCCTCAAGCTCGACGAACCGTCAAAGAGATTCATCCTTCATTACAACTTCCCGCCGTACTCTGTGGGCGAAGTGCGCCCGATGCGCGGTCCCGGACGCCGTGAGATAGGCCACGGAGCGCTCGCGGAGCGTTCGCTGCGCGCCGTATTCCCCGATGACGAATCATTCCCGTACGTCGTGCGCCAGGTCTCCGATATCCTGGAATCGAACGGTTCCAGCTCGATGGCCTCCGTATGCAGCGGCAGCCTTTCGATGATGGCGGCCGGCGTTCCCGTTAAAAAGGCCGTCGCCGGCATCGCGATGGGACTCATAGCTGACGCCGGGCAGGTTTGCATCCTCACCGACATTCAGGGTCTTGAAGACCACTACGGCGATATGGACTTCAAAGTCGCCGGCACGCGCGACGGCGTAACGGCGCTGCAGATGGACAACAAAGCGGGCGGCATCACCCGCGGCATACTTACGGAGGCCCTCTCGCAGGCAAAGAAGGGACGTTTCCAAATACTGGACATAATGGACGCCGCGATCGCGGCCCCGCGCCCCGAACTCTCGCCGACGGCTCCGAAGATCGTCACCTTCAATATCGATCCTGAAAAGATCCGCGACGTCATCGGCTCCGGCGGAAAGACGATCCGCGGCATAGTCCAGCAGACCGGCGCCAAGGTCGACGTCGAGGACAGCGGCAGAGTCAGCGTCGCGGCGGTCAACGACGACGCGGCCCAGATGGCCGTTAAGATCATAAAAGACATCGTCCGTGAAGTTGAGGCGGGCGAGACCTTCGTCGGCACCGTGACGAGGATGCTCTCCTTCGGCGTATTCATCGAAGTCCTGCCCGGCAAAGAGGGCCTGCTCCACGTCAGCGAGATCAGCAACTATCGCGTGCCGACGCTGGAGGACGCCTTTGAGATCGGTGACAGGGTGCTCGTGACGGTGAAGGAGATAGACGACATGCACCGCGTCAACCTCAGCCGCAAGCGCATCCTCGATAAGCTCGACGAGCTTGCCCTCGATCCTGAATTTGCGGAGCAGGTGCCGGTGGAAAAAGAGCGCGAAGAGAGATACTCGCAGTTCCCGAAGGGCGGCGGAGAACGCCGTGACGGCGGCGGACGCGACCGCGGAGACCGCGACAGGGGAGATCGTGACCGCGGAGACCGCAGACATGACCGTCCGCGCGGCGACGGCGACGGACAGGGCCGCCCGGCGCGCCGTTTCGAAAGAGACCGCAAGAACTAAAATAAAAATGGAAAAGATATCCGTAAAAGTCAAGGCGGCCGATGGAGTCTCCCTTCCCGCCTACGCGACTCCCGGCTCGTCCGGGATGGACATCCGCGCCAATGAAGCCGCAGTGATAAAAGCCGGCGAACGCGGCTGTGTGGGGACGGGGCTCTACCTTGAGATGCCGGAGGGCTGCGAGGCGCAGGTGCGCCCGCGCAGCGGCCTCGCTCTCAAGCACGGCGTGACGGTGCTCAACACCCCCGGCACGATCGATTCGGATTACCGCGGCGAGATACGCGTCATCCTTGCGAACTTCGGCAAAGAAGACTTTACGATCGAGCCGGGCGACCGCATCGCGCAGATAGTCTTCGCCGCCGTGACGCGCGCGGAGCTTGAAGCCGCTCCGGAACTCGGAGAGACGGAGCGAGCCGCCGGAGGCTTCGGCAGCACGGGAAAGAAATAACGCCGCGCTCCCGCGCGTAATATTTTAAGAAGTAAGAGATACCTTCAATAATTTTATCCCCCGGATGCCGCGGCAGCCGGGGGATATTTTCATGGAGGGGCTTTTTCTCCCACCATCCGCGCAAAAAAGGGCGGCCTGTGTTTTATGTGCCCTGTCGCCGCGCACTGAATAATCGAAAATTTCTTTAAATGAATAATG
>OLGB01003164.1_pt1 | contig 15898 bp, 17 predicted proteins | sample 1605691 | NCBI WGS metagenome assembly OLGB01 (sample SAMEA3888925, study PRJEB22519) | human gut metagenome | biome: human gut; feature: human-associated habitat; material: faeces | place: Denmark | collected 2010 | reverse complement strand
TAACTCTAATACACAAGGTTATCCACAGGAATAGTGGATAACTGTCTGCAGCCCATGACCCGAGCCACCCGAACAAAACCCGTCGCCCCGGCCAAACCCGCCGCGAAAAAAATTAATTGAATTTTTTTTGCTGTTTATTGGCGAAGAGTGGCTAGATTTTTTGTTATTTTTTGCACCACATTTCAGCGCGCGGGCACCGGGAAAGTGCAAGGTCGGTCCGCTTGTGCCCGGTCGCACCTGTATTGACCAGCAAATACCGAGAGTTCTTTTTCCTGGCAAGAGATTTGCAGAATCTTCTCGTCGCCTGCTATCCCAGGAAAGGAGAAAACGTCTATGTTGAGTCTACGCGCCGTGAACCACTATTACGGAAGCCAGCACACGCTGTGGAATGTTGACCTTGAGCTCAAACCCGGTAAATGCACTTGCGTCATGGGGCGCCAGGGAATGGGGAAAACCACGCTCGTCAACTGTATTACCGGTCATCTACCGGTGGCCAGCGGCACTATCACCTGGCAGGACGGAGGATCGGCGCCCTATGACCTGATGCCGCTCTCCGCGCAGTCGCGCAGCGCCATCGGCATTGGCTATGTACCGCAGGATAAACGGATTTTTTCGCAGCTGAGCGTGGAGGAAAATTTGCACATTGCCCTTGCGGCGGGCGGCGAACCGGCGTCAGCGGTCGCCGGAGAGATTTACGATCTGTTCCCCGAGCTGTACGCTCTGCGCCAAAGTAAAGGGATTACCCTGAGCGCCGACGATCAGTACCAGTTGGCGCTGGCCAGGGCGCTGATAACCCGTCCGCGCCTGCTGATCCTCGACGAACCTTCGCGCGGCGGCGGCCAGCGCTTCCTGCACAAGCTCGGGGATTTACTGATGCGCCTGAACCGCGATATTGGCCTGACGGTGCTGATCGCCGAACAGCACCTGCCGTTTATTCGTCGGGTGGCGGATCGTTTCTGTCTGCTGCACTGTGGACGCAGCGTAGCCCAGGGCGACGTTATCCAGCTGGATGCCCCGCTGCTGGCGAAGTGGATGACGCCCGATCCAGCGCGCTGAGGTCGAGATACTGACCGAGATCCTCGCGCTGAGCCGCCTCCGCCAGCCACGGGATCTCGCCAAGAAACGGCGCGGGCAGCACGCGCTTCAGCGTTGCCAGATATTCAGGGTGGCGCCTGGCGGGCGGCTGGATATCGTTGGCTATCCAGCCCGCCAGCTGCAGCCCGGCCTGCAGCACCGCCTGAGCGGTCAGCATGGCATGGTTGATGCACCCCAGCTTAACGCCGACCACTAAAATCACCGGCAGCCGCTCTTCCTCTACCCAATCGGCAAAGGTCAGCGTTTCTGACAGCGGCGTAAACCAGCCCCCCGCCCCTTCCACCAGTAGCCAGTCGGACAGCGCTTCCAGCTCGCGCAGGCCAGCAGAAATCGCGGCGGCGTCAATCGGTCTCCCTTCATCGGCGCTGATAATATGCGGTGACGTCGGTTCAGCAAAGGTGAACGGATTGACCTGCTCGTAGCGCAGCGCCACGCGGCTATTGCGCTGTAAAGCCAGCGCATCCTCATTACGTAATCCCTGGGCCGTATAGTCGCTGCCGGAAGCCACCGGTTTGTAGCCCGCGCTCTTAAATCCCTCGCGATTGGCCGCCTGCAGCAGCGCGCAGCTGGCGACGGTTTTCCCCACATCGGTGTCGGTGCCGGTAACGAAGAAACGTTTAGTCACGTTCGATAACTCCTGTAAAAAGATGATACGTCAGCGGGCACTGGCCCTGCTGCTGCGGCCAGGCGAGCTGGAGCTGCCGCAGCTTGCCGCGGCTGAGCGGCGCAGGGCTGCGTCCGTGGTGCAGATGGGTCGCGCCAATGCCTTTAAGCGAGCGCATCGCGCTGAGCGCGTCGGGAAACGGCAGCGTGATGGCGTGGACGTGGCCGCTGGCGCGGCGACCGGCCAGCGCCTGACGCACCGCCTGCTCGCTGAGAAAACGGTTGGCGTGCGGCCGCTCATCGATGGCTCGCCAGGCCTGATTGAGCTCAGGTAACGAACCTGACAGCAGCGTACTAAACGCCACGCGGCCGCCGGGCCGCACGACCCGGGACAGCTCATCAATGGCGGTCGCGAGATTGTCGCACCACTGAACCGCAAGGTTGCTCCACGCCAGATCAACGCAGCCGTCCGCCAGCGGCAGCGCTTCAATGTCGCCCTCGACGTAGCAGTGCGCGCAGTTTCCGCGGCGGGCCTCCGCCAGCATGTCGACGGAAAGATCCAGCGCCGTCACCCGGCTCCCTGCATCGCGCCAGAAGCGGCTTATGCTGCCGGGGCCGCAGCCCGCGTCCAGCACCTCAGGAAAGGTCTTGATATCGAGCTGTTCCAGCAGCAGCGAGGCGCTAAGACGCTGTAATTCGTCGTGCTGAGCGTAATGTCCCGCCGCGCGGCCAAACGCCGCCGCGACGGCGCGCTTATTCACCGCCGTCATGCAGCACCTCCAGCAGGCGGGCGATATCGGCAGACTCGTGCGCGGCGGTCAGCGTCAGGCGCAGCCGCGCGCTGCCGACGGGAACCGTCGGCGGGCGAATGGCCGTCGCCCAGCAGCCTTCCTCACGCAGACGCGCCGCCAGCCGCAGCGCGCGGGCGTTGTCGCCGACGATCAGCGGTTGGATCGCGCTGCCGGAATCAGTGAGCTCGCCGGGATAGTGGGACATTCCCCGGCGAAAGTCGGCGATATGGCCGGCCAGCGTTTCCCGCCGCTGCTGACCCTCGTCGCTGCGAATCACGGCCAGCGCGGCGCTCAGCGCCACCGCCTGCGCCGGCGGCATGGCGGTGCTGTAAATCAGATGGCGGGCAAACTGCAGCAGATAATCCGCCAGCGCCTCGCTGCACAGCACCGCCGCGCCGCTGACGCCAAACGCTTTACCGAAAGTGACGATAAGCAGATCCGGGCGTACCTGCTGCGCGCGGCAGCTGCCGCGCCCCTCTTCGCCGAGCGCGCCGATACCGTGCGCGTCGTCAACCAGCAGAAGCGCACCGGCCGCCCGCGCCGCCTGATAAACCTCAGCCAGCGGCGCGCTATCGCCGTCCATGCTAAAAATGCCTTCGGTCACCACCAGCTGCTGGCCGGATAGCGGTTTCGCCAGCAAATCGTCGAGATGGCGGCTGTCGTTGTGCTGAAAACGCCGCAGCTGCGCCGGGCTTAGGCTGGCGGCTTCCAGCAGCGAAGCGTGGCTGAGACGGTCGGCGACAATCCGATCCTCTTTGCCCGCCAGCGCGGCAATCACCGCCTGATTCGCGGCAAAGCCGGAAATAAACAGCAGCGCGCGCGGATAGCCCAGCCAGCCGGCCAGCTGCTCCTCCAGCGCGCGGTGCGCCTCGCTATAGCCGCTGACGTGGCCGGAGCCGCCGCTGCCGACGCCGTAGCGATCCGCACCCTGCTGCCAGGCCTTGACGATAGCCGGATGCTGGCTGAGGCCAAGATAATCGTTGCTGGAAAAATTGAGCCAGCGCCGCCCTTCGCGGCTGAGCCAGCGTCCTGCGCCCAGAGTCACCGGCAGGCGACTGCGCAAGGCATCCGCCGCCTGCCGTTCCGCCAGCGCCAGCTCGATGCGGTGCTGCCAGCTCATAGCGCCGCCGCGTTGTAATATTCCTCGGTATCCGGGTTCATCAACGCCTGCTCCAGGCGCTGCTGCTGGGCGTTATCGCCTTCAAGTACCTCGGTCTGCTGCGGATTAATCCCCAGCTTGCGGAACAGCTGCAGGTCTTTGTCCTCTTCCGGGTTTGGCGTGGTCAGCAGCTTGCAGCCGTAGAAAATCGAGTTCGCCCCGGCCATAAAGCACATCGCCTGGGTCTGTTCGTTCATCTGTTCACGACCGGCGGAGAGGCGCACGTGCGAGGTCGGCATCATGATGCGCGCGATGGCGATAGTACGAATAAAATCAAAGGCGTCCACGTCGTCGTTATCCGCCAGCGGCGTGCCTTTGACCTTCACCAGCATGTTAATCGGCACGCTTTCCGGCGGCGTCGGCAGATTGGCCAGCTGTAGCAGCAGCCCGGCGCGGTCTTTGACCGTTTCCCCCAGCCCGACAATACCGCCGGAGCACACTTTAATTCCGGCATCGCGCACTTTATCGAGGGTATCGAGGCGCTCCTGGTAGGTGCGGGTGGTGATGATATTGCCGTAGAATTCCGGCGAGGTATCGAGGTTGTGGTTGTAGTAATCCAGACCGGCGCCGGCCAGACGCTGGGCCTGGCTATCGTTGAGCGTGCCAAGGGTCATGCACGCTTCCAGCCCCAGCGCTTTCACCCCTTTCACCATCTGCTCAAGATACGGCATATCGCGATCGTTCGGATTCTTCCACGCCGCCCCCATACAGAAGCGGGTTGAACCGGCTTGTTTCGCCTGTCGCGCCGACTCAAGCACCTGTTCAACCTCCATCAGGCGTTCGGATTCCAGACCGGTTTTATAGCGCGCGCTTTGCGGGCAGTATTTGCAGTCTTCCGGGCAGGCGCCGGTCTTAATCGACAGCAGCGTGCTGACCTGAACCTGGCGCGGGTCGAAGTGCTGGCGATGGATCTGTTGCCCTGTTCAGCATCGGTTTTATCTGCATCCGCCTGATCCTGGGCAACACCATTACCCGCTACGGCGGCGTGCCGGTATCGTTAATCTGTTTTGCGATCGAATGTATCGGCCTGCTGATCATCTGGTCGGCCTCCTCGGCGTGGATGGCCGGAATGGGCGCCTTTCTCACCGGCTCGGGCTTTTCGCTGGTCTTCCCGGCGCTTGGCGTGGAAGCGGTGAAACAGGTTGAAGAACAGAATCAGGGCACCGCGCTGGGCACCTATTCGGCCTTTCTCGATCTGGCGTTGGGATTAACCGGCCCGGTCGCCGGCTGGGTGGCCGGTTATTACGATCTGGAGACTATTTATTTGTTGGCGGCGGCGGTGGTCGCGCTGGCATTTATCTTGATTTTGCGCATTTACCTGCAACAACGCGCTGCTTTACCGCGAACCTGAGGAAGCATCGTCGAAAGATAACCGGCGCAAATATGGGTAAAAAATTAATCAATAATTGACGGCAATTCGGCTTCCGTGCCACCATCGCTTCAGCGTCCGGCAAGCGGCGCGATGGTGGTACGGGTGAATATCAGAGACCGCATGTTTAAGGTCCATGCCCGTCCGCAACCTGATTCTGGCGGGAATAAAGACATGCACCAAAGTTTTAATCAGCGCGTTCATTTCTATTACTGCATTCTGGTGGCGCTGAAAATACACGCAAAATCGAAGAAATCAGGCGGTATCCGCGGGAAAAATAATTTCCTGCTCAAGTGGCTGCGTAAAGCGCAGGACAACAATATATTCCACCCGGATATTACCAGCGAGATCGAATGGCTGCGCGGCAAAATCATTCAGGCCGGCTACGATACCGACCTTGAACCCATGCTCGATTTTGTCTACGCCACCGCCAAACGCGCGGAAGATCTTAAGAACGCCGACTGATTCACGCCCGAGCCGCCTGGCCCGGGCGTTGTACTTTAGCGTTTGTTACGGTGCGTCAGGAGATAGACTGCCGGGATCACCAGCATCGAGAGCAGCGGCGCGGTGATCATCCCGCCGATCATCGGCGCGGCGATACGCTGCATCACCTCCGATCCGGTGCCCCCTCCCCACATAATCGGCAGCAGTCCGGCCATGATTGTCGCCACGGTCATCACTTTCGGGCGCACGCGCAGCACGGCCCCTTCATGAATCGCCTCGTTGAGCGCGCGATCGTTCAGCTCGGAGCGGCGTTTCGCGATCGCCTGGTTCAAATAGAGCACCATAATCACCCCGAACTCCGCCGCCACGCCGGCAAGCGCAATAAAGCCCACGGCGGCGGCTACCGACAGGTTGTAGCCCAGCAGCCAGAGCAGCCAGACGCCGCCGATCAGCGAAAACGGCAAAGTTCCCATAATCAGCAGAGCGTCTTTAACGCGGCTGAAAGTGACGTAAAGCAGGATAAAGATAATCATCAGGGTAAACGGCAGCACGATTTTCAGCTTCGCGGTGGCGCGCTCGAGGTACTCATACTGCCCGGACCAGGTCAGCGAGATGCCTTCCGGCAGCCTGACCCGTTTGCCGACCTCGCTCTGCATTTCATCAACTGCGGATTTTAAGTCGCGCCCGCGAATATCCACGTAGATCCAGTCCGACAGGCGGGCGTTTTCGCTTTTCAGCATCGGCGGGCCGTCGGTAATGGTGATGTCCGCCAGTTCCGAGAGCGCGACCTGCCCCGCCGCTGGTCACTACCGGCAGATCGCGCAGCTTTTGCAGCGAGTCGCGCATTTCGCGCGGGTAGCGGACACCGATCGGGTAACGTTCTCGCCCCTCGATGGTTTCGCCGATGTTATCGCCGCCGACGACGCTGGCGACGATTGACTGCAGCTCCTTCACCGACACGCCGTAGCGGGCGGCTTTCACCCGGTCGATAGCGATATCGATATAGCGGCCGCCGTCGAGGCGTTCCGCCAGCGCCGACGTCACCCCCGGTACGCTACGCACGATGCGCTCAATCTCTTCGGCGGTCTTTTCGATCTCCGCCAGATTGTTACCGTTCACTTTGATGCCGACCGGGCTTTTGATGCCGGTCGCCAGCATGTCCAGGCGATTACGGATCGGCGGTACCCAGACGTTGGCTATCCCCGGTACCTTCACCGTATTGTCGAGCTCCTCGATCAGCTTATCCATGGTCATGCCGGGCCGCCATTCGCTTTTCGGCTTGAACTGAATCGTGGTTTCCAGCATGGTCAGCGGCGCCGGGTCGGTAGCGCTGTCCGCCCGCCCGGCCTTGCCGAATACGCTTTGCACTTCAGGAATGGTCTTGATCAGACGGTCGGTCTGCTGCAGCAAGCGTCCGGCTTCGCGGCTGGAGATCCCCGGCAGCGTGGAGGGCATATACAACAGGTCACCCTCGTCAATTTGCGGCAGAAATTCGCTGCCGAGCTGCGCCAGCGGCCACAGCGTGGCAACCAGCAGCAGGCCCGCCGCCGCCAGCGTCGCCTTCGGCCACTGCAAAACTTTATCCAGCAGCGGCTCATAGGCGCGAATCAGCCAGCGGTTGAGCGGATTGGCGGTTTCATCAGGAATTTTGCCGCGAATAAAGTAGCCCATCAGCACCGGCACCAGGGTGATCCCGAGTCCGGCGGCCACCGCCATCGAATACGTTTTGGTGAAGGCCAGCGGCGAGAACATCTTGCCCTCCTGCGCTTCGAGGGTGAACACCGGAATAAACGACAGGGTGATAATCAGCAGGCTGCAAAACAGCGCCGGCCCCACTTCCGACGCCGCGTGCTGGGCAATCTGCCAGTAGTCGGCGGAGGACGGCTGGCGTTCAGGGTGCTCGTGCCGCCACTGCTCCAGAACCTTATGCATATTTTCTATCATCACGATTGCCGCATCGACCATGGCCCCGATGGCGATCGCAATCCCGCCGAGCGACATCATATTGGCGCTGACGCCCTGATAGTGCATCACAATAAACGCGCCAAGGATCCCCAGCGGCAGCGTGATCATCGCCACCAGCGCGCTGCGGAAGTGGAACAGAAACAGCGAGCAGACCACCGCCACGACGATAAACTCCTCAATGAGCTTATGGGTCAGGGTCTCGACGGAGTTTTTAATCAGCTGCGAACGATCGTAGACCGGAACAATCTCCACGCCTGCGGGCAGGCTTTTTTGCACTTCCGCCAGTTTGGCCTTTACCGCGTTAATGGTGCTGAGCGCGTTTTTACCCGAGCGCATAATGATAATCCCGCCCGCCACCTCGCCCTGGCCGTTGAGCTCGGCGACGCCGCGCCGGATCGCCGGTCCCCGGCGCACGCTGGCGACGTCGGAGAGCAGTACCGGCACGCCGCTGCGCGCAGCGATAACCACCTGGTTAAAGTCGTCGATGGATTTCAGGTAGCCGGTGGTGCGTACCATATATTCGGCTTCGCCAAGCTCGAGCACCGAACCGCCCCCTTCCTGGTTGGCGCTCTGGATCGCGCTAATCACCTGCTCGTGGGTGACGTTCAGCGCCCGCAGCCGGTCAGGATTAAGGATCACCTGATACTCTTTGACCATTCCGCCGACGCTGGCCACCTCCGAAACATCCGGCACGGTTTTCAGTTCATATTTGAGGATCCAGTCCTGAATCGCCCGCAGGTCGCCGAGGCTATGCTGGCCGCTTTTGTCGGTAAGCACATATTCAAACACCCAGCCGACGCCGGTGGCATCCGGCCCCAGCGACGCTTTCGCTTCCGGCGGCAGGCTGCTCTGGACCTGGCTCAGGTACTCCAGCACGCGGGAGCGCGCCCAGTACGGATCCGTTCCATCATCAAACAGCACATAGACATAAGCATCGCCGAACATCGAAAAGCCGCGCACGGTTTTCGCTCCCGGCACCGACAGCATGGTGGTAGTCAGCGGGTAGGTCACCTGATCTTCGACAATCTGCGGCGCTTTCCCCGGATAGCTCACGCGAATGATCACCTGGGTATCGGAGAGATCCGGCAGCGCGTCCAGCGGCGCCTGCTGTACCGACCAGACGCCCCAGGCAGCCATAATCAGCGTCGCCAGCAATACCAGCAGGCGGTTGCGCAATGACCAGCGGATAACGGCGGCAATCATGGCTGCTCCTTAGCGCCGTTCAGCGGCATCATTGAGGTGACTCGCGCCCCTTCATCGGTCAGGACGAAGTGAAACATCACCGACTCGCCGGGCCGCATCTGTTCCCGCAGCTGCGGCGTAATAGCAAAATCCATGATCATCGCCGGCCATTTCAGCGCCGGTACCGGCTGGTGCGCAATGGTTACCGCCTCATCGTTCACGGCCTTAATAACGCCCTGCGCTGAGTAGCTTTTTGCCTCCTCTTCTTGCCCGGCCATTTGCGGCAGCGCGCTGCGCAGGCTGGCTTCGGAGTCAATCAGGAACTGCCCGGAGGTCACCACCTTTTGGCCCGCTTCGAGGCCGGATTTAATCTCAACCAGACCATTCTGCGTTCGCCCTGCGGTCACCTCGACCGGACGGAAATGCCCCTCGCCGTCGGCGATCAGCACCCGATTGCTGGTGCCGGTGGCAATTAATGCCTCTTCCGGAATAGCCAGAACGGCGCTCTCCTGCTGCGCCTCAGCCAGCTCAACATTCAAATACATGCCCGGTTTGAGCCGATGCTGCGGATTATTCAGCACTACGCGGGCTTTCAACGTACGGGTGGTGGCTTCGAGGTCGGGAAGCAGTTCGCTGACGGTTCCCTGAAACGCCATACCGGGCCAGCTGCCGGTGGTGGCCGTCACCTTACTGCCTTCGCGCAGCAGGCTGGCCTGGCTTTGCGGGTAATCAATCACGATCCAGACCGGATCGAGGCTGGCCAGCTCGAACAGCGGTTGGGCTGTCGTGACCTGCGCGCCGGTGCGCACATCCAGCTTGCTGACGTAGCCATCGTGCGGCGCGCGCACCGTCATGCGGGTTTGCGGTTGACCGCTGCGCTCAACGCTACGGATAACCGCTTCCGGCATAAACTGCAGCCGCAGGCGGTCGCGGGCCGCGGCGGTCAGCTCGCTATCGCCCAGCCGCCTCACCGCCAGATACTCCTGCTGCGCCGCCGCCCACTGCGGGATCCACAGCTCCGCCAGCGGCTCGTTCTTTTTCACAAACTGCTGGGAGGCGTTGACGTAAAGTTTCTCAATCAGACCGCTGGCCAGCGCCGGTACCGTTTCAACGCCCCGCTCATCAATGGCCACGGTAGCAAAAGCATTGAGCTTCATCGCCAGCGTCTGGCGGGAGACGTTCGCCGTACGGACGCCAAGGTTTTGCTGCTGGCGGGCGCTAATCTGCACGCCCCCGGCGTCTTCTCCCGCGCCTTCATCGGCGTAACGCGGCACCAGATCCATATCCATAAACGGCGATTTACCCGGTTTATCAAAGCGCGTAGCGGGGGCCATTGGATCGTACCAGTACAGCACTTTGCGGCCCGTTTCCGCCTGGCCGCCGCCAGCGGCGGGCATCGGCGCGCTTCGCGACCCCAGCCAGTAGCCGCCCGCGGCGGCAAGGGCGACGGCCAGCGCCACAAGGGTAAGAGCAGATTTAAGCTTCATTATTTAACATCCTGTGGAATAAGGTAGCGAATAGCGGCCCACGCATCGGCAAGCGCTTTCTCCGCATTGTTGCTGGCAATTTCTCCGCTCAGGAGATCGCGACGGGCGGCGAGCAGCTCAGGCAGCGCGGAGCTGCCGCCCCGATACTGGACATTGACGAGACTCACCTTCTTGCGCAGCAGCGGCAGCACCTCGCTTTGCTGGCGATCGTAAATGGCTTTCGCGGCGTTATATTGCGAAATCAGCTGATACTGCTGCGCCTGATGTTCGCGCATCAATAACGTCAGCCGATCGTTGGCTTCATAGGTACGGGAGACGTCCGCTGCGTGGTCTTTGTCCTGACGTTTGCCCTGAAAAATAGGCATATCGACGGTAAACATGACCCCCACCATGTCGTCATAATCATCACCGCGTCGGGCGTAATAAACCTCAACGCCCACGTCGGGGATCGCCGCGACTTCCGACTGTCCTGATTTCGCTTTCGCCAGATCGGCTTCTCTGGCGGCCTGGATCACTTCCGGGTGAAGTTTAATCCCGGCCATTAAGTCGGCTTCGTCGGCAGGCAGACGTTCAATGCGCGGCAGCGGGCCGGAGATATCGCGGACCTACTTCCCGGTGAGCTGCAACAGGCGTGCCTGGGCGATCTGTACATCGCGGCGGGCGTTATCCTGCTCATTTTTCATCGCATTCAGCGCCAGCTGAACGTCCAGCACGCTGCTGGGACTGGCGCTGGCGCTGCTGACGCCGGCCTTTTGTACGTCGATTTGCCGGGACGTTTCGCTAATCAACGTCTGCACCGAGCGCAGCGACTTCTGCGCCAGCGCCAGCGCCAGCCACGCCTGGGCGGTTTCCCGCTGCAGCCGGGCACGAATCACATCGGCATTAGCGGCGGTCTGGCGCGCCTCGGCGGTAATGGAGTCGGCTTTCCGTTCACGCTTGGTACTGCTGACGTAGTCCTGCATCACGCCAACTCTTTGCATGGTCATCCCCTCACGGGTGAGACGGCCGGCGTTATTGCCGCCCAGCGGGACGTTTTCAATACCAAATTTCAGCTTCGGATCGGGGAGCTGCATCGCAGAATCCGCCATATTCTTCAAAGCGTTAACCTGATGATCGTTGGCGGAGAGCTCGGCGGAGTAGTTTTCCGCCGCCGACAGGGCCTCAGAAAGCGTCGTTGCCCAGCCGTTGGTGGACATCAGCGACAGTAAAAGCGGCAGCCCGCAGGCCGCCTTATTGAAGATGTGCATAATGACTCCGGAATTATCGCGCGGTAATTGAAACGATCGCGTAGCCGGAGTCGGTCTGGCGGAAGGTGAAATCGACCTGCTCTCCCACCGCCAGCTTTTTATCGTGGTTATCAGCGAGCGCAAAGCTCATGGTCATCGCCGGCCAGTTCAGCTCGGTAACCGGAGAGTGGGCAATCACGACGGCATCGTCGCGCCAGGCTTTAATGACCCCGCTGGCCGAATAAAGCGTGGCGGAATCATCCGCCTTCTTCATCTCCGGCATATCCGCCATGGAGGACATGGTGTGAGGGTGCATCGCGGCGTCTTCCGCGCTGGCGGTAAATGCGCTGAAGGAAAAGGTCAGTACGCTGGTAATAAGCAGAAAAATAGAGGTCGAACGCATAATAAAGTCTCCGAAAAAAACATAAAGTCGCCCGCAGACCGGGCAGATCTGATGGATGTTTTTAACGGTGCGTTATTCCCTGAAACGGCAGAAGCGTATCTCAACCGGCGGACCGGTGACCGGCGGCGTGCGCCAGTCCATACGTTCAGCGCAGGTCTCCTGCTGCGGGGAAACCACGAGTAGCGCGGTTTCGGAGGGGAGCGCGTTCAGCTGTAGAGAGGTTAAGGAGTTAGGCTGCGCGGTATCGGGGTCGCAGTGCTTCTCACAGATAACTTTCTGGCCGACGTTTTCCATGCCGGGCATGTTCATCATGCCATCGACAATATGGTGAATCTGCACCTGCGGCGCCGCGGGCTGCTGCTGGCCGCCATGGTGCGCCGCGACGGCGAGCTGAAGGTTGAGCAGTAACCAACAGGCAATAACAAGCCCTGCGCGGATACGAAGCCGGCGCCGGGTTGCTTGTTTAAATAATGCCTGTAGTGACTGAATCATAGTGATATTCGCAATTAGACGACCGCTGGATTAAATCACACTCACTGCAAGAATTAAACGATATTTCAAAGAGAAAACTCCAGGTTAAATAGAATGAAGTTTCTCTATAAATATTTACACCAAAAAGGGATATCAGTATTTGACCTTCCCCTTGGGGGAAGGTGTATAGCCGGCGGATAATGTATTTAATAAATAGCAAAAATGTTATTTATATGTAATTAGCAAAAGTGAACGCGATTATTATTCCAGCACCAACGTATCGCCGGTTGCCGGCGCGCTACTCTCCGCTAGCCACCAGCGCCCCCATGAACCGGTGCAGTGGCAGGCCATCACCTCCTCGACCTTCTGCTGGCGCAAGAATTGTCTAAGCTGACGAATTGCCCACGGCGGCGCGCTGCGCAGATGAAGACCGCCGATGATGGCGTATACCTGCTGGACGCCGGTGATCTTCTGGCAGTGGCGAACGGTATTGATCAATCCGCGATGTCCGCAGCCGCAGATAATGACTAACCCTCGCGTCGAGCGGTAGATCAGGACGCCTTCATCGACAATATAGTCCTCGCCCTGGGATTGACCCGTCAGGAGGCCATAGGCACGCGGGTGAGCGACCGTAATCTCACCGGACCACAGCAGTCGTTCGCCGATCGCCACCGGCTCGCGGCTGTACTCCATGCGGTGGCGGGAGTAGTCGATATCTCGCGACAGCTTTTTGACTTTCCAGTTGCGTCCTGCGAGAGATAACGCCGAGTAGCGGGTGAGTCCAATCTGCGGATGACAAATAATACGGCTGTTGTCCGGTAGCCACGGCACCCCGCCGCAGTGATCGTAATGTCCATGGGAGAGCACCGTGGCGGTCAGGTCAGATAAAGAGACGCCCATACGCTGCGCATTATGAAGAAACGTGCCGTCTGGCCCGGTATCAAACAGCACCCGGCTGGTTTCATCCTCCACAAGCAGGCTTAATCCGGGTTTCGCCTGCAGCAGGCTGTCCTGCCCCTTGCCAAGCCGGTTTTCGAGTAACACCTTAATGATTAACGCCATTTAATGACCATCCCCCTGGTTTGCGACGCCTACTGTAGCCAACCGCTGGCGGGGATGCCGTGATGAACCCTGCATAAGGAAAAGTGACAGCGTCACAATAAAGTAACATATTGATTCTGTTTAGTTGCCAGATAAGCATTGCCGTCTATGCTGATGAACGAGTTTCTCTTAACCGGAGCGCGCTATGGCAGACTGGAATCCTTCACTTTATTTGCAATTCGGCGCTGAGCGTACGCGGCCCGCCGCCGAGCTTCTCGCCCGCATCGCCCACCATCCCGCCACGCTGGCCGTTGATCTGGGCTGCGGACCTGGCAACAGTACCGCTCTGCTGCGCGATGCCTGGCCAGATGCCACGATTATCGGCGTTGATAATTCTCCGGCCATGCTGGAAGAGGCCTTCCGGCGGCTACCGGACTGCCGGTTCGTCGAGGCGGATATCACTGCGTTTCGCCCCGAGCGGCCGGCGGACGTGATTTATGCCAATGCTTCGCTGCAGTGGCTCACGGATCATCAGCGCCTTTTCCCATATCTGGTCAGCAATCTTGCGAAAAACGGCGTACTGGCGGTGCAAATGCCGGTGAACTGGCAAGAGCCCTCGCACGTGCTGATGCGTCAGGTTGCTGAAGAGCTGGGGCATCCGGCCAGTAGGCGGCAGCCGCTGCCGGATGTGTCGGAGTATTACGATATGCTGACCCCCAGCGGCTGCGAGGTAGATATCTGGCGCACCACCTACCATCACCCGCTGGCATCGCACCAGGCCATTATTGAATGGCTACAGTCCACGGGCCTGCGACCGTTTTTACAACCGCTTGATGAACAGCAGCGCCAGGCGTTTCTCGAACGCTATCTGGAGCGGCTGAAACAGCACTATCCGTTACAGTGTAACGGAAAGGTGCTACTGCGATTTCCACGCCTGTTTATCGTCGCGCGCCGCTAGCGCCATCGGAGTGTAAAAAGAGGGAGAGAACGCTACGGCGCAGGAAGCAGGCGCCGTAGGCCAGGTTTACCAGGACAGATGATGGACCAGAGAGAGATCCCATGCGGTGGCCAGCAGCGAAAGAAACATGATGAGGTTCACAACCGTCTCTATGCGTTTTTCCATTTTGTTACTCCTGAGTCGTTTCCCCTGTTTTACAGGGGAAATCTTAATAACTTCTTAATCTCAGATTTTCAGAGCGTCACGCGGTAACGAACATAGTCATCGGCGGGCGTAAACTCATCATACAGACGCCGGGCCGGATTATCAGTACGAGTGTGCCAGTACAGCCGCGACCACCCTTTCTCTTTCCCTTCCGCTTGCAGCGCCTGCATCAACGCCCTGGCGATGCCTTTTCCGCGCATCGGCGGGGCAACGAACAGATCTTCCAGATAGCAAACAGGCGTCTTTACCCAGGTGCCTTCGTGAAGGACACAAATCGCAAATCCAGCGATGTTGCCATCCGCCAGGGCAACCCGGCCCAGCATGGGAGAAGCGGAATCAAGCATCCGCTGCCAGGTATATTCCGTGACGTCGGATGGCTGCGGGCTACCGTAGAAACGGGTATAGCCTTCCCAAAGCTGTAGCCACTGCGCTTTGTCCTGCTGGCTCACTTCACGAATTTCAATGACCATGGGTCTCATCCCTCGTTTGGATAAGCCATTATTTTCCAGTCAGATAATTAGTTCAACCGCCGGGGGCACAATTCATCTTTTTCTCTTAATTGCCCCTGTTTCCGCTGCCGGACGAAATGGGCACAATCTTTCAGACCTGCGTTTATAAAAAAACACAGAAGTATGTTGTAACTAATGAGAATGCCAAACTAACCCGGCAGCTGCCGGGTTGAGATTAATGCTCCATCGCTTTAGCAATGTGCCCGGATGAGTACCGGGCGGCGGCTTACGCCTTACCCGGCCGACACGATCGACGCTATTCAGGTCGTCCGTCAGCGGGCTTCAGAGTATCAGCATAATGGCTTAACGGCGGCGCGCATGCCGTCGCGCAGAATAGCATCCAGATCCTGCGTGACCCGATCAACCAGACCCGGCACTTTCGTCAGGTCCTGCTCCCAGTGGGATTCAACGGACAGTACGGCTTTTACCAGCTCACCGGTAGTGATTTGCGCATCCCGATGCTGGGCCCATAGCGCCTTATAGCTCTCCATCCATTCGGCATCATCCTGAACCGGATAGTTCTCACCGTTACGCTCGCCGCGATAAAAGGCGATCAGCGCCGCCAGCGCAAAGGTCAGGCGCGTCGGGAGAGCCCCCTCTTTCTTCTGGCCCGCCAGCAGCTGCGGCAGAATGCGGGTACGATATTTAGTCATGCCGTTTAGCGCGATAGACAGCAGCTGATGCTTGATGTACGGGTTACGGAAACGACCGGTTACCGCGCTGGCGAAGGACGCCAGCTCATCGCGCGGCAGATCGAGAACCGGAATAATCTCCTGATAAATCGCCTTCTCGACGAATGAGCAGATTTCCGCATCGTTCATCGCTTCGCCCACCGTATCCAGGCCTGCCTGGAAGGCGACCGGCACCAGCGCGGTGTGCGCGCCGTTAAGAATGGCCACTTTACGCTCTTTGTACGGTTTAATATCGTCAACAATCAGCACATTAAGCGGTAGCTTATCGAGGCGCAGCTCGGCGGCCAGGGATTTCGGCC
>OLGB01003163.1_pt1 | contig 15901 bp, 14 predicted proteins | sample 1605691 | NCBI WGS metagenome assembly OLGB01 (sample SAMEA3888925, study PRJEB22519) | human gut metagenome | biome: human gut; feature: human-associated habitat; material: faeces | place: Denmark | collected 2010 | reverse complement strand
CTGCAGCATCTCCTTGCGGCGGTCGCCGAAGCCGGGGGCCTTGACGCACACCACGGTCAGGGTGCCGCGCAGACGGTTGACGATCAGAGTGCTGAGGGCCTCGCCCTCCACATCCTCGGCAATGATCATCAGCTTCTTGCCGGCCTGGACCAGCTGCTCCAGGATGGGCAGGATGTCGGAGATGACGGAGATCTTCTTGTCGGTGATCAGGATATAGGGATCGTCCAGAACGGCCTCCATCTTCTCAGTGTCGGTGACCATGTAGGGGGTGATGTAGCCCCGGTCGAACTGCATGCCCTCGACGACCTCGGAATAGGTCTCGGCGGTCTTGGACTCCTCGATGGTGATGACGCCGTCGGCGCTGACCTTCTCCATGGCGTCGGCGATCAGGGTGCCGATGGCCTCGTCACCGCTGGAGACGGCGCCGACACGGGCGATGTCCTTGGAACCGTCCACGGTCTTGGCCTGCTTCTTGACCTCGGCCACGGCGGCCTCCACGGCCTTGGCCATGCCCTTCTTCACCACGATGGGATTGGCACCGGCGGCCAGGTTCTTCAGACCCTCGTGGATCATGGCCTGGGCCAGCAGGGTGGCGGTGGTGGTGCCGTCGCCGGCCACGTCGTTGGTCTTGGTGGAGACTTCCTTCACCAGCTGGGCGCCCATGTTCTCAAAGGGATCGTCCAGTTCGATCTCCTTGGCGATGGTCACGCCGTCGTTGGTGATGAGGGGAGCGCCGTACTTCTTGTCCAGGACCACGTTGCGGCCCTTGGGGCCCAGGGTGATCTTGACGGTATCGGCCAGAGAGTTGACGCCGGCTTCCAGAGCCTTGCGGGCCTCGTCGCCGCGCTTGATGAGCTTAGACATGATAATCAAACCTCCAATTTCGAAGATAAGTGTACGTTTTGCAGCGGCCCCCGGAAGAGGGCCAGGGGCAACCTCCGGTTTCCCCGGTTGATTTACCGGAGGCAAATCAAGAAAATGAGATCATTTTCGCCGGGGCGTGTACCTGGCGAAAATACCCCGACCCGCGCGTCCGGGGGACGCGCACACCAGTGACCGACGTCACTGGTGGTGGGGGAGGTCGAGGGGGAGCCTGCTCCCCTTCGATTTACTCGACGATGGCCAGAATGTCGTTCTGACGGACGACCACGTACTCCACGTCCTCCAGGGTGACCTTGGTGCCGGCGTACTGGCTGGTGATGACCTTGTCGCCGGGCTTCACAGTCATGACCACGTCCTTGCCGTCCACGTTACCGCCGGGGCCCACGGAGATGACTTCGGCCACGGAGGGCTTTTCCTTGGCGGAGCCGGTGAGGATGATGCCGCCCTTGGTGGTCTCCTCGGTCTCCACCATCTTCAGGATGACACGATCTGCAAGCGGAGTGAGTTTCATGTTGGGTTCCTCCTTATAGTTATCAAAAAGTTAAACGAAATTCAGCGTTAGCACTCAACTCTCTCGAGTGCTAACGCTGTTATCATAGTACAGTCTATCCGGTTTGTAAAGGGGAAAATTCACAAAAGTTATGAAGAATTTGTAAATCCTCCCAAAGGAGGCTCACCGGGCGGTGGCGTTGGGATCGCAGCCCTTGGGGCCAAAGAAGTTCAGCCGTTTGTCCGCCAGGCGCATGGTCACCTCCCGGGACCGGAAGCACTCCCCGTCCAGGCACGTGACGATGTCCGCTCCGGGGGACAGGATGCGCACCTCCCGGGCGTCGGAGATCCGGGCCAGCCGGGGCAGCCGGTCGGCGTTTCCGGCGGAGTAGGCCCCGAAGAGCCGGGCGAAGGTGGCGCGGCTGACGCTGCGGACCAAAATGGTGTGGAGCTTGCCGTCGTCCATCCGGGCAACGGGGACGGGGGTGGAGCCGCCGCCGTAGTACCGGCCGTTGCACATGGAGATCAGGGCGTAGTCCCCCTCCAGCCGCTCCTGGTCCAGAAAGACCGTCCAACGGTGGCCGAGCCGGCGGAACAGGAAGTTCACCGCCACGGAAACCAGGTAGCTGCCCCGGCCGCTGAGCAGGGGGGAGGACCCCAGCTGGTGGACGCTCTCGGCCACCTGGGCGTCGATGCCGTTGCAGGCGATGGTCAGGCAGTACCGGCCGTTGCAGTCGATGAGGTCCAAGGGAAACTGGTCCCCGTCCCAGAGGTTTTCCGCGTCGGCGAACTTGGTCATGTCGGCGCCGAAGTTCTTGAGAAAGTCGTTGCCGGTGCCGGCGGGGATGCAGGTCATGGCGGCGTTGGAAAAGCCCGCCAGGCCGTTGGCAACCTCGTGGATGGTGCCGTCGCCGCCGCAGGCATAAAAGCGCAGGGGCTCCCCGCTCTCCGCCAGACGGCGGGCCATCTCCGTTGCGCCGCCGGGCCGGTCCGTCAGCAGGCACTGGCACTCCAGGCCGTGGGCTGTCCGCAGCCGGTCCGCCATGGCGTAGATCCGGGTGGTCTGGTCGCGGTTTCCGGCGGCGGGGTTGATGATGAAGATGTGGCGCATGGATACACCACCTTTTTTCAGGTTAGAAGTAATACGTGGAGAGAACGTCCCTCTCTGCCTGTTTCGCGGTTATTTGCCGTACATGAACAGGTCGCACTTGATCATGCCGTTGTAGAGCTTGCGCTTCTTGTCCGCGGCGCGGCCAAAGCACTGCTCGAACTCCGTGTGGGACGAGAGGATCAGGATGCGCCATTTGGGCGGCATCTGGGCCATGGACCGGCCAAACACCCGGTACAGCTCCCCGGCCTCCTGCTTTTCCAGCAGCCGCTCGCCGTAGGGCGGGTTGGTCACCAGCTGGCCGTATTCGCTGTCGCGGTGGAATTTGGCGGCGTCGGCCACCTCAAAGCGGATGCAGTCGTCCACCCCGGCCAGGGCCGCGTTGTGGCCAGCCAGCTCCACCGCCGCCGGGTCGATGTCCCCGCCCCAGATGTCGTAGGTGCCGTGGAACTCCTTGTCCTGGGCCTCGTCGGCGGCGTCCATCCAGAGCCTGCTGTCCATGTTCTTCCACTTCTGGGCGGCAAAGCGCCGGTCCAGGCCCGGGGCCCGGTTCTTGGCGATCAGCGCCGCCTCGATGGGGATGGTGCCGCTTCCGCAGAAGGGGTCGCAGAAGGGGTCCTTCCCCCGGTAGCGGGACAGCAGCACCAGCGCCGCCGCCAGGGTCTCCCGCAGGGGCGCGCCCATGTTCCTGGCCCGGTAGCCCCGCTTGTACAGCCCCTCGCCGGAGGTGTCCAGATACAGCGTGGCGGTGTCCTTGACGATGGAGAACTGGATCTGATAGCGGCTGCCGGTCTCCGGCAGGGTCTCCAGCCCATACGCGCCGCCCAGCCGCCTGGCGGCGGCCTTCTTCACGATGGCCTGGCAGGCGGGCACCGAGTGGAGGGTGGAGTTCAGGGAATAGCCCTTCACCGGGAACTCCCCGTCCCGGGGGATGAAGTCCTCCCAGGGCAGGGCGGCCGTCCCCTGGAACAGCGCCTCAAAGTCCGGGGCCGGGAAGGACCCCAGCTCCATCAGCACCCGCGCGCCGCAGCGCAGGCCGATGTTCAGCCGGGCGATGTCGGCCATGGTGCCGGTGCAGTGGACCCGGCCGTTCTCCGCCCGGACCTCCGCAAGGCCCATCCGCCGCATTTCCTCCGCCACCAGGCTCTCCAGCCCCAAAAGACACGGGACCGTCAACGTCATGGCGCCCGCCTCCTTCCTAAAGAAACGATTTCATATAGGAGCAGTATAGCAGGAAAAACGCCCCGGCGCAATGCGCATATGATCGACCAGGGATTGTTACCAAAATGAAATAGCTTTTGCGGCGGCGCTGTGGTACACTGTTGCCAAACACAAGGATTGCCCGCGGACCGCGGGACGAGAGGAGGCGTTTTTTTGAGCGGATTTTTGCAGAGTATTGACCTGCCGGTGTGGCTGTGGCTGATCGCGCTGGTGGTGTTCGCGGTGGTGGAGGCCGCCACGGCGGGACTGGTGTGCATCTGGTTCGCCGTGGGCGCCCTGGCGGCGCTGCTGGCGGGCCTGTTCGGCGCCGGCATCCTGGTGCAGGTGGTGGTGTTTGCCGTGGTGTCCGCCGCGGCCCTGGCTGCCACCCGGCCCCTGGTGCGGCGCATGACCGCCGGAAAGGCCGTGGCCACCAACGCCGACCGTGTGCTGGGCGCCGCCGCCAAGGTGACGGAGACCATCGACAATGAAAACTCCCGGGGCGCCGTCTATGTGGACGGCAAGACCTGGACCGCCCGCAGCGCCGACGGCAGCGTGATCCATGCCGGAGAGCGGGTGGAGGTAACGGCCATGGAGGGCGTGAAGCTCTTTGTGAGATTATGTGAAAAGACGGAGGGTGCGAAGGTATGAACATGGGAAATCTCATCAGCGTCGCGGTAGTCGTGATCCTGGTGCTGCTGGTGCTGGTGCTGCTGATCAGCAACATCCACATCGTCCAGCAGTCCCGGGCCTATGTGGTGGAGCGCCTGGGCGCCTTCCACACAGTGTGGAACGTGGGCCTTCACTTCAAGGTGCCCTTTATCATGCGGGTGGCCAAGAAGGTGTCCTTGAAGGAACAGGTGGCGGACTTTGCTCCCCAGCCGGTCATCACCAAGGACAATGTCACCATGCAGATCGACACCGTCATCTACTTCCAGATCACGGACCCCAAGCTGTATACCTACGGCGTGGAGCACCCCATGAACGCCATTGAGAACCTGACCGCCACCACCCTGCGCAACATCATCGGCGACATGGAGCTGGACCAGTCCCTGACCAGCCGCGACACCATCAACACCCGGATGCGGGCCATCCTGGACGAGGCCACGGACCCCTGGGGCATCAAGGTCAACCGGGTGGAGCTGAAGAACATCATCCCGCCCAAGGAGATCCAGAACGCCATGGAGAAGCAGATGAAGGCGGAGCGGGAGCGCCGCGAGTCCATCCTCCAGGCTGAGGGCACCAAGCAGTCCCAGATCCTGGTGGCCGAGGGTGAAAAGCAGTCCGCCATTTTGAAGGCCGACGCCGCCAAGCAGGCCGCCATCCTGAAGGCCCAGGGCGAGAAGGAGGCCCGCATCATGGCCGCCGAGGCCGAGGCCCAGGCCATCATGCAGGTCCAGCAGGCCCTGGCCGACTCCCTGAAGCTGCTGAACGAGGCCGCCCCCAACAATCAGGTAGTCAAGCTGAAAGCCCTGGAGACCATGCAGAAGATGGCCGACGGCAAGGCCACCAAGATCATCATTCCCAGCGAGCTCCAGGGCCTGGCGGGCCTTGCCGCCAGCGCCAAGGCCGTGTTTGAAAGCGAGGAGCCCAAGGCACAGTGAATCCATCCGGCAGCAAAGGGCCGCCCCATGCGGGGCGGCCTTTTTTTGCAGACCCCGTGAGGCGGCATAGGGGAATTGTTCACAGTTGGTTCATGAAAGAAAAAAAGGGGCAGGCTATGATGAGGCAAATCCGCCGGCGCGTCCAGTGCACCGGCGGCGAAAAAACACGCCCGGCGGGGCGGGTTCGGAGAGGAGATCAGCCATGAAAAGACAGGGAACACGGCGGGCGGCGCTGGTGATGACGGCGCTGCTGCTGGCTTCGGCGGCCTTCTGGAGCGCCGCCCTGCGCCAGGCGCCGGTGCCGGCAAAATACGCCCTGCCGGTCCTGATGTACCATCATTTGGTGGCGGACGGGGAACCTTGCAACGATATGACCGTCACCGCGGGCCGCATGGAGGAGGATCTCAAGTGGCTCCGGGACAACGGATATCACACAGTGCTGCCGCTGGAACTGGCCGATGGGGAGGACCTGCCGAAAAAGGCGGTGCTGCTGACCTTTGACGACGGCTACCGCAGCAACTATCAGCTGCTTTACCCGCTGTTGGAAAAATACCGGATGAAGGCTGTGATTTCCATTATCACCTGCATGCCGGACCTGCCTGCCGACAATTTCCTCTCCTGGGACATGTGCCGGGAGATGACCGATTCCGGCCTGGTGGAGATCGGCTCCCATACCAATCACCTGCACAATTTGGGAGATCGGGGCGGCTGCTTCGTCCCGGGCGGGATCAACGGCATCCAGCGGGACCCGGCGGAGAGCGACGAAGAGTTCCGCGCCCGGGTCCTGGACGATATTCAAAAAAGCTACGACCGCATTACCTGGGAGGTAGGGCGGCCCACCTTTTTCGCCTATCCCTTCGGCGTGGTCGAGCCGGAGGCGGAGGAGCTGGTTGCGGAGCTCTTCCCGGTGACGGCGGTCACCCGCCCCGGTATCACAGATCTGCGGAAGGGAACCCGCCAGATGCTTCGGCTGACGGTGACCATGGACGCGCCGCTGGAGAAGCTGCTCAAGAGAACTTAACCCCAAGTTAAGAAATGCCCGCAGGGGTTGAACAGCCGTCGGTTGCCGGAGACGCTTGGGCCTGCTATGATGGAGCCATCCGGAAGAGGAGGGCTACCGCATGAAGATTCACCAGATCATCCGTACCCGGCGGCAGGCCCTGGGCCTGACCCAGGAGCAGCTGGCGGGAAAGCTGGGGGTGTCGGCCCCGGCGGTCAACAAGTGGGAGCGGGGCAATTCTTACCCTGATATCACGCTGCTGCCGGTACTGGCCCGGACCCTGGGAGTGGATCTCAACACCCTGCTGTCCTTTCAGGAGGATCTGACGGAGCAGGAGATCGGAGAATTTCTGTGCCGCCTCCACGAGGAGGGGCGGTAGCGGGGCCGCGCCGCCGCCTTTGCCCTGGCGGAGGAAAAGCTCCGGGAATTTCCCGGCAGCGACCGCCTGGCGTACAGTGCAGCCGGGTTGCTGGCGGGCATTGTGGCCCTGTACCCCGGCGGGGACGAGGCGGAGCGGACCGTCTGGCAGGGGAAGATCGACGCCCTCTATGACCGCGTCCTCCACAGCGCCGACGCCCGGCTCCGGGAGTGGGCCGCTTACACGGCGGCCAACCGGTGCATGGGCCGGGGAGAGCTGGACCGGGCGGAGGAGCTGCTGAGCGGCCTGTCCGACACCCACCGGTCCAAGCGGGAGGCCCTGGCCTCCCTGCGGCGGAAGCAGGGGCGGACGGAGGAGGGCTGGACACTGCTGGAGCGGGAGCTGTTCGACCGGGCCCACGCCATCGAGAGCATCCTGCTGACCATGGCGGACTGGGCCATGGATGAGAACGACCGGGACCGGGCCCATGGGCTGACGGAGACGGCGGAGCGGGCCGGAGCGGTGCTGGACTTGTCGGACTACGCGGTGGTGTCTGCGCCCTTTCAGCTGGCTGTGGCGGAGCGGGACGGCACTCGGGTCCTTGCCCTGCTGGAACGGCTCTTTTGCAGCCTGACGGCGCCCTGGGACCTGAGCGGGTCCCTGCTGTACCGCCACCTGGACACCAAGGAGGACGCCGGGGAGGGACGGGATGCTCTGATCCCGTGCCTGCTGGAGCAGATCGAGGCGGACCCGGACTGCGCCTTTCTGAGGGAACTGCCGGAGTATGCCGGCCTGACGGCGCGCTGGCGGCCAAAGGCATGAGAAAAGCGGAGGGACGAAAGTCCCTCCGCTTTTTTGCCCGGCTCAAAAGACCCGGTCGCCGCTCTGGAAGCCCAGGCCCGGGTGGAAGTCGAACTTCACCGCGCCCACAGCCACCTGGGGCCCCACGGCCCGCTGGATGCGGGCGATGCCCTCGTTGCCGAAGCCGGCGCACAGCTCGATGGCAGTGACGCCCGCCGCCGCCAGCTGCCGGGCGGCGGCCTCCGCCTCGTCGTAATTGCGGCAGCCCACCACGTTGAGGTTCACGCTTCCGGTGGGGACCACGGCCCGGGTGTCCGGACCGGCGTCGCCCGCCAGAAAAAGAAACGCGGCCTCCAATGCCATAACAAACAGCTCCTTTCGAAATTCGGATCGGTAAGCGGATGTACGGAAAAACCGGGGGCGCCGGAGGGCGCCCCCGGAGGGTGCGTTTGCTTACAGGCGGGTCACCACGGGGATGACCATAGGATTGCGCTTGGTGGTTTTGAAGAGGTAGCTGCTGACCGCGGACTTCACTGCGCCCTTGAGCTCCCCGTCGTCCCGGCTGCGCTTGCGGGTCACGCCCTCGGCGGCGTCCATGGCCACATTTTGCAGCTCCTTCATCAGGTCCCCGGACTCCTTGACGTAGATGAAGCCCCGGGTGATGATCTCCGGCTGGCTCAGCAGCGCGCCGTCGTGGCTGGAGACGGGCATCACGACCACCACCATGCCGTCCTCGGCCAGGCGCTTGCGGTCCCGCATGACCACGGCGCCCACGTCGCCCACGCCGGAGCCGTCCACATACACCTCGCCGGCGGGGACGGAGTTGGCGGACAGCTTCATGGACTTGCCGGTGATTTCAATGACGCCGCCGTTATCGGCGATGGCGATGTGATTGCGGTCCATGCCCATCTGCTGGGCCACCTGGGAGTGGATCTGCAGCATCCGCTGCTCGCCGTGGAGGGGGACGAAGAAACGGGGCTTCGTCAGGGCGTGGATGATCTTCAGCTCCTCCTGGCAGGCGTGGCCGGAGACGTGAAGCATATCCGCCCGGTCATAGACCACGGTAGCACCCTTGCGGAACAGCTCATTGATGACACGGCCCACCGTGACTTCGTTGCCGGGAACGGCGGAGGCGGAGAGGATCACCTTGTCGCCGGCGCCAATCTCCACCTGCTTGTGGGTGGAGAAGGCCATGCGGTACAGGGCGCTCATTTCCTCGCCCTGAGAGCCGGTGGTGACGATGACCTGCTTGTTCTTGGGCAGGCCCTTGAGCTTGTTGATGTCCACCAGTGTGTTTTTGGGGACCTTCATATAGCCCAGCTCCGTGGAGACCTTCATCATGTTCTCCATGCTGCGGCCGGTAACGGCCACCTTCCGGCCGCACTGGGCGGCGGCGTCCAGCACCTGCTGGACACGGTGGACGTTGGAGGCGAAGGTGGTGACGATGATACGCTCGTCGCAATTCTGGAACTGGCGCATGAAGGTGGCGCCCACCACCTTTTCGGAGGGGGTGAAGCCGGGACGCTCCACGTTGGTGGAGTCGGCGCACAGACACAGGACCCCCTCCTTGCCCAGCTCACCCAGGCGGGCCAGGTCGATGACCTCCCCGTCAATGGGGGTGGAGTCGATCTTGAAGTCGCCGGTGTGGACGATGGTGCCCATCTTAGTGTGGATGGCGAAAGCCACGGAGTCGGCGATGGAATGGTTCACATGGATGAACTCCACGGTGAACTTGCCTGCCCGGACGCTCTTGCCCGCCTCTACGGTGATGAGCTTGGTGGATTTCACCAGCTGGTGCTCCTCCAGCTTCAGCTTGATGAGACCGGCGGTGAAGCGGGTGCAGTAGATGGGCATGTTGATCTGCTTGAGCACATAGGGGATGGCGCCGATGTGGTCCTCGTGGCCGTGGGTGATGAACAGGCCCCGGATTCGGGACTTGTTCTTGATGAGGTAGCTGACATCGGGGATCACGCAGTCGATGCCGTACATGTCATCACCGGGGAAGGCCATACCACAGTCCACCACGATGATTTCGCCGCCGTATTCATAGGCGGTCATGTTCTTGCCGATCTCGTTGAGACCGCCAAGGGGAATGATTTTCAGTTTTTCTGCCATAGATATAGAAACTCCTTTGCTGAACGCCCTCAAAAGGGCGGAAATATGTAGGAGCTTTTCAGAGAATACGGATGACGTAAAGTGGACGCAGGTGCCTAAAGAGGCACGGCAAATAAAGACGTCCGTTGTCCGCACGGCCCCGTTTCGCCGGCGGAGGTTCGGTCACGTCTGTCCGATCTCGTATGAAAAGCTCTATTTATTCAACCGCAGGCTCCCGGGCCGCGGAAAAATACAGGTGAAATAAATAAAATGTAAGAAAACGGCAGGGAAGCCTTGCCCCCCGGTGCCAGATTTGATATAGTATAGCACAGAAAAGAGTATTTGTATACATAAAATTTTGAATGAGACGGAAATGCGCTGCAACACGGACAATAAAAAGGCAAATTGTTGCCGGGAGAAAGAATTTTTCGGCACCTATTGACAATTCCTAAAAATCTGCTACTGTATGCGCGTTGACATAGGACGGAGGAACCAACCATGCGGACCACCATTAAAATGATTGCGGAGCGGGCCGGTGTATCCATCGGCACAGTAGACCGGGTGCTCCATGACCGGCCTTATGTAAAGGCGGAAGTCCGGGAGCGGGTCCTGCGCGTGATGGAGGAACTGGACTATCATCCCAACCGGATGGCCAGCGCCCTGGCCACCAGCGGTACGCCCCGGAAGCTGGCGCTGGTGCAGCCGGAATGGGAAGAGGGCTTTGTGCGGGATGAGATGGATGCCGGTACAGCCCGCTTTCTGGAGGAATACAGAGATTACAATGTGTCGCTGGACATCCGGAACTACCCGTCGGGGGACGAGGCGGAATGTCTGCGCTTGCTGAATGAGGCAGTGGAAAACGGCGCACAGGCCGTCGCGCTGTGCGCTTCCGGCACCGAGGAGATCCGGCGGGCGCTGGAACGGCTGTCAGAGCGGGGGGTCCCGGTGGCGACCTTCAACTCCGACGTGCCCGGCGGACGGCGAATCTGCTATGTGGGCGAGGACGGCCATCGGGCCGGACGGGTGGCCGGAGAGATCGCATCCTGCTTTCTGAGCCGTGGTGATGCGTTTCTGGTCATCTATGCCGATCCGAAATATACGGCGCATAAGGCCCGTGTGGACGGGTTTCTGGAGCGGCTGGCGGAGCGGGGGATCCCGGAGGAAAACGGTGTGATCGCCGCCACCCACCGGGATTACCGGAAAACGGCGGAAACGGTGGAAAGTGCATTGGCGGCGCATCCAAATTTGCGGATGGTGTATATGGCGAACCCCAGCGTCCCGGCCTGCGCGGAAGTTCTCCGGAGCCGGGGCCTGGCAGAAAAGGTCCACATCCTTTCCCACGACTGCGGCCCGGAGATTCAGGAGCTGCTGAAAAGCGGCGAGGTGGATTTTACTATCGGGCAGGATCTGGCGTATCAGCCTTATCAGGCGCTGTCTGTGCTTTTTGAGGCCTTGATGGGACAGCGGCCTGACCGGGACACCTATGTGACCGTTTGCCCCATTCTCAATTCGGAGAGTATTTGACGGTAAATATGGAAAGAAACGGGGGACTGCGGTCCTCCGCTGTTTCCGGGTAAAACTGTGTACGCACACATATAAACACATAGTAAGGAGCGCATGATGAAAAAGCATCGTTTACCGGCGGCTGTGCTGGCGCTGGCCGCTTTGGGCTTTACCCTGGGCACCTGTGAATTTGTGATCGTAGGTATCCTGCCGGATATTGCGGCGGGGCTGAACGTATCTCTGGCCGCCGTGGGGCGGCTAGTCAGCGTATTTGCCGCCTGCTATGCGGTAGGAACGCCGCTGCTCACGGCCCTGACCGGACGGATGGACCGCTTCCGCCTGCTGATAGGGCTGATGCTTCTGTTTCTGGGTGTGAATGTCCTGAGTATGCTGGCTCCAGGCGTGACGGTGCTGTATGCATCCCGTGTAGTGGCGGCGCTGGTGTCCGGGACCCTCACCGCAGTGGCTATGCTGTATGCGAAGGAGGTTTCTTCCCCGGAACAGACGGCCCGGGCCATTTCCGCCGTGTACGCGGGCTTTTCCGTGGCGGCGGTGGCGGGGGTGCCCATCGGTACAGCGGTGTGCCACGCTCTTGGCTGGCGGGCCACCTTTGGCGTGATCCTGGCAATGGGACTGGTGCTGCTGCCTGTGCTGGCCCGGCTGCTGCCGCGGGAGATCGATGTCCCTCCGGCAGAGGGCTGCCTGCTGAACCAGTTCGCGGTGCTGCGGGACAGTCGCTGCTGGCACTGCGTTTTGATGGTGCTGTTCAGCGCTTCCGCTACCTACACGGTCTACACCTATCTGACGCCAACGCTGACCGGTACGCTGGGCCTGCCGGAGACGGCGGTCAGTCCGGTCCTGCTGGGGATGGGGCTTTGCAGTGCCGCCAGCAATTTGTTTTCCGGATGCCTTGCGGAAAAAGGCGGTCTGAAGCCCCTGCCGGTGTTCTTTGCCGCGCAGGTTCTGCTGTTTGCCGTGCTGCCTCTGCTACTGGTGAACCGGTGGCTGGGATTGGTAGGGCTGTTTGCCATGGGCCTGCTGATGTATCTGCTGAATACGCCGGTGCAGGTCCATTCTCTGGGACTGGCGGAGGCGGAATACCCGGCGGCAGCCAGCCTCTGCGCGTCGGTGCAGCCGGTGTCCTATAACTTTGGCATCGCTGTAGGCTCCTTTGCGGGCAGTCTGGTGCAGGATGCTTGGGGACTGCGGCTGTTAGGCGTTCCGGCGGCGGTATTCGCTCTGCTGAGCCTGTGGCAGTGCAGAGGACTGCTGCGGTCCATTCAGCGCGGGAAAACCCGCCGGTAAGCGCAGACAACAGATAGGAAAACAACACCATCCGAATGGATGGTGTTGTTTTTTGGACAGATACTTTACGCCCGGCTCCGCTTGGCAGAGCGTCCCTGAGCCGGACGGCGCTGGCAGACCTCGGCGGACAGAGGCTGGATGTCCCCGGCGGCCATCAGAGCCTGCCGTGTCAGAAGAGGACCGACCATTTCATAGATCAGCACAGAGAAGAGGGTGATGTTGCGGATCAATCCGCCCTGCTCTCCAAGCTGCATAGCGGTTGTGCACATTCCCAGCGCTACACCTGCCTGAGGCAGCAGGGTGATCCCCAGATATTTACAGATCTCCGGTCCGCATTTCATATATTTGGAGCTGGCAAAGGCACCGATATATTTGCCGGCAGAGCGGAACAGGATGTAGACCAGACCAATGCACACAATGGCCCAATCCGTAAAGACACCCAGCTCCAACTCCGCGCCGCTGATGACGAAGAACAGCGCAAAAAGGGGAGAGGTCCATTTGTCTGCGGCTTTCATCAAATCGGCAGACTGGGGGCAGAGATTGCAGAACACCGTTCCCAACATCATGCAGACCAGAAGAGAGGAAAAGCTAATAGTTACCGGCCCAAGGGTGATGTGCGACATGGACAGGGCCACTGTCAGAAAAACGAGGGAAATGGTCATGTTCAGGCGGTTTGTATTGGAATGAAAGAGGACCTCCAGCTTGGTCAGCAGCCAGCCTGCGGCGGCACCCAATGCCAGAGACGCGACGATTTCCAGCAAGGGGTTGAGCAGAATGGAGATCAGATCCAACTCGCCGCTGACCAGCGCTTTGGAAATGCCGAAGCTGACCGCAAACACGATCAGACCCACTGCGTCATCCAGTGCGACGATGGGCAGAAGAAGATTGGTCACCGGACCATTTGCCTTATACTGGCGCACCACCATCAGCGTGGCGGCCGGCGCAGTAGCCGTCGCAATGGCGCCCAAGGTGATCGCCTGAGCCGCAGACAGCTTTTCCGGCAGCAGCATGTGGACCGTCAGCAGTGCGGTATCCACCAGCAGAGTGGCGGTCAAGGCCTGAATAACGCCGATGACGGCAGCCTGGTTGCCCGTGGACTTCAGGTCCTCCAGACGGAACTCATTTCCGATGGAAAAGGCGATGAAGCCCAGCGCCACCTCAGAGACCAGATGCAGACTGCTTACCGCTTCAGGCGAGACCAGGCCCAGACCGGTAATATGCATACTCCCCAGAACATAGGGGCCGATCAGTACACCGGCCACCAGATACGCAGTTACGTCCGGCAATCGCCACAGGTTGAATACACGCGTCATCAGAAGTCCCGCCAGAGCCGCGATGGAAACAGATAAGAGTGTAGACATGTGAATGAATCCTTCTCTCCTGCATTTGATTGCATCAGTATACACCTTGGCTTTTATAAAATCAATGCAAACGTTTGCAATATTTACAAAATCTTTATGTGGAACTTTTCGACTGTTTATGCGCATATAGCGATCATTAAAAAATAATTTTTCAAATAAAAGACAAAAGTAACGATAACGTTTGCACTTTGAAGACAGCCTCGGATTTTGGCATTTTCACACGAGGGCAAAGTAAAAAAGAGAAGCCCCATGGAATGGGGCTTCTCCGGATCGTACGCGGTTGAGGCTGCATTTAGGTACGGCTTACGTTCAGCCCTTGCGAGGGAAGCCGGCCGTCCTATGGCAGGAATGTTTTACCGGATCATTTCACAATCAGGGTCTGGCCGTCCATCTCCTCCGGTACGGCAAGGCCCATCACATCCAGAATGGTGGGAGCGATGTCCGCCAGACGGCCCTGACGCAGCTCCGAACCGGCGCCGCAGAGGATGAAGGGCACCAAATCGGTGGTGTGGGCGGTCATGGGAGAGCCGTCCTCCTGGGTCATGGTTTCGGCGTTGCCGTGGTCGGCGGTGATCATGGCGATGCCGCCCATTTTCATGGTGGCGTCCACCACACGGCCCACGCACTCATCCACGGTCTCCACGGCCTTCACCGCCGCGTCAAAGACACCGGTGTGCCCCACCATGTCGCAGTTGGCGAAGTTCAGGATGATGACATCATACGCACCGGATTCGATTCGCTCCACGCACTTGTCGCACACCTCGTAGGCGCTCATCTCCGGCTGGAGATCGTAGGTTGCCACCTTGGGAGAGGGCACCAGCACCCGGTCCTCGCCGGGGAACTGGGTCTCCACGCCGCCGTTGAAGAAGAAGGTCACATGGGCATACTTCTCCGTTTCCGCGATGCGGAGCTGGGTCAGTCCCAAGTTGCTGAGATACTCACCCAGACCGTTGCGGACGGCCTGACGGGGGTAGGCCACCTCCACATTGGGCATGGTAGCGTCATACTCCGTGGTGCAGACGAAGGTCACGGGGAAATACTGGCGGGTGAAGCCGTCGAACTTCGGGTCCACAAGGGTCCGGGTGATCTCACGGGCCCGGTCAGGGCGGTAGTTGAAGAAGATCACACTGTCATTATCGGAGATGGTGCCGTCCCCGTCGCAGATCACCGGCTCGATGAACTCGTCGGTGACGCCGGCGGCGTAGGCATCCTTCACCGCTGCCACGGGCAGGGGGTTGACGTGGGCGCTCTCACCGTAGACCATGGCATCATAGGCGGCTTCCACACGGTCCCAGCGCTTGTCGCGGTCCATGGCGTAGTAACGGCCCATGAGGGTGGCGATCTTACCCACGCCCAGCTCCCGGCACTTTTCCACCGTCCGGGTCACATAGTCCACGCCGGAGGTGGGGGAAACGTCCCGTCCATCCAGAAATGCGTGGATGTAGACCCGCTCAAGGCCACGGTCCTTTGCCATCTGCATCAGGGCGAAGAGGTGGTCGATGTGGGAGTGGACGCCGCCGTCGCTGAGCAGACCCATGAGGTGAAGGGCAGAGCGCTTTTCCTTGCAGGCGTCCATGGCGTGAACATAGGCGGGATTCTGGAAGAAATCTCCGTCATCAATGGATTTGCTGATCCGGGGCAGGTCCTGAAACACCACCCGGCCTGCGCCGATGTTAGTGTGGCCCACCTCACTGTTGCCCATCTGGCCTGCAGGCAGACCTACATCCAGACCAGAGGCGGACAGCTCTGTATGGGCATACTCCTGGAAGAACTGATCCAGACGAGGAGTGTTGGCGGCGGCAACGGCGTTGCCCTCCGTCTCGGTCCGGAGACCGAATCCGTCCATAATGATGAGTGTGGTCGGTGTTTTGTTCATAGAAACCTCATTTCGCATAAAGGGGGGGGGACTGTGTCCCCCCGCTTTTCCGCATTATTCCTGGTTGGCCGCGTTGATGATGTCCACGAACTGCTCGGGCTTCAGAGCAGCACCGCCGATGAGGCCGCCGTCGATATCGGGCTGGGCCAGCAGCTCAGCAGCGTTCTTGGGGTTCATGCTGCCGCCGTACTGAATGGTGACGCTGCGGGCCACGCGGGCACCGTACAGGCCACGGATGGCAGCACGGATGTTGGAGCAGACCTCACCGGCCTGCTCGGCAGTGGCGGTCTTGCCGGTGCCGATGGCCCAGATGGGCTCAT
>OLGB01003156.1_pt1 | contig 15939 bp, 24 predicted proteins | sample 1605691 | NCBI WGS metagenome assembly OLGB01 (sample SAMEA3888925, study PRJEB22519) | human gut metagenome | biome: human gut; feature: human-associated habitat; material: faeces | place: Denmark | collected 2010 | reverse complement strand
CCATCATGTTTCATTATAATTCCTGATATATCCTGTAGATTCCGATTACATTTTGGTTTTTACAAACCCCTGTGTTTGGATTTGACAGCGGTATGCGTTGTGCGGGAGGATTGTTCCTTCCCAAACGACAAAGGCAAACCCGCCGAAAGGCGGCGACGCAAAGCTAAAGGGCCTGTGAAATGGCAGCCAGCTACCGAATTTAGGGAAAGGGCCAACCGAATCATGAACCCCCTTCGCAAACTTGCGCTCGTACTTGCAGCGCTCATTTTCCTATCTGCGTTTCCATATGCCGCATTTGCAAGCGGCATCAACGTCGGCGGCGTAACCGTGGCGGAAGCGCCTTCTGAAAAGGCATCCACCGAAGTTTCGCCTGCGGCTGCGCCCGAATCGGAGCCAAAATATGCCGAATACCTGAAAAGCACCTCCGAAATCGCATTCCCCGAGGGGGGCAGCGTTGCGGAAAAGGCAGCGTCGCTTTGCAAAGACAAAAAGAGCGATAAGCAAAAAGCGCTTGCGATCTATAACTACATCGCCGCCAATTTCACCTACGATACCGGCTTTGCGGATGCTGTCCGCGCAGGCAGAATTACCGTCTATACACCGGATACGGCTTCCATCCTTTCCAACAAAAAAGGGGTTTGCTATGATTTTTCCGCCCTGTTCGCCGCGATGTGCCGCAGTCAAGGCATTCCCGCCAAGCTTTGCAAGGGGTACAGCACGCGCGTAGGCGGTTACCATGCCTGGAACGCTGTCTACCTTGCGGAGGATGACGCGTGGTACACGCTGGACCTTACCTTCCCCTGTTATCTCGGCACCGGCAAGGCAAAGTCTTTTTCCAAAGCTGCCGTGGACAGCAGCAAATACACGGCAACATCCGCAGCATAACAGGCTTGCAGAAACACAAAGGCAGCTCCGGCGGAGCTGCTTTCAGCATGTCGAAAAAGTGGCCGCCGCCACTTTTTCGACACGCTAAAAGGCCGCCCGAAGGCGGCCAAATCTTTATTACCACTCGAAGGTAGAACCAACCCAGCTAAAGTACATCGATGCGCTGTACCCTTCGCTAGCTGCTTCGGGCACAACTTGTTCCCAAGGACTAACCAAGCTAATGGTTTTATCCACATTGAAGAAACAACTAGTAGTGCGTTGACGAATGTAATAAGTGCCACTCCCACCATACCAAACAGGAGCAATGGAGTTTACACCGCCGAAAGCATAAAGAGCTTTTTGGTTACGAATTGTCAATTGGGTTAATGCTTTAAAGTCAGCGATAACAGTGCCAATCGGCAAATTGAAACTTTTATTGTTTACAGTATTAAACCAGCCGTAAACAGAAATAAGATTTAGAGTAGGATTATATTTGCACTCCGCAAAATAATCAGTAAACAGGGAGGTGTTCGGATTAGTCGCAGTAACAGTAATCCAATCGCCAATACCGTCAGTAATGCCTTCAATTTGCTGGGCCAAATTACTAACATTTTCTGTAGCCTGATTAGCCAAACTAATAGCCTGGTCAGCCTTACCAACAACACCATCTACGTTTACTTTGTTGGCCTGCATTTGCGTATCGATTTTGAGCATATCCCCGTTAACGTCGCCCAGCCACGTAGGTTTGTCAGTACCGATAAACTGGCTAAGACCGAAATACGGGGTTTTGTTAGTGCTTGCCATAATATTTTTTCCTCCTTTAAGATGTTAAAGCTTTTCCTTGGAAGTCCCATTCATAAGCAGTAAGACCAAAATCAGCGAACGCAGTAGCAGTAAATTGCTTTGCGTCGTATTCCTCGGCCATGTAACCGCCAGAATGGAAACTAACAAGTTTCTGAATCACATAACGCATGTCTGTTAACTCACCAGTGAACGGGTCAACCATGCTAGTGAATCTCTCCGAAATGCTCATTACGCCAAACATATCATAATCAATTGCATTAAGCATCTTATTATCATATGCCTGCGCACTTAATTCCAGACTGTCATATTCAAGCGCAGTGAGAGCCAAAAATCTGAAAACATCGTACAAGCTGTCGATTACAGTTTGGATATCTTGCCAAAGTCCGTTTATGGGATTTTTAACAATAATAGATTTTCCAACATCTTTCAACAGCTCATTGATGTAAAGAATCAATTCAACTTTTGTTTTAGTAGCAGAATCATCAATAGCTTTGATGATGTCACTAAATGTATCAGAAATAACGATATAAACTTGCGCAATGTCTGCATCATGTTTTCTGTTCACTGCATCGATTTGCGCGTTAACATAAGACTTTAGAACAAAAATCTGATTATCAATATAATCCTTATTCATTTCGTCCAAGTCGTTAACTGCTTTGATACATTCTTCAACCTTTGCCAACAGGTGCCCAATCAATTCAAGGTAGCTAATACTTTGGTCATACATTGCAGGCAACGCAGGGCTCCAACATCCTAGCCTATGAAGTAACGGTTCAACACGCATTATATTCACCTCCTTTTAGGGTTCATACCACAAGCCCATAAAACATTTTGCTATTTCCTCATTCGTTATGATTTCATAATCTATGTTAACAATGCTCTCACGAAAGCTCCTAACTAGGGCGGCAACATCGGGGGATGTATTGCCATGGGTATTTTTTGTGTAGTAATCGCTGTCTTTCTTATTATATTTTCTGCTTTCGCTTGCATTGTTGTCGTAATTATTCGTAGTGTTGTTGCTTGCAATTGTGGCATTAGTAAGATAGTTACCATTCTCAATTGCGCCGGTAGCCATCATCCCTTGGGGGGTGTCACTGTATAGATTTTTGGTTTTTCCTTCACCAGTACCTACAGTTTTACTATTGCCCTGAGAGCTTCCCTCTTCATCACTGTTGTAAATCCTATTAAACTCTTCTTTGAGATGATAGGCATTTGTGGGGTCATATTTATAAAGAGTAGTTTTGTAAAGCTCATTATAATATGGCATAATCTCATTCATTGTCCTGTTCAAATAGAATTTAAATAATTCAGGAGTTTCCGCACCAATCTCGTACATGAAGTAATGGTCAATTAACTTTTGGTTAAGAATCCCCCGATAATCTTCATCCCAAATGGGATATTCACGCAACCCAATGTCAAAACCAGTTCCTAAAAGCCGTCTAAGGTCAATCGTAAACACTGACATTTTCGTCCACCTCTTCCGTTTCCTCTTCTGGTTTTTCCGGGTAAATGGGAATGTCACTGTCAAACTCTACACTGATATTCAATTCAGGGAACATTCTATTGATTTTTTCACAAGCTTGTTTTCTTGCATTGATACCAGATTTTCTCTGCATCTCTACAGCGCCATAGCCAGCCGTAATTTCATCGCCAATAACGCGTTCTTTTTTGTCGGTGATTCCATTGGTAATACCCAGCGCCGTAAGTGCTTCATTGAAAATTTCATGCTTAGTCATTGTAAGCTTGTCAGCCACGTATGGGATATTGAGGTTAAGAACCTGGATATTGTCAGTGTTTAAGCTTTTAGTAGTCCACAAGAAAAGCTCGTTGCCACTGTATTTTTTAATGAGGTTGACAAACGTATTTCTTTCCTTATCATCACAACGCACGATAACAGGAAATTTCTGTAATTTAGTATTGCTGTCAACACTACTTTGCAAATCCCAAAGTCGTTGGGCATAGATATTGATTATAGGTGTGTCAGGTGTTCTTAATCTGTTATTAAAAATAAGAACACTATTATTTTCGTCCAGGTCAATAAATGGTTCACCATTTGCCGCAATTGCCTGTCGTTGTTTGGGCACACCATAGTCGTCTAAGTACCCCTGATAGGAAGTACCTAAGGCCATGAAACCTTTTGTTTCATCTTTAAAGAAAACAGCATTTCCATAAAGACAAAGCATCAATTCAAGATATCGTTCGTCAACACTATCAGGCAATCCATACCATTTGAATCTGTTAATGGCCATGTCAACTAGCCTTAGATAGTATTCATTAAACGCATTTTTGTTTTGACCCGCACTAGAACGAAACGCACTTGATACTGTACCTACACCAAGCATACCGTTTAACAAATCGAACATATTTTCACCCCCTACAGAATACTATTGTCAAGATTGTAGTTTAGCATATCGTCGGTATGCCAAAATGTAGTACCACGTTCTAGCATTGACTTCAATTCTCTAAGCGCATCCACTGGAATATATCCGCTAAGATTTGCGTCAACTACTTTAACGTAGTTCCACGACTTACGCCCTCTAAAGTTAGGTAAATCCACTACGTTAACTTTGTAGCCATAAAGGCTAAAGAAGTTATCGATAACCCTTGCAAATTCAGCCTTGATGCACATCGGGAACATGTAAAAATAGTGTTGCCCGTTGGCGTAATATGCATTGGCGGAAGCTGTATTACCATGAGCCGAATCAGGTAAGACTTTATGCTGTTCGACAGCAGTAACATTTTGAAGCACTTGATGAATACCGCTATAAACAGCCATCCCCCCGGCAACAACATTTCCAGTAGCCGCCGCAGTTATGATACCAAGAGCACCCGTACCCAAAGCACTAGCATTTGAGAACATAAGAGAGCGTTGATTCTGTGCATACCAGTTTTTGAAGGTGTCTGTAACCCAAGAGCAGTTGGGGTAAGGGTTCATAACAGTGGAATATTCTAGCCCTCTATCTTTGTGTTTATAACCATTGGGCACAGCAACGATAGGGCTATTTCCACCCAAGTTAGAGAACACAGTAAACATGTTGCTATAGGAATTAAAATCCTCATATCGATATTCATTTGCTCCACCGCCAGAACCATAAAGCATTAAATAACGATACGGATATGTATATAGTTTTTTGTTCTTGGGAACGTAGGTATCTATTGGCGCGTAGGGATTATCAAGTGAACCGCCAATTTGTTGTTGAAGTTGGCCATCGCCAATCCATCCAGAATAAGAAGCGCCTGGCCCCAAACCTAGAAACTCTCTGGGGTACATGAACATTGTTACAATAGCGTCGGCTTTACCAGAAGTGGCATAGGTTTCAATAATGTCTGTAACTTCTTGATTCCTATCAATGTCCGCATAGAAATAGGCTAAACCAGAATAGCTATTGTTAATCATATGCTCAAATCTTTCTGGAACAAACTGTTCAAGAATCTCTGAAACACCTAGCACAATACAAGGGGTTAAATCAACAACATCCCCATACCCTGTGATAACTCCCCTATTGTAAACGTACTCTCCTGTTTCCAATCCTTCGGGAATTAGGTTTGCACCTGGGGTGTCGTTGTTAACGTGCTGTCGCTCGATAAACATAGGCTTTTTAGAAGCATAGTCCCACCATGTTTGGAACATGTCAATCTTAAAATCTAATTCAGTGGTTCCCTCATTCACGTAGCGAATATCGGTAACAAACCCATAAAACCAGCGGTTACTAAACTCAGGGTTCCTATAGTACAAATAGTTTACCTGACAAACAAAATCATATTCAATGGGGAACTTCACTGTGAAATTATCCCTTTGGTATGTAGAGTTTTCAAGTGTTTTAACAGTTTTACCCCTAAGATAGTTAAGACGCTGACTTTCGTTATCAAAAAGCCTTACGTGGGAATAGTTCTCGTCAAAGGGAACCCCTTCGCAAAGATATATTGTAGTGTTTGCGGGGTATTTCATTTTTATTCCCCTTTCGATTCTAATTCTTCAATCCTTTTTTCAAGCGTTGCAACCTTGCTTTCAAGTCTCTTAATGGCGGCGGTGTTTAAGGCAATCAGTTCAGTGTAACGTAGCGAGTAAAGATATTTTCCCTCAATAGGATTTCCTTCTTCATCCTCGTCAAGGTCTTTGCACAAAGCCGACAATTCAAGATTAGAAAGCCCTATTTCCTCCATACTTTCTTCAATATCTTGGGCAATGAAACCGGTATGAACACGGTCATGTTTAGGTTTGCCTTCCTCGTCTTTCCATCTGAACTTTACAGGTTTCATCTTATCGAAAAGCTCCAAGTACCGATTGTCGCTTTCGATAGGCTCAATATCAGTTTTTCGGTTTCTATCGCTCGTGTTGATGGTTCCGTCAGTGGCGTAGACGGTTTTCCAAAAGTGATTTCCTGGGCCCCGTCCGCAGTTAGACAAAGCATTGGTTGATGGTCTAAACCACCAGTAACCGTCAATTGGTGAATAGGCTAGTTCCTGGTCAGATACTCTTACCCCGAAATAATCATTCGTGCTAACTATAGTACCGTAGGGCAAAGCGAATGTACTAGTATTGGAACCTCCAGATTTATTAGCATTTTCAGCGTTAGGAACTGTTGGTAAACTACTTACAGGAACAGACATAACTTCTTTATTTCCCGTGCCCCCAGATGTTAACCCAGCAAGAGTATAGCTTTGACCACTTGTATTAACGGCAACTTGTAAAGCTGAACCAACACGCGCTTGTGCCGCACTATATTTATAAAGTCTAGTGCCATTAGAGCCAACTAAATATGAAGGCGTAGTTGCTGCTGTATAAATGTCGGATGCATCAGTTTCGGTGCTAATAAGATTCGGCCCAGTGTCGCCGGTATCACCTTTCGGGCCAGCCGGGCCCTGGGGGCCCGAAGGCCCCTGGGGTCCGACGACAAGGCCCAAGTCCTTGTTCGCCATAATTTACACCTCGCTGCCTGTACCCTGGTCAGGGTCGAGCGGAACAGGATTACTGCCATAGTCAGCAATCAAGTGACCTTGCTCGTCGATACTGAAAGTAGGCGTAATCGCGTCTTTGCCAGCGGGGCCAGCAGGGCCTTGAGGGCCAACAACCTGACCCAAATCCTTAGTAGCCATAATATCCCCTTCCATAACATAGGCAATTAAATGCCCGTATTTTACCTCGAAGTGGTCAACGTAATTTTCATTGTACATGATGATTAGATTGCCGCCCGACAGCCAAGCGTCGGTTACGGCTCTGTAGGGTTTACAGTTGCGGTAGCGGTGCCCGTCTTAGTTGTGTCAAAGGTGCTAGTAGCAGTCACCGTGATAGTGGCCGTTTCGTTTTCACCCATTTTCAAAACGCCCTCGCCATTGATATTGGTGTTGGGGTCAGCGTTACCAGTGATACCCCAGGTAACAGTTTTGGGGTACAAACCAGTACCCTCAACAGTAGCCGTGAAAGTACCGCTCTGACCCTTAGCGATAACCTGCGTAGCAGGGCTAACGGTAACACCAGTCACGGTGGGGGCAGTGGTAACAAAGGCAACAGCATTGGAGAAGGGGCTAACGCTCATAACGCGCCAGAAGTGCGCCCAGTAGTTCCAGTACAAACCCTGACCATTCATGTCCCGTGTAAACTTCTGCAAGCAGTCGTAAACCATGTAGTAGTTCTCGTCAATCAGAACAGCCTGAACATCTTCCGCACCAGGCCCGAAATCATCCACCATGATTACACGATACTGGGCGCGAGCAGGCTCCAAGTTAAACAGAGTAGCATAGCCCATAACATTGGTGTAAGCAGAAGCTTTCGCGGAAATCAGCAAAACCTGGCGGTCTTTCGGCGTAGAAGTCAGCACGCCCAACTGGTTATACTTACCACTGAGGAACTCGAAGGAGTTAGAAATGGCCATTACCTGGGTCAAGAACTCTTTAGCGGTATCGCTGTCCTTAACTTCGGGAACAGTAACAACACCAGTAAGGCCATTTACAACCTGCTGACCAATCAGCTTTTTCATCGTCAAGTACTCATCGTATTCAGCGCCAGTATACATAGCGTTGAAAATACCATTGATGAAATCGCCCATCTGCGCCCAGGACATGAAAGCGGCGCGAAGCTGGTCATCGCTAATTGTCTGCTTATAGAACACCTGGTAGTTGAGCTTATGGAAAGCGGCATTCACATCAGGAATCTCACGCTTCATCCATTCGAGTTCAGCAACAGCAGGGTCGTACTGGTGCGCTTTAGCGATATTGATGTAAATCTGCTCAACAGTGTCGCCATACTCCAACATACCTTTTTTCAGCACGCGGAAACGGTTGGTGAACATGTGATACTCAATCCACACACGGCCGATACGGTTAACCAGAGTATCGATGAAAGCATTTTGGGTGGGCTGATAGCTAAGAACAGCTTTACCAACTTCACGGATATTAGTAGCCGTAGGTTCGGGAATACGTTCGTCAAAGTTATTCCCCTGATTTACTTTAGCGATAACTTCGCTGATAAGGTCAATGGGATTATCAGAGAGTTTCGCAACAGTATTTACCTGTTTCATTTAATTACTTCCTCCTGTGTATAAAATTTGATTTCTTTTTCCTTTTGCTCTTCCATGTTTTCAATGTCCCCAGACTTCGCGTCTTTCTCATGGGCCCGCAAAGCCTCGGAAGGTGTAAGCATACGCTCCAACCATCTGTCCTTAGCATCACGGAAACGCTGGTCAAGCTCATTGTAATTGTTGATAAGGCTTTCACGTTCTTTTTCCCATTCAGCCTTTTCACCGTCATACTGTTCTTTGTACCTGTCAAGTTCGCCATAACGCTCGTCGAGAGAATCTTTCAAATCTTTCACGGCGTCGCGCATCTTGTCAGTAAGGCCGCCAGTGTCCATGATTTCATCAAGAACAATGTATGCATCCTTAATGTCCATTATTTATCCTCTCCTTTCATAATTGCGTCATACAATTTTTGTATGATTCTTGTGTTGTTGTCCACTGTCTCCTTGAGAGCTTCAAGAGTGTTGCGCTCACGCAGTTCCCTTTTTTCTCTGTCTTGAGCTCTCTGCTTTTTGTCCCACCAGATATAAGAACCCATAGCAATACATGCAAAAATAGGAAAGCCTACACCGTTAATCAATTGGATTATCTGGTTAACATCCATTTTTGCATCCCCCTTTAAGCGTCTGGCAAATCAGCCAAACTTTTGTTAAAAATCTTGTTAACTGCCACATTTGAAACATCCTGCCAATATCCCCACGACCCCATTTGCTGTACTTTAGATGTATCAGTGTAAAGACAGCGATAGTAATTGTTGTTATTAAAATATACCCATCCTTCACCATCATTAGACGCTGGGAACATAATGCTGTGCCCGTCCATACTAGCATTAACAACCAAGATATTGCAATCGGTCATGACCGGAGGAACGGGAGGTACATCACCACCTCCAAATTCCACATCGTAAACCCCAATTGCGTTTGGTACACCGAGCAGGAACGAGGGATCGCCCAGGTTAGAGCCTCCGATAGACGAACTAGTATGGTATTCCCAATGAGTATGAGGGCCAGTAACATTACCCGTAGAACCATAAATGCCAATGACATCACCGGGCTTAACAATGTCACCCACGTTTACAAGACGGCTAGCAAAGTGAGCGGCAAGCCAAACAGTTCCGTTATCCATCTGGCACACAATAAAGTTACCCCAAGACCAGTTACCCCCAGTCCCCAATTCGGAACGAATAATTTTACCACCAACATTAGGGCATCTTACGACGGTATTAACGTTCGCAGGAGTTTTGGTATCAATTCCTCGATGAGCGCCCCCGCCAGGATAAGAAGGATAACCTGCCGTTACCTGCAATTGGTTGAAATCGGTAATAGTAGTTTGATAAGTAGCCATTTTAAACCCTCCTAAATCATTTGAGCTAACATGTCACGTAATTCCATCTTAATTTTTGCTGATTCGTAGTACAGCCTTCCTCGTAGTAAAGCCTGATACAGATGTTTAACATACATATTCGTTGATAATTGCTTAACGTATTCGACAGATTCTATCATAGTTTCTTTATTTAAGTTAAACAGTCTATTACTACATTTATCGTAGTCATATGAGATAACCAGTTCGCCAATTGTCCAATCGTTCACCCAAACACCATAGGTTTTATCATGATAGGCAAACATAAAAAGGAAGTGAGAATCCTTACCCTTCTGAGCAATAAAGCTATCATCGTCAAGCTTAAATTTATTGTCTACGCTATAGGATGCATAGCCATCAATTCTAGCAATCTGACCAAACCTTGTTGCTTCCTTAGATTCCTTGTACTCTTCATCGGCTTCCACATACTCTAAAAGCATGTTGTTTTTTATGATGTATTTCTTGTCCTTTGGAAGAGTTAAGCCCCACTTTAAAAAATAAGGGTTAGCTAACGTTATAGCGTTCGCCATAAAAAATGCTATAACATCTTCTCTTTTACGAGCTATAGTCTCATAAAAATCCAGGAAAACTGTTGGTTCATTTTTTAGATAGCTAATCTTACCTTTTTCGATGATGAACTCATCAAAACAAATGTTGTAAACCTCTGGGAAAGAAGATGATTTATAATGATGAGCTTGAGTTAAGGCCATTGGATATCCTGCAATCATGTTATTTACTCTCCATCCGTCAGGTGAGAGTTCAATATCATAACCCGGAAATTCATTGTTAAAAATTATGTCATTAAAAAGGGACTTTTGAATCTGTTTTAACTCTGTGTCATATCTTCGCAGGTATACAAATTGTTTTCCTTTTCTAATGAAGTCCCGAATGGCCTTTTTCTTCCAAGCATAAGTTTTACCGTAGCCTCGGGGGCCAACTATAAAATTGAATAGCTGATTATAACTACAGCTCTTATCAATATCATACCACATTTTAAACCTCATTTTAAAAAGACAAATAGGAGAGGGCGTTTAGTCATATGGCAAATACCTATGGAGTGGTAGGACGGTTTTACCCGTTGCGCTTCCTCCTACTCGGCTAAACCGGCCCCTTCTCCTATCTATCTAGTTTAATTGTAACATAATTTCCTGAAAATGTCAATATGTTTTTTAAATAAATATTATTTGATTGTGAAAGTTGTATCTTTTAATACAATTCCTCCATTGGTGTGACAAGGCATTAGTTTTCCTTCAAAAATTGAACCAGGTTTGAAGTTTTCCCATGATACTTTACCCTTAACATTTTCGGGCATACCTGCGCAAGTTACGTTTAATACCCCATCAATTTCTTCGATATAGGTTTTTGCTCGAATAAAACGAGCGCGTGTAAAATGGCTCTCATGAGCCCATGCACCTAATTTAAAATCATCTATTTCTAAGATTGATTTTAAATCGTCTATAGGCAATAAAGTATGTATACTATCTGTGTCACTATAGATATACATATCTTTACCATATTTTTCCATACTAAATTGCTTGATTTTCTGGGATGTTGTTATTGTGTAATAACGGGCATAAGCTGTAATAAAGCTTCCTACTGGTAGATATATTGGGTCTCTTATTTCTTTTTCACCTGTGTGATATGATATGCGCTTATCCTCTGTCAGAAAGGGATGCTTTTTCGCACAGACAGGATTCAAGGCAAACTTGCCGTAAAGAGAATTAAGCATAATCTTTGCCCAATTCCTCATTGTTTTATTCCCCGATTTCCCCGATTCAATTTTTACCTGCATCCACTTATCAATGTAGCTTTTGAAAAAATCCGAAGAACTTCTAAATTTCCAACCTTCAATATATTCCACGTTGTAGACATTGTAATGCTCAAGAAATAATTCCATGTCTACGCTAGTTAGGGTTAGTGTTATGACATCATTTCCGCTAGATACAACGTATTCTGTTGGTAGAAATCTAAAGTTGCCTTTAAGTTGGATGGTAGGTATATAATTTTCTTTCAAATCAAACTCACAAGAAAAGGTTTGAATATAAAGAGGGTAGAATTTATCATATTCATATTTTCCTTTAAAGGGTAAGGGTTCTCCATATGGTAACTCACAGCTATACATTCTAGAAGGATAAAGACTATTGACATCTAAGACATTTCCTTCTCCTACATCTATATTTGCATATACTGGGTTTAGATAGGTAAACCCTCCCTTGTAGCTTTTCCTTATCAAGCTATCATAATCGGGTGGGGGGAACAATTTCTCGAAATGTTTCTTGCCCACAATTTCCTTGTAATCAGCCAACGCGCACGAGCCTTGTGTAAGTTTGGTGTAGCCCATATCAAAAATTTTATTTAGAGCTAGTGCCATTATTTTAACATCATTCGTCAAATAAGCTTTTTCTTCATCCGTTAATATATGGCCCGGTTCCCTTTCCTCTTTGTAATCTAACTCTAATTTTTGAATTGGGAGGTCAAAAGCTTTAGCTATTTCAGATACCTTATAATTTAACAATTTTAAGCTATCTCTTAATTCTAAAGTATTATTCCTATTGCCAAACATTATCTTAATTTTATAAAACTGACCTGTATCAGAAATTAAGGCATTAAACTGATTCGGACCCAATCTACCATCTTTGAGGTATTCAAAATCGTTTGTCAAGAGCCAGTGTATTATAAACTCTCCATCAAACTTTAAGTTATGGAAATAATGCACTAAATGCCCTTTATTCCTGTGTTCAAAAATATAGGATTCTATACTATTTCCATAAACAATGTTTTCTTCATTGCCAATTTCACAAACAGCCCATGCCCACACACGGCAATCCTCTTCTTTGGTGGTTGTTTCAAAATCAGCCGTAAACATCTTAGTAACCGATTATGTTAAGAATACCAACAATATTATTATACTTGTTCAAGGCGCTATCTGTGCCATAAATATATTCTATTGTCATATCATAGCCATAAATTGGATGAATTGAAACTCTAAATAATTCATCCGCGGGCATCTTACTTATCCTTGCTCTTAATTCAGGGGCGTAAATTCCTAAGTATTCATCGATGATACCAAGATAATTTTGCTTATATCTTTCCAAACTTTCATTGTAATAATTAGGCTGGGATAAATTTTCAAGAGATTTTAACCTTCTCTGCACAGATTCTTTATTCTTTCCTGGGCCAAGGGTAGGGGGTACAAGACTTTCGTTTCGTAGCATTTGCATACCACCTACAGTGACATTGACTTCTACATCGCCTTTTATTTTGTCGATAGCCTGGGTTATTTTTTCAATGTCTCTTTCAGCTTTCATTTTAACATAACGGGGCACTTTTACCGGGGATTCAGGAGCATAAGGAACTAGCTTTTGATATTTCTTATCGGCCAGCTTTTCCATAAAATTTAACTCACGTGCTATCTGGGCCTCGGAGAGCTTAAAAAGATTGTCAGCATCCACTGGCTGTAGAAACTCCAATCCCTCACCTGTTAGCCTTTCGACACGCTTGTTAAACTCATTTACCTTTTCCTTGACAAACTCTGTTGTTATATCTGATTTTTTAATCATAGAAAGGGAGACTATATTTCAAGTCTCCCTTCACCGCCCTTTCTAATTAGAATGGAGCTTCCGAAAATTCTTCCTCTGATTTTTCCTTGTTTTCCTTCGAACCAGGGAAGTTTACATTCTGCACAAGAACTTCGTAAGTAGTCTTGAGATTACCTTCCTTGTCCTTATACTTACGAGCCTGCAACGAACCATTTACAAGAATCATGTCGCCTTTTTTGAAATACTTACCGATGATATCGGCAGTTCCGCGCCAGGCTACCAAATTGATGAAATCAGTTTCTCTGGTGTCGCCCTTTTTAACGTAATTTCTAGCCACCGCGATAGAACAGCTAAGGTAGCTTTCACCTGCTTGGGATTTGCGAATTTCGGGGGTGTGAGTAAGACGGCCCTGCAAACATACAACATTCAACATGATTATTCATCCTCTACAGTTTCTTCATCGGTAACAGGGGCATACTCAGCGGCCGGGATAGATTCCCCAATGATTTTAGCCTGACTAATAAAGTCCTCAATCTTCATCTCATACAGATTGTTGATATATTCGGCATGGAGGAAATAGAGGTCATTCCGTTTACAGAAACGTTTCGCTTCTTTCTCGTCAGGGCAGTTGGGGACAGTGAAAACCTTCTCGCCTTCGGGGGTGTAAGCAGTAATAGTTGCGGTCGTGATTGTGCGTGTGATAACTTTCATTTTGTTTTCTCCTTTAATTTTTAATATTAAAATAGGGTAGCCCTACTTTAATTCGATTGAAATGGAATGGCCTGTGAGTGAATTATTAGACTGGAACAAACTAAACCTTTTCACCTTACGTTCGCCATAACGATTGATGCATTTTTCTATTGTGCTGTTCTCAATCTGAACTCCGCGGCTATCGTAAATGATGCAAGCGGTGTCTTGGAAATTAACGTTATCACAGTTTAATATTAGGGTTGAGACTTTCATTAAAATGTAGGCACCTCCAATTTAATGGTTACACCAAAATCATAAGGTACACAATTCAAAACTTTGCATAACTCCCATCTATCCAATTCATTTATATCATTTGATTCGATAAGTAAATCATCTCTATCAAATAATTTGTAGCATTAACATCCTTTCAAAACTTTTAGTAACTTCTTAAGTTTCATAGCGTACCACCTAATTCTTCTGCCTTTCTTACAACGTTGCGTGCTTTAAGTTTAATAGAGGGCTCCCAATCCGAAAGAAAATCAGTGTCGAAAATTCCTTCTTTTTGAGCTAGCATCAATGTCATAATTGCAGATTGCAATTCCCCGGTCTTGATAAATTTCTGTGCCTGTTGCAAGATGTACCATTCGACCAGATAGTCTATGTACTCTTGCTCTACCCCAGCTTTGTTAAACAACTCTGCGGGGTGATTCTCGCAAAAATTGTCGATGTAGTCAATCATGTTGTTTTTCACTTCTCGTTCCACCTTTTCTTGTAAAGTTCGATAAGTCCTAGAGCAATAATTTCCCTTGCCAGCTCCTTTTTGACCTGTTCTCCCCTGCACCTATCCGCAATTGTGGTTGCTGGATTAAGTTCAAAAGTCAGGGCGTCCCTGATTTCGTCCCATGTCATTACTATTACCTCCTGCCATTATTTTTAATTTTCCGTCTGAACCAAAAATAAAAATTACATCGTCGTTTTTGCTGTCAATTGTAGTTGTTAAAGAGGCGTCTATATTGCCAATAGTGTTTTTAAGATGTTCCCAAATTACCATAACTATAACCTCTCCTTTGTAGCTCGTAAAGGATTTCATTTGCGGTAGAATAAAGGTGAGCAACCAGACAGTAAGAATAATAGTTGTTTAAAAACTCATCGGTGAGGTGCCCATATAGGGCAGATGAATATTCGTCAAAGTATGGGTTATTCAAATCTTGTGTCATAGATTTTCCCCCATTCATTTGCTATCTTTATCACTTCTGGTTCCGGAATAACCTTCCTCATTGCAATTATCATATCGCTAACCGCTCTAGCCTCGCTTTTAACGAGATTATCATATAATTTTTCAAGTTTTTTATATTCATGAAATGCTAAAAGTGCTACAAGTCCAGCTCCGCAGGAAAGCGATAAAAGGATTATTCCAACTAATTTCAATGCTTGCATTTCTTGTACTCCTTTACATCGGAAATAAATCTTTCGAAAGGATAAACATTTTCATGTTCACAAAAGTAGGTAACGGAATCTGGGGAATTAATCATATATCCACTTACATACAGGTAGGTAACAATTGCTAAATCTCTATCGGGTTGATATTCAATGACAAAATGATTCCCACAAAGCAAACTATTCCATTTCATGCCCTCGTTGTACATCTTGCGAATTTCAGTGATACTAGTCATTTTAATTACCTCACTATTCATTAATATCTTGATTTTGGGAATACTTAGTCATTTTATCAATGTACTGCACACAGGACGCTAAAGACCAGTTAGTATAGACATTCAATCGTCCACCGTATTCATTGCTTTTCCATACGCGATAAACAGACCTTTTGCCATCGTAAGTTAAGTGATACTCATTCATTTGCAACAACTCCTATTCAAATTTGCCGGTTTGTGAGGTGGTCGGCAGCCTCCATGGCTCTGTTCCCACCGTCAAGTGTACTAAGTAGGTGCATCTTTCATGCCCTCGTCCCTTCCACTGTCTATATTATAGCATAGATATTTGATTCTGTATAGTAGTATATGTTGCATCATTATGGAGTATTGTTGCGGGATTGAAGGTGCAGTGAGATTGGATGCGTTAGAAGATTTGTATACTTTTAGTATTAGAGCGGATGAAGTTATACGGAAAGTATAGGCCGGCGGGCGCTTCTAGGTTGGATTTGGTAAAGA
>OLGB01003146.1_pt1 | contig 15968 bp, 11 predicted proteins | sample 1605691 | NCBI WGS metagenome assembly OLGB01 (sample SAMEA3888925, study PRJEB22519) | human gut metagenome | biome: human gut; feature: human-associated habitat; material: faeces | place: Denmark | collected 2010 | reverse complement strand
CTGCGGCGGAGGTATTTGCCCAGGTGGCGCAGGTCCACCGACTGGCCGCCGTACTGGTTAGAGGCCACGCAGGCGATGATCTGGGTCATCACCGTGCAGGCCACCTGAAAGCTCTTGGGGGACTCGATGAGCTTGCCGTTGATCTCCGCCGCCAGGGCGTTGATGATCGTGAGGCGGTCTGTGCCCGGCTCCCAGTCCTCCCGGTCCGCCTGCAGCGTGGACCGGGGGATCCTTTTGCCTTATACTTATAAATGTTCTGCCAGTTCAAACATGGCGCGCACGCTGGCGCGGCTGCGCTCCCGGCGGGAAATGAGCAGGAAGCTGAAGTTCCACTGCGGGCCGTCGATGGGCACGCTGCACAGGTCCGGGCGCAGGTATTTGGGCACGGAAGAGGGCAGCAGGCCGATGCCCACCCCGGCGCTGGCCAGCAGGAACAGCTCCTCCAGCGTCCGGGTGTGAAGGACCGGGTTTCCTTTCAGACCCAGTTGATTGTAGTACTGGCGCAGCAGCTCCTCGGTGTTGCCCCGGGGATCCTCTTGAGTCAGGATCAGCGTTTCGCCCTGCAGCTGCTGCGGCGCGATCTTTTCCGCTCCGGCAAGGGGGTGGCCGGTCGGCAGCAGCCAGGTGGCGTGCACCTGCTGCAGGATGATGCTGTCCAGCCCCTCCAGATCGGGCAGGTCAAAATCCATGGCGACCAGCAGGTCGATCTTCCGGTCCACCAGCTGGCTGACCAGCTGCTGCCGGGAGCCGGCCACGGTGGAAAGCTGCACTTCCGGGTGCAGGCTGTGGTACTGACGGAGCAATTGGGAGATGGCGTGCTGCTCCAGGATGGTGGGGATGCCCAGGGTCAGATGGGTCTGCTGCTCCTGGGCGATGGTCTGGGTCCGGGTCACGGCCTCTTCCAGCCGGGCCGTGAGCTCGTTGACCTGCTGGAAGAAATACTCCCCGGCCAGCGTCAGCTTGACATGGGCTGTGTCGCGCTCCAGCAGGGTGACGTGCAGTTCCTCTTCCAGGGCGCTGATCTGGCGGCTGATGGCTGTCTGGGACACAAAGCAGGCCCGCGCCGCCTTGGTAAAGCTGCCGGAGCGGGCTACCCGCTGAAAGTACATGATCTGCTGCAATGTCATACGCTTTTTCTCCTGCCTGCATCAAAAATTGTGGAACCTTGCCAAGAGTATAACAAATTTCTTGTGCAAACTCAACCGCCTTATGCGTTTAAGTTATAAGCGGGCAAATTATTGGTATTTCAAATCTTTGCCGAAACCTGTTAAACTTGTAACAAGAGCGCCGGGCCTACACAAGACCGGTGCAAAAGAAGAAAAGAGGTAACCAAATGAAGAGCAAGATCTCTCGCCGCAGCTTCCTGCGCAACATTGCTGCCGCTGGCAGCGGTGCCGCTGCGCTGGGCCTGCTGGCAGGCTGCAGCTCCAGCAGCACCGCCGCATCCTCCGGCAGCACCGCAGCTGCCGAGGACAAGTACACCCCGGGCACCTATTCTGCCTCCAAGACCATCTCCTACTCCGAGATCGGTGTCTCCATGACCTTTGATGCCAACAGCATCACCGCCTGCGAGATCACTTCCTCCGGTGAGCAGGACCTGCTGACCGACGACAAAAAGACTGCCATGGCCAAGGCCATCGTGGAGGGCCAGAGCGCCGATGTGGACGCTGTGACCAGCTGCACGCTGGTGGCCTCTGTGGGCGCCATCCAGGAGTGCGTAGCCGACTGTATCGCACAGGCTACCGGCACTGAGGTGGAAAAGCCTGAGACGACCGAAGTGACCGGCCGTGTGCCCGGCTACTGCGGCCCCGGCGACTGGCTGGGTGAGGCTCCGGCTGACCCCGACAAGTACGAGGATGCAGGCACCTATGATGTGGTCATCGTGGGCGGCGGCCATGCCGGCGTCGGCGCAGCCTTTGGTGCTGTGGATGAGGGCGCTACCGTGGCGGTCATTGAAAAGCAGCCCTGGGGCAACTTTGTGGACCTGGACGGCACCGGCACCAACATGGGCGGCTGGTACGGCGAGGACATCGGCCACGTCAACTCCAAGCTGCTGATCGAGCGCGGCTATGGCCCCTATGACACCGGTGCCATCACCTCCGAGTTCTGCAAGCGTGCCGCAGGCCGTGTGAACCCCGAGATCATCAAGAACTTCGTGCAGTATTCCGGCCAGATGTTCGACCGCTACGAGGAGATCTACGACTCCTATGAGGAAGAGCGCAAGGCCAACGACAGCGACGTGTATCTGGCCGATACCGCTGTCATCGTGCCCAAGGCCACCGGCGACGGCAAGACCGGCGACCAGTGGGTGGACGGCGAGCCCGCAGGCGGTGCCGGTCACTACGACATGAGCGATATGTTCAAGTACCCGCTGTGCAACACGCAGGCAGCTTACGGCCAGCACAAGGCCAGCTACCCCATCAGCTGCGGCGGTTACCTGACCTGGCCCTGCAATGCCCAGTTCTACGGCTATCAGGGCAACAACATCGAGTACATCCACAAGTACATCGTCAAGTATGTGCAGGAGACCCCCAACTGTGCCTGGGACTTTGAGCGCGAGGGCATCAAGCTCATCCAGGACGACAGCGGCAAGGTCACCGGCGTGTACGCCAAGGGCGCAGACGACACCTACTACCGCTACAACTGCAACAAGGGCGTCATCCTGTGCGCAGGCGACTTCATCGGCAACCCCGAGATGTGCTGGGCTCTGCTGAACGAGGGCATGGAGTGGGCTGAGCGCAGCGGCGCGACCGCTGACAGCTGGGCCTCTGCAGGCACCCGCAACGGCCAGGGCCACAAGATGGCCTGCTGGGCAGGCGGCATGATCGAGCCCACCCCCCGTGGCTGGATGGCCATCGGCGGCGGCGCTTCCGGCCCCTGGGGCACCGCTCCCATGCTGATGCTGAACAGCCGCGGCAAGCGCTTCATGAACGAGGGCGCCATTGCGCAGATGCAGGCCACCTGCCTGCGTCAGCCCGCCGGTCTGGCCTGCTACGTCACCGACGCCAACTGGGCCAAGACCCTGAAGGCTGCTCCGCTGGACCACGGCGCACCCAACTTTGGCATGCAGGACTACTGGGATAAGATCGAGCAGGACATGAACAACACCGTGTCCGGTCAGGCCAACACCATCACCATTGCAAACCTGGCCGAGCGCACCCAGATGGCCGGTACCATTTACCGTGCCGACACGCTGGAGGAGCTGGCAGATCTGCTGGGCTACAAGGGTGCTGCCAAGCAGAACTTCCTGGACAGCATCGCGCACTACAATGAGCTGTGCTATGCAGGCGTGGACAGCGACTACGGCAAGGATGCACCGTACATGGTGCCCATCGACACCGCTCCGTTCTTCGGCGGCACCAGCTCCACCGGCCACTCCTCCAACCCGATGATGGTCACCATGAGCGGCGTCATCACCGACGAGACCCAGAACGTCCTGAACAAGGACTGGGAGCCCATCGAGGGCCTGTATGTGGCTGGCAACTGCCTGGGCGGTCGTTACGGCTTTGGCTACAGCACTCCGTTCGCCGGCAACTCGGTCGGTATGGCCATGACCCACGGCTGGACCGCAGGCCATCAGGTGGCTTCCGACAAGAAGTTCCTGGGTGAGCCCGTGGAGGCCATGGAGGCACCCGCAGGCGGCCCCGGCGGCCCTGGCGGCCCTGGCGGCCCCGGCGTCGGATACCAGCACCCGGGCAGTGGACTGGATGGGAATGGCGTTGTCCTTGAGACCGCCGCTGACGCTGACCACCCGCAGCTGTGTCTCCCGGGCCATGGCACGCAGCACCCGGCCCAGCAGCATGTTGGCGTTGGCCCGCCCCTTGTCGATCTCTGCGCCGGAGTGGCCGCCGGTGAGACCCTCCACCTTCACGGTTACGGCGGAGCCGTCAAAGGGGGTCCGGGTCACCGGCAGGATGCAGGCGGTGGTGTTGCCGCCGGCACAGCTGACGGTAAAGATGCCCTCCGCCTCGGAGTCCAGATTGAGCATGGTGCGGCCCTTCAGCGGCGTTACGTCCATGGCGGTGGCGCCCAGAAGGCCGATCTCCTCGTCCACGGTGAACACCGCCTCCAGCCGGGGATGGGGGATGTCGTCGGCGTCCAGAATGGCCAGGGCCATGGCCACGGCGATGCCGTCGTCGCCGCCCAGCGTGGTGCCCTTGGCGTAGACGTAGTCGCCATCCACGGCCAGATCCAGGCCCTCACGGCTCATATCCTTGCCGCAGCCGGCCTCCTTTTCGCACACCATGTCCAGGTGCCCCTGGAGGATCACCGGTTTGGCGGCCTCATAGCCCGGGGTAGCCTCCTTGATGATGATGACGTTGTTGCTCTCGTCCTGATGATACTCCAGGCCCCGCTCTTTGGCAAAGGCCACGCACCAGTCGCTGATGGCCTTGGTGTTCCGGGACCCGTGGGGAATGGCGCACATCTCCTCGAAAAACCGGAACACACTGCGGGGTTCCAAATGCTCCAAAACGCTCATAGCTGAAAACTCCTCTCGTTGAAAGATCGCTGATATCACGGCTTGAGCCGGTAGCGGCCGCCGGAGAGCTCCTCCAGCAGCTGCTGGTCCACCATGTAGCGGGCCAGCCGGGGGGCGAAGGCCCTGGAGTCCTGCACCGCCACCCGCCGCCGGGACCAGAACTGCCCCGCCTTCACGCCGGCGCACAGCTGGGCCATCTGGGCAAGATCGATCTGGTCGTGCCCCTTCAGATAGTGTACCACTTTTCCGGCGCTTTTGCTCAGCAGGATCCGCTCCAGGTCGGCGCTCTGGGTCATGCTCCGGCGCAGGCCCCACACGTACAGGATCGCCGTCACCAGGGCGAAGCCCAGGATACCCAGGATCATCTGTCCAGTGCTCACGGCGCCACCTTGTCCCTTCCCCGGAAGAGGATGAAGCGGTTGTTGCGCAGGATCTGCATATACTTCACCAGCCGGTCGTACAGCGGCTCCGCCTGCGCGCCGAACTGCGCCTTCATCCCCTGGGCCAGGTCGCCCACGCTCTTTGTCCCGTCGATCTCCTTCCACAGGAAGCTGCCGTACGCGTCCAGCCGGATGTGGCTGACCCGGGGGGTGTGGAAGAACTTCTGGGCGATGGCGGCGTAGAAGCCCCGGTGGACCATGTGGATGGTGACAGAGCCGTCCGCGTCCGCATCCCAGCCGTTGCGGGGATTTTTCACCGGGACCAGGTCCAGATAGTTGTCTTGTTTGTTTTTTGCCATATCGCTGCTCCTTGCGGGTAATAGCCCAAGCCGGGCCGTATACCTCAGTATACAGCCCGGCTGGAGGGAACGCAATCGTTAGTTTGCCTTCTTCTGCTCCTTGGTGGCAAAGAGGAAGATGGTCAGCAGGATGACGGCGAAGCAGATCAGGCCGCCGATCTGGCCGATGCTGAAGCTTTCGCTGAAGTCGATGGCGTTGCTGACGTAGAGGGTGGCGCCCTTTTCGTCTACACCGATGGGGATGATGGCGAGGACCGCCAGCAAAATGCCCACGATGCCCTCGCCGGCGATCAGACCGGAGGAGTAGAGCACGCCGGACTGGACCACGTTGTCCTTGACCTTGTCGCTGCTGTACTTGCGCTTTTCCAGGAACCAGCGCAGCAGACCGCCCAGCATCATGGGCACGGACAGATAGATGGGCAGGTAAAGGCCGATGGCGAAGGGCAGCACGGGGATGCCCAGCACCTCCACCACGATGGCGATGAACACGCCGGAGAGCACCAGGTTCCAGGGCAGGTTGCCGCCCATGACGCCCTCGACGATCATCTTCATCAAGATCGCCTGGGGAGCGGGCAGGTCGTTGGAGCCGTAGCCGCCCCAGGCCATGCTCAGCAGATACAAAATGGCGCCGATGGCCACGGCGGAGACCGCCACGCCGATCAGCTCGCCGATCTGCTGCTTGCGGGGCGTGGCGCCCACCAGGAAACCGGTCTTGAGGTCCTGGGAGGTGTCGCCGGCGATGGCGGCCACCACGCAGATCACGCCGCCGATAACGATGGCGGCGGTCATGCCCTCGATGCCGTCAGTGCCGGTGGCCTTGAGCAGCAGGGTGGAGATCAGCAGCGTGGCGATGGCCATGCCGGAGACGGGGTTGTTGGACGAGCCGATCAGGCCCACCATGCGGGAGGAGACGGTGGCGAAGAAGAAGCCGAAGACAATGACGATCAGGGCGGTGAACAGGTTCAGGGGGATGGCGGGCACCAGCCACAGCACCACGGCCACGATCAGCACGCCCAGCAGCACCACCTTCATGGGGATGTCCTGCTCGGTGCGCAGGGTGCCGGCGGTGCGGCCCTTGCCGTAGTCGCCCATGGCGTCACGGAAGGTGCGGATGATCAGGGGCAGGGACTTGATGAGGCTCAGCACGCCGCCGCAGGCCACGGCGCCGGCGCCGATGTAGCGCAGGTAGTTGCTCCACAGGGCGGAGACACCGTCCTTCGCAATCAGCTCGCTGATGGTCATGTCCGTGACGGGGAACATGATGGTGTCGCCGCCGAACAGGGCCATCAGGGGCAGGATCACGAACCAGCCCAGCACGCCGCCGGCGAACAGGTAAGAGGACACCTTCACGCCGCAGATGTAGCCCACGCCGGCCAGGGCCGGCAGCACGTCGATGCCGATGCCGGCGCCCTTGTAGCCGGGCACGTCGTAGGTGATCTCGCTGGGGAACACCTTCAGTCCGTCGGCAATGAACTTGTACAGCGCCGCGATGCCAAGACCTGAGAACACGGTGGACGCCTTGGCGCCGCCCTCCTCGCCGGCGATGAGCACCTCGGCGCAGGCCTGGCCCTCGGGATAGGCCAGCACGCCGTGCTCCTTGACGATCAGAGCGCTGCGCAGGGGGATCATCATGAGCACGCCCAGCACGCCGCCGCACAGGGCGATCAGGCCGATCTCCACCAGGGAGGGCACGTCGCACAGGCCATCCTTGGCCCACATGAACAGGGCCGGCAGGGTGAAGATGGCGCCGGCGGCCACGGACTCACCGGCGGAGCCGATGGTCTGGACCATGTTGTTCTCCAGAATGGAGTCCCGCCGCAGGATCTTGCGGATGACGCCCATGGAGATGACCGCCGCGGGGATGGAGGCGGACACCGTCATGCCCACCCGGAGGCCCAGGTAGGCGTTGGCACCGCCAAAGACAATGGCCAGGATAGCGCCCAGTACGATGGAGACCACCGTGAATTCGGGCATGACCTTGTCCGCGGGGATATAGGGTCGAAATTTGTTTTCTTCCACGATACCCAATTCCTTTCTCTTGCAGAATTTTTTATGGCGCTGAACAGGCCGGCCTCGTATTCCAGAGTCCGGCCTGTTGCAGATCACCATGTTATTTTACAAAATCTTAACGGTTCCGTCAAGGGCTTTTCGTTCCTAGGGATTTCCTGGGAATTATCGCCGCCGCCAGCTCAGCAGCAGGGCCGAGTTGGAGATCACCAGCACGGACCCGGCGTTGTGGACCAGGGCGCCCACTACGGGGTTTAAGATGCCGGTGATGGCCAGGGTGATGGCCAGGAAGTTCAGCGCCATGGAAAAGGTCATGTTCAGCTTAATGGTGGTCATCATCCGCCGGGACAGGGCCAGCAGATGGGGCAGCTCCTTCACCTCGTCGTCCACCAGGGCGATGTCCGCCGCGTCCACGGCGATGTCGCTGCCGACGCCGCCCATGGCGATGCCTACATGGGCGCGCTTCAGCGCCGGGGCGTCATTGATGCCGTCACCCATCATGCACACGGGCTCGCCGCCCTGCTGGCAGGCGTCGATGTAGCGGAGCTTGTCCTCCGGCAGGCAGCCGGAGCGGACCTCCCGGATGTTCAGCGCCGCGGCGATGGTCCGGGCGGCGTTTTCGTGGTCGCCGGTCAGCAGCACCGGCCGGACGCCCAGGGAGGAGAGGCGGGCCACCATGTCCGCACTCTCGGGCCGGAGGGTGTCCGCCAGGGCGAGGTAGCCGGCGAAGGCGCCGTCCACCGCCAGATAGGTGACGGTGCAGCCCCGGCCCAGGGCCGCCTCCGCCTCCGGCGGCGGACAGAAGGCCACGCCCTGCTCCGCCAGCAGCTCCGGACTGCCCGCCAGAACGGACCGGCCCTCCACCTCCGCAGCCACGCCCCGGCCGGGGATCATGAGGAAGTTCCCGGCGGCGGGGAGGCCGCCGCCCTCCGCCTGCTTCCAGCCGCTGACGATGGCCTTGCCCAGGGGATGCTCGGACAGCTGCTCGGCCGCCGCCGCCAGACGCCGGAGGCTCCGCTCGTCCAGGCCCGGGAGGACGCTGCCGGCCTCTACCACCTGGGGCGTGCCGCAGGTCAGGGTGCCGGTTTTGTCAAAGGTGACCACCTGCACCTGGGCCAGCCGCTCCAGGGCGTCGCCCTGGCGGACCAGGAAGCCGTGGCGGGTGGCGTTGCCGATGGCCGCCATGATGGCGGTGGGGGTGGCCAGCACCAGAGCACAGGGGCAGAACACCACCAGGATGGTGACTGCCCGGATGATCTCGCCGGTGATGAGCCAGGTCAGCGCGGCGGCGCTGAGGGCGACCACCACGATCCAGGTGGCCCACCGGTCCGCCAGCCCCACGATCTTCGCCTTGCCCGCGTCGGCGGACTGGACCAGCCGGATCATCCGCTGGATGGAGCTGTCCTCGCCCACCCGGGCGGCCTCCATCTCAAAGGCGCCGAATTGGTTCACCGTGCCGGAGGACACGGCGTCTCCCGGCCCCTTGTCCACCGGCAGGGACTCGCCGGTCATGACCGCCTGGTTGATGGAGGTCTGACCGGAGAGGATGACTCCGTCCACCGGCACCGTCTCTCCCGGCAGCACCCGCAGATGCTCGCCCACCCGGACCGCCTCCGCCGCCACGATCTCCTCGCCCTCCGCCGTCAGACGCCGGGCGGTCTGGGGCGTCAGGTGCACCAGCTTTTCGATGCCGGCCCGGGCCTTGGCTACGGTCAGCTCTTCCAGCAGGGCGCCCAGCTGCATGATGAAGGCCACCTCGCCGGCGGCGAAGTACTCTCCGATGCACACCGACGCGATCAGCGCCAGGGACACCAGCACGTCTGCCTTGATATCGAAGGCGGTGACCAGGCCGATGAGGGCTTCCAGAATGATGGGCACACCGCACAGCACGATGGCCGCCCAGGCCATGTCGAAGGGGAGGGGCCGGAAGTCCAGCAGGCTGGCCAGCACCGCCGCCCCCGAGAGAACCAGCAGCGTCACGTCCTTTTTGATCCCGCCCAGCTCCAGCAGATGCTCCAGTCGTTCCATCCGTGCGTTCATAAAACAGCCTCTCTTCCATACCGTAGGGGGTATGGGTAAATTATACCCATGGGGGTATATTCTGTCAAGGGAAAAAGCAGCCGGGACCGGCTGCTTTTTGTACTCATCCCATGTTGGAGAACCGCTCCACTGCCTTGGTGAAGCTCTCGATGGTCTTGTCGGCGTCGCCGTGCTGGATGCCGTCCCGGACGCAGTGTTTGATATGCCCCTCCAGCACCACCTTGCCGCAGCCGTGCAGGGCGGACTTGGCCGCGTTGATCTGGGCCAGGATATCCTCGCAGGGCACGTCCTCGTCCACCATCCGGTCGATGGCCTGGACCTGCCCGATGATCTTCTTCAGCCTGCGGTGCAGGTTCTCCGCGTCCATGCACTGTCTCATAAAAATCCCTCCATACCCGAAGAGGTATCCGTATCGCCTCCATTATATCCGGCGGGGAGGGCGCTGTCAATGCGGCCGCCACGGGTGCGCTAGCTCCGGTGCCGGCGGCCGGTGGAGGAGGGAATGCCCAGCTCCATTCGATACTTGGCCACAGTCCGCCGGGCCAGGCGGACGCCCTCCCCGGACAGCAGGTCCACCAGCGTCTGGTCACTGAGCGGGTGGGCGGGGTCCTCCTGGCGCACCAGTTCCAGCATCCGGCGCTTTACCGCCTGCTGGGAGGGGCCTGCGTTGCCCACGGCGTGGCTGAAGAAATACCGCAGGGGGTAGGTGCCCTGACGGCACTGGAGGTACTTGCCCCGGACCGCCCGGGAAACGGTGGAGGGGTGGACCTCCAGCTGCTCCGCCAGGGTCAGAAGGCTCATGGGGGCCAGCTCGCCGGTCTGGCCGGAGAAGAAGGGGCGCTGGGCCTCCAGAATGGCCTCGGCGCAGCGGCGCAGGGTGCCGCCCCGCCGCTCCAGACTGTTTAGCAGCCACTTGGCCTGCTGCATCTTCTGCTGTAAGTAGGCCCGGGTCTCCTTCTCATCCGACTCCTTCAGGAGCCGGGCATAGTAGTCGCTGATGGTGACCCGGGGCAGATAGTACTCGTTCAGCACCACCCGGAGCTCCCCGTCCAGCTCCACGATGAACACGTCCGGCCGGACGTACACCGTGGGCTCTGCCGGCTGGAAGGCCCGGCCGGGGTGGGGTTCCAGGGCGGCGATGGCCTTTTCCGCTGCCTGGATCTCCGCCGTAGTCAGGCCCAGCTCCCGGGCAATGGGCCCGTAGTGCTTCCGGCCCAGCTCCGGCAGGAACCGGGCCACGATGTCCATGACCGCCGGGGAGGGATGCTTCTGCCGGGACAGCTGCAGCAGCAGGCACTCCGACAGGTTCCGGGCACCCACGCCCGCCGGGTCCAGACTCTGGATGGTGGCCAGGGCCTCGTCCAGCAGAGGGCGGGGCACCTTCATGTTCTCCAGTCCGTCCAGGTCCTCCTGGGCCAGATATCCGTCCTCGTCCACCAGCTCCGCCAGATACCGGCACAGGGCCAGGAGGGGCTTGGAAAGCCGCCGCCGGTCCAGCTGGTCCCGGAGGAAGGCGGAAAGACTCTCCGTCTCCCGGTCCAGAGCGCCCCGCTCCGGGGCGGCTGTGTCCTCATGGACAAAGGTGCCGCCGTGGAGGCCGCCGTCGATCCAGCTGGCCTTCTGGCGCAGTTCCTCGTAGGCGCTGCGCAGGGACGGGGCATCCTCCTGTTCCACCAGGGGGTTCTCCTCACTGATTTTGCCCAGGTACTCCAGCAGCTCCTGGGAGTTCATCTGCAAAATCTCCATGGACTGGAGCAGCTGCGGCGTCAGCTTCAGCTCCTGCCGCAGCTCCGCTTTCAGCGTGACCAGGCTCATGAGACGCCTCCTCTCTCCGCGGCGCTGACATACTTGGCGATCTTCCGGGCGGCGGTGGCCTGGGAGATGCCCAGGTCCCTTGCCACTGCCACGGTGGTGCCGCAGCGGCGGTAGGACTCCCGGATGATCTGGCGCTCATAGGCGTCCATCCGCTCCGCCAGCGTGCCGGACCGCTCCGGCAAAACGGCGGGCAGGGGCTCCGCCTGGCCGGTGTACTCCTGGGGCAGGGCGGTCACGTCGATGATGGGATCCTGGACGATGATGACCAGCCGCTCGATGAGGTTTTCCAGCTGGCGCACGTTGCCGGGCCACTCATAGCGCTCCAGGAAGTTCAGAAAGCGGGGACTGAAGGTGAGATTCTTTCCGTACTCCCCGCAGAACCGGGCCAGGAACTGGTGGGCCAGGGGGAAGATGTCCTCCTTGCGCTGCCGCAGGGGCGGGATGTGGATGCGGATGACATTGAGCCGGTAGAAGAGGTCGGAGCGGAACAGGCCCCGCTGGACCTCCTCCTCCAGATTGCGGTTGGTGGCCACGATCAGCCGGAAGTCCAGCTCGATCTTCCGGGTTCCGGAGAGGCGCTCAATGGTCTTCTCCTGAATCAGCTGCAGGAGTTTGGACTGGATGTGGGGCGGCAGCTCGCCGATCTCGTCGAGAAACAGCGTGCCGTGGTTGGCCAGCTCGATTTTGCCGATCTTGCCGCCGGAGGCGGCGCCGGTGAAGGCGCCCTTTTCATAGCCGAAGAGCTCCGACTCGATGAGGTTCTCGTGGAGCACCGCGCAGTTGACCTCGATGAAGGGCCCCTCCGAGCGGTTGCTCATGGCGTGGATGGCCTTGGCCACAGCGCTCTTGCCCACGCCGGTCTCACCGGTGATGAGGATGTTGGCCTTGGTGTTGGCGGTATTCTGGATCAGCGTCCACAGCCGCTGCATGGAGTGGCTCTTGAATACCAGGGTGGTGGAGGTGGCCCGGGTCCGCAGCTCCGCGATCTCCTGGGAGTACTGCTGCAGAGAGTCCTGCAGATGGCGGTAGTTGCGCTGGATGGTGTTGATCTGTTCCATGGACACGGTGTTGAAGCACACGGCGTATTTCAGCTCCCCGTTGTCGTCGAACAGGGGGATGCCCACGGTCATGACGTTGCGGTGGGTGTGGTTGATGGTCTGGGTGGCGGTGATCTTGCGCTTCTGGCGGATCACCTCGGCTGTGATGCAGGGGGTGAAGGTGCCGTCGGCCTCCAGGTCGAAGGCGGACTTGCCCACGATGGAGTTGTGGGCAAAGCCGAAATTCCGCTCGTAGGTCTCGCTGACCCGCAGGATGGTGCCTTTGGCGTCGGAGAGCATCATGTCGTCCGCCAGCACCAGGTTGTTCTCCGGGTTCAGAATATCAAAAAGCCCTTTGAGGTTGATATCTTCATCAAAAATGCCTGAAAAATTTGTGTTCTGCGCCAAACTTTTCACCTGCTTTCCACAAAACTGGTTGGTTGCCGCCGCTCTATTCATTTTTGAGTATAGCATATTCAAGAATGAATAGAAAGAGGAAATTTCCAGAAATTCCTTGTCGGTTTTTACAGAAAACAGCGGCCAAATTATTCTCTCCGCACAAAAAAATCTGTTTGTCCGAACGGCCTTCCACGTATCCGTTCCTATTCATTTTTGAATAGAGTGAAGGGCGAACCCGACGGCGTTTCGTCAAAACTGCAAAAAGCGACTGCGGAAATTCTGCCAAGATGCACAGAAAGCGGCAGCGGCGGCAGGGAAAATGCCCTTGAAAAACTGGCATCGATTTTGCTATAATTTTAGTCAGCAAAAACCGGGCTCGTCCCGATGAAATTATGAGGAGGAGATCTGCAATGTATCAGACCATTCGTTACGAGAAGAACGGCAACATCGGTATTGCCACCATCAATCGTCCCGAAGCCCTGAACGCTTTGAACTCCACGGTTATCTCCGAGCTGGAGCAGGTGATCGCCGAGGTGGAGAAGGACGCCGAGCTGGGCGCCTTCATCATCACCGGCGAGGGCCGCTCCTTCGTGGCCGGCGCCGATATCGGTGAGCAGAAGCCCATGGACGTGGCCCAGGGCCGCAAGTGGGGCCAGAGAGGCAGCGCCCTCTTCCGCCGCATCGAGAAGCTGGAGATCCCCACCATCGCCGCGGTGAACGGCTTCGCCCTGGGCGGCGGCTGTGAGCTGGCCATGGCCTGCGACATCATCCTGGCTGCCGGTCCCAACGCCGAGGGCAAGGGCGGCGCCAAGTTCGGCCAGCCCGAGGTGGGCCTGGGCATCACCCCCGGCTTCTCCGGCACCCAGCGTCTGCCCCGCCGCGTGGGTATCGCCAAGGCCAAGGAGCTGATCTTCTCCGGCAAGGTCATCGGCGCCGCCGAGGCCAAGGAGATCGGCCTGGTCAACGCCGTGTACGCCCCCGAGGAGCTGATGGACGGCGCCGTCGCCATGGCCAAGTCCTTCACCGCCAACGCTCCCATCGCCGTGAAGTATTCCAAGGCCTGCATCGACCGCGGCATGCAGATGGACATTGACGACGGCATCGCTCTGGAGAACGAGCTGTTCGCCATGTGCTTCGCCACCGAGGACCAGAAGGAGGGCATGGGCGCCTTCCTGGAAAAGCGCAAGGAAAAGCACTTCCAGAACAAGTAAGAGAATTCCGATACACATAAAAAAGAGGGATAAAACGACATGAAGAAAGTTCGCGTACTGACCGCTGAGGAAGCGGCCCTGCTGGTTCAGGACGGCGACACCATTTCCACCGGCGGCTTCGTCAGCTGCGCCTGCCCCGAGGCGCTGTCCATCGCGCTGGAAAAGCGCTTTCTGGAGACCGGCCATCCCCGTGACCTGACGCTGTTCTTCGCAGCCGGTCAGGGCCACCGGGACGGCACCGGCGGCGACCACTACGGCCATGAGGGCATGGTCAAGCGCGTGGTGGGCGGCCACTGGGACCGCGCCCCCAAGCTGGGCGACCTGGCTCTGGCCAACAAGATCGAGGCCTACAACCTGCCCCAGGGCGTCATCACCCACATGTACCGGGACATCGCCGCCCACAACATCGGCACCATCACCCACGTGGGTCTGTACACCTTCGCCGACCCCCGCAACGGCGGCGGCAAGCTGAACACCGCCACCAAGGAGGACCTGGTGAAGCTGGTGGAGATCGAGGGCGAGGAGCGCCTGCTGTACAAGGGCTTCCCCATCAACGTCTGCTTCCTGCGGGGCTCCTACGCCGATGAGTACGGCAACGTCACCGTCCACCGCGAGATCGGCCCTCTGGACGTCACCGCCCAGGCCCAGGCCACCAAGAACTCCGGCGGCAAGGTCATCGTCCAGGTGGAGAAGATCGTCCAGGGCGGTTCTCTGGATCCCAAGCTGGTGAAGATCCCCGGCATCTATGTGGACGCCATCGTGGTGGGCTCCATCGAGGACAACATGCAGTGCCTGGGCATGCCCTATGACGGCGCCCTGACCGGCGAGTTCCGCATCCCCGTGGACGCCATCCCCCCCATCCCCCTGGACGCCAAGAAGATCATCGCCCGCCGGGCCGCCATGGAGCTGCCCCAGGACGCCATCGTGAACCTGGGCACCGGCGCTCCCGAGAAGATCGCCAATGTGGCCGCCGAGGAGGGCATCTCCGACAAGATGACCCTGACCGTGGAGGCCGGCGGCATCGCCGGCGTGCCTTACGGCGGCACCCAGTTCGGCGCCTCCGCCAACGCCATGGCCATTCTGGACCACAACGTCCAGTTTGACTTCTATCAGGGCGGCGGCCTGGACGTGGCCTTCCTGGGCCTGGCCGAGACCGCGCCCAACGGCGACCTGAACGTGTCCAAGTTTGGCACCCGCCTGGCCGGCGCCGGCGGCTTCATCGACATCACCCAGAACGCCAAGAAGGTGGTCTACTGCGGCACCTTCACCGCCAAGGGCCTCAAGACCGAATGCCAGGACGGCAAGCTGGTCATCACCCAGGAGGGCGCCAAGAAGAAGTTTGTCAACCAGGTCGAGCACATCACCTTCTCCGGCGTCTACGCCAACAAGGTCCACCAGCCGGTGCTCTACATCACCGAGCGCGCCGTGTTCGAGCTGCGGCCCGAGGGCGTGACCCTGATCGAGATTGCCCCCGGCATCGACCTCCAGACCCAGGTCCTGGATCAGATGGAGTTCATGCCGAAGATCGCCGAGGACCTCAAGCTCATGGACGAGCGCATCTTCAAGGATGAGCTGATGGGCCTGGCCAACGACTAACGCAACCCCCAACCATATTGAGGAGGAAAAAAGAATGGCTTTAATGACCGCACAGGAATACGTTGAGAGCCTGCGCAAGCTGAACACCCGGGTGTACATGTTCGGCGAGAAGATCGACAACTGGGTGGATCACCCCATGATCCGTCCCTCCATCAACTGCGTCGCCATGACCTACGCCCTGGCTCAGGACCCCCAGTACGCGGAGCTCATGACCGTCAAGTCCAGCCTGACCGGCCACACCATCAACCGCTTCACCCACCTGCATCAGTCCACCGAGGACCTGATGAACAAGGTGAAGATGCAGCGCCTGCTGGGCCAGAAGACCGCCAGCTGCTTCCAGCGCTGCGTGGGCATGGACGCCTTCAACGCCGTGTTCTCCACCACCTATGAGATCGACGAGAAGTACGGCACCCACTATCACGACAACTTCAAGAAGTTCCTGACCATGGTCCAGGACAACGACCTGACCGTGGACGGCGCCATGACCGACCCCAAGGGCGACCGGTCCAAGGCCCCCAGCCAGCAGGCCGACCCCGACATGTATGTCCATGTGGTGGAGCGCCGGCCCGACGGCATCGTGGTCTGCGGCGCCAAGTGCCACCAGACCGGCTCCATCAACTCCCACTGGCACATCTTCATGCCCA
>OLGB01003137.1_pt1 | contig 16023 bp, 10 predicted proteins | sample 1605691 | NCBI WGS metagenome assembly OLGB01 (sample SAMEA3888925, study PRJEB22519) | human gut metagenome | biome: human gut; feature: human-associated habitat; material: faeces | place: Denmark | collected 2010 | reverse complement strand
TGACGGCGCTGCCGGCGAGCCTTGATATCTCATTTGCGATCCATTCCGCTTCACTGGCGGCATCGTCGGCAAGCACCAGCTTCACCTGATGCTCATCACCGCCTCCGGCGGCATAGACCAGCGCTTCGTTTTTCGTGTAATCCGCGCCGCCTATCGCAAAAAACACCGCGTTGACAAAATCCACTATCATGCGCCCGGAGCGGAAATTTTCGGAAAGAAATATCCTGCATCCTCCGGAGAAGTCCCGACTGCCGTCATAATCCGGCAGTGTATCGAGATACCCTCTGAATATCGACGGATCGGCATTGCGGAACCGGTATATGCTCTGCTTTGCATCGCCGACCATGAACCTTACGTTGTCGCCCGAAAGTGCCCTGAATATCCCGTCCTGAAGCGGGTTTATATCCTGATATTCGTCGATGAATATACGGCGGTAACGCTGTCTCAGGCTTTTGCAAAGCTCCGTAGGCTCTCCGTCCTTAAGGAGCAGTTTCAGCATATAATGCTCAAGCTCCGAGTAATTGAGCGCGCCGTACTCGATCCGCTGCGCCGTGCAGCGTCCGTCGAAATCGACAACGAGCCGCCTGAGAGCACGCATAAATCCTGCATTAAGCCCGGACTGACGCTTCACCGATTCACTGTCAAGTGAGAAAAGGCTTTTAAGCTCCTCCAACAGCGAATTATATTTGTCCTTCGCCGTATCCAGCGCCGCGGCGTCCTGCGCGCCGAGCTTCGCTTTTTTCACATTCGGCAGCTTGGGCAATACGGAAACGGCAGCGTGAATGCATTCAAAAGAGCGGCACGCCTCATACAGTTCCCCGGCAAGCTGACAGCGAAACTCGAACGGGCGCGAATATTCCTCACCGAAGCACGAAGCAAAACCGGCGGCATCCGAAGCCTTTTTTTCAAGCTCACAGCATATTTCGCGGCCGCAGTTCAAAAGCGTGCGCGAAAGCCCCGAACCCTCCCCGCAGCCATAGAGCGCATCATCCTCATACCGCCGCACGCACTCGTCAAGGTACCCGTACGGATCGGGATACGCCCACACTTTGTCATACACCGATTCTATCAGCTCCGCAAGGATCGCATCGGAATGTCTGTCGGCTATGCTTTCATACAGAAGCATGAGGTCTTCATCCGCATTATCAGCCGCACAGCTGAGCGTATCGCGCATACATCTCGCGCGTATCACCGTATCCTCCGCCTCGTCAAGCACCCTCACAGCCGGAGAGATCCCCAGAAGCTGAAAATTATCCCGCACCACACGAAGGCAAAACGAATGCACGGTTGAGATATCGGCAGCGGGGATCAGGCTGAGTTGTGTGTAAAGCCTGCGGTTCTCCACATTTTCTCCGAGCCTTTGCGTCAGTTTTTCATACAGCTTCGACCTTATATCAGCCGCCGCGGCGCGCGTAAAAGTGACCACGAGCATCTCCGTTATGTCCGTGCCGTCCTCTATATTCTGTATTATCCGTTCCGTCATGCAGGTGGTCTTGCCCGCGCCGGCACCGGCCGCGACAAGTACCGTAGCCGCCTCGGCACGGATAGCATCACTCTGTGCTTTTGTCCACTTCATCGTCGTCACTCCGGCCATTCAAAAATTCCCGTGCGCGTGCCGCCAGTTCCTCGCTCATCAGCGGCAGCATACGTTCGCTGCCCTGGTCGGCACGGCATACCGGGCGCATTTTGCAATACCTGCACGGATCGTGCTTACCGGATTTGAGCGGCGAAACCGATATATATCCGCAGCGCATCCGTGAAGCCGTCTCCTGCGCATAATCGAAAATAAACCTGCGTATCGCCTCAAGATCGACTTTGCTCACAAGGCTTGAACGCTTATCAAAGCCGCCCTTTGCAAGTCTTTTGAAAGGCATGAACCTGCCCGATTCACCGGACTCGAGCGCCTTTGTTATCTCGGGATCTCCCAGCACAACACCGTTACGCTTCAAAGAGTCGGACGGATCGCCGCCCGGTTTGGATCTGGGCATATGCGCCGGCATATAAAGCACCGCCGCGGGGCTGCGCCTTTCGTCCTCATCGCAATATGCATAGAGGTAAATCAGCATCTGCAATGAAAGCCCGTTTGCCACATCTGACAGCGAAAGCTTTTTGATCCCTGTCTTGTAATCGACTACCTTTACATACTGCCTGCCTTCGGACTCGTATGTATCTATCCTGTCTATGACGCCGCGGAGTTCAAGCGAGCCGAATTTCAAACCTTCAAACCTGTATTCATACTGACAGGGCCTGAAATCCGACACGGAAAACTCCGCTCTTATGTTGCGCAGTATCTGAGCGCAGGCGCGCGCGCACATATCGAGCTGCAGTCCGAGCCTGCGGTCAGTCACGCCGCCCGGCGCATCGGCCGCATATTCATCGCGCAGCTGCCTCACCCGTGTGTCTATCTGCTCGTCCGTCACCTCGGTGATCCTTGGGCCGTTTTCACGCATGAACTTTTCAAGCACCGAATGTATGAAAATCCCTTCGTCCGCGCGGTCGAACGTCTGACGCCGCAGCTCCCTGAGCTGAAGCATATACGAAGCATAGTACGAAAACGGGCACAGCGAATATGTCTCGAGCGCCGAAGGAGAAAACGATATTTTCGCACCCGGACGCGGCAGCAGCCTCACCTGTGTTTCCTCTTTCTTCGCGGCCGGCGCAAGCCCCAGCGCCGAGCGTTCTCGCTCCGAAAGCAGAGAGGCAAAATCAACGGCCATCGCGCCGTTGCATATCATCAGCGTCGGATCCCTGTCGGGCGTCATGAGCGGAGCGCGCGGCAGCAGCGTCCTTATCCTTCCCACAGCCGCCGACGGACGTGCCGGCTCGCCCGAAAGTCCGGACAGCGAATAGAATATCCCCAGATGTTCCGACGGCACGGTTATACAGCGGTAAAATATGAACTGCTCGCGGCGCAAGCGCCCGAGTGCCGGCACCGCAGATTCATAGCCTGCCGCCGAAAGCAGTCTGCATTCCGACTCGCCGAAAAGCCCTGCGGCGTCCGGTGAAGCCGGGAACACCCCGTCGTTGACCCCGAGTATCAGCAGTGCCTTCAGCGAACCGAACCGCATCACCGAAGCCTCTCCGATCTGAACCTCGTCCGAGCCGGTCGGGATCCTGCCCGTTTCGTATTCCGACGTCATCAATCGCAGCGCATCATGAAATCCCCTGGCGTCGGTGCTCTTTTCCGCACCCACCAGCCAGAGCTGATCAAGCACGGAGACCACCGTGCTCCACAGCGATGTAAGCCGGGCACATTCGCCCTCATCGCCGTCGTCACGGCGTGCCTGTGCCTCATCGAGTATCTTTTTATCGGCGCCGATAGCGGTGAGATGGGCATACATCGCCTCTGCGCCCGAAGCAAAGGTAAGTCGCGGGGAACGTAATGCCTTCGTCAGTTCACTGACCGAATCGAAAAATTTAGCGCGTGCCGAATCGGTCATTTTGAGCATATTCCGGGCAAATTTGCCGTCGGCGTGCGAATATCCCTCCGCACTGCGCGTGAACTCATTGCGATACGCGTCTGCGCCGCGTATCTCCCACATGGTTATATATCTGTCCAGCGCATCGCTCTCCTCCGGCTCCAGCCCGCAGAAGGGCGATCTTATATATTTTTTTACCGCCTGGATCGAAAAATTCCCGGCGGCGAGTTCAGACGCCGCCAGCATCAGTCCGACCACCGATTTTGTGGAAAGCTCTTCCTTCACCGACATGAAGCACGGTATGCCGTAACGCTCAAACACTGCATCCGTGACGCCCTCATACATCTCGCCGCTTCGCATGACGATCCCTATGTCACGGTACCGCAGTCCGCCGCGCACGAGCCGGAGGACCTCGGCGGCAGCTGCCGCCGATTCGGCGAAAGGATCGTCGCATTCAAATATCTTCACGGCTCCGTCAGATCCGTCGGCTGCACCGCACCGGGCATTCATGTTCCAGATGGTGCGCTCAAGCTTTGAAACGGATGCCGCGCGGCTCCTTGTATTTGTATTGACATTCCGCAGCCGTGAGGTGACTCCGCGGCGCTCGGCGGCGCCGAGCAGCCTTCGCAGTTCGCGTTTTTGCTCTTCAAAAAAGTCCTCGCCGCCGATACAAAGCGTGACCCACATTTCGTCAGTGTGCGACATCAGCTCCTCGAGCAGCATGCGCTCGGCACCGGTAAACGTATAATATCCGTCGACAAAGACAGCGGTATTTTCAAAAAACTTTTTCATTGCCTCTTCCCCGAGCGAAAGCCGCTCTGTCAGCCTTGCAAGGCTGTCCGACGGGTCGAGGCTGTCCGTAAAGCATTCACCGTAACGTGCCATGATGAGCTGCAGATCACCGAGCTTGGCCGCGAGCCGCGGGTCTCCGTGACCTACCGAACCCGCTATCGTCGCCAGCGAAGCCGGAGTCAGCGCCTGACGTTTTACGCTTTCGATCTCACCGAGTATCCGTCGCACGCAATCACCGCTCGCATAAGAGCCCGAATACTGCTCAAGAACGGGTGAAAGCTCCCTGAGCACCTCGCGCATGAGCAGCACTTTTCCGCCTTTTTCGACAAACCGCTCGCTGTTTCCGCCCGTTTCACGAAACACACGTTCCGGAAGCCGTTCAAAATTAAGCACCTCGGCAAGCAGTCCGCAGCGATTTCCGAGAGTATCCAGCAGTCTTTTTTCCATGACCACCGACTCCTGCTCCGGCACGAGCACAAATACCCGCCTGCCCTCCGAGAGCACGCGGGTAATCTCTTTTATAAGCCCGGCAGTCTTACCGCTGCCGCTGCGTCCGGTTAGCACGGTCAGCATGCTACCGCCTCCATGTCAATCGTAGAATGAAAACCATTCAAGTATCTTGAGCCTTATCGTATACTTCGGCTCTTCGGACAAAAACGTATCCTTGGCGTCTTCGCCCAGAGTCAGCGAGTCCTCCGCTGTCGCCTTGGAGGTGCAAAGCGGCGGGAACAGCACGCACCACCAGTTCTTGCCCTGCCCCTCTCCGAGCACTATGCGCAGCGAACGATATGTCCCTGCCGGATAGGTCACCCCCTCGTAGACCCGTGTCGGGTAATACTCGGTGCCCCATTCCACGCGGCAGCCGTATTCCGCTCCGCATTCGGCGAGCGTATCCGAGGCGCTTTCAAGAAACGCCTGCTCATTCTGCATTGCAGACGCAGCCGCCTGTTCCAACGTATCCGCATCGGCAAATGCGTCCAGCTCAAGTATCGAATCGCGAACGAGCAGCTTTACGCGCTGATCATATTCGCTGTCCGAATTTGCTATAACGTGCAGTCTTATGACGCTGTCGTAAATGTCCTGCTCTCCGTGAACAGGCAGCACCGCACACACGGCGAGGATAAGTAAAAAAGAAATACAAAACACAAGCAGCCTTTTCATCGTGGTATAAACGCTCCCTTTTTTTGGTAATCGCGTTCATTATCGGCTGCCGCAGTATCGTTTATTCAATCACGGCTGAAAATCAATCGAAAATACCGCTTTTGTCTCTCAGTTGTTTCGTTCTCCCGCCCGGCAAAGCACACACCTTACACCGCCGGACCTCAAACTTTTCAGTGCCTCAAGCCCCTCCGGCCCGTCACGGTAAATACCGAACACAGCACTGCCGCTGCCCGTAAGCATGACTCCTGAAGCTCCCGTACAAAGAAACCGTCTTCTCAGCTCCTCAAACCAGTCCAGCCCTTGATAGCAAAGCTCAAAATCGTTTGTCATCGCCCGGCAAAGCCCCGGGACGTCACCGCCGGCAAGCGCAGATTCAACAGCGTCACAGTGCGCCTTTCCGTCGGACGGCCGACGGTCTGCGAGCTCATCAAGCCGGGAAAACATAAGCCTGGTAGAGGCGCTTTCACGTCCCCGGGCTATCACCATGTAAAGCTTCGTATCACAGCTGATCGGCCTTAATTCCTCTCCTATCCCGCCGGCACGCGCAGTGCCGCCGACCAGACAGAACGGCACATCGGCTCCGAGCTGCGCGGCGAGCCTGTGCAGGGACTCTCTGTCAAGCGGTGAGCCGTACAGCTTCTGAAGTCCTCTCAGAACTGCCGCGGCATCCGCGCTGCCGCCGCCGAGACCGGCGCCTACCGGTATCCTCTTTCTGATCTCTATGGCGACACCGCCGGATATTCCGCTGAATTCAAAAAAAGCCTTTGCAGCGCGATATGCGATGTTGCCCTCACCGGTCGGGAGACGGCGGTCACAGCGTACCGAAACGTCGTCCGCTTTGACGAGCGTCACCGTATCGCCGAAGCTGACTGCCGTCATGACGCTGTCTATATTATGGTACCCGTCATCGCGAAGCGCGCCGACGGCAAGACAAAGGTTCACCTTTGCCGCGGCAAATTCTCTCAAGTGTCCGTCATTCAAACGAAAACCGTTTCTCACAGCTTCAGCACCCCCGCGCGCTTTATCCTGATCGCGTTGTGCTTACAAAGCTCCTGACAGCAGAAACACCTTATGCATCCGTCGTGATCGATCACAGCGCGTCTGTTGACCACCTTTATACGTCCCGCAGGGCAATAAGAGGCGCACTCTCCGCAGCCCACACATGCGCGTGTAACGACCGGTCTCGGCTCAAACAGCCTGTTGAGCCGTCCGCCGAACGCGTGCGTGAGCTTGGTTATCACCGAACCGTTGACGGTATCGGGGAGTTTCAGGTCGCGCACCCTGAGTTTCTCCCAGCGGTCGGTATCGCCGCAAAGCTCCAGCTCCGAAAAGTTCGCTGGGCAGAAACCGCGCCGCGCCGCCTCGTTCAGCATAGGCACGCCGTCACGGGGGAGCCCGAGAAACTCCCTGCAGACCACGTCGCAGCAAAACGGGGAACGGCTTCCGAACACCGCTCCGAAAAAGCGCCGGTCGCCGTTGTTCGGACCGTTGCCCTCCATGCCGTATATTCCGTCAACAATATTTATCTGCGGAGATATCGTATGCGTCAGCTCCACCACCATCGCACAGAAGCATTCCGGGTCGGGGAATCTTGCGTGCATCTCAAATTTCTGCAATCCCGGTACCGCGCCGAACATATTTTTTACCGCCGCGCTCAGCGTAGTAAGCGTATGTGTCTTGAGCTTTGCTATGTTGATCACCAGATCCGCGTCCGCTATGGCGGACAATATGTTGAAATCAGCGGCGGCTTCATGCAGCTTCGAGGGCACCGGTCGCGATGATGTATCAAAATTAAGAGACGCGCCTCCGTCTGTCGCCGCTTTTTCCACACCCGTTGTACGGTAGAGCGCTTTCAGCACCGATTCGTTGAATACTCCCCCAGGGGTCTCCGCGACGATAACCTCCGCATCATACGGCTCCAACAGCCTGAGCACTGCGGCTAAAACCGCCGGGTGAGTAGTGGCGCACGCCTCGGGCGGACGGCGTATGACAAGGTTGGGCTTTATGACCACTTTTTTTGCGCTGCCGAGCAGTTCGTGAGCGTTTATATCCCGAAAAACCGATTCGACCGCCTTAAAAACACGTTCAGATGAGTAATCCTCCGCAGCGCGGAACGACACCTTTTCGTACATGACAGCCTCCGTCAAAGCCCGGCGACAAACCTGCCGATATTCACAAGCGCCTTTTCGATATGCCGCACGGAATACGCATATGATATGCGCGCAAAGCCCTCGCCGCTGTCACCGAACGCGGTGCCGGGCACTATCGCCGTGCGCTGCTCATACAACAGCCTTTCGCAAAACTTCTCGCTGCTCATTCCGAAGCCGGACACGTCGGGGAAAACATAAAACGCCCCCTCCGGCACAAAGCATTTGAGCCCTATATCGGACAACCCCTGAAGTATCAGCCGGCGCCTGCTGTCATACTGCTCCTTCATGTATTCGATATCGCCGTCACCGTCACGCAGCGCGTTTATTGCCGCGTACTGGCTCGTCGTAGGTGCGCACATCACGGCATACTGATGTATCTTAAGCATTTGCCGGGTCACTTCCTCGGGCGCCAGGGTATATCCCAGACGCCAGCCTGTCATGGCGTAAGACTTTGAGAACCCGTTGACCACCACGGTCCTCTCACGCATACCGTCAAGTGATGCTATCGACGTATGACGTCTGCCGAAAGTCAGCTCGGCATATATCTCGTCGGAAATGACAGCGATATTCCGCTGCCTGATTATGGGAACTATCTTTTCCAGATCCTCACGGGTCATGACAGCGCCCGTCGGATTATTAGGATACGCAAGTATAAGTACCTTTGTTCGGTCTGTCAGAGCGGACATGAGCTTTTCGGGAGTCAATTTGAACCCGTCGGATGCGGAAAGTGCCAGCGGCACCGGCACGCCCCCGGCCAGCGATGCCAGCGGAGCATAGCATACAAAGCAGGGCTCGGGTACGATCACCTCGTCGCCGTCATCGATCAGCGCGCGGAGCGCTATGTCTATCGCTTCGCTTCCGCCCACCGTCACTATTATCTCGCGGGCGCCGTCATATGTCAGCCCGAACCGGCGTTTCTGGTATTCGGCGATCTCCCGTCTGAACTCGAGCAGACCGCTGTTGCTGGTATAATACGTCTGTCCGTCCTCGAGCGAACGTATACCCGCCTCCCGTATATGCCACGGCGTAACGAAATCGGGCTGACCGACGGTCAGCGAGGTCACGTCCTTCATCTCGTCAAGTATATCAAAGAATTTGCGTATGCCTGAGGGTTTGAGCGCGCAGGTGCGTTTGGAAAGTAAAGTAGCGTAATCGGTCATCACAGCACGTTCGTCCTGCCGTCCTTTGCCGCGGGACAGAACATGACGCCTTCCGATTTATATTGATGCAAAACAAAATGAGTGGCTGTGGCGGTGACCGATTCCAGCGGCGCCAGCTTATCCGCAACGAAATAAGCAACCTCGCGCAATGTCTTTCCCTCAATGAACAGCGCAAGGTCGAACCCGCCGCTCATCAGATACACGCTCTTGACTTCGTCATAATTGCATATGCGCTCGGCGACACTGTCAAATCCCCTGTCCTTCTGCGGCAGCAGCTTCAGCTCTATCAGAGCGCTGACATATTCACGGTCCGTTTTATCCCAGTCGACCATGGTACGGTAGCCCACTATGACCCCGTCCTTCTCATAGTCCTCGATCAATGCCCTGATATCGCCCTCTTCCTTGTTGAGCATGACTGCTATCTGAGCGGGAGTCAGCCGTGCATCGTTCTCAAGAAATCTGAGTATCTTCTCACCGGTTTTCATGTGTTCCTCCTATCCGACAGGCATCATATGCGGCTGTCTGTTCTCAAATACCGTAATATACTTAAAACCTGTTCTGACCAACATATCCGTGGTCTCGGCTATTCCCGCGCCTATATCCCGTGCACGGTGTGCATCGGAGCCTATCGTGATAAGCTCGCCGCCCATGGAACGGTAGAGCCGCAACGTATCTTCATCCGGCAACGTCCTTCCTATCGGCTGACGCAATCCGGACGTATTGCATTCGAGCGCTATACCGCCGTGAATGATGATCCCGAACAGTTCGGCAAACGCCTCACGGGCGCGCGCCATATCAAGCAGCTCTGCCCTCCCGTGCTGCACATAGTAGCGGCAGGGATATGTTATATGCGCAATAGTGTCGACCTTCGGTTTTCCGCCGCCAAGCGCCCATTTCGCCATGGATATCAGATCTTCAAGATATTCGTACCAGATCAGTTTCAGATAGTCGTCGCTCATAGCCGAAAAATCTATGTTGAAAAAATCGTGATCACGTCTCGAAGAATGAAGCGAGCCTATAACAAAGCCGAAATCCCATTTGCCGAGAAGCCTGTCCGACATCTCCGGCTGCATCGGCGCGTCTCCCAGCTCTATCCCCCAGACCGCTTTAAGTCTGCCTTCGTACTTTTTTATTGCCGTCACTGCGCCCTCATGTGCAGAAACGAGATCGGTCTCCCTGTATCGTCCAGCGGCTATATCGTCGACATCGTAATGCTCCGTAAAGGCGATGTAATCCAGTCCCTTTGAAAGCGCCGCCTCACAGCTGTCGATGTGACTGCCGCCCTCCGTTGCGTCGTGTGAAAACCGCGTATGAGTGTGTGTGTCTGCGTAAAACAAATCGTATCTCTCCCGTTTATCCGTTCGGCGCCGTCAACCGCCGTCGTTTTCATCGTCCGTTCTGCCGTCATCCGGGCCGTATGCGTCCGTGTTGTGATCCCCTGCAGCTTTCGCCGTTTCTTCCGGCCCGGCGCTGTTCTCTTCTCCGGACTCAAACAACCGTTTGTGCCGTTCCCCGTCTCTCAGCTTCATAAAGGCATTCAAAGCCGACCTCGCGCCGCGTACCAGCGCAAGCTGCATGAGAGCGAGTACGGCCGCGAAGAAAAGCTGCTTGAACCCGAGAGGCGAAAACTCAAGTGCCGCCGCCACGGTCGGCCGGTAAAGTGTGATCCCCACCGCCGCCGCGCAAACCGCGACAGCCAAAGCATTTAAAAACGAAATGCTCACGGTCCCGTCTTTACCGTTTCCGGCAAAAGGATACAGCACCAGCGACAACGCCGTCGAAGCAAACGCCATGCTCCGAACCACCGACGGTGTATCGCCGAGAAACGTACAGGTCAACATGGCAGCTCCCGCACACAAGCCGTACGCGACCGGCACGGCAAAGTCCCTGATGCGCGGCAGCCGCCCGTAATCAGGGAGCTTTCGCCCCAGCAAGCCCCGTCTCACGGGTGTCAGCGCAGTAAAGATGAGCGCAATAAGGTTTATCCCGCCGCACAGCAAAAGCTGCCGCAGTCCGAAAGGCGGGGATATGCCCGCCAGTATCGACACTGACAGCGCGACGGCAAACGCCGTGCACGCCACGAGCGAATGCTCGACCATTCCGTGTATGCGCAGACTTATCAGCCTCGCCTTTGTCAGCAGTGCCGTGATGACATTCAGACCGTCACGGTACAAGACCACGTCGGCGCATTGGCGCAGCGTGTCGTTGCCTGCGTCCGCCGGCACCAGCGACACTGTAGCCGACGCCATCTGCTCAAGCTCGTCGAGGGTCTGCGCTTCATACGCTATTTTCGCACCTGCCGCAGTACGTATGCTCTGAGCCTGCTCCCACTGTTCACGGGTGATACCGACATACAGCTTCAGCCTGTGGCTGTCCACCACATAAAGCCCGTATTCCTCCTGCTCTATCTGCGGACCGGTTATAACCTCGTCCTCGGAAACTATTATCCCGGCATCTTTCGCAAGCGCGACCGCCGTCGCGTACGGAGCATCAGACTTCACCACCGGTGTTATACCGGCACTGCGGCAGCTGTAAACGGCACTTGCCGCGTTCATCTCTATGGACGTATAAAGCCCTATGAGAGCTATGAACGTCATGCCCTCAAATGTATCGAGCGCTTCGAGCGTATCACTGTCCACCTGTTTGTACGCAACGGCGATTACATGCTGACTTTTGTCCGCAAGCTCCTCTTCTTCATCGCGGAAACGAACGGCGGCATTGCCGACAAGCGGGAACGTGGTCCCCGACTGTTCATATCTCGTGCACCGAGCTATGATATCCGCAGGGTCTCCCCGCTCGATCACATATTTTTCTCCCTCATGTATTACCAGCACACGGGCACGTTCATTGTCCGAGCTTATGCGTGTCTCTATACGGTAAAAGGAATCGCTCACATCATCCGGCGTGACACCCAGCGAGCGGCACGCGCGAGCCACCGCCACGGCGCTTTTCGTTCCGGAGAACCGGACCTTTCCGCTGCTGCCTGCCACGTGCTCAAGCTTCACGTCGTAACACGCCAAAGCAAACACCAGCGCTCTGAGCACCTTGTCGGAATTTTCCGCCGTCGGGCTGAACCTCCGGAAGCCCGTAAATACGTTCTCGACACGCATCCGTCTTACGGGGAAAGCATTCTCGCTGCCGCACATCACGGTATCCACCTCGCAAAGCGGACGGATACTGTTCAGATTGCGTACCGCGGCACCCTCATTGAGCAGTGAGCAAACGCCTCCCACAAGCGATAATGTGCTCAAAGTGCACACCGTGTCGGAAAAAGCAATAAAACCTACGCAGAGTGAAAGCAAAAACGAGGTCGCTATGTCAACGCCGCGCAGCGCGGACGCAAAAGTGATCACAAAGCAAAATGCGATCGAACAAAGCGTCATCCGGTTTGCTGCAACAAGCGAATAATCAAGCAGCTGCGGCCTGTTTTCCCGCTGCTTTTTTCCCGACTTGCGTATCCTGAGCTCCTCGCCCGTTGCGGTGACTATCGCAACACCGCTGCCGGAGGCGATGATCGTACCTCCGTAGACCATATTCCTGCTTATGCGGCTTTCTCTGCCACGGTTTATATACACGCTGCTTTTAAAGGCAGGATCTGTCCTTCCCGTCAGCGGCGTTTCCAGCACGCCGAGCTTGTTTGATTCGATCAGCCTCGCGTCGGCAGGTACTATTGAGCCGCGCTCGAGCATTATCACGTCTCCCGGCACCAGCGCACGGCTGTCGATACTGCGCACCTTGCCGCCGCGCAGCACCGTAGCGCGCAACGAAGCATGCTTTTTGACCTCTTCCAGTCCTTTTGCCGCGGAATGCTCAAGAAACGCATTGAAAACCATCACAAAGGGGACGGCCCATGCAGTGAATATGTATGCCCTGTCGGGCGAAAAAGCATTGAGCACAAGACACATTGCCGCCAGCAGCAGCCCCGTCATCCCCGCCGCCTGAGTGCGCAGGCTGCGGAAAAACGAAAGCTTCATTGTGGGATACAACTCGTTTACGCCGTGTCTTCTCAGGACCGCCGCAGTACGCTCATCGAGCCCGGTCAGTATATCTGTTCCGAAATACTCCGTCACCTCATGAGCCGCCATGCGCGACGGTTCGAAAACATCATCGCCTTCGCCGCGCCCGAGTGAAGCGGTAACGGTGCGTATTCGGTAATTGTTTTCGTTCCCGGTCGGGATGTTTCTGTTGTGTTTTCTGCCGTCAGGCACCCCTTGCACCTCGCATTCAGACGCCGGGCAGCATCTCCACTTTTACGGCTCCGTCCGCCGCATCCAGCGCAAACGCCGCGACATGGCTGCCGCGTGCATCGATGATATCCGCCGCTATAATATCTTCTATTTCCCTCTGTATCAGCCGACGCAGATTGCGCGCGCCGTATTTCTGTGAAAAGCCCTTCTCGACCAACAGTTCGACCAAAGCATCGGTATACCTGAGCTCAATGCCCTTATCAGCCAGCATACCTGAAAGATCGCCGAGCATTATGCGGCATATCGAGCCGAAACTTTCCTTCGTAAGTCCGTTGAAAACTATGACCTCGTCCACGCGGTTGATGAATTCCGGACGCAGGAAGCCTTCAAGCGCCTTCATCACCCGTTCACGCGTGCTGTCGGCTTCCGCACGGCCGAAGCCCGCAAACATCGTTCCGCTGCTGCTGCCCGCGTTTGTCGTCATGACAATGACCGTGTTTTCGAAATTCACCACTCTGCCCTGAGCATCCGTCACCCTGCCGTCGTCCAGTATCTGGAGCAGTATATTGAGCACGTCCGGGTGAGCCTTTTCTATCTCATCGAACAGCACGACCGTATACGGCTTGCGGCGTATCTTTTCGGTAAGCTGTCCCGCATCGTCATATCCGACATATCCGGGAGGGGCGCCGATGATCCGCGACACGCTGTGCTTTTCCATAAACTCCGACATATCGAGCCGCACGAGCGACTCCGGCGAATCAAACAAATACGCCGAAAGCACCTTCACCAGTTCGGTTTTTCCCACGCCCGTAGGTCCCGCAAAAATAAATGACACCGGCTTCTTCTTTACCGCTATGCCCGCGCGGGAGCGGCGTATGGCGCGAGCCACCGCTCCGACGGCTTCATCCTGCCCCACGATACGCGACTTCAGCGCTTCCTCGAGCTTTTCTATCTTTTCAAATTCGTTCTCGGAGACGTTCCCCGCCGGTATACCCGTCCACACCTCCACGACTTTGGCAACGTCGTGCTCCGTGAGCTCCAATGTGTCGCGTTCCCTGGAAAGCGCATCAAATTGCTCTCTCAATTGCTTTTCGAGCGTGGTCTTTTCCGCTATCAGACGATATGTCTCTTCCGTGCGTTCCTGCTGAGATTCCAGCTCTTCTTTCTCCCTGACCGCCTGTTCGAGCTGCGAGCTGACGCGGCTCATCTCCGCTATGACGGGCGAATGCATCGAGACCTGCGCCGCCGCCTCGTCCATAAGGTCTATCGCCTTGTCCGGCAGGTACCGGTCCGTGATATACCGTTCGGACAGTGCAACTATCCTTCCCACCATGGCATCCGGTATCCTGATACCGTGGTATTTCTCGTAATACCCTTTGATTCCCTTGAGTATCTCAATGCTTGCGCTTATCGAAGGTTCACCCACCGTTACCGGCTGGAAGCGGCGTTCGAGCGCGCTGTCTTTTTCGATATGCTTGCGGTACTCCGTCAGCGTGGTGGAGCCTATGACCTGTATCTCGCCGCGTGAAAGTGCGGGCTTGAGGATATTTGCCGCATTCATGCCGCCTTCGGCGTCGCCTGCTCCCACTATGCTGTGGACTTCGTCGATGACCAGTATCACATTTCCCGCCTTGCGGGCGTCGTCTATGAGCTGCTTCATCCTGCTTTCGAACTGTCCGCGAAACTGCGTCCCGGCGACAAGCGATGTCATGTCGACGAGCATCACCGACTTTTCGCGCAGGCGCAGAGGCACCGTGCCGTCGGCTATACGCTGCGCAAGCGCCTCGGCAATAGCGGTCTTTCCCACGCCCGGCTCACCGATAAGGCAGGGGTTGTTTTTCTGTCTGCGGCAAAGTATCTGCATAACTCTTTCGAGCTCGGTCTCTCTGCCTACTATCCTGTCAAGCTCGCCGCGGCGCGCTCTTGCCGTCAGGTCTATGCACCATCTGTCGAATGAAGTCTCCGCCTTTTTCTGTCCCTGCTGTGCGGAGCGCTGACGTTTCTGACCGCCGCCCTCAAAAAGATTATTGAAATCTATAGCCGGGGCCCTGCCCTCATCGTCTGAAGTCTGAGGTAAGTCGCCATCCTGCTGCGGCTCTTCACCGCTGAGAAGTCCGCTGATATCACCGGTCATTGATTCAAGCTCTTCCTCGGACACTCCGAGCTTGTCAATGATATCAGATATGGGTTTTATACCCAACTCTCTGGCACATTTTATACAATACCCCTCGTTATGAGTTGTATCCCCCTCTATCCGGGTCACAAAAATGACCGCCATGCGACGCTTACATCTCGAGCAAAGCTTCATTATCATTTAACGGTTTCTTCCTTTCCCTCGGAACTTGTGTCTTCTTTGCTGAAGGCTTTGACGGCGTACATCGTCAGCGAAAACACTGACACCGCCACTATTGCCATGCTTATCAACAGTTCCAGCCACGGTGCCGGATCTTCAACGAGCAGCAGCACGATAACTCCCGCAAACAGCACCACCGTGCCGAACTTTCCATACCAATCGCTTGCCACGACAACACGTTTGGAGCGAAAAATAAATATTGCTCCGAACATCATCAGCATCTCTTTCACCACAAGAAGCACGACCGCAAAAACGTAGATACGTCCGTCGATGAAAAGACACATGAGTGCCGTGACCTGCATCAGCTTATCGGCAAGCGGGTCGAGTATTTTGCCTACGTTAGTCACCCAGCCGTTACGCCGGGCAAGATAACCGTCGGCGACATCGGTCACCCATGCGGCGGTATATACGCACAGGCTCCATGTGCTGCTTTCGGCAAAATATACGTATACAAACACAGGGATCATAAGCAATCTTATGACCGACAATATGTTCGGAATATGTTTTTTCATCGATTCCCCGCGGCCGAAGACCGCGCTCCTTGATTTTATTCGTCCCCGCCTGAAGGCAGAAAATTTCTACGTTACGCAAGTTATCGCGCAAGCTGTGTCAAGCTATCAGTCGATATATGATATTGTTATCCCCGTAAAGCCAGCGGAATATCAAAGAAGCTTCCGGATCCACACGCCAGCCTTCGGATTCGAGATAAGGTATCAGCAGAGAAACTATCGCAGTAAACGCAAGAACCGCAATAACTCCGCCGACGACACCGGAAATAAAAGCAAGCAGCTTATCCGCCTG
>OLGB01003135.1_pt1 | contig 16027 bp, 15 predicted proteins | sample 1605691 | NCBI WGS metagenome assembly OLGB01 (sample SAMEA3888925, study PRJEB22519) | human gut metagenome | biome: human gut; feature: human-associated habitat; material: faeces | place: Denmark | collected 2010 | reverse complement strand
GCCAGCCGGTAGTTCTTGGTCCACGAGGGGTTGCAGGAGTAGACGATGAAGAGCTTGCCCTTCTCTTCGTTGACGAGTATGGCGGGACCCTCGTTGATCTTGCGTCCGTCCATCGTCTCCCACGACTGCGTGGGGGTAGAGAGGATGACCATCGACGAGGAGATCGTGCAGGGGTCCGACATCGTGGCGATGCGGATCTGCTGAACGGCGTCGGTTCCGTTGCCCGACCAGACGGCGTAGCGCTGTCCTTTGAGCTCGAAGGTCGTCAGGTCGATGGCGTATTCCGTGTTTGCCGCGGTGGGCTTGATGCCCGGCTGGTAGTCATAGCCCGTGTAGAGCATGCCCATGTCCTCCCATTCGCCCAGCGGGTCGTCGGTCTTCGAACGGAGCACGCCGCTGCGCTGGGTGCCGTAACCGGTTATTCCGTCCTGTCCGCGGCGTCCGGCGGCGTAGTAGACGTACCAGCGGTCGCCGATGTGGAACAGCTCGGGAGCCCAGAGGTCGGCGATGTTCCACGGTTTCGAGGGGCCTTCGTAGGGAAGGCTCCATTTCTTGGTGGTGGCATTGACCACCGTGAGCCGCATGGAGCGCGAGATGGCGATGCCGTTGCCGCTCGCCTTGCAGGTGTAGTAATAGTCGCCGTCCTTGACGATGTAGTCGGTGTCGCGGTGCATAACGCCGCGGGCCTTGATGGCACCGTCAATATAATGGCGCAGCGACATATTGTCGGCGTCGGCCAGGTTATCCACGTGGAAGAACGCCTCGGCCTTCTTGACGCCCGACTCGGTCAGGGTCGCGGTCTTGCGCTTTTCGTCCACAACGTAATCGCCGTCGACCTGTTCCTCGGCCTCAACCTTGTCGTCCAGCTCGACGATGACACTCTTTTTCAGCGTCTTGGCGAAGTCGTCGGCGCGCTTGTACATCACGCTGGAGTCCTCGCCCTTGCCGCTGATGATCAGCGGGGTACGAGCTTCGTCGATGAGGATGGAGTCCACCTCGTCGACGATGGCGTAGGCGTGGCCGCGCTGCACCATGTTGGCCTTGTAAACGACCATGTTATCGCGCAGGTAATCAAACCCGAACTCGTTGTTGGTGCCGTAGGTGACATCAGCAGCGTAGGCGGCCTTGCGGTCGTTGGCCTCAACGCCGTGCACCACCAGGCCGACGGTCAGGCCCAGGAAGCGGTAGACTTTGCCCATCCACTCACTATCGCGGCGGGCCAGGTAATCGTTGACGGTGATAACATGCACGCCTTTGCCAGTCAGGGCGTTGAGGTAAACGGGCATGGTGGCCACCAGGGTCTTGCCTTCACCGGTCTGCATCTCAGCGATGCAGGCGCGGTGCAGCACAATGCCGCCGATGATCTGCACGGGGTAGGGCTTCATGCCCAGCACACGCCAGTCAGCCTCACGGCAGACGGCAAAAGCCTCGGGCAGCAGGTCGTCCAGCGTTTCGCCTTTTTCCAGGCGCGCCTTGAACTCGGTCGTCTTGGCCTGCAGCTGCTCGTCGGTCAGCTTCTGCATCTCCGGCTCCAGGGCCAGGACCTTGTCCTTCAGCGGGTTGATGCGCTTCAGTTCCTTGTCCGAGAAGGAACCAAACAGTTTTTCAAAAAAAGACATTATAAAATCCCCTGTATTTTCCGCCGCCCGGGACAGGGCAGCTATATAGCACTTACATACTTTACTATAATACACCCGCACAGGGCTTGCTGTCAAACCTGCGCGGGTGTATTTACAAATATATTTAGTTTTTAGCCTTGGCGGGCAGGCTCAGCAGCACCAGCATCAGGAAAATACAGCCAAAACCCAGGGCATCCCACACGGTAAAGGGGCTGCCCAGCACAAGCGTGCTGATGATGGCAGCGGTGACCGGCTCGGCAAAGCTGTACAGGCTCGACCGCTGGGGGCCGATGAGCGGCACGCCTGACATGTACAGGCTGAACGCCAGCACGTTGCCCAGCACCACCACGGTAAAGATGCCGAATACCCCCATGGCGGTGGGCACGTAGTTCATCGTCCAGGGGCGGAAGATGAGGGCGAACATCGTGCCGCCCATCAAGAATGCCCAGCCCTGCAGCATGGGGGTGGGGTACTGCTGCTGCAGCTTTTTGGGCCACATGGTGTAGATGACCACGCAGCAGGCGCTGGCAATGCCGGACAGCAGCGCGGCCGGGCTGATGGCCAGATCGGTCAGACTACCGTGAGTGGTAAGCAGAAACACGCCGATGAGGGCCAACAAAATGCTGCAAATTTCAAACAGACGCGGCCCGCGGTGCTGCTGGATGCAGACCACCAGCAGGATGATGACGGGGGAGAGGTCCTGCAAAATGGTGCCCATGCCCGCGCTGGAAAGCTGGATGGTCAAAAAGTAGGTGAACTGGCAGCAGCTTACGCCCGCCAGGCCGTAAATGAGCAGATCCAGCAGGTTGCGGGGATTTTTCTTCGCGTTCCACGGGTCGAACAGCATCCTGCGGTCCTTGATAAAGTAGAACGTGCACAAGATCAGCCCAGCCAGAAACAGCCGGATAGGTACCAGCCAGGTGGAGTCCATGTTTTCGCGGGTAAACAGGTACTGTCCCATGCAGCCCGAAACACCCCAGCATGCCGCACCACCCATCGTCAGGCAGGCACCTTTTACACGGTCAGACATTTTACCTTCCCCTTACTATAATACTTTAGGCAATACCGCATAATTCTAAGTGCCGATACGGCGAGCGAGGTGCGGCAGATGCTAAGCCAAAAGCGCAGATAATACTTTGTGTATTATCGAGCATTTTGGCAACGCAGATGCCGTGCCGCAGCCGCCAGAGCGGTGCTTAAGCCGTCAGGCGGGAATTGTGCGGTGTTGCCTTTACCCCAAGATCAACTGCGCGGCTTCGCGCAGGCCCTCTACTACCGGTGCGCCGGTGGCTGCCAACGTCTGCCGGTTCTGGTGGCCGCTGCATTGCAGCACACAGGCCGTTCCCATGGCCTGCGCCACCTCAAAATCGTGTACCGAATCCCCGATCATCACTGCGCGGGCAGGGTCGATGCCCTCCTCCTGCATAAAGCGCAGGCCCAGTTCCACCTTACTTTTGGCGTAGATGTCGCCCAGACCCAGCAGGCGGTCAAAGTAACCCGTCACATGGCGTTCCCCGGCCTGGCGGGTCAGCGTGGGCACCGGGCTGGCCGATAAGATCACCTGCCGCAGCCCCGCCGCGCGGAAGGCATCCAGCGCTTCTATCGCGCCCTCTGCCAGCGGGCAGGCCGCGCTGGCGGGGATGTAGTCGTCCATATATTCCTCGGCCAGCATGGCAAAGCTGTGGCGGCTGAAATCAAACCCAGCGCGGACGTAATATTCTTCAATCGGGAAACCAAAAATTGCCCGGTACTGATCGCGGTCGTACCGCTGCGGATAGGCATGCTTTTCTAGTAGACGGTTGAGCGCGTCTACGCAAAGTTCCACATCATCCAGCAGGGTACCGTTCCAATCCCACAAAATCAGTTCCGGGCGCATAGGTTACCTCATTATTCTTCTGTAAAGATCTTCTTCAGACTGGCGTTGGTCTCGATCAGCTTGACCAGGGCCACGCCCAGGATCGTGCAGCTGATGACCTCGCCGATGCCGACCGTGACCGCATTGAACGCAGCCATGGCGGCCGTGGGGGCACTATCCGAGAAGAAGAAGGTGATCTCGAACGCGCCCACGATGATCATATTAAAGATAACAGGCGGCAGGGACGCCGGAATGGCCAGCCCCTTGATGCGCACATCGCGCAGCTTGTAGGTGACCAGACAGGCCAACAGGGTAGCCAGCGTGCCAAAGATGACGTCGATCACGGTCGAACCCAGCAGGTTGGCCAGAAAGCAGCCCAGCGTGACGCCGATGATATACTCGGCGCCAAAGACAGGCAGCAGGCAGAATGCCTCGGCCACACGCACCTGCACCGCGCCGTAGGAGAACGGCTGCAGCACCAGGCACAGCACAACGTAGAGCGCTGCAATGACAGCACAGCGCACAAGGCGCTTGACGGACATGGATTTCTGATTCATACAATACTCCGGCGGATAGATTTTGACCACACGCAAGACCGCCAGCCTTGCGGGGTTTGCGCTGCCGACCAGCAGCCGGCAGCGGAGCCTAAAATCCTAAGTTGCTCAACAAACCTAAATTATAACAAAACCCGCAGGCCGTTGCAAGACCTGCGGGGAAAATTTCTTTACTTTAGCAATCACCGCCGTGCCAGACGCTGCCCTGCAGGGCGGACGGTCTCTTACGAGAATGCTGAGGGCCTAGCATACCCGGCCTTACGGTGCAATCGTATTGTAGGGGGCGGTATCCTCGACGCCCCGCGGGCGGATGCAAGCATCCGCCCCTACAACACCATTACGGCAGCTCCGGCGCATAAGCCTCGAGATTGCGGGGCTTGCCCTCGTAGACGATGGCGATGCCGTCGGGGCCGGTGTTGGCGCTGACAACGCCGCCGAGCTGGAACACGATCAGCGGTGCATGGCCAAACGCCTTTTTGCACAGCTTGACCAGCTCGTCACGCTTGGCGGTGCTGGACGTGTAGGCCACCATGTAGGGCGTGTCCTTCATCGAATCGACGCGGCTCTCCACCCATTTGATCATGGCGGCAGGCACGGCGGCGTCGCCGCGGACCTTGCTCTCGACCTTGGAGACGCCCGCATTCAGGCTGATGATGGGGCGGATGCCCAGCAGGTCGCCGACCACAGCGGCGGCGGCGCTGACACGGCCCGACTTCTTCATCTGCTTCAGGCTGTAGGCGGCCAGACAGATCTCAACGCAGTCCAGCTTCTTCTTTAGCTCGGCCACGCAGGCGGCCAGCTCACCGCCGTTGCGCACCTTGCGGGCGCACTCGCAGAAATACCAGCCGTAGGGCATCGAATAGGTGTGGCTGTCGATGATCTGAATCTTCAGCTTATGGTCGGGGCGCTCCTCAGCCAGCATCTCAGCGCCTTTGATGGCGTTGTTGTAGGTGCTGGAACCGGCGGCGTTGATGCTCAGGTGCACCAGGTCGGTGTAGCCCTCGTCCACATAGCGCTTGTAAATTTCGCACCACTGCAGCTGGGTGATGGCGGCGGTGGTGGGCACGCCCTGGGCCTTGCGCATCATCTCATAAAACTGGTCGTTGGTAAAGTCCTTGCGCTCCATATACTCGGTGCCATCCAGGTTAATGGGGAAGCCCACCACCTCAATGCCGTATTTGTCCGCAAGCTCCTGCGGAATATCGGAACAGGAATCCGTCAAAAAACCGATCTTGCTCATTTTACGTCCTCACTCCATTCATAACGGGTCAGCTGTCCGTGGGTCTCCAGTTCGGCAAAATCCCACTGCCGCAAAGCCTCGTAGGCACCTACCGCAACAGCGTTGGAAAGGTTCAGGCATCGCTCGCCGCGGCGCATCGGCATGCGCACGCAGTCGGCCTCATGGGCGGCCAGCAGTTCCTCCGGCAGACCCGCATCCTCGCGGCCAAATACCAGGTAAGCGCCGTCCGGGTACTGTACGTCCACGTGGCGGCGCGGCCCCTTGGAGGTAAAGTAGAAAAACGGCCCCTGATTTTTAGCAAAAAAATCCGCGAGATCTTTATAATATGTTATATCAAGATGGTGCCAATAGTCAAGCCCGGCTCGCTTCAATTTTTTGTCGTCCACGGTAAAGCCCATCGGCCCCACAAGGTGCAGCCGTGCCCCGGTCACCGCGCAGGTGCGGGCGACATTGCCGGAGTTTTGGGGGATCTGCGGCTCCACCAGTACAATGTTCAAAGTTGGCATAGGTTTATGTACATCCTCACATTATTTTATTGCTGCATCAGTTTGGGCAGGGCGGCTTCCAGCCACACGCCCAGACGTTCGTCGGTGCCTTCGGGCGTCTGGCGGATGCACTCACTCACGAACGCAGCTGCCGCCTGCACGGCGGCCTGGGGCACGTTGCCCTGCAAAATGCGCCCCACCAGCACCGCGCCGAAAATATCCCCGGTGCCGTGGTACATGCGGGGGATCAGCGGCGTCTTGACCGAGTATCCCTGCCCACCGCGGGCCGCGCCCACACAGCCGATGCACCGCCCGTCGGAGAGGCCCGTCACACCGGTGACCACCACCTGCGGGGCGATGCGGGTCAGCCGCGCGGCCTGCTCGGCCGCCTGTTCGCTGCTGCCCACACCGGGCAGCGGGTCGCCCAGCAGCAGTGCAGCCTCAGTCACATTGGGCACGATCAGGTTCGCCTTGCTGCACAGGTTGTACATAGCCGGGACCATATCGGCCCCCAGCCCCTTGTACAGCCGCCCGCCGTCGCCCAGCACCGGGTCCACCACTTTTAAGGCGCGGGGCCACAGTTCAAAGGCCTGCTCCACCAGCTTGGCCTGGGTAGGGTCCGCCAGATAGCCAGAGTAGATGCAGTCAAACCGCAGGCCCAGCCGCTGGTAATGCGCCAGCGCCGCAGGGCCGTAACCGGGGTTGGAGAGCTTAGCCGGGGTGCCCAGCCCGCCCGTGTGGGTGGACAGCACCGCCGTGGGCAGCGCCACCGCCTGCACGCCCAGGCAGGACAGCACCGGCACGATGACCGACAGCGCCGCCCGGCCAAAGCCCGGCAGGTCATGGATGGCTAATACAGTTTTGGGTGCATTGGACATGGTCAGATTCCTTTTGTTCGTTCGCGTTTGTTCCTTTTTCAACACTGCTATTCTACCATAAACCGCCGCATAAAAAAAGGCTGAATTGGGCGAACCTGCTTTTTTGCCTGATTTTTCCGCCTCATTTTGCTGCATAGCCGCGCCTACCCGGGGCATGCTAGGCACGAGGACCCGAAAAGGAGGCATTGTTATGCAGTTTTCGACAATGGCCGGCACTGCTGTCGGCATGGCTGTGGGTGCGGCGGCCGTCTGCCTTGCCACCCAGGACCAGCGCATGATGCGCAAGACCGTCCACAAGCTGGCCAAGGGCGCGGAAAAGACCCTGGCCGACCTGGACAAGGCCGTCCAGCACACCCGCTGGTAACGCAAAAGGCTCCCCGTGGCAGGGGAGCCGTACATAAAGTGATTTGGTTTACAGGATGCGCACGCGGATGGCGGCATCGATGCCGGCCAGTTTGCTGGTCAGGTCGGGGGTAACGTCGCCGGTCACATCCAGCAGGGTGTAGGCCACGTCCTTCTTGCTCTTGTTCACCATGTTTTCGATGTTCAGGCGGGCGGTGGTCAGGATGCTGGTGATGGCCGAGATCGCACCCGGCGTGTTCTTGTGGATCATGCAGATGCGGCGGCCGCCCACACGGGGCTGGCTGACGTCCGGCAGGTTGACACTGTGGGCGATGTTGCCGTTCTTCAGATAGTCGCTCAGTTCGGCGGCGGCCATCACGGCGCAGTTGGTCTCGCTTTCGGGGGTACTGGCGCCCAGGTGCGGCGTGCAGTACACGCCCTTGACGCCCAGCAGTTCCTCAGCCGGGAAGTCGCAGAAGTACTGCGCCACCTTGCCGGAGTTCATGGCGTCCAGCAGGGCCTCCGTGTCCACCAGCTCGCCGCGGGCAAAGTTCAGCACGCGCACGCCGTCCTTGCACATCGAAAGGGTCTGGGCGTTGATGGTGTGGCGGGTCGTGGGCAGGTAGGGAACATGGATGGTCAGGTAGTCGCAGCGGGGCAGCATATCGCCCAGCGTCACACAGTGCTGTACGCTGCGGGACAGGCTCCATGCTGCGTCGATAGAAATGTAGGGGTCATAGCCCAGCACTTCCATGCCCAGCGCCACGGCGGCGTTGGCCACACGGGCACCGATGGCACCCAGGCCGATAACGCCCAGCGTTTTGCCGCGCAGTTCCGGGCCGACAAACTGCTTCTTGCCCTTTTCCACATCCTTGGCAATGGTCTCGCTGCCTTTCAAGCCCTGGGCCCACTGGACGGCGTCGACCATGTTGCGGCTGCCCGCAACCAGCGCACCGATGACCAGCTCGGCCACAGCGTTGGCGTTGGCGCCGGGGGTGTTGAACACCACGATACCGGCGTTGGTACATTCCTCAATGGGGATGTTGTTGGTACCGGCACCCGCGCGGGCGATGGCCAGCAGGCTGTCCGGCAGCGGCATGTCGTGCATATCGGCACTGCGCACCAGGATGCCCTGGGGAGCGGTGGTCTCGTTATCGACCTCGAACTGGTTGACCGGCAGCTTGGCCAGGCCTGCGGGCGAGATCGCGTTCAGCGTTTTGATGGTATACATAAAGAACCCCTCTTACTTTTATAAATGTGACACCTTAAGCATTTTCCTTGCGGAACTTCTCCATGAAGTCGACCAGCTTGTCGATGCCCTCCGGCGGCATGGCGTTGTAGATGGAGGCACGCATGCCGCCCACCAGGCGGTGGCCCTTCAAGTTGACGAACCCGGCCTCGGTCGCTGCGGCGCAGAACGCCTTGTCCAAGTCGCCGTTGGGGCTGGTGAAGGTCACGTTCATCATGCTGCGGTAGGGCTTCTCAACGGGGTTATTGTAGAAATCTTGACCGTCCAGGTAATCGTACAGCACCTTGGCTTTGGCGGCGTTGATCTTCTGCATGTTTTCCAGGCCGCCGATCTCGTTCTCGAGATACTGCATGACCAGGCCGGTCATGTAGATGCACCAGCACGGCGGGGTGTTGTACATGCTGTCGGCTTTCAGCAGGGTAGTGTAGTTCATCATGGTGGGGATCTGCTCCGGGGTCAGGCCCTTGGCGCTCTTACCCAGCAGGTCCTCCCGCACGATGGCCACGGCCATACCGGCGGGGGCGATGTTCTTCTGCACACCGAAGTAGATGACGCCGTATTTGCTGACGTCCACCGGCTCGGAGCAGATCATCGAGCTCATATCAGCCACCAGGGGGATGCCATCCACCTGGGGCACGTCCACATACTTGGTGCCGAAGATGGTGTTGTTCTGGCAGATGTGGATGTAGCTGGCGTTGGGGTCGTAGTCGATGGCCTTCACGTCAGGAATGTAGGTGAAGTTTTTATCCTTGCTGCTGGCGGCGATGCGGGCCGTGCCGAACTTGGCGGCTTCCTCCGCTGCCTTTTTGCTGAAGTTACCGGTGACGAGGTAGTCCGCCGTGCCGGTGGTCATAAAGTTCAGCGGCACCATGGCAAACTGCTGGGTCGCGCCGCCCTGGAAAAAGCCGATCTTATAATTGTCGGGGATGTTCAGCACCCGGCGCATGGCAGCCTCGGTGTTCTGGATGATCTCATCAAACCACTTACTGCGGTGGCTCATTTCCATCACGCTCATACCGGAACCATGGTAATCCAGCAGTTCTGCCTGTGCGGTTTTCAGAACAGCTTCCGGCAGCATCGAAGGGCCGGCGCTGAAATTATAAACTCTAGCCATTTTCCTTTTCCTCCAGTAAGTACGTTAAAAATGCAGCCCGCTGGCGGCGAACTGCATCATCTGCCGCGCCGTTGCGGTATGGCATTATTATAGGCCGCACCGCCTGCCCCGGCAAGCGTGCAAAATACTGAAAAAACGGCCGCACAGGCGGTTGTGTTTCTGCAAAACGGCTAATTGTATTTTGTTCAGAAACACTATATTCTACATTTGTAAAATATTTTCTATCATCTGATGCAATCCATTGCCGAAAATTTGGTCATTTTGCCATCTTGCATTTTAATCTACTACAATTGTAAAATATACTTGCAATAGTTATTACATTTGTAGGAGATATAGACTATGGAACAGTTATCCCGTAGTGAAGAGCAGGTCATGGTCGCCCTTTGGGCCTGCGAGCAAGCCGCCACGCGGCGGCAGATCGCAGCCAACCTGCCAGCCGAGTGCCGCTGGGCCGACTCTACGCTGTTGAATTTCCTGCTTCGGCTGGAGAAAAAGCACTTTGTCCGCACCGAAAAGCAGGGCAACAAAAACCTGTACACCCCGCTGGTGCGCCGCCTGACTTATTGCGGCGCGGTGAGCAGTGTCCACCTGCAAACGCTGTACGGCGGTGACCTGCGCAGGATGGTACGCGCCCTGGCCGACACCGGCCGTCTGACCTACGCCGACACCGAGCGTCTGCTGCGCTGGCTGGGGGAGTACCAGGCCGAAAACCCGGAGTACGACTACGAATAGCTGCCTGCTTCCTTATATATAAGGTTCACGCATCTCCACCATGCCGCCCCAGAAGCGCTTGGGCGCGTGGTTCATCTGCGCTTTGGCGTTGCGGCGTTCCTCAATCGTCAGGGCGTGGAAGAACCGTTTCCACAGCGCCTGCCAGTTCAACTCGTCGGCATCGCGGGCGGGTTCGTAATGCTCCATAGCCAGGTACTGCACATGGCCGCTTTGCCGCAGCAGCGCCGTGCCGTGGGCAGCGTCGAAGATCAAAAAGTCCTCATCCGGCAGGCGGCTGCAAAAATGACCGCGCAGCAGCGGCAGTACGTTGTTTTTTGGGTGGATGACCGAACCGAGCATGCCATCCTTTTCCTCAAAGCGGATAAACTCGATAAAACGGCAGACCTCGTTATTGACATTGCGCTCCAACACAAACGCCGCGTGGACATCCGGGTCGCCCAACATCTGCACGGCGCGGGGGCCTTCGTCAAAGCAACGGCGGGCGAACCGCAGCAAGATCAGATCCTTTTCTTCTTCTGTGGAGAGGAAACCGGTCATCACACGCTCTCTCACCATCGGCCCCAGCCGCGTCAAGCCGTTGGCCACGCGCCTGGCGTGGGTCGGGTCGGTGGCGATGGCCTCCGTTCCAAACAGCGTAATTTGCCCTTCGGCTGGTCCCAGCACCGCCGAGGGGATCTCTCGCCGGGTGTAGCTTTCAAAAATGCAGCAGAGAAACCCCGCATAGCTGCCGTCGTAGCAGTAGGCGGCGTCGCTCACATGCGCCGGGTAAGGCATGTCAAGGCCTCCTCTCGCACCATGCGGGCCGCAGCCGGAGCCGCCACGCCATGGGCCGTCAGCTGGTGGACGGCAGGTGCCGCGTCCGGCAGGACCTTGGGCACAAATTCATCCAGACTCAACTGCTGCACCCCCACACTGAACGCCTTGGGGTCCAGCAGCGCGTTTGCAATCTCCGCCCGGTTGGCGTGGGCCGGGGCGCGGCCATTGCAGGTGATAAAATATTGGGCGCGTTTCAGCACCACGCCGATGCGCTTCAGCTCCGGCATACCCAATTTCTGCACACGGCGTGCCGCCAAAATGCGCAGTACGCTTTTGGGGCCGATGCCCGGTACCCGCAGCAGTTCCTCCTTGCTGGCGGTGTTGACCTCCACCGGGAAAAACGCTGGGTGCCGCACCGCCCAGGTACACTTGGGATCCAGGTAGGGGTCAAAGTTAGGTTCCTCCTCGGTCAGCAGTTCCGAGGCGTGGAAGTTATAATACCGCAGCAGCCAATCTGCCTGGTAGAGGCGGTGTTCCCGCAGCAGCGGCGGCTGAAAGTTCAGTGCGGGCAGGCGGCGGTCCTCCACCACCGGCAGGTAGGCCGAGTAAAACACACGTTTCAGCGCATACTTTTTGTATAGGCCTTCCGTCAGGTCCATAATGTGGCGATCCGTCTCCGGCGTCGCACCAATGATCATCTGGGTGCTTTGCCCAGCCGGTGCAAAAGCGGGCGCGTTCCTGTATACCGCCAGCTCCCGCTTGCTTTGGGCGCTCTGCACAGCGATCTGCCCCATGGGGCGCAGGATCGCCGTTTTCTTTTTATCCGGGGCCAGCTGGTTCAGGCTGACCTCGCTGGGCAGCTCGATATTGACCGAGAGGCGGTCCGCCAGCAGCCCGATGCGCTGCACCAGCAGCGGGTCCGCACCGGGGATGGTCTTGGCGTGGATGTAGCCGTTGAAGCGGAACTCTTCCCGCAAAATGCGCAGTGCTTCAATCATCAGCTCCATCGTGCGGTCCGGCGTGTCCAGCACCGCGCTGGACAGGAACAGCCCCTCGATGTAGTTGCGGCGGTAGAAGCCAATGGTCAGCTCCGCCAGTTCCCGCGGGGTAAAAGTAGCCCGCGGGCGGTCGTTGGAGCAGCGGTTGACGCAGTAGCTGCAATCGTAGGAGCAGACGTTGGAATACAGCACTTTCAGCAGCGAAACGCAGCGGCCGTCCGGGGTAAAGGCATGGCAGATGCCCGCCTGTGCACAGCTGCCCAGGCTACCGTGCTTTCCGGCACGCTCCACGCCGCTGGAGGTGCAGGCCACATCATATTTGGCGCTGTCAGCCAAAATTTCCAGCTTTTCCGCAAGATCCATCGCTGTTTCTCCTAAAAAAGGGTATAAAAAATACAGCCCGCCGCATAACCTGACTGTTTACAACAGCCAGCGATGCCGCGGGCAGCATTTTTATAGATTATAAAATTGTACTTTTGCCCTGGATGTCCGAATTATAGGACATGCACTATGCTACAATAAAATCAGAGGGCAGGAATCACCACTTAGCCTTGGTCTCCACCACTTTACCGGCAATATACAGGTGGTCAAGTTCCTCGCCCTTGATGACCAATTCCTCGTAGGCAGGGTTGAAGGGGTGCAGGATGACCGAGTTGCCGCGCTGGATGTACTTTTTCAGCGTGCCCTCGCCGTCCGAGCCGTAGACCAACACGCCCAGGTCGCCGTTTTCCAGCGTGCTCTGGCGGTGGACAAGGGCCAGGTCACCGTCCGAGATGCGCGGCTCCATGCTGTCGCCCTTTACAACCAGGTAGAAGTAGTTCTGGGGATCTTTAACGCTGGCATACTCTTTGCCGTAGTCCTCCTCAAAGGCAAGGGCACCGTAACCGGCGCGCACCGTGCCCACAACGGGGACAAGGCTCTCAGTATAGCGGCTGAAGGCGTTGCGGCCCACAGCCGGGGCAGCCGTGGGGGCCTGCTGCAGGCCCAGCAGGGCATCGGCTGTTGTATCCAGAATTTCAGCCAGGCGGGCCACGGTCTGGGGGTCCGGGGTGGAACGGCCGGTCTCCCACTTGCCAACAGCCTGCTGGGTAACGCCAAGCATACGCGAAACCTCGGTCTGGCTGTACCGTTTAGCTTTTCGGGCATCTCTCAGGCGGTCTGCAAACATAACGTACTCCTTTTGCCGGGCGACATTTTCCTCTATCTTGTGGTCAGGCCTTTACTATTTGTCCTCATTATACAACTGCAAGGCGTGTTTGTAAAGAGTTTTTTGAAAAATAATTCTAAATAAAGTTGTTGAAGCGTCTTGACAACAACCGTCAGTAGTATTATAGTAGAGATACAGAACAACGCGGTGTCCTTTACAACCGCACAACAGCCGGATTTGCGGTACGGCTTTTCTGAAGGAGGAACTTTATCATGAACTTCCACACTGTAAAAGTATGGCTCAGCAAGCTCATCTCCAACCTGGTGCTCATGCTCTTTATCATTCTGGTGCCCGCCGTGGCGTCTGGCGCGGTGCCGTTCTGGGCGGCGGTCATCGTGGCCGCTGCGGGCCTTGTGGGCCTCAATGCTGCCTGCGGTGTCTTGCTGGAGAATCAGCCCAACGCCCGACCTAAGGCAGCCCCCGCCCTTGCGCCCCAGCGCCAGCAGCTCGTTTTCCGCGTTGTGCGGGGCGGCCGCGCCGCCTGATCTCGCGTACCCTCGGTGTACCCGGGTGCATATAACCGGCAGTCCCCGTGTGCCCCGGCGCGCGGGGATTGTTGTTTTCCACAACCTATGTTACAATAGCAGCAGACAGGGAGGAGATACCATGAAAAAACTTCTGGAAGTCTGTGTGGACAGCCTGGCCTCGGCGCGCGCCGCGCAGGCCGGCGGAGCCGACCGGCTGGAATTCTGCAGCGCCTTAGCCGTGGGCGGCCTGAGCCCTTACCCAGAACTGCTGCGTCAGATCAAGGCCGAGTGCAGCCTGCCGGTGCGCTGCCTGATGCGCCCCCGGGCGGGTGACTTCCTTTATACAAAGGACGAGATCGACCTGCTGTGCGCCCAGATCCACACCTTGCGGGATACAGGGGCAGACGGCTTCGTCATCGGTGCGCTGACCCCCGATGGTGCGCTGGACAAGCCCGCCATGGCCCAATTGCTGGATGCCTGCGGGGATAAGCCCGTCACACTGCACCGCTGCATTGATGTTTCCTGCGATTTGGCGGGAACCTATCGTGACGCCGCCACACTGGGTATTGATACGGTCCTGACCAGCGGCGGTGCCGCCAGCTGCCGGCAGGGGACAGCCGCCTTGGCCAAGATGCTTGCCCTGCGGAACGAGCTGCAAGGGCCGGAGGTGCTCATCGGCGCAGGCGTCAGCGCCGCCGTCATCACTGAGCTGCGCGCTGCCCTGCCCGGGGCGCGGGCTTTCCATCTAAGCGGCAAAAAACTGGTGGAAAGCGGCAAAATTCCGGAAGCGTTTGTTGATGAAAGTGCATTCAGGGTCCTGATGATGAAAAATCAGCTTGGGCTTTTTGAAAATCCGTTTGCCGGTCTTGGAAAGAGTGGAAAACTGACCCTGTATAACCGGACAAAAGCATATCAGATGGCCAGCGAAAGCTGCGTCCTTTTGAAAAATGAAGAAATACTGCCCTTGTGTCAGAAACAGAAAGTCATCTGGGCAGGACCTTATGTGACATCCAAGGAATTCCTGAGCCGCTGGGCAATCTTTGGTGAGCATGAACCTGTTGAAACGATCGAAGCTATTCTTCAAGATAAGAAGATGAATGCGGAATGTATTCCGGGCTGTAGAATGCTTTCTGAGGAAGAATGCAAGATCTGGCAGGTGGAACAGGATAATTCGGATGAAGAAATAGATGAGCAGTGGCTGGAAACGATAACCCGGGAAGATACCGTTGTATGTGTACTTGGGGAACATGAATCTCAGTCCGGAGAGGCTGCCAGCAGAGCATTTCTGACTTTACCGGAAGAGCAGCAGATGCTTTTTGAAAAAATAGCAAAACGCACGGATAATATCGTGACAGTGGTCATCTCAGGAAGACCGTTGGATCTGCGGAGAATCTCAGAAAAATCCAAAGCCGTCATCATGGCATGGAGACCGGGAACCATGGGAGCGGAAGCGATCACAGATCTTGTGTATGGCATAACCAATCCTTCGGGAAAACTGGCTGTAAGTATTCCATGGTGTGTGGGACAGGTGCCGATAAGTTACTGGGATATAAAAACCGGACATGTACTTACTGCGGATAACCTGGAGAACCGTTTCACCAGCAGATATATGGATATTCCCAATACACCATTATATCCATTTGGTTTTGGATTATCTTATACAGAGTTTGATGTTTCGGATGTTGAAGTCAAGACAGAACAGGACAAAAGAGTGCATGTCCATTGTAAGGTAAGTAACACAGGTAATGTTGCGGGGGCAGAGGTCGTTCAGTGTTATTACGAAACCTTACATGCATCTGTGGTGCGTCCGATGAAAGAGCTTGTCCGTTTTCAGAAAGTCTTTCTGGATCCGGGAGAAAAGAAGGATGTAGATTTCTTTATTGACCAGGAAGAATTCTCATATTATGGCAAAAACATGGAAATCGTCAGCAGCGGAATGCAGCTTCGAATCAGTGCAGGAAACAGCAGCGACCATGAATGGGGAAGCAGTGAGCTATATATTTAAGTATAAGGAGAAGGAAGAGACCGATGAAAGACTTTGAAAAGGATTTGATTTATTATCCAAATCCGGATCCGATTGAGGAACCGAGATTTGTCTTAAATTCTGTAGATGAACTGGAGAAATCAGAAAAATACAGTGTAATCTGCAACGGAACAGAACGTGTGGTATACCATACAGATTCATTCGATTATGTGGTAGTAGTAGACAATGAGGCATATGATCTGGAAATTTCCATCCATACACCGTTTAAAGAACTGGCCATCCGGCCCACCAGTTTCGGAATAGAACCTTCCGTAAAAGGAGAGACCGTTCATATTCATCTCAATGAACCGAGAAAATTCACAGTAGAGACAGACGGTGGTCTCCATGACGCCCTGTTTGTATTCTGTTCTCGCAGAATCGAAAAACCGGAAAATACCACTATTTGTTTTGAAAAAGGTAAGGCATACAATGTAGGAGTTCTTACCCTGAAATCAAATGATACGGTCTATATCGAGGAAGGTGCTGTTGTTTCCGGATGTATCTATGC
>OLGB01003130.1_pt1 | contig 16035 bp, 14 predicted proteins | sample 1605691 | NCBI WGS metagenome assembly OLGB01 (sample SAMEA3888925, study PRJEB22519) | human gut metagenome | biome: human gut; feature: human-associated habitat; material: faeces | place: Denmark | collected 2010 | reverse complement strand
CCTGCAAAACGGCTCCAGCCTGCACCTGTACGGTCTGCGGTCCGACGGCGGCGTCCACTCCCACATTGACCACCTGTACGCCCTGCTGCAGATGGCCAAGGATAAGGGCCTGACACGTGTGTATATCCACTGCTTTCTGGACGGCCGGGATGTGTCCCCCACCAGCGGTAAGGGCTTCGTGCAGGCGCTGGCCGACAAGTGCGCGGCGCTGGGCGTGGGCAGGATCGCCACGGTGATGGGCCGCTACTACGCCATGGACCGCGACAAGCGCTGGGAGCGTGTGCAGATGGCCTATGACGCCATGGTGTACGGCGAGGGCAACCACAACGCCGACCCCGTGGATGCCGTGGCCCGCAGCTACGCCAACAACGTCACCGACGAGTTCGTGGAGCCTGTGGTCTGCGACAGCGACGGCACCATCAGCGACAACGACAGTGTGATCTTCTTCAACTACCGCCCCGACCGTGCAAGGGAGATCACCCGCGCCATTGTCGATCCCGACTTTGACGGGTTCCAGCGGGAGTACTTCCCCACCACCTATGTGTGCAATACGGAGTACGACGCCTCCATGCCCAACGTGCTGGTGGCATGGCCCCGCATCGCCGTGAAGAACGGGCTGGGCGAGTACCTCAGCAGTATGGGCATGACCCAACTGCGCATCGCCGAGACGGAGAAGTACGCCCATGTGACGTTCTTCTTCAACGGCGGCGTGGAAAAGCAGTACCCCGGCGAGGATCGGGTGCTGGTGGCCTCTCCCAAGGTCGCCACCTACGACCTGCAGCCGGAGATGAGCGCCGTGGAGGTCTGCGACAAGTGCGTGGAGCGCATCGAGTCCGGCGCCTACGACGTGATCATCCTGAACTTCGCCAACTGCGACATGGTGGGCCATACCGGCGTGCTGGAGGCCGCCGTCAAGGCGGTGGAGACGGTGGACACCTGCGTGGGCCGCGTGGTGGAGGCCACCCTGAAAATGGGCGGCATCGCCATGGTCACGGCCGACCACGGCAACGCCGAGGACATGAAGCAGCCTGACGGCAGCCCCATGACCGCCCACACCACCAATCCGGTACCCTTCATCCTCTGCGGTGCGGGCACGGAGCTGCGCCCCGGCCGTCTGGCCGACATCGCCCCCACCATTCTGGATGTGATGGGCCTTGCCTGCCCGGAGGAGATGGACGGCAAGACGCTGATCGTCAAGTAAACACAAGCGCCGACAGTCTCCCGGGGCACGCTCCGGGAGACTTTTCCGCAAAAAGGAGCAATTATGGATATCACAGTTATCGGCTGCGGGCGGTGGGGCTCCCTCATCACCTGGTACCTCGATCATATCGGCCACCGCGTCACTCTGTACGGCCGCGCCACCTCCCCCCGCATGCAGTCGTTTCTGGCCACCCGGCAGAACGACCTGCTGACCCTTCCGCCCTCCGTCGCCCTCTCCACCGACCTGCCGGCGGCGCTGGACGGCGCGGAGACGGTCATCATCTCCATCGGCTCGCAGGGCCTGCGAAAGCTTCTGACCCAACCGGAGCTGCAAACGCTGCGGGATCGCACCGTGGTGCTGTGCATGAAGGGACTGGAGATGGGCACCGGCGCGCGGCTCAGCCAGATCGCGGCAGAATGCCTGCACCCGTCCAACACCGTGGCCGTGTGGCTGGGGCCGGGTCATGTGCAGGAGTTCTATCGCGGCATCCCCAACTGCATGGTCATCGACAGTGAAAACGACGACGCCAAGCGCCGTCTGGTGCATGCGTTCTCCAGCGGCCTGATCCGGTTTTACTACGGCGGCGACATGATCGGCAATGAGGTAGGAGCCGCCGCCAAGAACGTGGTGGGCATTGCCGCCGGTTTTCTGGACGGCTTCGAGATGTCCAGCCTCAAGGGTGCTCTGATGAGCCGCGGCACCCGGGAGGTGGCCCGTCTCATCAAGGCCATGGGCGGCAGCGAGCTGTCGGCCTACGGTCTATGCCATCTGGGAGATTATGAGGCCACGGTGTTCTCACCCTACAGCCACAACCGGCAGTTCGGCGAGGCCTTCGTCCGGGGGCAGGACTACCACCAGCTGGCGGAGGGCTACTACACCGTCAAGGCTCTGATGCTGCTGGGACAGCGGTACGGCGTGGAGCTGCCCATCTGCAGGGCCGTCCACGACATCCTCTACGAGCAGGCCGTGCCCAGGGACGTGCTGGACGGTCTGCTGCGCCGGGGGCTTACGGAGGAATTCTACGATTGAGCCCCGCAGAAATCTGAATAAAAAAGTCTCTGTCTGGTCACAATGCAGGCAGAGACTTTTTTATTCCGGCGTGCCGCAGGCCGAAAACTGCGGCGGTGGGTGCGTCCCACCCGAAAGGCGCGTATGAGCAGATTCGACAAGAGCAAACTCCAGGCCATGTTCGGCGGCAAGGGCTTCTACATAGCCCTTGCGGTGTGCCTGCTGGCCGCCGGAACCATCGGCTATATCACCCTGTTTTCCTCCGACTCCCCCGTCAAGGAACCCGACCCCGTCATTGAGATCAAGCCCGCCCCCGTCACCCCCGTGCCCACAGTACCCGACAAGCCCGTGATCCAGTCGGAGCCCATCGAGGTACCCGTGCAGGAGCCCGCCGTCATCGAGGAGCCGGTGGAGCTGCTGCCGGAGGTCATTTCCCCGCTGGACGGTACCACCGTCACGGTGTTCAGCATGACGGAGCTACTGTATGACCAGACCATGGCGGACTGGCGCACCCACAACGGCATCGACGTACAGGCCGACGAGGGCGCGGCGGTCAAGACCGCGGCGGACGGCACGGTGCTGTCCGTGGCCAACGACGAGCTGATGGGCACCACCGTGATCATCCAGCACAGCGGCGGCTACACCACCCAGTACAGCAGCCTGCAGGCGGACGTACCGGTGGAGGCGGGACAGGCCGTCAGCGCCGGCGACGTCATCGGCTGCGTGGGCTCCACCAGCGCGGCGGAGAGCGAGATGGGGCCCCATCTCCACTTCTCCGTCAGTCAGGACGGCAGCGTCATCGACCCCCACGCCTATATCGAAAACTGAAAATACCGGAAAAGGGCGGGACAGCATAAGCTGCCCCGCCCTTTTCCCTTGTCGGAGATCGCTCCCGTGCGGAGGGGCCCCGCGCCCCCGTGCATGTGCGCCGTCCCCCTGACAGCGCACGGGACGCCGCGGCCCTCGCGCCTTCCCCCTGTAACGGGCCCGCGCCCGCAGCGGCACCGCCGCCGGGCACAGGATGTCTCCCCGTCTCTATTGTACCAGATTATTGACTTAAAGTAAACAATCTTTTTCAGAAAGAAAATTATAATTTACTGAGAACATTGGTAGCATATGTAAGAGGTGAGAAGTATGCATACCGAATATCCTGAAAAATATACGACCCTCGGGTTGAAGATCGCATATTACCGCAAAAAGGCGGGCTACACGCAGGAGACGTTCGCCGAGCTCATCGGCAGGAGCGTCAACTTTCTGGCGCAGGTGGAGGGCACGGGAACGGTACGCGGCATCTCGCTGGAAACGCTGTTCAAGATCGCCGACACGCTGCACATTCCCCCGGCCAAGCTGCTGGAGGACGACTGAAACCCCGAAAAAACCGGCGTATCCCTGGGGGATACGCCGGTTTTGCGCGCTCAGCTCATGGTGGTCACAGTTCCCAAAAACAGCGGCAGGTTGGCATGGGTGTCCACGATCATGTACACGAAGGGGCGATCCAGCACCACGCGATGCACCTCCGGCGGCTCAGCGGAGGCGGCGTCAGTCGCCACCGCCGTGACGGCGGCGGCCTTGGTGCCGTTCTCGTCCAGCTCCAGATAGGTCTTGTGCAGCACGGCGCCGACGTAGAGCTGGTCGTTGGGCGCGCCGCCCATGGCCCGCAGATCCGCCGCCGCACTGTCAAAGGCGTCGGTGACGCCCATGGCCTTCAGCGCGTCGCGCAGCTCCAGCGAGGAGGACGCCTTGAACCGGGGGATGGCGGCCTCCACCTGCCCGTACTGATGGTCGTTCAGCAGGGCGTGGAGCTTGCCGCCGGTGAGTCCGGCCACATAGTCCGCTATGGAGACGCCTTCATTGGGCAGCAGCCCCACAAAGGCGTAGCGCCTGCCGTCGTAGTACTTCATAAAGCCGGTGGTGTTGTCGTCGGACAGATAGAGGCTCTCCTGCGACCACAGCAGATCCGCCGTCTGCCGGGTGCCGTCGATGGCGGTGAATGCGGCCCCCTCCTGGATCTGGGACTTCTCATACGGCTCCTGCCACTTGGCATCGAAGCACACGGCGTTCACAAGATAGAGCATGGTGCGCTCGCTGGGCGCCTGCTCCAGCAGCTTGTCGATCATACCATCGGTCTTGCTGTCCACCCAATGGTTCAGGTCGCGCACCATCGTTGCGTCAAAGGCGGAGCGGTACACCTCCGCGTCGTAGTAGCTGACGCAGGCGTCCAGAAAGCTGTCCTCCAGGCGGAAGCTGTCCCGCACCCACAGGGAGTTGGCCAGCGACAGCTTGCACTTCTTGGTGTTCTCCGGCAGGCTCATGCGGTAGGTGTACAGATAGTCGTTGAGGGCATCCCGCGTCATGCCCGTCACCTGCTCCAGCTGGGCCAGCGTCTCGCCGGAGGCGCCGTTGGCGGTCATGCCCAGCGCGTACAGCAGCGATACCGGCGAGAGCAGCACGCCCTCCTCGTCCGCCGTCTGCCGCAGCAGGGCGGCGGCAAAGTCCATGACAGCCGTGCTGTCATCGGTCAGGTCGGTGCGCGTATCAATGGTCTGCGCGGTGATGCCGTTGGTGAGACACTGCGCCTCGATCCTGCCGCCGCAGCCAAACAGCGGCAGCGCCATGCAGACGGCCAGCGCCAGCGCCGCGATGCGTTTTACCATGAGATCAGCTCCTTTCCGTTCTCTCTATCCTCTTAGACGCAGATGCGGCGGGAAAAGTTTCCCTCCCGCGAAAAAACGGACACACGCAGGCGGAAGCTCCCGTCTGTCTGTGTCCGCTTTTTTGTCTCACAGCGCCATATGCTCCAGCGCGCAGCGGGCGGCGGCCTGCTCGGCCTCCTTCTTGCTGCGTCCCTCGCCGGTACCGGCCACCTGTCCGTTCAGCAGGACGCGGAACGAGAACACCCGGTCATGGTCGGGGCCGGAGGTACCCGTCATCTCGTAGCGCAGCACCTGCTCCGGCCTGCGCTGCACCAGCTCCTGCAACTCCGTCTTGTAGTCCCGGCGGCGCTCCTCCACCTGCTCCTCCTGCTCCTTGTCCAGCAGGACGCGGTGGATGAGGTCCCTTGCGGCGTCCATGCCCCCGTCCAGATAAACGGCGGCGAACACGGACTCCGTAGCGTCGGCCAGAATGGACGGGCGCCGCCGTCCGCCGCCCAGCTCCTCGCCCCGGCCCAGCCGCAGGTACTCGCCCAGTCCCAGCTGCTGCGCCACCTCGTGCAGGCTCTCCTCGCACACCAGCGCGGCGCGGATGCGTGTCAGATCTCCCTCCGGCAGGTCGGGGTGCTTGGCGTACAGATACTCCGCCGTCACGAAGCCCAGCACCGCGTCGCCCAGAAATTCCAGACGCTCGTTGCTGCCGATGCCCGCGCCCCGGTGCTCGTTGGCGTAGGAGCTGTGGTACAGCGCGTTCTCCAGCAGCGCGGGGCTGTGGAAGCTGTAGCCCAGCCTCGTCTCCAAGGCATGCATGTTCACACCATTCCTTTCTCAAAAAGACGACCCCGCGCAAGCGGGGCCGTGTCTCGTTTCCTCTATGTCAGATCAACCGAGCTTGCTGCTGAGATAGCGGACGCAATCGCCAACGGTCTTTAGGGCCGCCAGATCCTCCTCGTCGATCTCGCCGATGTCGAACTCCTCTTCCATGGCCATGACCAACTCGACCAGATCCACGGAATCGGCACCCAGATCATCCACGAAAGAACTCTCCATGCTGATCTCATCGGCATCGATGGCAAACTGCTCGGCGATAAGATCCTGCATCGTCTTGAAGATCTCCTCCATTGTCACGGGGTATTCCTCCTTCTTTTTTTCTGCGAATAGAATACGGCAATCATACCGGCCTGTCAATACCTTTTTGCCTTTTTTATTCGGACAGCATCTGCATCTTGTCTATGTTGGCCGTGATGGCCTCCACAATACCGCTCTGCGCCACCTGCACAGCCTGCCCGACGGCGTTCTCGATGGCCTCGGCGTTGGACGCGCCGTGGGCCTTGATCACCGGCCTGGAAATGCCGATAAAGGCGGTGCCGCCCACCTTGTTGGGATCCAGCCGCGCCTTGAAGGCGTTGAGTCCCGGCATCACCAGCAGCGCCGCGAGCTTTGTCAGCAGGTTCTTCTTGAACATGCCCTTCAGCGCGGAGCCGGCAAAGGAGCCCACGCCCTCGATGCTCTTGAGCATGATGTTGCCGGAAAAGCCGTCGGTAACGATCACGTCGCAGCCGCCCTTGATGGCCTCCTTAGCCTCAATGTTGCCGATAAAGTGCAGGTCGCCCCGCTCCCCGGCCTGCCGCAGCAGGGCCAGCGTCTGCTTCTGCAGGTCGGTGCCCTTGCTGTCCTCGGTGCCGATGTTCAGCAGGCCCACCCGGGGTCTGGCCACGCCCAGCACCCGCTGCGCGTAGAAATTGCCCAGATAGGCGAACTGCACCAGATACTCCGGCGTACACTCGGCGTTGGCGCCGCAGTCGATGAGCACGGCGCTGCCGGTGGTGGTGGGGATCACCGGCGCCATGGCGGCCCGGCGGATGCCGTGGATGCGCTTGGTGATGAGGGTCGCGCCGGTGAGCAGCGCGCCGGTGGAGCCGGCGGATACCATGGCGTCGCCGCCGCCGTTTTTCAGCAGCGTCAGGCCCACGCCCATGGAGGTATCCTTCTTCCGGCGGAATACGGTGGCCGGGTCGTCGCACATCTCCACCGTCTCCGAGGCGGGGATGATGGCCGCGCCGTCCGGCAGCTCCGTGAAGCCGCAGGCCCTGACGGCGGCCAGAATGGCGGCCTCGTCGCCGGTGAACACGATGTCCGTGCCGAACCGCTTCTGCGCCTGCAAAGCGCCCTTGACGATCTCCAGCGGGGCGTTGTCGCCGCCCATGGCGTCTACGATGATCTTCATGTCCACAGTACCTCCTGCTTGATGGGCTCCAGGATCTCCAGCGCACGGCGGCTCAGCTCCGCGTTCTTGTTGCGCTTGCCCTTGACGCGGTGATCCAGCGGCGGGATGATGCCGAAATTGATGTTCATAGGCTGGAAGTCTCCCACCGATCCGTTGCTGACGTACAGCCCCAGCGCGCCGATGGCCGTCTCCGCCGGGAAGTCGATGGGCGCCTGCCCGTTGAGGCGGCGGGCCAGCTCCACGCCCGCCAAAAAGCCGCTGGCGCAGGACTCCACATACCCCTCCACGCCGGTCATCTGTCCGGCAAAGGCGATGCGCGGGTCGGCCTTCAGCCGGTAGTACCGGTCAAGGAGCCGGGGCGAATCCAGATAGGTGTTGCGGTGCATCACGCCGTAGCGCAGGAACTGGGCGTTCCGCAGCGCCGGGATCATGGTGAACACCCGCCGCTGCTCCGGCCACTTCAGATGGGTCTGGAAGCCCACCAGATTGTAGATGGTGCCGTCGGCGTTGTCCCGCCGCAGCTGCACCACGGCGTAGGGCTCCTTCCCGGTCTTGGGGTCGGTGAGTCCCCGTGGCTTCAGCGGCCCAAACCGCAGGGTATCCTCGCCCCGCCGGGCCATGACCTCCACCGGCATACAGCCCTCGAACACGTTCTTGTCCTCAAAGCCGTGTACCTCCGCCTCCTCGGCGGCGGTCAGCGCCTGCCAGAAGGCCAGATACTCTTCTCTGGTCATGGGGCAGTTGATATAGTCCGGCGTCCCCTTGTCGTAGCGGCTGGCAAAATACGCGCTGTCCATGTCTACGCTCTCGGAGGCCACCAGCGGCGCGGCGGCGTCGAAAAAGTTCAGGGTGTTGCCGCCGCCCAGCTTAGCTGCGATGGCGTCGGCCAGCGGGTCGGAGGTCAGGGGGCCGGAGGCGATGACCACATCCCCCTCCGGGATGGACGTGACCTCTCCGGGGATCATGGTGATGTTGGGATGGCTGAGGACGGACTCCGTCACCATCCGGGCAAAGCCCTCACGATCCACCGCCAGCGCGCCGCCGGCAGGCACCGCCGTGGCGTCGGCGCACCGCATGATAAGACTGTTCAGCTGCCGCAGCTCCTCCTTCAGCAGGCCCACGGCGTTTTCCAGCCCTGCGCCCCGCAGGGAGTTGGAGCAGCAAAGCTCCGCAAAATAATCGGTCACATGGGCGGGCGTTCTTTTCTCCGGCTTCATCTCCCGCAGCGTCACAGCCACGCCCCGCTGGGCCAGCTGCCACGCGCACTCGGAACCGGCCAGTCCCGCGCCGATGACGGTCACATGGTTCATGTCTTACTCCGTTTTCTCTCCGGCCTTTTTCGTGGTCTTTTTGGCCGTGGTGGTCTTGGCCGCCGTCTTTTTGGCGGCAGGCTTCCTGGCGGCGGTCTTGGACGCCGTTTTGGTGGTCTTGGCAGCGGACTTCTTCGCCGCGGCGGTCTTGGTGGTCTTAGCCGTTTTCGTGGTCTTGGCTGCCGCCTTGGCGGGCTTTTCGGCGGCAGTCTCCGCCGCCTCCGTGCCCTCCGCTGGCTTTTCGGCGGTGTTTTCCCCCTCCTCCGCTGGCTTGCGGCGGCGGTAGCCCCGCTTATCCTCCGGCAGAAAGCTGCTGCACGCCGGATTGGCGCAGAACGGCTTGTTGAAGCCGCGCCCCGCCTTCTTGAACATGGTCTGGCCGCACACGGGGCAGTCGTCCTTCACCGGCACGTCCCACGTCATGAAGTCACAGGCGGGGAACTTGTCGCAGCCGTAGTAGGTATAGCCGTTGCGGCTGGTCTTTTTCAGGATGCGCCCGCCGCACTTGGGGCAGCGGCCCGGCATCTCCACCACCAGCGGCTTGGTAAACTTGCACTCCGGGTAGCCGGGGCAGGCCAAGAACCGGCCAAACCGGCCGGACTTGATGACCATATTCCGGCCGCACAGGTCGCACTTCTCCTCCGTCACCTCGTCGGGCACCTTCAGGTACACGCCGTCCATATCCTTTTCCACCTTCTCCAGATTCTCGTGGAACGGTACATAGAACTGGCGGATCAGATCCTTCCACTGCACCTCGCCGGACTCCACATCATCCAGCTTCTTCTCCATGCGGGCGGTGAACTTTACATCCACGATGTCCGGGAAGCGCTGGCACATCAGGTCGTTGACCACCTGTCCCAGCGGTGTAATGCGCAGGTACTTGCCCTCCTTGATGACGTACTCACGATCCAGAATGGTGGACACCGTGGGGGCGTAGGTGGAGGGCCGCCCGATGCCGTTCTCCTCCATGGTGCGGATAAGGGTGGCATCGGTATACCGCGCCGGGGGCTGGGTGAAGTGCTGGGACGGCGCGAAGCCCTCCAGCGTCACGCTCTCGCCCTCGGCCAGCTCCGGCAACGGGGATTCCTTTTCCTCCTTATCGTCGTCACGGCTCTCCTCGTACACAGCGGTGTAGCCCGCGAATTTCAGGCTGCTGGCGGAGCAGCGGAAGCTGTGGGCCCCCGCGCCGATCTCCACGCTGACGCTGTCATAGACGGCGTTGGCCATCTGGCTTGCCAGAAAACGGCTCCAGATCAGGCGGTACAGCCGGTACTGCTCGCCGGTGAGGTCGCCCTTCACCTGCTCCGGCGTCAGCGCCGGGTCGGAGGGGCGGATGGCCTCGTGGGCGTCCTGCGCCCCGGCCTTAGTCTTGTAGACCCGTGCGGCCGCCGGATAGTAGCTCTGGCCGTAGCGGGAGCAGATCACATCCTTCGCCTGCGCCTGCGCCTCCACGGAGATGCGCAGCGAGTCGGTACGCATGTAGGTGATAAGGCCCACCGTTCCCTCGCCGGTGATGTCCACGCCCTCATACAGCTGCTGGGCGATGGCCATGGTGCGGCGGGGGGTCATATTCAGCTTGCGGGACGCCTCCTGCTGTAAAGTGGAGGTGGTGAACGGCGGCGCGGGGGAGCGCTGCTTGTCCGCCCGCTTCACGGACTTCACCGCAAAGGGCAGGCCCTGCAGCTCATCCATCACCGCCTGCGTGTCCGCCTGACTGGACGGCTCGTACTTCTTGCCGTCCTTCCCATAGTAGTGGGCGGTGAACACGGCCCCGGCGTGGTTTTTCAGGTTGGCGTCCAGCGTCCAGTACTCCTGGGGCACGAACTCGGCGATCTCCTTCTCCCGCTGGGCCACCAGCCGCATGGCCACGGACTGCACACGGCCCGCCGACAGACCCCGCCGGATCTTCTTCCACAGCAGGGGCGACAGCTGATAGCCCACGATGCGGTCAAGCACGCGCCGGGCCTGCTGGGCGTCCACCAGATCCTGATCGATATCCCTTGGGTGCTGGATGCTGTCCGTCACCACCTTTTTGGTGATCTCGTTGAACGTTACGCGCCGTGCCTTCTCGTCCGGCAGCTCCAGCAGGTGCTTCAGATGCCAGCTGATGGCCTCTCCCTCGCGGTCGGGGTCGGTGGCGAGATAGACGGTCTTGCTGTCCTTGGCCGCCGTTTTCAGCTCCTTGATGATGTCCTCTTTGCCCTTGATGGGCCGGTAGTTGGGGGTAAAGTCCCCCTCCACGTCCACACCCAGCGTGCTCTTGGGCAGATCACGCAGGTGGCCCATGCTGGCCTTCACCTGATAATCGGGGCCCAGATACTTGCCGATGGTCTTGGCCTTGGCCGGGGACTCCACGATCACCAGATTCTTCGTCTTTGCCATAGCTTACTTTATTCCTCCCTGAGTTCCACCGTCCGCAGAAAGCTTCCCGCTCCCTGCCGGCGGACATATCCGTCGATCTCCAGCATGGTCAGCGCCGACAGCACCCGCCGCACCGGCAGCTCCGTCATCACCGCCGCCTCGTCGGCCAGCAGCGGACGATCCGCCGGCAGCACCCGCAGGATGCGCTTCTGGTCGTCGGTCAGCGCCGCGCCCTCCTTTGCCGGATCCAGCACCGGCATGGCCGGTGGCTTTTCCTGTTGCGTTTCCGGCTTCGCCGGTGTCTGCGGGGATATCTCCTCCGCGCCCCTGGGCGTCTCCGGCATGGCGGCCCGGATGGGCCGCAGCTTCTGCGGGAACCGCTGCCGGTAGGTGCCCAGCACGTCCCACGCCTCCATCACCAGCCCCGCGCCGTCCCGGATCAGCTGGTTGCAGCCCCGGCTGGTATCGGCGTTGATAGGCCCCGGTACGGCGAACACGTCCCGGCCCTGCTCCAGCGCGGTATTGGCGGTGATAAGCGCGCCGCTTTTCTCCGGTGCCTCCACCACCAGCACACCGAGGCTCAGTCCGCTGATGATGCGGTTGCGCACCGGGAAGTGGCTGCCCTTCGGCTCCGTGCCCGGCGGGTACTCCGACAGCAGCACGCCGGTGGCGGCAATGTCCTCGTAGAGCCGCCGGTTCTCCGGCGGATAGATCACGTCCGCGCCGCCGCCCAGCACGGCGGCGGTGAACCCACCGGCCCGCAGCGCGCCCTGCAAAGCCGCGCCGTCGATGCCTCTGGCAAGGCCCGATATCACCAAACCGCCCTGCCGCGCCAGCTCATAGCCCAGCTGGGACGCAGTTCCCGTGCCGTAGGGCGTACACTTTCTGGTACCCACCACCGCCACGGCGGCCTCCTCGTCAAAAAGCGGCATGGAGCCCTTGCCGTACAGCAGCACCGGCGGGTCGTACATGTCCCGCAGCCGGGCGGGATAGGCCGCGTCCTCCATGGTGACGATGAACTGCCCGTCCTTGGCGCAATCCGCCAGCACCCTCTCGGCCCGGGTCAGCGACTTGTCCGACAGGCTCTCCACCTGCTGCTTCGTGATGCCCTCCACCAGACACAGCTCGTCCGGCTGGGCATAGTATACGTCCTCGGGCGAGGAAAAATGCTCCAGCAGGAGCAGCCTGACCCGATTGCTCAGTCCCGGTGCCGTGGTCAGCCACAGCCAGTATTTCAGCGCCGCCATCCCCTCATCTCCTCTTTCGTTCAGCGATAGGCCTCCCACAGCAGCACCGCCGCCGCCACAGCCGCGTTCAGTGACTCGCAGTGGGCCGCCATGGGGATGCGCACTGTCTGGTCGCACAGGCCCAGCACCTGCTCCGTCAGTCCCCGGCCCTCGCTGCCGATGGCAATGGCGCAGCGCCGCAGCGCCAGCGCCCGCGCATCCTCCGTATCGTCCCGCAGCGCCGCGCCGTACAGCGGCAGCCCCGCGTCACGGAGCCGCCGGTGCAGCGACGCCGCGTCGGTGCACCACACCGGCACCCGGAACACCGCGCCCATGGACGAACGCAGCGTCTTGACGCTGTACGGGTCGGCGCAGCCTGCCAGCAGGATCACGCCGTCGCAGCCGAAGGCGTCCGCCGTCCGGATCACCGTGCCCACATTGCCCGGATCCTGTACGCCGTCCAGCACCACATACCGCTGCCCGGCAAGCACCTCCGGCAGGGCGGTGTCCGGCATCCGGCACACCGCCAGCATGCCCTGCGGCGTCCGCATGGATGAAACGGAGGTCATCACGTCCTTCGGCACCGTCACGCACCGCACGTCCGGCGCCAGCCCCTGCGGCAGCGTCACACCGTCGCTGACGGCAAGGCTCACCACCTGCGCCCCGTGGCGCAGCGCCTCCTCCACCAGCTTGGGACTGTCGCACAGGAACTCCCCCTGCGCCCGCCGGTAGGCAGCGCCGTCCAACCGGCGCATGTGCTCCAGCAGCGGATTTTTGCGGCTGGTGATGCGTTCCATACGCCCGGCCTCCCCCCGTTGTCGAATATTCTTTATAATATAGGTGTGTTTTGCCGTTGTCAACAGGAAAACAGGGAACGCCTGCCGGCGTTCCCTGTTTTTTGCCGTATTTTTACGAAACACAGTGGCCTTTGCGGCGGATGACCTCCGCCACCTGCGCCACGCACTCCCGGCACACGGCGTCCTCCGGCGCCTCCGCCATGACCCGCAGCACCGGCTCCGTGCCGGACTCCCGCACCAGAATACGGCCCGTTTCGCCCAGCCGCGCCGCCACGGTCTCCACGGCAGCCTGCACATCGCTGTCCTCCCGGGCGGCCTTTTTGTCCTTCACCCGGATGTTCTCCAGCACCTGCGGATAGATGGTCAGGCCCTCCAGCAGCTTGCTCATAGGCAGCTTCCGCTCCAGCATGACCTCCATCAGCTTCAGACTGGTCAGCACACCGTCGCCGGTGGAGGCGTACTTGGAGAAGATGATGTGGCCCGACTGCTCACCGCCCAGCGCGCAGCCGTTTTTCGCCATGTACTCGTACACATACTTGTCGCCCACGGCGGTCTTGGCGTAGGCGATGCCCTCCCGGTCGAAGGCGCGGTACAGCCCGAAGTTGGACATGATGGTGGTCACCACCGTATTGCGGGGCAGCTCACCCTCCTGCTTCAGGTGCTTCCCGCAGACGTAGAGGATGTGGTCGCCGGTGATGACGGTGCCCTGCTCATCCACCGCGAGGCACCGGTCGGCGTCGCCGTCGTAGGCGAAGCCGATGTCCAGCCCGTTGGCCACCACGAACCGCCGCAGGGCGTCGATATGGGTGGAGCCCACGCCGTTGTTGATGTTGAAGCCGTCCGGCTCGTCGCCCATCACATAGGTCTTGGCCCCCAGCGCGTCGAACACGCTCTTGGCGATGGTCCATGCGCTGCCGTTGGCGCAGTCCAGGCCCACCTTCATGCCCTTGAAGGAGAACATCCCCAGCGAGATGAGGTAGCCCACATACCGGTTGCGCCCGGCGGTATAGTCCACCGTGCGGCCGATGCGCTCCCGCTTGGCCAGCGGAATCTGCTGCCACATCTGGCCGAACACCTCCAGCCTGCCGTCCAGATAGTCCTCGATCAGGGCGATGGTGTCCTCGTCCATCTTCTCGCCGGTGCCGTTGATAAGCTTGATGCCGTTGTCGTAGTAGGGGTTGTGGCTGGCGGAGATCATAATGCCGCAGTCGAACGTCTCCGTCCGCGCCACATAGGACACGGAGGGCGTGGTGGTCACATGCAGCAGGTAGGCGTCCGCGCCGGAGGCCACCAGCCCGGAGGCCAGCGCGTACTCAAACATGTAGCTGCTGCGCCGCGTGTCCTTGCCGATGACCACCCGCACCGGCGTCTCGTCCCCGGCGCGGCGCTTCAGCTCGCCGTAGTACCAGCCCAGAAAGCGGCCCACCTGATAGGCGTGATCCGCCGTCAGATCCACATTGGCCTCCCCACGGAAGCCGTCCGTCCCGAAATAGCGTCCCATTGCGTTTCTCCCCCTCTTTATTCTCCGCGCTGGGCGGTGATGTCGCCGCCGCGCTTATAGATGCTGTCCGCCGGCACCGTCCCCCGCACGGAGGACAGCGGATAGACCCGGCTGTTCCGGCCCACTACCGTGCCCGGATTCAGCACGCTGTTGCAGCCGATCTCCACATGGTCGCCCAGCATGGCGCCCACCTTCTTGCGACCCGTCTCCATGCGCTCGCTGCCGCAGCGCACCGCCACCAGCGTCTTGTCGGACTTGACGTTGGATGTGATGGAGCCCGCGCCCATGTGGGCCTTGTAGCCCAGAATACTGTCGCCCACATAGTTGTAGTGGGGCGTCTGCACCCCGTCGAACAGGATGACGTTCTTCAGCTCCACGGAGTTGCCCACCACGCAGCCGTCGCCCACCAGTGCGCTGCCCCGGATGAACGCGCCGTGGCGCACCTCCGTACCGGCGCCGATGATGCACGGCGCACCCAGATAGGCCGTGGGTGCCACCGTGGCCGTCTTATGCACCCATACCTCCGGCGCCGCCTGTCGGAAGTCCTCCCCCAGCGCAGGGCCCAGCTGCCGGATCAGCTCGCTGATGCCGGCCAGCGCCTCCCACGGGTAGGTGAACCCCGCCAGATAGGCCCCCGCTCGGGTGTGGGACAGGTCAAATAGTTCCCGGATCGTTTCCATAAAGTCTCCCCCTTCTCCGCGCCCTCTGTCTATGCTACGCATGCGCGGCGCAGATAGAAGTATTATACTATGCTTCGACACGCTCTGACAAGAGCCCCACGCAGAAAAAAACGGGGGGCCGTTAAAACATGCCCCCGTTGTACTTTTTCTGCACCGCCGCGATGCAGCCCACGCCGATGCCGGTGCCGATGACCAGCACCGCCGCAGCCGCCAGCGCAAAACCGTCCGTGCCGCCCAGCAGGCCCACGATACCGCTGAGCAGCGGGGCCGCCGCCACTGCCAGCAGCGCCTTGCCGAACGCCCTGCCATAGGCCACCCTGTCCGTTACCTTCGTCTGGTGGTACCGATGGATGAGCTCCGTTTTCCCGCCGTACACCGCGATGCCCAGCGCCGCCAGCAGTCCAGCGATCAGGAACATGATGATCGCATAAACCAGCATACCGTCTCCTTTCCGTCCGTGCCAGAGCAGGCAGCCCCGCAGGGCTGCCTGTTCTGTGTGTTTACTGCTTCAGCAGCTTCCTCTTTTCAGTTCTCGTTGCTTTTTAGTCAAAGGTATCTCTCCCGAAGATATGCAGCATCGTTTTGACTATCCGAGTTTATCATATGCGATCGGAACTTGTCTGCAATCGCAGGATTTCAAACGCATTTTTGGCGTAAGCTCGGAGTAAATTGGCGTAAGTTGTGGCGTAAGCACCGACAATTTTGGGGCAATCAATAGAGCTTTGCGCCTGCCGGAATGTGAGGATCAACCATCAGCAAATGCAGCTTTTCTTCGCCGTTTTCGTGATGCACGGCAGAGATCAACATACCGCAGGAATCAATGCCCATCATCGGGCGGGGCGGGAGGTTGGTGATGGCGATGCAGGTCTTTCCAACCAGTTCTTCCGGCTCATAATATTCGTGAATACCACTCAAAATGACCCTATCTACGCCGGTTCCGTCGTCCAAAACGAACTTTAAGAGCTTTTTGGACTTCTTCACAGCTTCGCATTCCTTGACCTTTACGGCACGGAAATCACTCTTGGAGAAGGTGTCAAAATCGACCTGATCCTCAAACAAAGGCTCAATCTGAA
>OLGB01003129.1_pt1 | contig 16037 bp, 13 predicted proteins | sample 1605691 | NCBI WGS metagenome assembly OLGB01 (sample SAMEA3888925, study PRJEB22519) | human gut metagenome | biome: human gut; feature: human-associated habitat; material: faeces | place: Denmark | collected 2010 | reverse complement strand
GGACATTTGAAGAAGTTGACGCTAAGCTCAAGAACATCATGATCAACATTTTCCACAATGCATACAATGCTTCCAAGGAATACGGTCACGAAGGCAACCTCGTAATGGGTGCAAACATCGCAGGCTTCCTCAAGGTTGCAGATGCAATGAAGTGGCAGGGCGTTTCGTACTAATTCGGAATCAGGAATTCGGAATGCGGAATTATGCTCAGCTTCTGCGTAAGAAATAATATAATTCTGTAGGGGACGGGTTTCCCGTTCCGCCGCCGTAAGGCGTTTCGCAATAAACAGAACAGACCTATTTCAAAGGATCAATTCCAATGAAATAGGTCTGTTTTTTTATTATATTTGCGTTAAATCGGGACGGGCAACCCGTCCCCTACAGTTATATCCGCATTATGCGTATATTGGAATTATATGTTTATCGGGCGGATATGAAATCCGCCCCTACGATTTGCCGAATTTTACGAAACAGCGGAGTATAATTCCGAATTCCGCATTAGTTCTATCGTTCCGCATTAATTTAATATGTTCTTTATAAACTCCGTAAGTTCCCCTGCCATTTCATTGTGTTCCGCAAGTCTTGGGTGTCCCGGGGTTGCCGCGCCGTTTCTTGTAAAGAGGTTATGGTATGCTTTTATGCCCATTTCGTTAAGTTCGTTCTTTATTTCCTCTATTGCGTTATCCCAGTCGGCGTCATGCATCAATATTGTCGTTGTGAGGACAAATTTCGGCGAGGAATACTTTTTATCGAGGTCGCGGACCATTTTGATATATGCGGTCTTCCACACTTTTCTGTACTCGGGGTCGGAGATATTTATATCGTCGCTGTCCGTTCTGCCGTTATGCTTATCGTTCTGACCGATAACTATTACGACGATATCGGGGATATAACGCGAGAAATCCCACTGCGAAAGTCCACCCTCGGGGAAATAGCAGAGCTTATCATAGACGCTTTCCAGTCCGATATAATCGGGGTGGTGGAAATATCCCGTTCCGTCAAAGAGCGCGATGCCGCCCTGACAGATATTATGTATTTCCGCACCGATATTGCGCGCGGTCTGCATCACGAAGCTGTTCCAGACATTATCATAGCGGCTGTTGTGGTTTTCGGGGTCACATTTGCCGACATAATCTGCGGCTTCGATGACCTCACCCGCGCAAACGCTGTCGCCGTAAACTTCCATTTTAAGCTTCGGCTTTTCGGGCGCATCGAGCATTTCGCCGTCTATCTCAATGCCTTTGAGGGTCAAAAGCTGGTTTGCGGCGTGCTGCTTGTATATTGTGACATTATGCTCAGTGTTTTCAAGGCCTTCCGCTATAACAACATCGATATCCCTGCCGTTATTTTCGGCAGAAAGCTTAACACTGCACTGTTTTCCGTCAACGACTGCGCCGAGGGAAAGTTCGCCCCAATAGATAACGGCGTTGATCTTGACGGTGAGTGCTGTTCCCTTAAAGCGGAACGAAGCACTTGAACCTGCGTAGTAAAATACAGGTGCATTTTCATCATCGAAATTTATTCTTCCGCTGTATGATATCCTTTTATCCGACATTTTTATGCTGTTCATTTTTATCCTCCTAAAACTGACAATGAAATCATTTTCATTCCTGCTGTTATAATATTTTAACATACATTCTCGGTATGTTCAAGCAAAATCATATAATTTTTTCAAAAATATACAGAAAATCATCATTATAAAATAGTATAATAAAATCAAGGAAAAGTACACTTTATCATTCCGATAGGCGGTGAAGACAATATGAAATCAAGGCTTTTTATCAACCAGCTCGGCTATGAGCTTTACGGTCCGAAAACGGCTGTTGTCACGGGCATCACCCAAACAGAATATTTCAGCATTGTCGATTGCGCCACTGAGAAAACTATGCTCACGGGACAGCTTTCAAAACCGCTTTTTGACGAGGCTTCGGGAGAATACACCGCCATTGCGGATTTCTCCACGTTCCGTCTTCCGGGAAGATATTACATAAAGGTCGGCAGAAAGCACTCATACGAATTCGATGTGCGCGAACGCCCCTACTGCAACCTTAAAGCAACGCTGCTCCGCGGATTTTATTACAACCGCTGCGGCGAAGTGAGCGATGAGAACCCTGCAATTATCCCCGAATATGCCCACCCGAAATGCCACTGCGAGCCTGCGGAGCTTGTCGAGAACCGTGAAAAGATCATCGACGTTTCGGGCGGCTGGCACGATTCGGGCAGCTATGTAAAGGCTGTCCCGAGCGCCTGCATCGCCCTTGCTCAGATGCTTTATGCTTATAAAATATTCCCTGCCGAATTTTGCAGCAGGGATAATATCCCCGATTCGCCCAAGGATATGCCCGATATCCTCGCCGAATGCAGAGTCGAGCTTGTATGGCTGCTGAAAATGCAGACGAGGAGCGGCGGAGTTTACCACAAGGTTTCGACACCGAACGTCAGCGTTTTTGCACGTCCCGAAAATGACCACGAGCTTCAGCTTGTTGCACCCGTTTCGTTCCAGGCGACCGCCTGCTTTACGGCTGTTGCGGCGCTCGCAAGCAGTATATATGAAGAATTCGACAAGGACTTCGCCGACCTGCTCCAGTCTGCGGCTTTCAGCGGTTGGATATGGCTTTCTTCCTGCGAAGAACCTCAGCAGTTCGTCAACCCTCCCGAATTTATACATTCATCGAGCGGCGATATCAAACCGAGAAGCCTTACGGATACGCTCTTCTGGACAGTGTGCGAGCTTTATTCGCTCACGGGTGAAGAATCGTTCCGCAGGAAGATACATCAGCTCTATAAAAACGTATGCGCAACGGAATTTTCCTGCTTCGGCACGGGCGGTTTTGGAGCACTTGCTTATATCACGACCGACAGAGTAAAAGACCTCGAAGTTGACCGTCATATACGTCTCCAGTTCCGAATCGAAGCCGATAATATCATCGGTCTTTCCGAGCATAACGGCTTTGAAACTGCGCAAGCGCCCTCGGAGTATAACTACTTCACCAATATAAACGTCCTCAACCGCGCAATGGTGCTTATTGTTGCGAATATCTTTTTCCACAGCAGAGAGTATGTCAATGCCGCCGCAAGCCAGTTTGACTATATTCTCGGAAAAAATCCGCTCGGTCAGTGCTTTATCACGGGCGTGGGCATCAATCCCGTAAAAAATCCTCACCACAGACTTTCGGCATTCTCCGAAACGGACGATCCCGTACCGGGACTTCTCGTCATAGGCGTATGCGCTGACGATGACGCAAAGGATTCATTCGCGAAATGGAATATCCCGAGAGGAACGCCGCGCGCGAAGTGCTACTGCGACAACAAAGTATGCTATTCGACAAATGAAACCGTCCTCTTTGCAAACTCGGCAATGCTGTTTGTTACGGCGTTTTTCGACAAAATGTAAATCAATGCGTAATTCGTAATTATTTTGTTCCGTAATAGGAGTATATAATGTAGTGGACGAATTTCCGTTCCGCGCCGCAAGGCGTTACAATATAAACAAACAGACCTGTTTTCAAAGGGATAATTCCAATGGAAACAGGTCTGTGTTTATTATGAATTACGGTGTTTTTATTGTGTATCCGTACACCGAAAAATCGCTGACGCGATTCGGGACGGAAAACCCGTCCCCTACGGTGAAATATGGAAAAATCAAGCCGACAATCTTGAATATACGGATCTCGGCGCAGATTTTTCTGTATTTTATTGGTGATCAGTATTATTTACTCGTCGAAATACCGTGGCAATATGCCGCAAAGCTATTTACTTTTATATTTTTTTGCGGTATAATTAAAAATCAGAGCATAGACCCACGACAATTCCGAATTTATCATAAGGGGCGACAAAATGAAAAAGGGCTTGAACTCCAATGCACTTAAAATGATCGCCGTTGCCGCAATGACGATTGACCATATCGCGTGGCTCGCTTTCCCCGATTATCCGCACGAAGCTCTGCCCGTTATCCTGCATATCATCGGCAGACTTACCTGCCCGATAATGTGCTTTTTTATCGCAGAGGGATATCACTACACTAAAAATATACGCAAATATACCTGCCGATTGTTCGTGTTTGCGTTCATCTCGCATTTCGCATATATTTTCGCATCTGCGGATTTTGTCGATTGGAAGTCATTTATCCCGTTTTATTACGGAAATATCCTCAACCAGACGAGCGTTATCTGGCCGCTCGCATGGGGACTTGTTATGCTGCGCGTAGTCAACAGCGAAAAGATACGGAAGCAATGGGTCAAAACCGTTCTTATACTGCTGATATGCCTTGTGACGTTCCCGAGCGACTGGAGCTGCATCGCAAGCCTTTGCATACTCGCATTCGGCACGAACCGCGGCAACCTCAAAACGCAGTCGATGTGGCTTATAATATATGTTGCGATATATGCCGCCGTGTACTGCTTCGCTATCGATTGGGTCTACGGACTTGTGCAAATGGGTGTTGTCCTCGCAATACCGTTCATAAAGCTTTACAACGGCGAAAGGGGCAAAAACCCGAACGTAAACAAGAACATGAAGTGGTTTTTCTACATATACTATCCGCTTCATCTCGCAATTCTCGGCTTTATCCAGCTTGCTTTGCGATAAAACCTTATTAATTTGGTGAGAAAAATGAACAAAGAAGAAACTTACGCCTTTTTAAAGGAAAATAACATAAAATTTGAAGCTGTCGAGCATAAAGCCGTGTTCAATATGGACGAACTCGGCACGATCGAGCTTCCCCACCCCGAATGGGAAGCGAAAAACCTTTTTGTCCGTGATGATAAAAAGCGGAACTACTACCTTATCACCGTTAAGGGCGACAAGCGTGTCGATCTAAAGGATTTTCGCCAAAAGCACGAATTAAGACATCTTTCGTTTGCCTCTGCCGATGACCTGCTCGAAATTATGGAACTCACCCCGGGCTCGGTAACACCGCTCGGACTGCTTAACGACAGCGAATGCAAGGTGAAATTTTACCTTGATGCCGAATTTGAGAGTGGAATGATCGGTGTTCACCCTAACGACAACACCGCGACCGTTTATATGAAAGCCGATGATGTTCTGCGACTTATCATTGAACACGGCAATGAAGCGGAAATGACCGAAATATAAGGAGTTACATTAGGGAACCTCTAAAAACCTCCCTCACGGCAAATTTTCTACGACTTCGCGATTCGGGACGTGTGACCCGTCCCTACGGAGTTTATGACAAATATACGCAATACAAATAATTACACATTGATCTCAGTTCCGCCAACAGGACGAATGAAAAGCTTGTGGCACGAACCCTCGCCGAAGACAGCGTTTTCTGCCTTTATGAATTCGTCAAGAAGCTCGTTCGGAACGAATGCCTGAATAGTGCCTGCGAAGCCGCCGCCGTGTACACGCGATGCGCCCTTTCCGCCGAGAACGCGCTCTGCGGTGTAAAGTCCGACCGCAACACCCTGTTCTTCGGGGTTTTTGTTCGCATAAACATTCTGCAGGAATTTATAGGAGCTGTTTCCGCTCGCGTTAATAGCTGCGAGGAATGTGTCGATATCGCCCGATTTGAGCGCTTCTGCCGCTTTTTCCACGCGGTTGTTCTCATCGAAGAAATGCGCTGCACGGAGAACTGCTCTGTCGCCGCACTTTTTGCGAAGTTCGCCCATTTTTGCGAAGAATTCCTCTTCCTCGACCTCGCGGAGAACGGTCTTTCCGAGTGCCGCCGCAACCGACTTCATCTCGGCAGGGATAGCTGCATATTCGGGGGTGAGGTCTGCGTGGCTGCCCTTGGTGTCAACGATGCAGAGGGTGTAGCCGTACTGATTGATGTCGAACTCGATCGGCACGATGATAGGATACTGAGTTTTCTTGAAGTCAACATAAACGAAGCCGCCGACCGAAGCCGCCATCTGGTCGAGAAGTCCGCTCGGCTTGCCGAAATATTCATTCTCGGCGAACTGCGATATCTGTGCCGCTTTTACCGCGCTCACGGTGTTGTCATTGTAAAGTCCCGAAAGTATGCTTGCAACAAGGACTTCAAACGCCGCCGAGGACGAAACGCCGCTTCCTTTCATAACGTCCGAGGTCATATAAGCCTTGAAGCCGCCTATTTTAAGTCCGTTTTTCGCAAAGCCTGCCGCAACGCCCCTTACGAGCGCAGGAGTTGTGTCCTTTTCGTCAGCCTTGGCTTCAAGCTCTTTCGTGTCAACGGTGAAAAGTGGATAACCCTCCGATTTTACGGTAATGATGCCGTCATCGGTCGGAACGGTGTATGCGATGATGTCAAGGTTTACAGCCGCCGCAAGAACCTTGCCGTTGTTGTGGTCGGTGTGGTTGCCGCTTACCTCTGTTCTTCCGGAGGCGGAGAAAATTCTCACGCCGCTCTGCTCGCCGAATTCCTTGACGAAGCTTTCCTCAGCAGCTTTGTAACGTGCTTTCTGGCGGTCAAGCTGATCTTCGCCGTAAAGCTTTATAAGCTCATTTTCATTGATATTCATAGTTTTATTCTCCTTAGCTTTCCATTATTGCAAGAATTGTGATGCCCTTGTCCTCCGAACCCTCGGCAGGCTTTATTTCAACAGTGTGCTTTTCGGTGTCCTTTGCAAGAAGTACCTGCTTCGGGAAAGCGTAATTTCCCCAGCCGCCCGAGAAGTCGCCCTCAAGCTTGCCCTTGCGCTCGCCGTCAACATAAACTTCGTAAGTGCCGCTCTTGCCGTCCGTAGTTTTGAGGTAAAGTATGCCGATGTTCTGACATTCAACATCGAATGAAAGCGTTCCGCCGCCCTCGGTTATCCAGTTTTCGGGGAACTGCGTGTAGACCTTGTTCTGACCGACCTCGAAGCCGTCGGCAGTATATTCGATCTGCGAAGCGTTGACAAGCTTTGCATTCTTGTAGTAATCGTTTGTGTAGCCCTCTGTGTCGAAAGCCGTCACTTCAGCAGCGAGAGAAGCCGTGTCGGAATCGTAAATTCCGTCAAGATAGCGGGAAAGAAGCTGACCGATGATACCGTGACCAATATCGTTCGGGTGAATGTTGTCGGGCGAAATGTCTTTCCAGTTGATAGTTCCTGCCGCAACCTCGGGGTAAACGGCTTCACGGTAGCTTATCATGGGCAGATCGTAAGCCTTGCCTATTTCCTTGTGAACGTCCTGCAGGCTCGTTCCGTCCTCCTGCGTGGTGAAAAGGAGAATGACAGCAGGCTCGTTTTCAGCGGAAAGAACCTTGCGCACAAGGCTGTCGTAGGAGTATTTGTTCATGGTCTTGTCCGTGTCGTTTACCGAGAATTCGATAACAACAACATCGGGGTTGTAGGAAAGAAGCTGCTCGTCAGCGCGGTGAACGCCGAGGTAGGAGTCCGTTCCGCCGATGCCTGCATTAACGGTGTTGACCTCGCACTCGGGGAACTTTTCCTGCCACCAGGAGAAAAATCTCGAAGCATAGCAGCTGTTCGTGCTTGAAGCAGCCGTACCCTGCGTGATAGAGCCGCCGATAGCCGCAACGGTGATGCTTTCGCCATTTTTAGCCTTTTCCATAGCCGCCGCAAGACGGGAGGTGTTGCCCTCGCTGAGGAGTGCGCGGTTGTACATCTTGTCGGTAACGCCGCCCTCAAGGTCGAACGGTACGCTCGGGTCAACAGCGTTTTCGTCTGCCGAAACAGCGGTGGTAACAACCGTTGTTGCCTCGCTCGTTTCGGAAGTGCCTGCATCGTCAGTTTTGCTTCCGCAGCCGCCGAGCATCGAAATGCATATAAGTGCCGCGATAAAAACGGAAATGCGCTTTGTATTCTTCATATATTATCGTCCCTTTCCGATTTTTAGGAAAAATATTCAATGTACTAATTATACCAAACTTTTGCTGTAAATGCAATAATGTTTGAAGGATTTTATCAATGCGTAATTCGTAATGCGTAATTATTTTATTTCGGGAAATTGTTGTTTCGCCGTAAATTTGCGGAGCAAAATAAATACGAATTGCGCATTAAGCATTGCGAATGGCAAATGTTATACCCTCTATAACTAAATTAAATATCGCAATATTTATAAATTAATAAAAAATCGGTTGACTTTAAAAGGAAATAACATTATAATAATAGGTATATTTATTATGTTTGGAGTGATTAGGATGACTGAGAAGATCAAAGCCGCCGAAGCCATGGTCAAGTGCCTGGAGCAAGAGGGTGTCAAAGTCGTCTTCGGTTATCCCGGAGCTGCTATCTGCCCTTTCTATGATGAGCTTTACAAAAGCGATATACACCATGTCCTTGTAAGACATGAAGCTAATGCAGGTCATGCCGCTAACGGCTATGCAAGAATCACAAACAAACCTGCTGTATGTATTGCCACATCGGGTCCGGGCGCAACTAATCTTATTACCGCGATAGCTACCGCTTATGCCGACAGTATCCCGATAATCTGTATCACGGGTCAGGTTTCCACCGACCAGATCGGCTGCGACGTTTTCCAGGAGGCAGACATTACGGGTTCGGCGATGCCGTTCGTAAAGCACAGCTACCTTGTCAAGAACGCAAGCGACCTCCCACGAATCTTCAAGGAGGCTTTCCATATTGCAGGAACGGGCAGAAAAGGCCCTGTCCTGATAGATGTTCCGATCGATGTTCAGCAGGCTGTCATCAAGTATGAGCCCGTTGAAGAAGTTGCGATGCGCACATACAAGCCCACTTTCAAGGGCAACACCATGCAGGTGAAGAAGATCGCAAAGGCTCTCGAAGCTGCCAAGAAGCCGCTTATATGCGCAGGCGGCGGCGTTTTTGCCTCCGACGCTGCGGACGAGCTTATCGCTTTTGCCGAAAAGTCGGGTATCCCTGCTGTTTCGACAATGATGGGCATAAGCCTTTTCCCGACCGATCACCCACTTTATATGGGTATGCTCGGTATGCACGGCGTTAAGACCGCTAACCACGCTGTCAGCGAGTGCGACACGCTTATCCTCATCGGCGCAAGAGTTGGCGACAGAGCTGTCACTTCGCCGAGCTTCCTTGCCGAAAACAAGAAGATCATACATATTGATATAGATCCTGCCGAGATAGGCAAGAACATTGAAACGGATATCCCGCTTGTAGGTGACTGCAAGGCTATCCTTACAGAGCTTACCGACTACATCGAGAAGAAAGACCGCTCCGAGTGGCTTTCCGAACTCAACGAGGTAAAGAATTCCGTTCCTACCGAAAACGAAACCGAGGGCTACGTCAACCCGAAGATGTTTATCCGCAAGCTTTCAAATGCACTTCCCGACAACTCGGTATGCGTTGCCGATGTCGGTCAGAACCAGATATGGGCTTGCAACAATTTCAACATCAAAAAGGGCGGCAGATTCCTCACGAGCGGCGGCATGGGAACAATGGGTTACTCCGTTCCTGCGGCTGTCGGCGCGAAAATGGCTGCACCCGACAAGGAAGTTGTCGTTATCTGCGGCGACGGTTCGTTCCAGATGCAGATGATGGAGCTTGCGACTATCGTTCAGGAGAACATTGCCGTAAAGATAATCATTATGCGAAACAACCGTCTCGGAATGGTTCGTGAGCTTCAGACAAAGGCATATAAAGATCAGCAGATAGCTGTTCGTCTTACGGACGGAAACCCTGATTTCGCGATGCTTGCAAAGGCTTACGGCATTGATTCGATGTCCGTTTCAAATATGTCCGAAGCGGAAGAAGCTATCGGAAAGCTCGCAGCTTCCGACAAGCCGTTCCTGCTTGAAGTCAACGTATTCAAAAACGAAAGCACTTTATAATAGGGAGAGAAAAATATATGAAACACACGATCTCAGTTCTTGTTGAGAACCATGCGGGCGTTCTTTCGAGAGTTTCGGGACTATTTTCAAGAAGAGGCTTCAACATCGACAGCCTTGCAGTAGGCGTTACCGATGACCCCGAAATTTCAAGAATAACCATTGTTGCAGACGGTGATGAACACACCGCTCAGCAGCTCGAAAAGCAGCTCAACAAGCTCATCGATACACTCAAAGTCAAGAATCTCAGCGAGGGCGAGTTTATTTCAAGAGAGCTTCAGATGATAAAGATAAACGCAAACGCTTCGCAGAGAAGCGAGATCCTCACTATCTGCGAAATTATGGGCGCAAAGGTCGTTGACCTTACTTCCAACACCGTAACTGTCGAAATCTGCGATACAACGCCGACTTTGAAGCGCTTTGCGGAGCTTGTTCGTCCTTACGGTATAAAGGAACTCGTAAGAACGGGCGTTATCGCTATTGAAAAGGGTTCGGAGAGCCTTAAGACCAAGTAATAATGTTTCTGATTCTGCGTCAGAATTTTTCTGCACAGTTCAAAAATGGGTTTGCTAAAGTTTGAAACACGGATTTTGGCACTTCCCAAATAAAAAAATACATATATGGAGGAAATTAAAATGAATAAGATCTTTTATCAGCAGGACTGCGATCTCGGCAGACTTGACGGCAAGACAGTTGCAATCATCGGCTATGGCTCACAGGGTCATGCACACGCACTCAACCTCAAGGACAGCGGCGTAAATGTTGTTGTTGGTCTTTATGCAGGTTCCAAGAGCGCTGCTAAGGCAGAGGCTCAGGGTCTTAAGGTAATGTCCGTTGCAGAAGCTACAAAGGCTGCTGACGTTATCATGATCCTTATCCCTGATGAAAAGCAGGCTGAAATGTACGATAAGGAGATCGCTCCAAACCTCACAGCAGGCAAGACACTTGCTTTCGCACACGGCTTCAACATTCACTTCGGCTGCATCGTTCCGCCTAAGGACGTTAACGTAATCATGATCGCTCCTAAGGGTCCGGGACACACTGTAAGAAGCGAATATCAGGCCGGCAAGGGTGTTCCTTGTCTTATCGCTGTTGAGCAGGACGCTACAGGCGACGCTCAGGATATCGGTCTTGCTTATGCTCTCGGTATCGGCGGCGCAAGAGCAGGCGTTCTCGAAACAACATTCAGAACAGAAACAGAAACAGACCTCTTCGGTGAGCAGGCAGTTCTCTGCGGCGGCGTTTGCGCTCTTATGCAGGCAGGCTTTGAAACACTTTGCGAAGCAGGCTACGACCCAAGAAATGCTTACTTTGAGTGCATCCACGAGATGAAGCTCATCGTTGACCTTATCTACCAGTCCGGTTTTGCAGGTATGAGATATTCTATCTCCAACACAGCTGAATACGGCGACTACATCACAGGTCCTAAGCTCGTAACTGAAGAAACCAAGAAGACAATGAAGAAGATCCTCTCCGATATTCAGGACGGTACATTCGCTAAGGAATTCCTCCTCGATATGTCCCCTGCAGGCAAGCAGGTTCACTTCAAGGCTATGAGAAAGCTCCACGCTGAACACCCATCCGAAAAGGTTGGCGAAGAGATCAGAAAGCTCTACAGCTGGAACGGCGAAGACAAGCTCATCAATAACTAATTCGGAATCAGGAATTCGGAATGCGGAATTATTTGCAAAACTCAACTTTGTTCAGTATTGCGAAGCCAAATAAAGTTTACGTTAATTCTGCAAGAATTTCGCTTTGTTTAAAGGCTGGCTGGGGTCAAGAGGACGGAGTCCCATTGTCGCAGGTCAATTTGACCTTTAGCAGAAGAGCGAAATTCCTTAAACTAACAAGCATAATGCTTTGCCGCAATAACGAAATTACTAACAGCTAAAAAGGCGCAATTCACGAGAAATAGGTTAAACGAACTATGAAAAACACGGTTTCGTAAAGCCAATAATGTGAATTGCGCCTATTCTGTTTTCCTAAAACGAATTGTCCTCGGTGCGAAATGCGCAGAGCGAAAGCGATAAACATTTCACGCCGACATCGCTTGAACAGCTACGGGATATGAACGTAAGCCAACATTTTAACGCAGGGGTGGATTCCATATCCGATCGTTGATATCCTACATTTACGGGGATTTTTTGTAGAAAAAACAGTGATCCCCACCGCTTCATATTCAACCGACGGTTGATTTTTTGCCGCAGAATTAAACTGACATTCGTTTGACAGCAGACCTTTTTCCGTGTTACAATATATTCAACAAAAGCTTTTGATTTTACGAAAAGGATAAGATAATATGAATATAAACATAGGAGAAAATATCAAAACCCTCCGCAAAAATATGTACATAGGGCAGGAGATGCTTGCAAATTCAGTCGGTGTTTCCGTTCAGGCTGTTTCAAAGTGGGAAACGGGGCAATCGCTGCCCGATGTCGGCATAATCCCAGATATTGCGGCTTTTTTCGGGGTAAGCATCGACAGCCTTTTCTTCGGCAAAAGTCCAACCGCAACAGGTTCGGAAAAGCTCACCCTGCCGAATGACGGCAAGCTCTACATTGTTCAAATCCTCAACGGCGAAATTCTTGACAGTGAAGAATGGGACAGGGATAAATACATCGACCTCGCAGCCGAGCGCTTTGAGGGAACGCTCAGCGTTGAAATCTGGGGAAATGCAAACATAAAAGGCGACGTGAGCGGCGGTCTGCACGCAGGAGGCAATGCGGCGTGCAAGAACGTTAACGGCGGTTTACACGCAGGCGGAGACATTGCCTGCAAGAATATCGGGGGCGGTATTTTTGCAGGCAATGCGGTGTACTGCGGAGACGTTGTCGGAAATGTCAGCTCGGGAAATGAGGTCAACTGCGGAAACATTGTCGGAAATGTCAGCTCGGGAAATGAGGTCAACTGCGGAAACATAAGCGGCAGTGTCAACACAAGCGGCGACATTCGCTGCGGTGATATTTCCGAATGCAGAAAGATATCCTGTGCAACGCTCTATGCCAAAAGCAGTATAGAATGTGATTCGATCGAGTGCGGAGGAAATATCTGCACGGAAGAAAAGCTCGGCGAAAAATTTGATTAAAGCAAAGCAGACTTGCGGTGCGGGGAGAACCCCGTCTATATACGAAAATTTTTCATAATTCGTGGGAATGACGGGCGGATATAGAATCCGCCCCTACGGAAATCGGTTCTCGCCATAAATTTGCGGAGCAAAGTAATTCCGCATTCCGAATTAATATAAAATGTTTCTCTCCAATTCGTCCCAGTTAAGTATTTCAAGCGCCGCATCAACATAATCATCACGGTGGTTCTGACGGTCGAGGTAGTAGCTGTGTTCCCATAGATCGAGAGCGCAGACGGGACGAATATTTTCACCCTCGGGCAGCGTGTGGTTCGGCGTTGACATTATAAACAGACCTCCGCAGCAGTCCTCGCAGACCCATGTAAAACCCGAACCATAGACCTTTGCGGCGGTTTCTTTTATCGCTTTGAGAAATTTCTCCACACTGCCGAACTGCTTGTTCAGGATCATTTTCAAATGGTCGGACGGCTCTTTCCGATTCGGCGACAACGACTTGAAATACAGCTCGTGTCCGAACACTGATGCGGCGGCTCTTGCGATATCGATATCTTTCCGGTGAGCAAGGTTTTCAAGGCTGATATTCTGCGCCTGCGGCTGTTCAAGCACCATTGCATTGAGCTTTTTCAGCGTCGGCAGATAATGCTCATTATAGTGAAAAAACACGGTGAAGCGCCCGATATTCGGTTCGAGCGCATTGTCCTCATACTCCAATTTCAGCTCCGCAAAGGGATAATACTGTTCATATACCATAGTTGGTCTCCTTTTATATAAATAGATTTGAAACGCCCGAAACCGCGGCACACAATATAAGTCCGACCGCTGTTGGGAGCGCCGCACCGAGCAGTGTCCATTTCAGACTGCCCGTTTCCTTTTTCATCGTCATGAGCGAGGTCGAACACGGGAAATGGCAGAGCATAAATATCAGCGTACACACTGCCGTAACGGGTGTCCAGCCGTTTGCAAGCAGGATATTTTTCAGCGAATCAAGGTTCTCGTAGTCGGTCATCACCCCCGACGAAAGATATCCCATAAGCATTATCGGAATAACAATTTCATTCGCAGGAAAACCTAAAATAAACGCAAGCAGGATAACCCCGTCCATTCCGAAAATCCTTGCGAATGGGTCGAGCGCGCCCGAACATATTGAAAGTATGCTTTCACCGCCGATTTGAACATTCGCCGCGAGCCATATAATAAGACCTGCAGGAGCGGCGGCTGTCACGGCTCTGCCGAGGACGAAAACCGTTCTGTCGAGCAGCGAGCGAATGAGTATCTTCCCTATCTGCGGTCGGCGGTAAGGCGGAAGTTCAAGCGTAAACGAGGACGGTTCGCCTTTCAGTAACGTTTTTGACAGCAGTTTCGAGATAAAGAGCGTCAGCATCACGCCGAAAAGTATAAAAAGTATCAATATTCCGACCGAGATGAGCGAGCCGCCGAAGCCGCCCGTTCCTGCCGCAAAAAATATCGTTATTATTGCGATAAGCGCAGGAAAACGCCCGTTGCACGGGACAAAATTGTTCGTGAGGATAGCAATGAGCCTTTCCCTCGGCGAATCGATTATGCGGCAGCCCGTTATCCCGACCGCATTGCAGCCGAACCCCATTGCCATTGTCAGAGATTGCTTTCCGCAAGCACCTGCCCGTTTGAAATATCGGTCAAGGTTGAACGCCGCTCTCGGCAGGTAGCCAAGGTCCTCGAGCAATGTGAAAAGCGGAAAAAATATTGCCATCGGCGGCAGCATGACCGAGATCACCCACGTCAGAATACGGTAGATCCCGTCAAGCAGCACTCCCTTTATCCACTGCGGAGCGGCAGTCATTTCCATAAGCGCACGGAGCTTTTCCCCGAGCGCGCCGAACGCCGATGAAAGCAGTGCCGAGGGGTAATTTGCGCCGTAGATCGTTATCCAGAATATAACGGCAAGCATTGCCGCCATTATCGGAACGCCCCATACTTTGTGCGTCAAAACACGGTCAATTTTGCGGTCGCGTTTAAGGCAGTTTTCATCACCAAAATGCACACATTCCGCTGCGATATCCTCGCCTTTTCGGACAAGTGTTGTAACGATAGTATCGCGTATCTTCTGTCCATCATAGCCGACCGATGCAAGGCGTTCCTTTTCCGCTGAAATAACAGTAAGCATTTCTTCATCGGCGCTTTCGAGAAATCTCTGCGAAAGCTTTTCGTCACCCTCCAAAATTCGGAGAGCGGCAAAACGCCCGCCGTTTTCTTCGCCGAGCTTTTCGGCTATAACGGCGGCGGAGCGCTCTGTTTCTTCGTCATAAGTACAGCGGAAAGCCTGCTCCCTCGTTATATCTTTTATTGCGGAAAGTCCGTTCGCGAACGCTTCCATACCCTCGCCCGAACGTGCCGCCGCAGGATAAACGGGAACTCCGAGCAGTGATGAAAGTTTTTCGCAGTCCACGGATATCTGCTTTTTCCGAGCCTCGTCGATAAGATTGACGCAAACGATAACGTGCGGCGTTATTTCAAGTATCTGCAGAACAAGGTTGAGGTTTCGTTCAAGACAGGACGCATCGCAGACGACCGCAACGCCCTGCGCTCCGCCGAAGCAGATAAAATCACGCGCGGCTTCTTCCTCCGCCGAGTGCGCAAGTATCGAATATGTGCCGGGGATATCGACAAGGGTATATGAATTTTCACCGCAGGAAAAGCTTCCGCAGGCGTTCTGCACCGTTTTCCCCGTCCAGTTTCCCGTATGCTGATGAAGCCCCGTAAGAAAGTTGAAAACTGTTGATTTCCCGACATTCGGGTTGCCTGCAAGCGCAAGAACGACGCTGTCCGTGGCGGTGATATGCTCGATATCGCCGCAGCATTTGCCCGTATTTGAGGCTGTAAGTCCCATACGCTCCCTCCTTTTATTGATTGACTTGATACAAGTCTATTCAAAGGCGGCAAGTCCTTATACTAAACATGATTTAAAATGTGGAAAATCATAAATTTCAAACCAAAGTTTACGTTAATTCTTAAAGAATTTCGCTTTGTTCAAAGGGTGGTGGGTATCCGGAGGGTACAGCCTTGGTCGCAGGTCAATTTGACCTTTAGCAGAACGTCGAAACTCCCTTTACACGAAGGCACTCTGCAAGAGAGATCGTCCCTTTTAAAATTAAAAACCTAATTTACTCATTCGTTAACTTGTTTACTTTAAAAATCTATCTATTTAAGGGGTTCTCTAAAAACCGAAACAAAATAATACTTTGTATTATTCGCAAATTTTCG
>OLGB01003120.1_pt1 | contig 16090 bp, 8 predicted proteins | sample 1605691 | NCBI WGS metagenome assembly OLGB01 (sample SAMEA3888925, study PRJEB22519) | human gut metagenome | biome: human gut; feature: human-associated habitat; material: faeces | place: Denmark | collected 2010 | reverse complement strand
AAGAAGGTCGGGACCACCCGTAAAACGGGTGGTCCCGACCTGTTCGTCCCATCAACTTTTGAATTTTCGTTTTTTTGCAAGCTTCACAAGCTCATACCACAGCACCGACGCGGCGGCAAGGCCAACCGCTGTGAACAGCTGTGTGACGGTGAGGGGGGCAAACTTCAGATAGGCTGAGACCGGCGTGTACAAAATCACGGCCAGCAGCGCAATTGTGCCCAGGTTGACCGCCCACATCACGCGGTCTTTAATGAGCCGCTTGGCAGAGCGGTACGCAAAGTCGTGGTTGGAGCTGTTGACCTGCACCAAAAACAGGTTTGCCAGCATGATGATGGAAAGACCCATGGCGCGGGCCGCCGGCGCGTTGACGGGATTGCCGGAGAGCGTCAAAAAGTAAGCGCCAAAGGATGCGGCAAACACAAAAATACCTTGCAGCACGCTCTTGCCCAGCAGTCTACCGGTCAGCAGCTGTTCCTTCGGGTCACGGGGCGCACGATCCATAATATCCTCTTCCGCGGGCTGGCGCTCCAGTACAATGGAGCAGGTCGGGTCGATAAGCGCCTCCAGCAGCACCACATGCAGCGGCAGAAGCAGCAGCGCGGCGGGCGCAATACCCAGAAACGGCGCCAGCAAGGATGCAAATGCAATGGGGATATGGATGGTGAATACATAGCCCACCGCCTTGCGGATATTGTCGTAGATGCGCCGCCCGTCACGGACAGTCTCCACAATGGTGGTGAAGTTGTCGTCCATCAGAATCAGGTCGGCGGCCTCGCGGGAAACCTCGCTGCCGCGCTTGCCCATGGCAATACCGATGTCGGCGTATTTCAGTGCCGGCGCATCATTCACACCGTCGCCGGTCATGGCCACGATCGCGCCGTTTTCCTGAAAGGCCTTGACGATGCGCATCTTGTGTTCGGGAATGACCCGGGAGAAGATGGAAACGGTCTTGACCGCTTCCCGCAGTTCCGCATCAGACATGCTCTCCAGCGCCTCGCCGGTAATGATATTGTCGCTGCCGGGAATTCCGATTTTTTTGGCAATGGCGGAAGCGGTCATCCCGTTATCCCCGGTGATCATAACCACGCGGATGCCCGCACGGCTGCAGACGGCAATATCGTCCTTGACGCTTGCGCGGGGAGGATCGGCAAGCCCCACCAGCCCCAGCAGCGTCAAGCGGCAGTCGGTGATGGAAGCGGGGATGGCGGATTCGTTTTCCGGATGGGCGCTCGCAATGGCGATGACCCGCAGTCCCTGCGCGGAAAGCGTTCGGATCTCTGCTTCCGCGGCATTCCGTTGCGCGTCCGTCAGTTCGCAGATCATCAGGATACGCTCCGGACTGCCCTTGGCGGCAATGACCAGCTCGCCGTCCCTGCGCCAGACGTGTCCCATCATTTTCAGTTCATTGGTAAAGGCGTATTCCCGTACAAGCGCATTGGCAAACAAGCGTTCCTTGGAAATGCCATGCGCTTGACAACAGCGGAGCATGGCCTTTTCCATGGGGTCGTAAGCGTCGGTTTCGCAGCCGAGCCCCATCGTCTCGATAAGGGCCTGCTCGGTACCAGTTGCCACCCAAGTTTCCTGCACGGTCATTTGGTTCATGGTGATGGTACCGGTCTTATCTACGCAGAGCACAGAAACAGCACCCAGCGTCTCCACGCTGGGCAGCTTGCGCACCAGCGAGTTTTTCTTGGCCAGCCGCCACGCCCCCATGGAGAGAAATACCGTAAGAATGACCGGAAACTCTTCCGGAATCATGGCCATGGCAAGCGTCACACCGGAAAGAATGCTTTCAATCAGACGATCGGCAAACGGATGGTCGGGAATATTGAACCATGTGAATACGGCCACCAGGGCAAACAGCGCACCTGCTATGATGGCGCAGGTTTTCACCAGCTTGCCGGTCTGCTTTTGCAGCGGGGTATCCGCCTGCGGCGCGGTGGCCACGCCAAGACCGATTTTTCCGTATTCGGTCTGCGCACCGATTTGACCCACCTGAACCGTGGCGGTGCCCTGTGTGACGAGGGTGCCGGCATAGCAGCAATCACGGCGCCAGTAATCCTTTGCGGCTTCGGTGCTTTCCGTAGGGATTTTCCAGACCCCCTCTGCTTCGCCGGTAAGGGAGGATTCATCCACACACAGATCGGCACAGCGCAGCACTACGCCGTCCGCCGGAATCTTGACGCCCTCGCAGATCATCATCAGATCGCCCGGCACCAGATCGGCACTTGCGATCTGCTGTTCTTTGCCGTCCCGCATGACGGTGATGTGCGGTGCGGACAAATCCTTCAGCGCATGGAGTGTCTTGTCGGTTTTCCACTCCTGAATCACATCAATGCTGATGATGCCTGCCACAAAAATAAGCATAATCGCACCGTCTCTCGGCTCTCCGAGAATGAAATAAATAATTGCAGCGGCAATGAGCAGCAAAAACATAGGCTCACAGATAATGTGGAATACTTTTTTGAGAAAGCGTTCCTTCTTCTGCGGCGACAGTTCGTTTTTGCCGTATTTGTCCTGCAATCGCTTTGCTTCGGCAGAGGTTAGCCCTGCCTGATTCGGTTGGGTGGCTGTCATAAAAGAATCCTCCGTTTCCCGTTGCCGTCTGGCATTACGGTGTCATGATTTCTCCTATGGCACTCCATTTGAGGTCGGCTGTTCCATAGATGGGTATAAAAACAGCACACCCATGGAACATACAACTGTCCCACAGATGTGCATAAGCTGCAATCTGCTGCCGCCGGCAAAGCGGCCCGGCCCCACGCCCTTACGGGCATCGCCTGCTCAGTTTGTACTGGTGATCTCGCATTCTGGCAGAGCCGGAATGTAATGCAGTGCAAAGAGATTACTATCTATTATATGAGAGAGATTACGGATTGTCAACGAAAGATATCGGGGCGTTCGCAGGGAGAAAAGTAACGCTTCCCCCCTGCCGATTGTACCAGCAGGCGCCGGGCGCGGCGGCACACACTTTTCTCACATATAGCGAATAACGGCTTTTCTGAACGAGAAGGCCCGACGCCCCAGAGCAGGGCGCCGCGTCAAGATAGAGAAAGCCCCCGAAAACGTAGTGCTTTCGGGGGCTTGTGGCGGAGCGGGTGGGATTCGAACCCACGGACGGTTGCCCGTCAACTGATTTCGAGTCAGTCCCGTTATGACCACTTCGATACCGCTCCATATCAAATTATGAACATGCCATGGAAGAAACCGTGAGCGGGATGGTTGGCGCTTTACCGGAGCTTTGCTCGTTATAACGCCCGAAGCCCTCGTGCAGCAAGGCTTGCCGGTCCAAGTCAGAGGCGATCCCGCATAGTTTGCAAGCCGGTCCCGGCACCCGATAAAAGCTGCAGAAGAAATGCGCGGCGGCGGGAGGGCGTTTGGACGAAGGCTTTGGGGCCGCTTCGGGCTTTGAATAGAATACCGTATTTTTGGGGGCTTGTCAATATTGCAAGGCGGGGTAAAATAAGATATAATCTTAAATCGACCGGGAAAGCAACTACATCCGCAGGAACGGCGCAGCGATTTGGCTGGAACAGAAAGGAATGGCAATGGAAGAATTAAAACGGCGCATTCTCAGTGACGCGGTGGTGGGCGAAAGTGACATTATTCATGTGGACATGTTCCTGAATCACTGCATGGACATGGAATTAATGGAGAAGATGGGGAACGAACTGGCGCACCGCTTTAAGGGGGAGCGAATCACTAAGGTCCTCACGGCGGAGAGTTCCGGAATCGCTTTGGCCTGTTTTGTGGCGCGGGCGCTGGATGTACCGGCGGTCTATGCTAAAAAATTTCAGACCGGCTATATCGACCCGGAGGTCTATTCCGCGGAGACGCATTCGTTTTCCCTGGAGAAGTCTTACACCTTGCGGGTATCAAAAAAATATTTGGATAAAGATGATGTGGTGCTGCTGGTAGACGATATCCTGTCTAACGGCCAAGCCATTCTAAGCCTGCTGGAGCTGGTAGCGAAAGCCGGGGGCGAGGCGGCGGGAGTGGGCGTGGCCATCGAGAAGTCCATGCGCGAAGGAGGAAAGGTGCTGCGCCGCATGGGACTGAGAGTGGAAGCGCTGGCTACGGTTCTCCGAATCGAGGGCGGAAACATTATTTTGGCATAAGGGGCAAACGCTATGACGCAGGAGATGCTGGACAAGATCAACCAGGCCAATGCTTTTATGCACCATAACCATATCCGGGTTGTGCGTCAGGAGCGGGATCAGGCCGCTGTCTCATTGGAATTGTGTCCTGACAGCCTGAATCCCTTTGGGATGCTCCATGGGGGCGCCTATTTTACGATGGCGGACTGCGCCGGCGGTGCGGCGGCCAGAAGCGACGGGCGGCGGTATGTGACCCTGGAGGGCTCCATCCACTTTATCCGTGCGGCAAACGAGGGTACCGTCACGGCCCAGGCCCGGGTCCGGTACCGCGGCGGCACCACCTGTCTGGTGGAGATCGACATTAAAGATGAGACGGAACGGCTTCTGGCGACCGGAAACTTCACGTTTTTCTGCGTTGGAACACTGGAGACATAGGACACAGACGCCCTGGCTGCGGCCGGGGCGTCTGTCCATTCAGGGATAGACGCGCAGGCGCATGGCCAGGGGACGGCCGCCGTATGCGGCCGGCTGCTCCGCTTCGGCGCGGGGAGCGCAGCGCGGGGGAAAGAGCGTGTTGGAGCGAAACAAATCGAGCGGTTCCGGCGCTGGCCGCGGCGCGCTCCGCCCGCTCCCGCTTTTGTCGGCGCACAGGGGGACGTCAGGCTTGCAAAAGCGAGAAAAGAATGATAGACTGAAACGAATCGCCAATCGCCCGAAAAGAGGGAAACGTGACATGAAGCGTAAGGCAAAGGCAAGCGCCCTGATTCTAGCGGCAGTGCTGGGCAGCGCGGTACTGCTGGGCGGCTGTGCCCGGCAGACGGGCGCCGCAGATCCGGTGGCCATCACCGTGTGGCATTATTATAACGGCGCGCAGCAGGGGATCGTAGTGGAACCGCACAGCTATGGTACCATCGGTGATTTGACCCAACAGGTGAAGGACGCCATTTATGACAAGGTGGGGGCGGAGCCGCTGCCCGACCTTTTTGCCGCCTATGCCGACACCGCCTATGAGATCGACCGGTTGGGCATGCTGGCCGATTTGGGGGAATATCTTACCACGGAGGAGCAGCAGACCTACATCGCCGCCTATCTGGATGAGGGACGTTTTGACACGGGCGGCTTTAAAATTTTCCCGGTGGCCAAGTCCACCGAGCTGCTCAGCGTGAACAAGACGGAGTGGGACGCTTTTTCAGCGGCCACCGGCGCTTCGGAAGCCGACCTGGCCACCTGGGAGGGCATTGCCTCGCTGGCGGAACGTTATTATGATTGGACGGATGCCCGGACCCCGGATCTGTCCGGCGACGGGAAGGCCTTTTTCGGCCGGGACGCCTTTGCCAACTACATCTTGATCGGCAGTATGCAGCTGGGAGTGGAGCTGTTCTCCGTGGAGGATGGCCGGATCACCCTTCAGGTGGATCACGACGTGATGCGCCGTCTGTGGGACAATTACTATGTTCCCTATGTAAAAGGCTACTACGCCTCCTATGGCAAGTTCCGCAGCGATGATTTGCGTACCGGGGATATTGCCGCTTATGTGGGCTCTACCAGCGGAGCGACCTATTTCCCCGGCGAAGTCACTCGGGCCGACGGAAGCACCTACGCCATTGAGGGGGCGGTATACCCTCTGCCCAATTTTGCGGGGACCCAGCCCATGGCCGTGCAGCAGGGCGCGGGCATGGTGGTGGTCAAGTCGACCGAGGAGCGGGAGCGGGCGGCCGTGACCTTTCTCAAGTGGCTGACCGCGCCGGAGCAGAACATCGCATTCGCGCTTGCCTCCGGCTATCTGCCGGTGACCCGCGCGGCCAACGATGTGGAAACGCTGCTCCAGGCGGCACAGGATGCGGAAGTGGAGATGACGCCTGTGCTCCGGGGTACGCTGGAGATCGGCGTAGAGATGTCCGAAAACTACGAATTCTATACCAGCCGGGCCTTCGCGCAGGGATACGAGGCCCGTCAGGTGGTGGAAAATTCCATGTCCGGCCGGGCAAAGACGGATCGGGCGGCCGTGGAAGAGGCCATGGCACAGGGCGTGGACCGGGACACGGCGCTGGCTCCGTTCCTGGAGGACGCCTGCTTTGAAGGCTGGCTGGCGGAATTCAACCGGGCGCTGGCTCAGGCGGCGCTTTCCTGAGCAGCGGCGGAGAGGAACAAGGAGGTGGAGCCGTTTGCGGAAAAGAAAAAGGCAGGGGCGGGCGGCCGTCCGCAGCGGCTCCATCCGAAGACGGCTGCTGCTGATGCTGATGGTGCTGCTCCTGCTGCAGACGGCAGTCTACCTGCTGGTGTTTTTCAAAGGCGGCGTGCAGGGAGAGGCGAGAAAAAACGCCTTTTCCATCTTTCGGGAGCAGACCGCCAACCGCGCCCTGGATCTGGGCAACGATATGGTGGAGCGCTGGTCCAACACCCGGGAGGGGGAGAACGACGTCTATGCCGCCGTGGGGGAACTTCTGGACGAGTATGGATTGACGGCGGAAGCGCTGCTGAAGGACAGCGTCCTTTGCCGGCAGCTGGTAGCCGATACGGCGGAGCATGTCATCGCTATGCTCCGCCGCAACGGCGTCACGGGGGCTTTCCTGGTATTGGACAACACGGAGGAGGAGGGCGGACGCCCCGGGTTTTATGTGCGGGATTACGACCCGGCCAGCTATGCCGCGGGCAACGCGGATCTGCTTCTGGAACGGGGACTGCCTTCGGTGGCACGGGAGAACGGCGTGGCGCTGGACAGCTATTGGAGCGCTTTTTTTGACCTGGATGATGCGCCTGCGCCGGAAAACCAATATTTTTTTGCACCGCTGCAGGCGGCTGCCGCAGTGGAGCCGGAGAACCGCAGCAGGGAATACTTTTACCACTGGAGCGGCCGGTTCCGGCTGAGCGAACTGGACCGGGACGTGATCACTTATTCCGTCCCGCTGATCTGGGAAGACGGGACCCTTTTGGGCGTGCTGGGCATCGACGTGAGCTGCGACTACGTGGCCGGACAGCTGCGGTATCAGGAGCTGGGAGACGGCACGGCGGGGGCGTACTTCCTGGGGATCAGCCGGGATGGCGGAACGACCTATACCACGGTATGCACCAGCGGCGCCAATTTCATCGCATGGTTCGGTCAGGCGCCGTCCATCGCCCCGCAGCAGACCGACCAGGAGGGGGTGGTGTGCTTTCGGCAGGGGACGCGCACCCTGTACGGCGTGGTCCAGCCGCTGAAGCTTTACAACGTCAATACGCCCTTCGAAAAGGAACAGTGGGCGCTGGTCGGCCTGCAGAACGGAGCGCATTTGCTGGCCAGCACGCAGCGCATCCAGCGGTTGATCCTGGTCAGCGCCCTGGTGTGCCTGGCCCTGGGGGTATGCCTGATGCTGCTGGCGGCCCGCTATCTGACCAAGCCGCTGACCAACCTGGTCTCGGCGCTGGAGAAGAGCGACCCGGATAAGCCCATCCGGCTGCCGCGGCTGGGAATGTCGGAAATCGACGCCCTTACCGGCGCAATCGAAAACCTGTCCAATTCGGCCACAGAGTCGGCCTCCCGCACCTCCAAGATCCTTGCCATGATCCACATCCCCATCGGCGTTTTCAAGTATCAGAAGGACGGCCAGAGCGTTTTCTGCAGCCGCAGCCTGTGCGAGCTGATGGGCTGGCCGGTGCCGGAGGAGGACACCTATCTGACCTCGGCGGAATTTCGGGGCCGGATGGAGCACCTGCGGGCCTATCAATACAGCGGGGAGCCGGCCATCTACCGCCTGCCCGGCGAAGGCAGCGGGAACCGCTGGGTGCAGCTGACCTGGCGGGAGGAGGGAGACACGATCCTTGGCGCCTTTGAGGATGTGACCCGGGACGTGGAGGAGAAGCGGAGGATCGAGTACGAGCGGGATTTCGACATCCTGACCGACCTCTATAACCGCCGGGCGTTCGACCAGCAGCTGCGCAAGCTTTTTTCTCCTGCGCGGCGGGGCCGGCTGCAGGTGGCCGCGCTGCTGATGCTGGATCTGGATAATCTGAAATACGTCAATGATACCTATGGACACGACTATGGGGATCGCTACATCCAGGCATTCGCCAAGTGTCTGGAGTCCTTCTATTGCTGCCGCAGCGTGGTGGGCCGCCGTTCGGGAGACGAGTTCAACGTGTTCCTGTACGGCTACGAGAATCAGGAGGCGGTTCGTGCCTGCCTGAAACGATTCCGGGACGAGGTGGGCGAGGCCAGCCTGGTGTTGTCCACGGGGGATCGGATGCGGGTACGGGCGTCCGGCGGGCTTGCCTGGTACCCGCGGGACGCTGGGAATTATGAGGAACTGCTGCGTATGGCGGATTTTGCCATGTACTCCATCAAGCACACGGTCAAAGGCCGGATTCAGGAATTTGACCGGGAGGATTACGAGCGCAATTCCATCCTGATCCAGGGCCAGGACGCGCTGAACCGCATGATCGACGGCAGACTGGTGCGCTATGCTCTGCAGCCCATCGTTTCCGTAGCGGACGGGGGTGTGTATGGCTATGAGATGCTTATGCGCCCCCAGCTGGAGCAGCTGAAGGACCTTCGTTCCCTGTTTTTGCTGGCGAAGGCGGAGTCCAAGCTGCTGCAGATCGAGGAGTTGACCTGGGCTGAGACGCTGGCCGCTTTCGACCGGCTGGATCGGACCGGGATGATCGCGCCCGGGCAAAGAGTATTCATCAACTCCGTGGCCAGCCAATGCCTTACCGACGAGGATCTGGCGGCCCTGGAGCAGCGCTACGGCCGCCTGCTCTCCCGGGTGGTCATCGAGATCACGGAGGGGGAGGCGTCCGTGGGGAACATCACCAGCCGGAAAAAGCACCGGGCGCAGCTGTGGAACGCCCAGCTGGCGCTGGACGACTACGGTACCGGCTTCAACAGCGAGGCGGTGCTGATGGAGTATGCCCCCGACCTGGTCAAGGTAGACGTGTCCATTATTCGGGGCATCGACGCAGACCCGGACCGGCGGGATCTGCTCAACAGCCTGATCGGCTATGCCGGCACGCGGAATATCCGGGTGCTGGCGGAGGGCGTGGAGACCGCGGCGGAGCTGGAGACGGTCATTGCCTGCGGTGTGGATTACATCCAGGGCTATTACATTGCCCGGCCGGACTTCGAAGTCCGGCCGATCCCGGCCAGAGTACAGCAGGAGATCTTAACGCTCTACCGCAAATATACCTTTGGCTGACGCGGGCCGGCACGCCCGAAGAGGGATGCGCCGTCCCGGCATCAGGAAGGCGGGACCGGAACAGAGAGAACCGGCCGCGGATCTTTATGATCCGCGGCCGGTTTGCTGCAGTTCTGTCATTCGGCTTGGGAGAAGATCAGCAGCATCTGGGCCAGCTGGGCCCGGGTGAGGGGCTGGGCAGAAGCGTTGGAGGCGTCATAGGAGAGATTGGCCAAAGCGGCGCAGCGGGTGAGCATCTGCTCCATCTGAGTCCCGGTAACGGCTTCGTCCGGGAGGAAGCGGCCCTGGCCATCCCCTTCCACGATGCCGTTCGTGACGGCCCAGCCCACATAACCGCTGTACCAGGAGCCGGAGGAGGCGTCGGAACAGGCGCCGCTCTCCGCCTGCACGGCGCCGGCCATGCGTGCCAGCACCGTAATGGCCTGGGCGCGGGTCACGGCGGCGTCGGGGGAGAAGCGGTTCCCGCCGGTGCCCTCCATCAGGCCGCTGTCATAGACGAATTTGACCGCCTCATACGCATCGCTGCTCTGCGGCACATCCCGGAAGGGCAGCGCGCCCACAGTGAACTGCCATTGACTGGCGCCCACATACTGCGTGCCGCTGCGTACGGCCACGGTGAGCTGATAGACGCCGTCCTCGGTGGGCAGGATAGCGGCAATGGCCTGCGCACCGTCGGAGAGCAGGCAGGATTCCGCGTAATTTTCGCTGGGAACGTCGGTGATGGTGAGCTGGACCCGGCTGTCGTCCAGATCCTCCACACTGGCCTGGATATCGGCGAGGGTCACGCTCTGGCCGGAGGCGATGCTGGACATGCCCGCGCCGCCGTTGACGGTGAAGCTGACCCGGGTCTTGCCGGAGGCGTCGGAATCACAGACCCCGGAGAAGCTCTTGACGGCCTCGGTCAGAATAAACTCGGTGGAGCCGGAGCCGCCGGCCTGGCCCTGCTGTGCGCCCATACCGCCGCCAAAGCCCTGGCCCTGAGGGCGCTCCATGTCCTGGCCGCCCCCAGGCGGGATCCCGGCCCCGCCGTTTTCCGGGCGCTGCCCCATCTGAGACGGGTCGAAGTCCTCGGGCAGCGCGGGGGGCTGGCCCTCCGCGCCGGGCTGGAAGTTCTCCGGGGGTTCAAAGCCGTCGGGAAGGGTGCCCGCTCCGGGCCGCTGGCCTGCCCCGAAGCCGCCCATCATGCCCGATTGGTTGCCGCTGTAGCATTGGAGCACGCCGTCCACAGAGACGGAATAGACGGTATTCAGCGCCAGCGTGGGCGCAGTCAGGGTAATGGACTGGCACGTTTTCCGGGTGACGGCGCTCCAGAGCGTGCTGCCCTCGGCGTCGGTGAGCGTGACCGCGCTGCCCGCCGGGAGCATGGAGGCGAAGGAGAGCTCCAGATAGGGCTGCGCCGAGTCGCTGTCCGCCGCGTCGTTGCGGGTGCCGAACGCGTACAGCGTGCCGCCGTTGATGGTGATGGCGCCATCGGCGTCGATGCCGCCGTCCGGAGAGGTCTCGTTGGCCATGGTCCAGATGGTGCCGCCGTTGATGGTGAGATATCCGTTGGAGTCAATGCCGTCGCCTTCAGACCCCAGTCCGGCGTTGACGGTCAGGCTGCCGCCGTTGATGGTGGTCACGGATACGCCGTCCTCGTTGGTGTTGATGCCGTCGTCCTGACTTTCGATGCAGATGGTGCCGCCGTTGACGGTCAGGTGCAGTTCGGAGTCCAGACCCTCGTTGTCGGCCACGATGTTGAGCACGCCGGTATCGTCGCCGTTGTCGCCGCTGAGGTTCATGCTCATGCGGGAATAAAAGGCCCCGTCGTACTTGTGCAGCTTCTTGGTCGTGCCCTCCTTGTAGATACGGGCCACGTGGGAGCCGGTGATGTTGTTCTCACTGCCCGCAGCGAGGATCACGTTGGCGCCGGCCGCGGAGGTGTCCGCCACGCCGGAGGCGGCGTAATCCTCTGCACCGCCCGCATCGTAGGCCGCCCAGTCCGTATCGCACTCATAGACCCGGTAGAAGAAAACGGCCGGAGCCACGGTGCAGGTGAGATCGACGTTGTCCAAAATCAGGGTGACCACCGCGCCGGGATCGGTTTTGGCCCCGTCGCCCAGGTCCACGAAGATCTGTCCCCTGGACAGCGTTCCGGTGATGCGGTAGGTGCCCGGCCGGGTGATGGTGACCCGGGTGTGGGCGCCGGCCTCCTCAGCGGAGTGCATCTCCTCTGCGGAGCCCTCGCCGTAGGTACTGTCGGTGCCGTCCGCATAATAGATGATATCCGCCCCGGTATAGACTGCGTCGGCGGGATCGGCGGAGGCAGGCGTTCCATCCACCTTGACGCCGCTGTCGGAGAGCGTGATGAGCACCTCGCCGCTGCTGGCGGAGGCCGCGCAGGCGGTCACGCCGGAACTGAGCAGCAGGGCTGCGGTCAAAAGAAGCGAAAACAGCTTTTTACCCATAAAAAATCACATCCCAACCTTTTGTAGTAAGCGAAGTATAGCACGGAAACCTGAAATCAGTCTGAAGACGAGCCGCAGCCCGGCGAAAAATCGCCGGGCTGCGGAAAAAGGCAGGAGGCCTAGACCGGGAGAACGCCGATGTAGGAGAGCAGGGAACAGGTGAGGTAGGCGGCCTCATCCCGGGTAGTAGCCTCGCCGGGGGCGATGGCATAGAGGCTGTCCCACAGCAGGGTGCCCGTTTTGCCGCTCGCATCGGTCTGACTCATGGCCAGCAGCCACGCGCCCTCCCGGGACCAGTCGGCGTAAGGGGCCAGGGCTTCATAGAGCGCCAGGGTGTCCGGGACCTGACGGGCGGAGCTGTCCAGATACATGTTCAGCCGCCGGCCCAGGCGGCCCATGATGGCGATGAACTGTTCGTGGGTCACAAGGTCGTCGGGGCGGAACAAGCCGCCGCCCACACCGTTGACCAGGCTCATTTCCGCCAGGGCGTTGACGGCAGGGCCATACCACGCGTCCATCGCTACGTCGGAGAAGTGGCTTTCGCCGGAAGGCACGTCGCAGTGGAGCGCCTGAGCCAGCAGGGCACAGAGCTGGGCCCGGGTCAGGGTGTCGAAGGGGCGGAAGAACCCGTCGCCGGAGCCCTGCACCACGCCGTAGGCAGCCAAGGCGTCGATCTGGGCGGCAAAGCGGGATTGGGCCGTATCCGAAAAGCCGCGGCGCTGATACGCCTCCAGGCCGCACCGGGCGGCCAGGTCCGCGGGAGAGATGGTGTTCCAATCGGCTCCGCTGCCCTGAAAGACCCGCACGGCGGAGGGCAGGGCCTCCAGCAGAGCGCGAAAGGCGGCGCGGTAGTCCTCAGAGAGGGCCTGCTCCAGGTCCACATACCAGCTGCGGCCGAAGTCGATGCGCAGCATACCGCGGTTGTCCCCCTCCGGCGCGGGGGAGGACAGGAGCCGGGCAACTGCGGCGGCATGGCCCGGCGCGACCAGCAGATGCGGGATCACCCCGATCGTGTCGGTAGTGCTGCCGCCGGGGGAGAAGAAGCGGAAAGCGGTGATCTTGATGGCGTCCCCCTCGGCAAAGAGCAGGGGATAGGAGGTTTGGTCGAATACGTTCTGCCCCACGCCCTTGCCGAAGGTGCGTTCCCCGATGATCAGGCCCGCCCCGGTATCCCGCACCCCCGCGGCGAACAGCTCGGAGGCGCTGGCAGTCTCGCTGTCGGTCAGAAGGATGACGGGGGAATCGGTGCGGGCCGCCTCCTCCGCACCGTAGCCCTGGTAACGGCCGCCGCTGTCCCGCAGCCAGGCCAGCACACCCGCGCCGGTAAAGCAGGCGGTGGACTGGATGGCGGCGTTGACTTCGCCGCCGCCGTTGCCGCGCAGGTCCACCACCCACACGTCGGCCTGCGCTCCATAGGCGTCGATGGCCTGGGTAAAGTGCGCCAGCGTTTCGCCTCCGAAGGTATCGCAGTCGATGTAGCCGATGTGGCCGTCCCAAAGCTCGCTGACGGTGGCGGGCAGTACGATGGCCCGCCGCTGTACGGTGAGCGTATACTCCGTTCCGCCGCGGAGGTAGGTCAGAGCGACCTGGGTGCCCGTCTCCCCCTGCAGCCAGGAGGAGAGCAGTTCGGGGCTCTCTCCCGCGCCGGGGCGCCGGCCTTCCACAGCTACGATCACATCCCCGGCCATCAGTCCGGCCTCCTCCGCCGGGGTATCCGCATATACCCGCTGGAGGGAAAGGCCCTCCGCAGTGAGACGGTAGGCCACGCCGATGCCCACAAGGGCCTGATCGCTCATGGAGCCGGTAAACTGCCGGTATTCCTCCGGCGTGAAGTAGTAGGTATAGGGGTCGCCCAGCGCGCCCAGGATCTCCTCCAGTGTGGGCAGATATAAAATTTCTTCCGGAATGGGGTCGATGTAATAGGTGCCCAACAGCATCCGGGCCTGGTCCAGGTCCAGGGCCTGGGCGGCGGGAGGGAGGAGCAGAGACAGGGCCAGCGGAACGGCCAGCAGGCGGGCGCGGTGTGTTCGGTTCATAGAGGGGCCTCCTCAAAGGACAAAATATTATGTCACCTGATTGTACGACAAATCGGGAGCGGACGCAAGGCCCGTTCCCGATTTGTTTCCATTTGTCATTTTTGGATGCCGGAGCAGGGGCAAGGCCGGGCGTCCGCTGGCCCCCAAAGCCCGCGTCAGCCCTCTCGGAAAAGCGGCTTTGCCGCTGTTTCGACGATCACAGCGCCTGAAAGCGCGCGGCCCCCGCTCGGAGCAGATGACGCTCCATCAGAGCGGCGCACACCAGCAGCGCAGCGGTGCATACCAGCAGGAGCAGGGACTCGCCCACCAGGCCGCCCAGAGCGATCTGCAGCAAAAGCCCCGCCAGAGAGACGGCCATGGGGACCAGAACGCCGATGAGCGAGGCGGCGGACTGCTTGACCACCGCCGCGTCGCTGAGTGCATCCAGCTTGGGGAAGCAGAGGTTGACATAAAGTCCGAATGGGGCGGTAAAGAGCGCGAAGGCGATCCCGGAGAGCGCCACCAGCAGTCCGTCCAGCCAGGACAGACCCAGCGCCAGGGAGAGCAGCGCGGTACCCGTCAGCAGGCAGGGGAGGGTGAGCAGCAGCTGGAAACCGGCCTTAATCCGAAACAGCGTGGCGGTGCCCACAGGAGCCTCTTTCAGGATCCACAGCCGGTTTCCCTCCAGGCTGATGGAGGAGGCGGTCACCGCCGCAGTGGAGAGCACGAACCATATCCCCGCCGCCAGCAGGCCGGTCAGGGGGAGCGTCAGACCCCCGGCCTCCACCTGCGCCAGCAGCGCATCCAGCCGGGCGCGCTGGAACAGCGCCGCCACGCCTGCCGCCGGCAGCAGGAGCAGGCCGAAGCCGGCGTTGAACAGGTAGACGGGGGTGCCGAAAAAGCGCAGCGCCTCCCGCTTCAGCAAGGCGCGCCGCGGTCCGGCGGAGGACAGACGCTCCAGCCGGTAGTCCGAGCGTACCGAGCGGGCCGAGAGCCGGGTGACGATCTGCTTGTACCGCATGGCAAACAGACGTACCACCAGCAGAAAGGGAAGCAGGCACAGGGCAAAGAAGCCCAGCAAAGCCAACGCGTCCCCGCTGCAGAGGCCCCGCTCCATCAGCAGCAGGGGCAGCGCCCAGCCCGACAGGGCGGTGCGGATGCTCCCGGCCGCCTGCCCCATCTGGGTCAGGATGCGGTTGAAGCGGAACAGTCCCCAGAAGAGCAGGAGGAAAAAGAGCAGATAAAACAGATTGGACCAGAGCGCCCGCCGGGCCGTTTTACCGGAGAGCACGGCCAGCACGTATCCGGCCGTCAGGGAAATGAGGGTAGGCAGCAAGGCCAGAAACAGGGCCGAGAGGATCAGCAGCAGGAAGAAGACCACGCCGCCCCCGCCTCCGTGCCACAGATAGGCCGCCCCGGCGGGCAGCAGCATAAAAAATACCGAGACCAGATTCTCCAGATAGAGCGCCAGCGTACGGGAGAGCATCAGCGTAAAGGCGGATACGGGCAGAGCCAGCATCAAGTCGTTGTCCCGGGTCCCGAAGACCACGCCTTGTGCGGCGAAGAGGGAGAAGAGCACCCCCATGACCACCGCCAGCAGGGACATGATGGGCAGCAGCAGCGAGAGCTGCCCCACCTGGGCCAGCTGAGCGGCAAAGAGAAAGCTGTATACGCCGGAGAGATAGAGGGACAGGCCGGCCAGCAGAAGCAGGGCGCCGGCGCCCGTCGCATGACGGCCGGATTTTCGCCCGCCGAACCGGAAGGTGGTGAGCATGGCCCGAAAGTTGAGGGAGAGAAGCGAGCGGAATTTCCTCATGGCTGGCTCGCTCCCTCCAGTTCCAAAAAGACCTCCTCCAGTGTGGAGTCGCCCACCAACTCCGCAGTGGCCCCCTGGCGCACCAGGCGGCCGTCCTTGATGATGGCGATCCGGTGGCAGAGCTTTTCAGCCACCTCCAGCACGTGGGTGGAAAAGAACACGGCGCCGCCTGCCGCGCACAGCTCCGCCAGATAGCCCTTGAGCAGGTGGGAGGCGGCGGGGTCCAGGCCCACGAAGGGTTCGTCCAGGATCAGCAGACGGGGCTTCCGCATCAGGGCGGAGATGAGAGCGAGCTTCTGCTTCATGCCGTGGGAATACCCGCCCACCGCGCTGCCCAGGCTGCCGGTGAGCTGGAAGGCGTCGGCGTACTTGGCGATGCGCTCCTGACGCACTCCGCCGGGGAGCTCATACAGGTCGGCGATAAAGTTCAGGTATTGGATCCCGGTGAGAAAGTCGTACAGGTCCGGATTGTCCGGCAGGAAAGCGGTCACCGCCTTGGCGGCGATGCTCTGGCGGCGGATATCGTGGCCGTCGATGACGATGG
>OLGB01003118.1_pt1 | contig 16107 bp, 15 predicted proteins | sample 1605691 | NCBI WGS metagenome assembly OLGB01 (sample SAMEA3888925, study PRJEB22519) | human gut metagenome | biome: human gut; feature: human-associated habitat; material: faeces | place: Denmark | collected 2010 | reverse complement strand
GCAAGGGTCAGGCAGGCGTGAACCGCCTTTCCGTCCATGATGACGGTGCAGCAGCCGCAGGCGCCCTCGTCGCACGATTCCTTCGAGCCGGTCAGCTGAAGGCGGTCGCGCAGGGTCTGCACCAGAGTTTCCGAGGGCGGTATCATGCCGAACTTTTCGCCGATGAGAAATTCATACCTCTGACCGTTGACCGTCATTGAAACGCTTTGTTTCTCCATCTTACTCTCCCTCTTTTCCAAAACTGAGCATGGATTCGATCAAACTTTTCAAAACATTAATAAGTCGGTCGTTAGACCTAGTTATCAAGAGATGCGCGCGCCAAGCAAAATAATTCTCTTCTATAAAACTAGTACGGTCGTCCGACTTGATGCAAATAAGATTAGCAGAACAATTTCACAATGTCAAGAATAAAGTTCAAAAATTAAGGTAAAAATAAACGCAACTTAATTGCAGTTAGCGGGACGTCCCCACTTGCAAATTGAAAAAGCAGAAAAATGCCTGTCATACCCGCACAAAACAGGCCCGGGAAGGGACATTGAAACATCCCCCTCCCGGGCCGCTCTGCTTGAGTGACCGTTATTTTAGAATATTAATGGCAGCCGTGCGGGGCTCCGTGGCCGCAGCCATGGCAGTCGCCGGATATCTCTTCGTGGTGGTGGTGGTCGCACTCCGCCGCGGGGTCGTCTTTGAGTTCGCCGGCGAGAAAACGCTTCACCGCTTCGTCGACGGAGCCGCTGACGCCGGAGACGAGCTCTATGCCCGCCGCCGCGAGGACGTTCTTCGCGCCGCCGCCGATGCCGCCGCAGATGAGCAGGCCGACGCCGTTCTCGTGCAGGAAGCCGCCGAGCGCGGAATGGCCGCTGCCTTCCGCGTCGATTATCTTCCGCGACGCCACCGCGCCGTCCTTGATCTCATAGAGCGCGAAGTAGCGCGTATGTCCAAAATGCTGAAAAACCTCTCCGTTATCTTCCGTTACCGCTATTATTCCGCTTTTCATGATCGTTTCCATCCTTTCCCTGAGAGCCTTGCCGCTCTCGCTGACAAAGGGGCAGCGCCTGCATCTGGCCATGCCGCCGCACCACTGCCCGGCGATCTCATAATTGCCGCCGTTGATGAAGATGCCCTTGCCCGTGCAGAGCGCTTCCGCGACCTTGGCGTGCGCGGAATAGATGATGCGCTGCAGCGTGCCGCGCGAAACGCCCATCCGACGCGCCGCCGTCTCCTGATCGAGCCCCTCAAGGTCGCAAAGGCGCAGGCTTTCAAGCTCCTCAAGCGAAAGATCGAGTATCTCCGCGGCGACCGCATCAGGCATGAAGCGCAGCGCCGCGGGGCGGCTGCATACGCGGCGGCATTTTATGCTTCCGGCCATGGCGTTTTCCCCTTTCGAAAATCTGTATATATCTTAATGTGCATATGCCCATTTTGTCAATGAGCATATGCACATCATTTCTCTTTTCCGGCGAGCCTGTCTATCGCGGAGGTCAGCATGGAAAAGCGCTCGTCGTCGAGCGTGTAATGCATCCATTTCCCCTCCCTGTGCCTTTTGACGAGCCCCGCGTGGCAGAGCGTTTTCATGTGGTGCGAAAGAGTCGGCTGCGTTATTTTGAAGCGTTCCAGCAGCTTGCAGGCGCACAGCTCCCCGCCGGAGAGCATCTCCACGATCATCAGCCGGTTGGGGTCGGAAAGAGCCTTGAACATCTCGGAGAGTTCCGCGTAATCTACCATATTCGTCTTTCGTGTTGAACCAGGCAAAAGAGATTTAAGCATCTCGGAGAATTCCGCGTAATCTACCATGTGTGATCCTTCTTTCGACCAAAAGTATGCCTATTTGTCTATTTATTATAACAAAAAAATTCCCCGAAACTATGGCGGTCTGCGGAAAATGGCCGCGGGGGCGCTTCGCGCCGCCGCAGCCATTTCATTTAGGATATGAAGGCCCGCCACCCGTTTTGTAAATGCACCCGGAGGCAGCCCCCCTTGCCGGCTTCGCGGCCCTTAATACAGGCCGCCTATATAGCGCTCGGCCATTTCCCTGACGCGCCCCGAGTGAACGAGTTCGCGCGCCCACTCCATGTCGGGCGAGATGTAATGGTCGTTTTCCATGAAGGGAGCCTTTTCGCGCACGGCCGCGCCGACGGCGGCGGTCACGGGCGAAAGCGGCAGCTCTTTTTGCGCGCGGAGCCCCGCAGCCTGCACCGCGGTAAGCAGTTCGTTGCCGAGGACATATTCCGCGAGACGCACGACTTTATAGGCCTTCATCGCGGCGTTGTAGCCCATGCTGACGTAGTCCTCCTGGAAGGCGCAGGTGGGGACGGAATCGACGGAGGCGGGATGCGAAAGGACGCGTATCTCACCCACCAGCCCCGCCGACGAGTACTGGACGATCATGTAGCCGCTGTTTTCACCGGGGTTTGCGACGAGGAACGGCGGCAGGCCGCTCACATGCTCGTTGACCATGCGGTCAGTGCGCCGTTCGGAGATCTTCGCGAGGTAGCCCATGGCGATGCAGATGGAGTCGCTCTCGATGCCGACAAAGCCGGAGTCGCTGTTGCAGGCGCTCATCGCTTCGCCGCTCGGGTGGATTATCGGGTTGTCGCAGCAGGAATTTATTTCGGTCACGATCGCCTCCACGGCGTCGTCGACGGTCTTGCGCGCCGCGCCGTGCGCCTGCGGCACACAGCGCAGCGAGAGCGCGTCCTGAAGGTTTTTGCCGCCGTTTTCTTTAAGGAAGGCGCTCTCCGCGAGGATCTCCCTCAGATGCGCGGCGGTCGCGGCCTGTTCCTTGTGGGGCTTCACCGCCATCACCCTTTCATCGAAGGCCTTGAGGTTCGCGCTTAGGGCCTCCAGCGTGCAGGCGGCGACGACGTCCGCCGTGGCCACGAGGTTCCTCGCGTCATAAGCGGCGAGCGCGCCCATGGCGTTTATCGAGGTGCAGCCGTTGACGAAGCAGAGCCCCTCTTTGTAGCTCGGCGTGAAGGGGGTGATGCCTGCGCGTTTGAGCGCCTCGCCGCCGTCGAGCAGTTCGCCCTGATAGTAAGCCCTTCCCGCTCCGGTAAAGACGAGCGCGGCGTGTGCCTCTGCATCAAGATAGCCGACAGAACCGTGCGCCGGAACCCACGGCGTGACGCCTTTGTTGAGCAGCTCGGCTATCACCTCAAGCGCTTCAAGCCGCGCGCCGGAGACGCCGCTGCCAACGTTGGCGAGCATCATGAAGAGCATCGCGCGCACGACCTCCTCCTCCATCGGTTCGCCGACGGTGGTGCAGTGGGTCAGCATCGTGTTTTTCTGATAGCGGATCGCCGATTCTTCGGGGATCGCCCGTTTGACATTCTCGCCGAGCCCGGTGGTGATGCCGTACATACGCCGTTTTTCCGCAACAAATTTATCCACGAGGGCGCGGCACTTATTGACGCGCTCCCTGTACTCGTCGCTGAAGGATACCTTCGCGCCAAATCTCGCCACCGCCGCGAGCTCTTCGAGAGTTACCTCTTTGCCCAGAATTACCTCTTTGATATCGCGCGCCTCTTTCATGCTCTCCCTGTTCATCGACCAAACGCCTCCATAAAATATTTTTATTTGCCTCTGTTGGATCAGAATGTTCTTTTTACCATGCAGCCGTCCGCGGCCACGGGAACGTAGTAGATTTTTTTACCCTCTTCCGGTTCTCCGAAAAAGGCCACGTGATAGGGGCGGTAGACGCTCTCTATCTCCGCGGGCTCAAGGGAAAAATTCCCTCCCACGCGCCGGCGCAGTATCCTGCGCGCGAGCGCGTTGCCGCGCGTTACAAGTTCCGCGTCCGAAAAATCAGAGCGCTGCAATGCCTCTTCCGTTACCTCCGTCTCCGCGGTCTCGACGCCTCTGCCGTCGTAATATGAAACGCCGCAGGTCGAGCCGTTCGCGATCATCATTATTTTGCTTTTGCGCGGCTTCGCCTCTTTCTTGAATATTTTTTCAAGAAAAATGGGATCAGTCGTTATTTCAAAGGTGATGAGCCTGTTTTCTATATAGATCGTCTTCATAACGATCTCTTGATCTTCGCGTTGTCCGCCGCTTGTCAGGCGCGTTATGAGGCGCGCGAGGAGGCCGTTTCTTTTGCGCGCCTCGCGCTTCGCCTCTTCTACGCTCATCTTTATGGGGAAGGAGGTAATGACCGCCATCGTCCCGCCCTCTGTCCTGTCTATCCTATTTGCGCGTGCCGCGCGAGAACGAGATCACCTGGAATATGTACTTCAGGAATACCCACGTGGTGACGAGCATCGCGCTGTACGGCAGCAGCCTGCCCAGCACGATATCGACGTCGTGGATCATGCTCCATCCGATGAGTACCGCCTCCACAATGTACGCGAGGCAGAACATCCCGTCCATACCGAACCATGATATTCTAAGGTCATCGTTTATTTCGTTTTTCATTTCGTTATTTGCCATAATATGTGCCTCCCGTCAGCATTTGATAGCTTTTTTATCGATTTCGGTATCTTCGCCGAACCTGCTGCCTATCGCCCAGAAGAGGAACGAGAGCGGAAGCGACACGAGTATCGGCTCAAGCACGCCGAAGCTTTCCGATATCGTTACCGGCCAGAGCGAGAGCGCCGCGAAGGAAAGGCATCCCGCCGCCATCGAAAGCAGTCCCGCCGCCTTGGTCTTTTTCCCGCCGTACATCAGCGCCATCAGCACGGGGACGAAACCGGTGGACATCCAGAGGCTGATGAGGAAGACGAAGGCGTCGTATACGAGCGTGAAGCGGAAGGCAAGGCAGAGGCCGATGACCCCCAACAGACAGGCGCCGAGGCGGCTCAGGTTCACAAGTTTTTTGTCGCTGAGCTCTTCTTTCACAAATATACGCGCGTAGATATCCTTTGCGAGCGTCGTTCCGCCGATGAGGTAGTAGCTGTCGAGCGTGGAGATTATCGCCCCGAAGAGCCCGATGACGAAGAAGGCGCGTATCCCGACGGGAAGTTCCGAGAGTACCATTCGCACATACGCAAGTTCCGGCTGCGCTCCGGGGTATTTGACGTGTACCACCATACCGGCGATGTTCGTCACGGCGTCGAATACGAGCCAGAGGCAGAAGCAGGTGAGCATCGCGCGGCGGCCGGTCTTCGCCGAGTTGCTGGCCGAGAAACGCTGATAGAAGCAGGGGTCGGCGTATACGTTGATGCAGAGCAGCACGAGCATCAGCGCCTTTGTGAAGGTCATTCCAGCGACCGGGTGAGTGAAGGAGGGCGTCGCCGCCGTCGCCGCGCGTATGCCCGCCATGCCGCCGACGCTGTCATAGATCTGCGGGAATACCATACAGACGCTCATCAGCATGAAGAAAAAGAAGATCATATCGGTCACCGCAACGCCCATCAACCCGCCGAGGCAGGTCAGCGCGATCGTCAGAACGACGACAATGATGCCGAGGAGGACCTTATTGACGCCCCAGGCCGCCTCGCCGATGAAACCCGTCGCCGTTATCTCGCCCAGCTGCGAGCAGTACATGAAGAGGAATATCGAGGCGATGATCGCGGCCGTCTTGCCGTAGGCGTGGGCGATGACGTCGGGGATCGTCACGTCGGAACGCACGTGGATGCGCGGCCCGACCCACAGAGCGAGAGGAAAGCGGACCGCGTGCGCGCCGATCGACCAGATGAACCAGGTCGCCATGCCAAAGACAGAGGCGTAGCCGATGGTACCGACGACGCCGACGCCGCCGTACCACGAGGCTACGAGCGTACCGACTACAAGCGACCAGGGAAGGCTTCTGTTCGCAAGATAATAGCTTTCCATGTCCGTGATCGACTTTGAGAAATAGTAGCCTATCCAAAGAACGGCGATCACGGTAAATACGATAACGATGTTGTCGATGCCGGTTAACATGAATCCAACACTCCTTTTTGAGCGTCCGAGAGGCGCTCCTTTAGATTTTTTCTATCGAAATGGCGCCGACGGGGCAGTTGCTGCCGCAGATGGTGCAGCCCCAGCAGTCCTTTTCTTCAAATGTGATCTTGCGTCCCACCTGTCTGAAAGCGCCGAAGTTGCAGACCTTCGCGCACCTGCCGCAGGCAACGCATTTTTTCTCATCCCATATAATGCGGTATCTCTGCTTCGGCCAAACGCCCTGCGTGCCGATCCTCTTTGAGGCGCGGATCGGATAGCAGCAGTCGCCGCAGCAGTTGCATATCGCCGCGTCTTCTTCGGAGGTGTGCATAAGGCCGCTTTTGTCGGCAAGACGGAGGATCGCCTTCGCCTCCTCCTTTGAGAGCGGCCTCCCGTGGCCGCGGTCCCATTCGGAATTGAGCCCTCTCTTGAAGAGTATGCAAACGCTGCGCGGCTTTTCGCAGTTCAGCGCCACGCTTTTGCAGTTGCAGGGGACAACGTATGGCTCGCGTTCAAGAGAATCTATCAGCGCAAAAGCTTCATCAAGCGTAAAAAAGAAGGCGTTTTCGATAAGCCCCTCTCCCTTCAGCGCGGCATCGAGACGCGGCTTTGCTTTCTCCATATACTGCGCAACATACCATTCGTCGATCTTCTCGCGCTCGGATGCCGGTATCTCTGCCCAAAGCCCGGGCTCGTACTGCGCAAAAAAGGCCAGCCGCGTGTAGAAATTGGCGGGGCGGAAAAATATTTCCCCAGCCTCCTCGGCCTTGTTGAGAACCCCGCGCGAATAGGCGTTCTTAACGAAAGCCTCCGGGTTGTCAGTGAAATTTTTTAACAGCGTTAAAAGTTCGTCGGGAGAATAATTTCTGGGCTCCATCGTCTCAAGCAGACAGAGCTCTTCCGTGTCAAGGAACGTCTCCATAAACGGCAGGGCGAGATCGGGTATTTCAAACAATTTTGCAGCCTTATCGTACATTTGTTACACCGCCTTTTTTCTTTATCAGAGTATCAGCAGAGCAATATCAAACATTTCGAATAACTATAAGGAACAAAATTACGTGTTGTGTTATTGTTTTTATGCCATACATGTTACATGTAGCATGTAGCTGTGGTTATGTTATACTTGTGCAAAGATTTTGTCAAGTTCCAAGAGGGAGAATAATTATGTCATTTTTCCACAATGAATCGCTGCGAAAAAAACTTTACGATTATATTAAACGAAAGATAAATTCCGGCGAGCTGAAGCCGGGAGACCCCATCAATCAAAAGGAGATATTCGAGGAACTCAACATCAGCCGCACGCCCTACCGCGACTGCATGATACAGCTGGAGTCGGAGGGGCTCGTGAGGATCATTCCCTGCAAGGGCGTCGTCGTGCGCGAGCTTTCCATAGACGAGGTCATGGAAGCCCAGGAGGTGGGAGCCGCGCTTGAGGGCATGGCCTATGAGCTTGCCTTTTACAACGCGCGGGAGCGGTGCATACCAAAGCTCACCGAGCTGATCGCGAAGGCGGAAAAATGCTTCCGCGACAACGAGCCTATCGTCCAGGATCTGAATATGGAGTTCCACCTGGTCGTCTTCGAACAGTGCCCAAACCGCGGCCTCGTTGAACAGCTTGTGAAGATGCGCGAGCGGATTTATGATTTTCCGCAGCGCGCCCTGCTGCCGCTGTTGAAATGGGAAAAAGTATTCTGGCAGGAGCACCGCCGTCAGGTCGAAATACTGAAAAACGGCACGCCATCCGAGTTTGGCCGTTATACGCGCGACGTGCATTGGAAAGTTCAGGGAAGGGAAGAGTATTGGGAGACGCTGTTATCCGTCAGGCCGGGAACGGTAAAGCAGTATTTTGAGCGTCGCCGCGCCTATTGCGAGCAGGAGAGAGAGAACTCCCTATAACTTTTAGCGGCGGTAACGTTTTGCTGATCTCAAACCGCGGAATGGACGCCGTTTTTACGCCCTCGGCGTTATAATCAGAAAAAGAAGCTGTAACGACCGGCGCTTTGGAAGCGCCGTTTGATCAGGAGAGTAGAAAATGATTCGTTTTGAATGCGACTATGGCGAGGGGGCGCACCCCCGGATATTGGAGCGGCTGGCCGCCACAAATATGGAGCAGACGGCCGGCTATGGCGAGGACCCGCACTGCGAGGCGGCGCGGGGCTATATAAGAGAGCTCTGCCGCATGCCGGACGCCGACGTGCATTTTCTCGTCGGCGGCACACAGGCGAACCTGACGGTCATCGCCGCCGCGCTGCGTCCGCACCAGGGCGTGATCGCCGCCGAAAGCGGACACATCAACGTACACGAAACCGGAGCGATCGAGGCGACGGGACATAAGGTCATCACCGTGCCGGGCGAGAACGGCAAGATCACGGCCGGAGAGGTGCGCGGCGTCTGCGACAGCCACTGGCGCGATCCGACCCACGAACATATCGCCCAGCCGGCGATGGTCTACATTTCTAACCCAAGCGAGATCGGCACGATCTATACCCTCGCCGAGCTGGAGGAGATCTCCAAGGTCTGCCGTAAATGCGGCCTGCCGTTCTTCATGGACGGCGCGCGGCTCGGCTACGGGCTCGCCTGCGAGCTCTGTGATTATACCTTGGCCGACATCGCCGCCCTCTGCGACGTCTTTTATATCGGCGGCACGAAGGTCGGCGCGCTCTTCGGGGAGGCGGTCGTCATCACCGATGCGGCGTTGAAGCGTGACTTCCGCTATATAATGAAGCAGCGCGGCGCGATGCTCGCGAAGGGGCGTCTTCTGGGCATACAGTTCGAGGCGCTATTTGAGGACGGGCTTTACTTCGAGATATCGCGGCACGCGACGGAACTTGCGATGAAGCTCCGCGCGGCCTGTACGGCGAAGGGATATCCTTTCCTCGTCGACTCGATGACGAACCAGCAGTTCCCGATCCTGCCCAACAGTCTTATTGAGCGGCTCAAAGTGAAATTCGCCTTTTCGCTCTGGCAGCCGACCGACGCGGCGCACACCGCCGTGCGCTTCTGCACGAGCTGGGCGACTAAAGAAGAACACCTTGACGAACTGATCGCGGAGCTTTAGGGTAAAAAACATAAGGCGGCGGCGCGGCCACGGCCGGCGATACGCTGACATGGCGCGCCGCGGCAGGCGCGCGCCTAGAAAAGCCGCGTCGCGAGAAAAGCCGCCGCGATCGAGGCGGGCAGCACCACGAGGATGTTGCCGCTGAACCAGCCGGTGAGGAAGGCGACGACGGTGGCGGCGGCGGAACTCTTGAAATCTCCCGTCGCCCAAAGGATATCGGGAAATACCAGGGAGCCGATGACGGCAAAGGGGATATAGTTAAGCACCGAGGAAACAAAGGGCGGCAGCCTGCGGCCGGTGAGGAGAAAGGGCGGCAGTATGCGCGACGGCGCGGTGACACACATCATCAGTATTGAAAGAAAGACGATCTTGGACATTATCCCCGCGCCTCTCTGCCCGCCGGAAAGAGCAGGGCGCCGATCACGGCGGCGGCGCCGGCTGAAATTACTATCGCCACGCCGCGGTTCATTTGCGCGAGGACCGGCAGCCATTTGAAAAGCGCCGACAGCGCCATCGCCGACAGCGTGACAATGAGCGCCGCGCGGCTCCGGCGCGCCGCCGGGATGATGATAGCCAAAAACAGCGCGTATATCGCGACGCCCATGCTCGACTGCAGATCCCGCGGCAGGAAAGAGGTCCCGATATAGCCGCAGACCGTAAGAATGTTCCACGTCAGGAATATCGGCAGCTGCACGCCCCAGAGGAAACCAGGGGTAACGATCTCCGCATCCTGCAGCGAGGCGAGGCTGAAACTTTCATCCGTGAGGAAGAAAAAGAGGGCGCATTTTTCAAACGGGTTCATCCCGCGCTCCATACGCTGCGAAATGGAGGAGCCCATCATGATGTGGCGCGCGTTGAGCAGAGCCGTCGTAATAAGGATGTCGGCGACGGAGACACCGATCATCAGCATATTCAGCGCGGCGAACTGGCTGGCTCCCGCAAAGACCACCGCCGACATGAAAAGGCTCTCGCCGGCGGTAAGTCCAGCGGTCTTCGCAAGTATGCCGAAGGCCATCGCGCTCGGCACCATACCGATTATGATCGGCAGCGATTTTCTCGCGCCGGCGGAAAAACCTCCCGTAACGCTGCGGCCCCCCGAAGCCCTCTGCGTCTCTCCCATCAGCAACACCTCTATGTTTTCTTTTTATGAAAAAACATCAATCAGGTAATTGTACACGCCGCGCCGTCAAATAACAACGGAGGGAATGCATGGCAGACATATGAAAGCCCTCCGTGTCCGCAAACCAGGGGAGCCTCTCCGGTGCGGGGAAGAGTGTCAACGGCATCTTGACGCGGCCGGCGCCGCGCTACTCGCCGGGAAGAATCTCCCGCGCGATTATCTCATCGGCGACGTCCCGTTTCGAGCGGCGGCTGTCCATCGCCCGCTTCTCAATATACCGATGCGCGCCCGCCTCGCCGATGTCGTACCTCTTTATCAGCAGACACTTTGCGCGGCAGACCAGCTTTTCCTCGTCAAGGCGCGTACGCAGCCTCCTGTTTTCCTCCTCGACCAGCGAAATTTTCCCGCGCATTATCTCAAGGGCCTGCAGCGACAGCCTAAGCGCCTCTCTGTCTATCGGTTTCGGGATGACGATGATGCCGCGTCCGGCGCTTCCGGCCTCGAGCTCGGCCGCCAGTGCCTTCTTCGCGAAGAGAACGACGCCGCCGCTGCATTTGGAGGCGGCGTAGAGCGCAAGTTCCGCCCCCGCCTCATCAGGAAGCGGCGTATCTATCACAACGTTGACGAAAAGGCGCTCTCCCATCAGGCGGCGTGCCTGCGCGCCGGAAAGGGCCTCCGTAACACATCCGGCCAGCGCGCAGCCCTCTATTGAACGCAGGGCCCTGATATTTTCCTTCAGAGCCGAAACGACCAAAAACCTGCTGCCCATCCTCCCTCACGCTCCTCCCTAAAGGGAGTCAAAGTAGGATGCCATCTCGAATTGACGGCGATCCTTCGCCTTCCAGCAGGCCTCCCATTCAGCCCTCTTACACTGCGCCACCTTTTCAAGCACCGGCAGGGCGAGATGCTTTTTAAGAAACTGGCTCCCCTCCGCAAGCTCCACGGCGGCGCCGAGATTGTCCGGCAAACTTTTATACTGGTGCAGAAGATCGGCCGGAGCCTTGGAAAGGTCGAGATCGGCCGGGGCTCCGGGGCGGCTCCGCGACAGAATGCCTTCCATCGCCGCCTCGATTATCAGCGCATAGGCGATGTAGGGGTTGCATAAAGGATCGGGGGAGCGCAGCACCAGGCGCGACGAGCCGTCGCGCGCGGTTTTCGCCAACAGCAGCTGCGCGCGGTTCGCGCCGACCCAGCTCACGTACCTCGGGGCTTCAAACGAGCCCAGGCGCAGATAAGAATTCGTCGTCGTGTTAAAAAAGAGGGTCATCTCCTCGATATGCTCAAGAATACCCGCGATCGCGCCCTCTACCTCCGTCCCCATACCCAGCGCCCTCTCGGAGCCGTTCTTAAATATCGAAATATCAAAATGAAGGCCGCTGCCGCTCTCATCGTCGAGGGGCTTCGGCATGAAAGAGGCGAAGAGGCCGTCGCGCGCCGCGATCGTGCGCACCACCGATTTAAACGAGACGAAATCGTCCGCGCTTTCGACGGCGTCGCGCAGGCGGCAATCGATCTGATTCTGTCCCGGCCCCTTTTCATGATGACAACTCTCCGGGCAGTCGCCAAGCTCTTCGAGCGTCAGACATATTTCGCGGCGAAGATTCTCACCCTTATCGAGCGGCGGGATATCGAGATAACCGGCGCCGTCGTGGGGCTTCGTCGTATATTCGCCCTTTTCGTCAAGCTCGAACAGATAAAATTCGCATTTTGAACGGAATTTAAAGCTATACCCTGCCAGAGCCGCCCGCTCCACGGCGCTTCTCAAAAGAAAACGACCGTCGCCCTCAAACGGCGCTCCGCCGGCGTGGCGGATATCGCAGAACATCCGGGCGACACCGCCCATCGCGGGCCGCCATGGCAGGACGCAGAAGGTCTCGGGGCATGGATGGAGGAGCAGGTCCGTCTCCGCGATATTCATGAAGCCGTCTATCGCCGAGGCGTCAAAGCCAAAGCCGCTTTCAAAGACCCTGGGCAGCTGGTCCGACATCACCGCGATACTCTTCGGCCTCCCAAAAATATCACAGAAAAAAAGCCTCACAAACTTGATATCGTTTTCCTCAACAAAGCTCAAAACCTTTTCGCCATCCATCACATCAACATCCCTCTCTGCTTATCGTCTGCCGCCGCGGGGCTTCCTCCACGCTCGCTCATCATAAAAAAATATCCACGAATGACGGCTTGCGCCGTTCATCCATGGACGCTGTTGTCCGGACATTTTATAACGTGCAAAGAATATTACACACTAATTTTCTAATTGTCAATAAATGAATAAAAGATCAATAGACAGTAAGATCATTTTTTGCATATTACATACAAAACAATATATGCCATTTTATGTATATTTATATCAAAATTAAGCATAAAATAAATGCTTGACATCTGCTTAATACAGGAGTATTATATCGCACATCAAGGAAATAGATGTTAAAACATTTATTTTTAAGATAGATTGAAGTAAAATGTAAATATTAATTAGATACAAAGAGGTATCTGTTTCTGCTCCTGACGGCCATTGGGAGCGAAAAAGATGCCTCTTTATTTTACGTAACCGCCAATCCGCGGCCCGCCGCAGGGCCTTTTACACCACTCCTGAAAGCTGCCCTCGGGTTTTTCCGAGGGTGGTTTTTAAATAACTTTCCTAGCGCGCCTTTCCAAAACACAGACAGAGGCCGCGGCAGAGAGCCAACAGCTCCGCCGCGGCCGTCAACCTTCCTGCGCGCGAAGACAAAAACAAGGCCCGGGAAACGACCCCGGACCTATCCATGGCGCGTTCAATCGACGGCCGCTCAGTTATTGACATAGAGCTTTTCATAAGGGTTTTTGCCCGTCGGCCTCAGGACGACGAACCTCGCCGCCATCACCTCGCCTAAAGACAGCGAGAAGGCGCGGCAGAAATCCGCCGCGTGCCGCCCCATGTCGTCCAGGTCCGCCTCCGCGGCCCAACCGGCCTCGATCTCCGGCGGCAGGCCGGAGGGCATCCTCTCAGCCCGCAGAAATATCCGCCCGCCATACATCCCCGCGCCGCAGTAGTTATGAACGGGCGGAGCCCCGTCCGCGCGGTTGAGCCCAAGGATGATTATCATTCCTCCCGCCTGGTACTCTCCGAGAAAACTCCCCGCGGAGCCGCCGACCACCATCACGGGGAGGTGCTCCCCGTAGGCCTTCATGTGGATGCCCGCCCGGTAACCGACGTCGCCCGCGATCATGATCCGTCCGCCGCGCATGGCATAGCCCGCTCCGTCGCCGCAGCTTCCGTGTATTATGATCTCGCCGTCGTTCATCGTATCCCCGACGGCCTCCTGCGCGTTTCCTTCCACTTCGATGACGCCGCCCCCCAGATAGGCCCCCAGCGCGTTGCCCGGCACGCCCTCTATGCGTATATTCTTATCTGACTCCGCGGCCGCGATATAGCGCTGCCCGAGACAATTTTTTATCAGAATATCCCCACTGCCGCACTCGCGGATCTTCGCGTTCAGCGCGGCGAAATCCAGCCCGCCGGCGTCTATGACCATCTTCTCCATTTGCCTCACCCCTACTCGCCGGCGTGGCCGATCCCGAGGATCTCCAGCTCTTTGGCGTTCATGCCTATGCCCCGCAGCATCAGACGGTTGCCGCGCAGCGCCTCAATGGAATTTATCCCCATCGCGCCCATCATCTCCTTGATCTCGTGGTTCCACGCGGAGAATAGATTGACAAGCCTGCGGCATCCCTCCTCGGCAGACAGGCGCTTCACAAGATCCGGCCTCTGCGTCGCGATGCCCCAATTACAACGGCCCAACTGGCAGGTGCGGCAGAGATGACAGCCGAGCGCGAGCATAGCCGCGGTGGCTACATAGACGGCGTCCGCCCCCAGCGCGATCGCCTTTACGACATCGGCGCTCGAACGGATGGAACCGCCGGCAATTATCGAAATATTGCCCCTGATCCCCTCGCGGCGCAGCTGACTGTCGACCGCCGCGAGGGCAAGCTCGATCGGGATGCCGACATTGTCGCGTATCCTCGTCGGCGCGGCGCCCGTACCGCCGCGGAAGCCGTCGATCGCCAGAATGTCCGCCCCCGTCCGCGCGATGCCGCTCGCGATCGCGGCAATATTATGAACCGCGGCGACCTTTATGATCACCGGCTTTTTATAGCCGGTCGCTTCCTTCAAAGACGACACAAGCTGCCGCAGATCCTCTATCGAATATATGTCGTGATGCGGGGCCGGCGAAATAGCGTCGCTGCCCTCGGGGACCATCCGCGTCTTCGCGATGTCGCCCGCCATCTTGCTTCCGGGAAGGTGCCCGCCGATACCCGGTTTCGCGCCCTGTCCCATCTTTATTTCGATCGCCGCGCCCGTATTGAGGTAATCGCTGTGCACCCCGAAACGGCCGGACGCCACCTGCACGATCGTATTCTTACCGTAACGGTAGAAATTCTTATGAAGCCCGCCCTCTCCCGTGTTGTAACAGGTGCCTAATTTTTCCGCCGCCATCGCCAGCGCCTCGTGCGCGTTATAGGAGATAGAGCCGTAGCTCATCGCGGAGAAGAGCATCGGCAGGGCAAGCTCGATCTGCGGCGGAAGGTTTTCCTTTATCCTGCCGTTTTCGTCGCGCTCTATCCCCATCCCCCTGCTGCCGAGAAACGTCCGCGTCTCCATCGGCTCGCGCAGAGGGTCTATCGGCGGATTCGTCACCTGGGAGGCGTTTATCAGGATCCTATCCCAGTAAACGGGGCACTTATGCGGATTCCCCATCGACGACAACAGCACGCCGCCCGTCGCCGCCTGCCTGTATATCTCACAGATCGTATCATGCGACCAGTTGCGGTTGAAACGGAAGTCATTATCCGACTTCGTTATCTTTATCGCGCGCGTCGGGCACATGGCGACGCAGCGCTGACAATCAACACATTTCGCGTCGTCGCTGACGAGCGCCCCCAATTTCTCGTCAAAACGGGTGACCCCGTTGGCGCACTCGCGCTCGCACACACGGCACATCACGCACTTGGCCGGATCGCGCGCCACCTCATATTCCGGATAGATAAAATCAAGCGCTCCCATTAAGCCGCACCTCCCTCAAGCCTCACGATAAAGGGCTCTCCGCCCTTAGGAGCATATACTCCGCCCGCATCAGGCGCGACGGCGCGGATCGCCGCCTCCTCGCTCGCAATAAAAACACGCGTTCCAAGTTCGGCCGTTACGAGCGAGCGGAGCTTGAGCCGATCGTTCAGCGCCATCAGGCCGCCGTCAAAACCGAGGACGATGGAAAAGGGGCCCGTGACGAGCAAATTGGAATAAAGATTGCGCAAATATGAGTGAAGCCGCGCCTTTTCAAGCGGCATCCGTTCGATCGTGCTCCAGAAGGGGGCGGCGATCACCGCCGACATCTCCTCCAGCGTGAGCCCCTGCTTCCGGCAAAGATAATCGATAATATATGTGATAACCTCCGTATCTGTCTGCAAATTGCACCGATAGCCGAACATCTCGATAAAACGCCGGTTCGCGTCATAAGAGCTGATCTCCCCGTTATGCACCACGGAATAATTAAGAAGGCCGAAGGGATGCGCCCCGCCCCACCATCCGGGCGTATTCGTCGGATAACGTCCGTGAGCCGTCCAGCCATAGCCCTCATATTCCTCCAGCCGGTAAAACTCGCCGATATCCTCGGGGAAGCCGACGCCCTTGAATATCCCCATATTCTTGCCCGAAGAAAAGACATAGGCGCCGCGGATCTTAGTATTTATACTGATAACGCGGCGGCAGGTATAATCATCCTCGCCGACCATGTACTCCTCCAACTTCGTCTTCAGCGGGCGCAGGAAATAACGCCATATCATCGGCACGTCGGTGATCTTCGAACTCCTGCGGATCGGTATCTTTGAAAGATTGACGACGTCAAAATAACTGTCTAGATAACGCTCGCATTCGCTCTTTGCCTGTGGATCGTCATAAAAGACGTGAAAGGCGTAAAGCTCCTTATACTGCGGATAGATGCCGTAGCCGGCAAAGCCTCCGCCCAGACCGTTGGAACGGTCGTGCATGACGGAGACCGACTCGATCATGCAGGCGCCGCTCATCTTCTTCCCGCTT
>OLGB01003110.1_pt1 | contig 16165 bp, 8 predicted proteins | sample 1605691 | NCBI WGS metagenome assembly OLGB01 (sample SAMEA3888925, study PRJEB22519) | human gut metagenome | biome: human gut; feature: human-associated habitat; material: faeces | place: Denmark | collected 2010 | reverse complement strand
TTGATGGTGAAGATTCAAAGGTTATTTGCAAAGACTAATTTGAAAATTCCAGTTTATCTGCTTATTAAGCGGCTCGTTCCAAATGGATTGAGCCGCTTTTGCTTACATCATCCTCTGCCCCTGCGTCTGCTCCGGGAAGGGCGGGTCCAAGCGACGCAGCAGGCCGAACTCTGTTTTTGTCACACAGTCGTTTTCCATGCAATCCTGACCGTATTTCTCAAAATCCATGTAGCCCTCCATCTCGTAGATGGCTTCATCATCCAGCCCCAGCGTCTCCTGCAATCGCTGCTGACCGTAACCGTAGGCTCCTTCCACGATGCGCTGGTAGTTGTCCAGATTTCGCAGGAGTTCACAGGCTCCGCGCAGCGTATCCGGCCGCTCCGCCTCCAGCACGGCGGCGTAGGTCAGGAGCGCACCGTCCTGCTGCCAGATACCTTCTACGGCCTTCGCAAAATCGTTGTAGTCCTCCACGGCGGGGCAATTAGTATATCGCATAAGACAGGAAATATACCAAACCAAGAAAAATAGAAAAAGCGCCGCCTTGGGATTTCTCCCAAGACGGCGCTTTTCTGTTTTGGATCAGAGCGAACACTTCACGGCGAAGCCGCCGCTGAAGAAATAAGTGTTCGTCCAATACCTATTTGGTGGACCTGAAGAGATTTCCCCCGCAAGGGGGGATAAACTTCGACTCCCGCAGGCCCACGGCAAAATGAAAACCGCCCCTTTGGGCAGAGTAACGGGATGATGTTAAAGCAATTTTATCCCGAAGGACATCCTTACCGTTGGCCGGTGATCGGTTCTATCGCCGATCTGCACGGAGCTACGGTAGACGATATAAAACAGTTCTATCGGAAATATTATGCTCCTAACAATGCGACCTTAGTGGTGGCAGGGGATTTTGACCGGAGGGAGGTGGAGGCGATGATCCGGAAATATTTCGGAGAAATTCCCGCCCGGGAGGAAGTAGAACCTGTCCGGCCGATACCTGTACAATTGGAAAAAACGTCGAAGTATGTCCTGGAAGATCGTTTTGCCAATGCACCCGGACTGGAAATGAATTTTTCCGGAGCAGAACAATTCCATCCGGATGCTTATCCTCTGCGCATACTGGCTTTATTGCTTTCTTACGGTAAGAATGCCCCTTTTTATAAAGTGTTGGTGGAAGATAATAAGTTGGCATCTTATGTGAATGTGGCGAGTAGTTCCCTGGAATTGAGCGGACAGGTATCGGTTTCTGTAAAAGCATATAAAGAAACCGATCTGAACACGGTATATCGGGGGATTCAGGAGGCTTTCGAAAGATTTGAGCAAGAGGGGATCCGGGATAACGATCTGGAACGTATGAAGATTATGCAGGAAACGATGCTGTATAATGTGATGATGTCTCTTGAAAGCAAAACACAGGCCTTAGCCCGGAACAACGTTTTTGCGGGGCGTCCCGATCAGATGGTGATCGATTTGGCACATTATCAGGCTGTGACGAAGGAAGAGGTGATGAGGGTGTATCGGAAATATGTAAGGGGAAAACATTTTGTGGCTTTGAGTACTGTCCCTCAGGGGCAAACGAGCTTAGCTCTGACTGGTTCTGTTGTTGTCCGACCCGATGAAGATAGTCCGGTCGGACAGAAATTAGTGGCAGATGAAGGGGCGGTTACGGATGACGATCCCTATGAGTATACGCCGTCCGTTTTCGACCGTTCGGTGGAACCTCCTTTGTTGGCAAATACGCCGGAATCGGCGATGCCACCCGTATGGACCGGTGAAATGAGTAATGGTATGAAGGTAAAAGGAATGGCCTATACCGAATTACCTGTTGTACAGTTTGCTGTCTACCTGAATTCGGGCATGCTTTGCGAGCCGAAAGGGAAATCAGGCCTGGCACGTTTGACGGCGGCGGTATTGAATTGTGGGACCCGGACCAAAACACCGGAAGAGCTCGAGGTTGCTTTGGGATTATTGGGTGCAAGGGTATCCTTCGGTGTTTCGACAGAACGAATGCAACTGTCCGGTAGTTGTTTGAAAAAGAATTTTCCTCAGGTCCTCCGTTTGGTAGAAGAGATGTTGTTGGAGCCTCGTTGGGATGAAACGGCTTTGGAATTAGCCCGTAAGCGCATGATCGGGAATATCCGGCAAAGTTCTACCGAACCCAAGGTTTTGGCCCGGCATGTCTTCCGGCAAATGATGTACGGGCCGGAGAACGTTTTGTCGAATTCGGCTTTAGCTTCCGAGAAAGAGGTTGCCGCCATTACCATGGAGGATATTAAAACTTTTTATAAAACCCATATCGTTCCCGGACAGGCGACGTTTGATTTTGTCGGGGGGTATGAGAAAAAAGAGGTGATGAAATTTTTACAGCCTTTAGCTCGGACCTGGACTACCGGAGGTGCTTCGCAGGAGAGATTGAACCTGAATTTTATGGCTCCTCAGGCAAAAGTATATTTTGTAGATTATCCGGGAGCTAAGCAGTCGTATATTCTTCTCGGATGTCCGGCTATGCCTAAAGCCTCGAATGATTATTATCCGGCAAAAATGGTGAATCAGCTGTTGGGGGCTTCTTCCAATGCTTTATTGTTCGATGTGTTGCGTTTGCAACACGGTTATACTTACGGGGCGTATTCATTTTTCGATTGCGGGAAATATGCGAATGAGTTCCGGGCTACTTCGAGTGTACAGGCGGCTTATACGCTCGAAGCAATGCAACTGTTTAAAAGTTGTATTTCGACCTATGGAGAGCAGTTTACAGAACAAAGTCTGGTCAAAACCAAAGATGCGATGTTCAAGGAAAATGCTGCCGCTTTCGAAATGCCCGATGCCCGGTTGGACCTGTTGTCGGAAATGACGGTCGATGGTTTGCCTGTGGATGATTTGAAACGGCAGGAACAGCTTCTGAAACGGATGACGCTCCCGGAGGCGAAAGCGTGTATCCGTAACTGGTTGGATTATGACCGGATGTTTTTTGTTGTCGTGGGAGATGCGGCATCCCAGTTAGACCGGATTCGAAAAAGTGGATTGGGTGAAGTGAAGGTCGTTGACCTTCAGGAATTACGTTAAGGTTTTGCAATTATTAATCGAGACCTGAAAAGCCGGGATAGTATGGTTTTATACTTCCTGCTGGAAGGTCGATAAAAGGTGAAGTATGAATTTAATGAAGTGTATGTTTGCAGGGATAGCTTTGCTGGCTGTTTCTTTTGCCTGGGGGCAAACGATCGTTGCTCCTCAGCAACGGCCGGAAAAGACTTCTTTTGCTATCGTAACCGATCAGGTGACCTGGGAAAAGTGCAGGCCTGAGATCGAAAATTACCGGGCGGTGCTTGAACAGGAACAATTGCCTGCTTATATACTGGCCGGTCAATGGAAAAATCCGGAACAAATAAAGGAGTTGTTGATGCGTCTCTACCGGGAGAGCCGTTTGGAAGGTGCTGTATTTATCGGTGATATACCGATTCCGATGATCCGGAAGGCACAGCATATGACTTCTGCTTTTAAGATGGATGAGGAGAAGTCGCCGAGGCTGGATTCTTCCGTACCTTCCGACCGGTTTTATGATGATTTTGACTTGAAGTTCGATTATTTAGGTCAGGATACGACTTCTGCTTTGTTTTTTTATTATAATCTGGCTGCCGATTCGCCCCAGGCTTTGTGCTGTGACATATATACCGGAAGGATCAAACCGCTGGAAGATGGGACTGACCGCTACCAGCAGATCAGGGATTACCTGAACAAAGCAGTGGCTGCTCATCAGGAAAATAATATCCTGGATCAATTTGTTTCTTATACCGGAGAGGGTTCTTATTCCAATTCCCTGACAGCCTGGCGGATGGAACAGATGATCTTGCGGGAACAACTGCCAGGAGTCTTCGACCGGGAAAATAATGCCCGTTTTATGCGGTATAGCATGTGGGACTACCCAAAAGAAGAAGTCATCGCTGCCTTACAACGGGAGGACTTGGATATGCTGATTTTTCATGAGCATGGAATGCCCTACCGTCAATATATTTCGGCTACTCCCAGGACTCATGATCCGGAAGAATATACCGAATTTCTGAAACGGGAATTCCGTTCGAAATTACGAACTGTTGCGGATAGGCAGGGAGATGTCGCCGGTCAGATGAAGAAGTGGTGCGGAGAATATCACCTGGATACTTCCTGGTTTAGCGGTGCTTTCGACCCCGAATGGATTCGTAAAGATTCTATAGCGGATGCGCAGTTGGGTATTGTATTGGAAGATATACCGTCGATTGCTCCCAATGCCCGTTTCGTTATTTTCGATGCCTGTTATAACGGGGATTTCCGTGAGAAGGATTATATTGCCGGACGTTATATCTTTTCGAAAGGGAAATGTGTCGTGGCATTTGCTAATTCGGTCAATGTCCTGCAGGATAAGTCGGCGAATGATTTGTTCGGCTGGTTGGGTTTCGGAACCCGGATCGGATTGTGGGCCCGTTATACCAATATTCTCGAATCGCATATTATCGGAGATCCGACTTTTTGTTTCTCTTCCGGACGGGAAGGGATGGATTGTAATACCTGGCTGACGACTTCCGAATCGCCTGCCTTCTGGTTGGAAATGCTGAGAGATTCTCCTTATGCCGATTTGCAAAATATGGCTTTGTTGAAATTATTTCAGCAAGAATATCCCGGGATATCGGACACGCTGCGTATGCGTTTTGAAACTTCGCCCTATGCAGTTGTCCGCTATACCTGTATGTCGCTGTTGGAAGAATTGAATGATCAGAATTTCCGGGAAGTGTTGAAACTGGCCGTGACTGACCCGTATGAATTTATCCGCCGGATAGCGATCCACCGGATGGGACGGATCGGTGCTCCGGAGTTCTTGCCTTTTATTATCGATACTTATCTGAACGATTATTTGTCGGAACGGGTGAATTTCAATGTCCTGACTGCTTTGGAAGCTTATCGGTGGCAGGAAGTCGATGCTGTACTTGAAAAAGAACTGGCGCAATCGACTTTACGGAATAAAGACGACTTTCGGACAAAATTACAAAGCAGATTGAGTAATGAGCGGATGTGGAAAGTAACTGACGATATGCCCGATCCGGAAAAACCTGAAAAAGATAAAATCTTTTATATCCGTTATCTGAAAAATCTGAACTATCATCCCGGAGTGCCTGTTTATCTCGAGCTGGTGAAAGATACATCGGCCTCTCCCGCGCTTCGGAAGTCGTTGATAGAATCTTTGGCTTGGTTCAACTTGTCCGAATATAAGAAAGATATCATCACCACTTGCGAAGGACTCTTGCAAGATCAGACAAATACACCTGATTTCCGGCAAGAAGTGTTGAGGACTTACCATCGTCTGAAAGGTGATCTGAAAAACGGGAAATAAAAAAATACGACCTATGAAAAATTGGATTTTTATCTTCATGATATCGATGATCACTCTACCGGGATATGGTAAAGTGAAGGTGCAGAAACCGAAAATGAAACACCCGACTGCTTTTGCCATCCTGGTAGATGAGGTGACTTATGAGAAAATTCCGGGGGCGATAGAAGCTTATCGGGATGCGATCGAAAAAGACGGTTTGTCGGCTTATATTGTCAGCGGAAACTGGGAATCTCCGGATCAGGTAAGAAAGGAGATTGTCGCCCTGTCGCGGCGTAAACCCGTTTTGGAAGGGATCGTTCTGGTCGGGGATATTCCGGTGGCGATGATCCGGAATGCACAACATCTGACGACAGCCTTTAAAATGGATGAAGAAGCCTTCCCTTTTATCGAATCGTCGGTCCCTTCCGACCGGTTTTATGACGACCTGCATCTGACTTTTGATTTTATTCGCAGGGATTCGGTACACCCGGATTATTTCTATTACAAATTACGGGAAGACAGTCCCCAGCAATTACAGCCGGCTCTCTATTCCGGGCGGATCAAATATCCGGAGGCGAAGGGGGAAGATAAATATAAAGCGATAGCTGAGTACCTCTATAAGGTTGTACGTGAAAAACAGGAAACGAACGAATTGGACTGTTTTACTTCTTTTACGGGAAATGCTTACAATTCCGAATGTTTGTTGGCATGGATGGATGAGCGGCTGGCATTGGAAGAAAATTTTCCTTTAGCATGGAAAAATAGCCGGACTGCCAAGTTCCTGAATTTCCGGATGGCCGATTATATGAAGTTTCATTTATTCGATGAATTGCAGCGGGATGAATTGGATGTGATGTTGTTTCATGAACATGGGGCTCCGGATCAGCAGTATATTTGTGAAGGGCCTGCCCCGGTGGGAATGAACGGTTATGTGAAGGGGATTAAAGCGGCTATTTATAACGAGGTGAGGAAAGAAGTCAGGAAAGGAAAAGGCACGCCGGAAGAAATTCAGGATTACTTTATTCAGGAATACGATTTAGAAAAACATTTCTTCGACGATCTCTATCATCCTGAGTTGTTGAAAGCAGACTCCATCGCAAATGCCAATACCGGGATCGTATTGGAAGATCTGAAGCAAATGAACACTTATCCCCGTTTTGTGATGTTCGATGCTTGTTATAACGGTTCGTTCCATTTACCGGGCTATGTGGCCGGATATTATATTTTTAACGACGGGAAAACGATTGTCGCCCAGGGAAATAGCCGGAATGTACTACAAGACAGATGGACCATCGAGATGATCGGTCTTTTGTCTCAAGGTATACGGGTGGGGCAATGGAATCGGTTGATTGCAACGCTCGAGGGACATATCATCGGTGATCCGACTTTCCGTTTTTCAGTGGCTGTACCTCATACTCTGGCCCTGGATATTGTGAAAAATCCGGCAGACCGGCAATTATGGGAAAAATACAGCCGGTCTGCAATACCGGATGTACAATCCCTGGCATGGCGGATGTTGGCCGATCAGGATGAACGACACGAACTATCTCCCCGTTTGTTGAAATTATTCCGGGAATCACCCTGCAATAGTGTGAGGATGGAAGCCTTGAAGTTATTGAGTCGTTATGCAAACGACGATTTTGTAGAAGCTATACGCCTGGGATTGTACGATGCTTATGAGTTGATTCGCCGGAATGCAGCTGCTTATGCCGGAAAATGTGGCGATCCCCGCCTGATCGGAGATGTCGTTCGTGTATGGTTGAATACTCCCGAATCAGAACGGGTAAATGATGTGCTGCAGTCGGCCTTGTATCTCTTCCCGGTGGAAAAGGTAACGGAGGAATTAAAGACTTTGCAGAAGTCTGCAACAACGGTGACTCCTTTTGCGTTGAGACAACGGCAAATCGGGGAGATGATCGGAAAGCTCACAGATAAAAAGCAAAATCGCTGGTTGGATTATGCAGAAATTCCAAAGGCTACTCTGTCCTTGAAAAAACAGATTTCAATGATCCGGTATATCCGTAATAATCCGTTTCACTTTAATGTAGAAGCTTATTTGAAGCTTCTCGGTAATGAAGCATACGATAAGGAAGTCCGGATCCACATGGCGGAAGCGTTGGGATGGTTTAACTATTCCTACCGAAGGGATGAAATTCGTACAGCTATGGAAAAGATGCTTGAAAAAGGGGGATTGCCCGAAACTGTACAAAGAGAAGTATGTCAAACGATTAACCGATTGAAATAAATGATGAAAGCTTTACTGTTACTTTTATGGTTACTCCCTTTGTGGAGTTGGGCAAAACCGGAGATGATCCGGCCGAAAGTGAAAACTTCCACCGCTTTTGCTATTGTCGTCGACCGTCAAAGTTACGACAAAGTGAGAACAGCTGTAGAGGCCTATCGGGATGCGATCGAAAAGGATGGACTGGCGACCTAGATCCTGATCGATGATTGGGAAAGCCCCGCAGAAATCCGGGCCTTGCTGAAAGAATTGTATGAGGATCGCCGGATGCCTTTAGAAGGGACGGTTTTTGTCGGGGATATACCGGTTCCGATGATCCGGGATGCCCAGTTTTTGTCTTCTGCCTTCAAAATGGACCAGAAACGTCCCTGGGATCAGTCGAGTATTCCTTCCGACCGTTATTATGACGATTTCGGTTTGCAGTTCGATTTCCTGAAACAGGATTCCATTCAGCCGTTGTATTTTTATTATAGCTTGAATCCGAATTCGGCGATGCAAATCCGGTCGGATATCTATTCTGGACGGATCAAGCCGATGGCCCGGGAAGGAAAAGATAAATATGCGATTTTGGAACGTTACCTATGGAAAGTGGTACGTTTGAAGGCAGAAAAGAATCCTTTGAACGATCTCACCGTGGCCCGTGGGCATGGGTATAATTCCGAAGCCCGGGAAGCCTGGTCGGGTGAGCAGTTGGCGTTGCGTGAACAGTTGCCGGATTTATTCCGGCCGGGGAGTTATGTCCGGTTTTATGATTACGGCATGCAATACCCCGCCAAATTTCCTTATCTCTCCGCTACCCAGCGGGAAACGGCCGATGTCATTTTATTTCATCACCATGGAGCCGACGATACCCAATATCTGAACGGCTATCCGGAAGGTAGTGGGGTGAATCTTTCTATTGATAATGTGAAACGCTATCTGCGGAGTAAGATCGTGACGGCTTATGAGCGTAAAAAAGATGTCGAAAAGACGAAGCAGGATTATAGTCGATCCCTGGGGGTTCCTGTTGCCTGGATGGAGGATGCGCTCGATCCGGAGGTTATGGCACAGGATTCCCTTTTCAATGCCCGGATGGATATTCATTTGAGCGATATTCATGCCCTTCGGCCCAATGCCCGTTTCGTGATGTTCGATGCCTGTTTCAACGGTTCTTTTCATTTGGAGGATTGCATTGCCGATGCTTATATTTTCGGTGAGGGAAATACAGTGGTTACTCAAGGGAATACGGTGAATACCATTCAGGACAAATGGCCCGACGAATATTTGGGGGTACTGGCCTGTGGCGTGAGAATCGGTCAATGGGCGCGACATGTGCATTTTCTGGAAACACATATTATCGGTGACCCTACTTATCGTTTTGCAAATACCGGGGATTCCCGGTTGGACTTGAATAAGATTCTCGTCAAAGAAAAGAAAAACGTGGCGTTGTGGCATCGCATGCTGAAACATCCGCTTCCCGATGTGCAGGCAATGGCCTTGCGGAAACTCTTTGAAAATCAGGACAAGGGGCTGGATCTTTTGTTGCAGTCTGTTTATCGGTCTTCGCCGTATGGTGTGGTCCGGATGGAATGTTTGAAATTATTGTATGAAATGAACAGCCCGGTACTTTTTGAAATATTACCCTTGGCTGTGGATGACAGTTACGAACTGGTCCGGCGGTTTGCCGTTATTTATGCCGGTAAGACAGGAGCTGACGAAGCTATTCCGGCAGTAGTCCGTTCGTTACTGAATGACCGCTTGTCCGCCCGGGTGAACTATCAGGCCCGGGAAGCTGCGGGACTTCTGAATCCGGATAAAATGCTGGCGGAGATACAGAAACAAACCACGGAGGGGGCGTATTGGGTAGATGAAACCGATTTACTGAAAGCATTGACGACTTTGATTCAACGGGGAGCTGCTTCCTGGGAAAACAATATCGCGGTCGTATTGAATAAGACTTCCAAAGCCAAAGATAAACGGTTTGAAATCGGTAGACACCGCAATCAAAACTATGCCCGGTCGGTAGAACCCCTGATTACCTTTATGCTGGACGCTTCGCAGGATATGGATTTACGGATCAGGACTGTCGAAGCCCTGAGCTGGTATAATCATTCGGTGAAACGGCCGGAAATTATTGCGGCTTGTGAAAAACTGATTGCTGCAAACGAAAATTCCCGTTTGGTCGACGAGGCGGTGAAAACTAAAAATAGGTTGATCGATTAAAATAGGAAAGTAAATGATAAGAATTGTCCCAAAATCGATTTTTGATATATCGATTTTGGGATAATTTTTTATTTAATGCCTTTTCGGTTTCGCTTTCAGTTTTTCGGGACGCATTGAATATTCTTTGACGCCGTATTTGGGCTGATTTTGGAGGAACTCGGGCAGATGTTTCTGAATTTCCGGGTTGGTCCGGATGAAGTGTTCCAGTTGGTTGGCATAATCGAAATGGGTAGTTGCGTCATCCCGGTTAGACATATTGTAAGCCATATACCGCGAATATTCCAGGCATTTTTCTTTCCAGAATTCCGGATAATCTTTATAAGTGGCTGAACGGGTCATAAAGCGAAAATATATACAAAGTTCTTCACGGAAAGCACCGGGATCAGCTACCATTTGGTCGATGAGCCGGGCAGCTTCTTCGTATTTTTCGGCACTAATCAGTCGGTCGGCCTCGTTTTTCCGGGTAAGGAATGTTTTTCCTTCGAAATCAGGTATGGCTGCCAATTCGGCGGCATCCGGGCAGTAGTTACATTCTTTGAATAATTTACTGTCTACTGCCTGGGTTCCGTGAATTTTGCGGTATTTGTCGATATCGGAACAAAGCATTTTAAACAGTTTGTTGTCCCGTCCGTGGATGGATTTCACAAATAAGGCCCATACTTTCGGATTTTCCAGTGAATAACCCGGCATCGTGATCAGTTGTTCGGCACATTTTTCGCTTTCTGTCCGGTTATAGCGGGAGGCTGCATAATAAGCGTAATCAAGTAGGAATTCCGGTTTGGTATTGCCTGCTTTCTGTTGTTCCATCAGATAGACAGAGGTCTTTTTCGGATCCAGGGCCGAAGCTCCGGTGAAAAGGAAAGTTTCCCGGTCTTGATTACTACCGGAGATATGGATTGCTTTTTCGGTTTTGGGATTTACAAAAACAAAGGTGGGGAAGGAAGCTACTTCGTATTTTTTGGCTAATTCGACTCCTTCGCCTGTTTCTGCATCAATCTTCAGGCATACAAAATGATCGTTGTAAAAATTACCTACACTTCCTAAGGTGAAGATGTTTTCAGCCATATTCAGGCAGGGGCCGCACCATTGGGTATAGAAATCGATAAAAATCGGTTTTTTCTCTTTTTTCGCCATAGCCTTGGCTTCTTCCCAGCTGCAATGCCGGAATCGGATACCTTCTTGGGCAACTGCCTGGAAGGCGATAAAGAGACTGAACAGGAAAATTAATTTTTTCATTTTACTTCAGAGTTACAAAAATTATCGCAGTTAAAGGGGTTACAACGGTTTAGTCGTTCCTTTTAACCGTTGTAACCTTTAAAACTTTTTATCTCTCGTACTGCGGCATTCCCGGATTGTAATTCAAAATCATTTGATTAATCGGGAAGATGTACCGATTGTCGTTCGGTGCAAGGGTAAAGGTCTCACCGTCTGCCGTATGGGTGATGTTTTTTTGGAATTTGTCTTCATAATTGAGACGTTTCAGGTCTATCAGGCGGTGGAAACCCGTGAAGGCAAATTCCCGGCGACGTTCGTCCAATACGATGCGGAGCGCTTCGTCCTTGTCGGTTGCTGTCAGGGCTACGTTGTTTTTGATGCGGTTGTCACGCAGTTTGTTCACATAGCTCATTGCATTGTCTTTGGAGCCGACGCGGGCTTCGCATTCTGCGGCAATCAGCATGTTTTCGACAGTGGAGAAACCTACGTTCTGATAAGCATATAGAATATAGCAAGTCTCCCCGTAAAAATAATCGGTACGTCCCATGTTGACGGTATCGTCGGCATAAAACAAAGCACGGCGCTGGTCTGTCGCTCCTGCAGGCAGGTTACGCTCAAATGTTGCAAGAAAATCCTTGCTGACCGGAATGGTTACACGTCCGCTTTGCAGACGGACAAATACGGCTTCCGGATTGTCATCCTTTTCGAGCATTGGTGTACCATCGGGCAAGACGATACGTCCCCAGGTAGTTTTATCCTTTGTCTGATAAGGGCACAAATCTTGCAATTTGTCGTTCAGTTTCAGTGCCTCTTTTGCTTCGGTGAGAGCATCGTCATAACGTCCCATGTAGAGATACAGGCGGGCATAAAAAGAGTGAAGGCTGCCTAAATAGGGATGGAATAAGTTAATGGGGACTTCTTTCAGGCTTTTAGAAGCTTCTTTTAAGTCATCCTCTATTTGTTTGTATACTTCGGCAACAGTGGCACGGGTGTATGTTTGATCTACAAGATCCTTTGTGATCAAAGGAATGCCATAATCGGTTGCTGCCGTTTCTTTGTGATAATGGCGGGCGTAGATGTTGACCAATGCCAGGTATTCGAAAGCACGCTGGTAGAGCGCTTCGGCGCGCAGGCGATGTTTTTCTGCATCGGTGGCATCGGTAGAGGAAAGCACGTTGTTGATAATAGTGTTGAATGTGTAAATACGCTCATAAGCGGCATTCCACAAGTTGTCATCTGACCCCGGCGTGTAAATCTGTCCGCCTTTGAATGAGTAGAGATTGCGCTCGTGGTCATCTTGGTTTGCATACGCCAGGTCGGCAGCAGAAACGGTATCGTCCAATAAATGCACGTCATCTGTCAGATAAAATGCATCTGTGCTCATGCAGCTATTGAGAGACTGACTGGCCAACAATTTCACATAGTCTTCAAAAGCTTCGGGAATCGCATATCCTTTCGGTTTGTTTCCCAAAAAATGGTCGCATCCTTGACTTACTATCAGTAGGGTGCAGAGTATCGGATAAATGTATTTTCTCATTATTGTTCTCATTTTAGAAATTAACTGATAAACCGAATGTCACATTTGCCGGGAGGTGAGAGCCGCGTGAGGGTGAAAGGCTGCTGCCGTTCCATACTTCGGGGTCTAAGTTGTCCCTATTGGCGGCCCAGTACCAAAGGTTCTGTACCTGTACATTCAGGCGGATACCTTGAATCATGTATTTTTTCAACAAATGTGGGGGAATGGTATAACCAAGAGTCACATCGCGCAATTTGATGTAGTCGCCTTTCTGTACATGTTTGTCGGCTGCACTCCAAAGGTCTTTTGCTTTCATGGCTGCCTGGTTTTGGAAAGCAAAAGCCGGGTTGATGTCCGGATTGTTGTTATCCTCTGCGCTTTTCCAGTAATTCATCAGGTCGCGGTCGGCATTGGAGGTGCGGTAAATAGGATGCTGTGCAATCAACCTGCCTGCTTTTACATCGCGCATTACATGACCGCCGGCATAGATAAACATGAAGGAAAGATCAAAACCTTTATAACTTAAACGGTTAGTAAATGATGCATTGAAACGTGGCTCGTAAGTACCCGAGTAAACTAAATCTTCCTTGGTCAAAAGGTCGGCAGATTTTACAATTTCTCCATTCTTGTTATAGGCGGTTGGAATACCGTTTTCATCCAAACCAGCATAACGAACGCTGAACATGGAATTCATGGCATAATTTTTACGGGTGTTCAGTTTGCTATAGTAACTGTAAGCCGATTCATCAGAAGTCTCGACTTCAAGCACTTTATTTTTGTTGTATCCGAATATGAAGTTAGAAGTCCATGAGAATTCATTCGTTTTGATATTCTCACTGTTCAATACGATTTCTACACCTCGGTTGTACAAACTGGCAAAGTTCATCAACATGGAACTCCATCCCAGGGTCGGATCGGTGGAGAAGTCTCCCAAAAGATCACTACTCTTTTTGTTATAGAATTCGACAGAGCCGTTCAAACGGTTTTGGAATAAATTGAAATCTACTGCGATGTTGGTTACTTGGGTCTTTTCCCAACGCAATGACGGGTTTGCCGGACTTTTGATATAGAATGCGCTTTCATTGGTATAGTAGTTGTTCCTGTCTGCTGCGGCAATCAGGTAAGGACCGTTCTTTTTAGAAACGTTACCGTTGATACCGTAAGTGGCACGAAGCACAAGACGATCTAACCAATTGGTTTTGTTTTGAAACAGAACATAGTGGGCACCTACAGACCATAAAGGTTTATACTGATATTTGGGGTCTGTACCGAAAAGGTTTGATTGGTCAATACGGATACTTCCATTCACGGTCAGACGGTTGTCTAAAGTATAGGATGCATTTCCATAAAATGATACATAACGGTTGTCCACATGCGAGAAACCCGGAGTCTTGTTGTTGAATGAGAATGTTCCGTATATACTTTGAGTGCCCCGAAGCATTTGATTCAAGTCAAGCGCGTTGATTTCGCTGTACACCAATGTCTGATCATCGTATCCCAAACGGTAGAAACCGTTTTGAGAGGTAACGACTTTCCGCCGTTCTGCGCCGACAAGCACTTGTAAGTCATGACGCTCGGAAAAGGTGTTGTTATAGTTCACTTGGGCACGCATCGTGTAGGAATTATTGTCCGTATTGGTCTGCACAATCTGTCCTCCGACAGGGATGTTGTATTTTAACGTACCGTTTGGATTTAATACGGCAGCATCGTTAATCATAGTTTTTACATCCAAAGCATTTTTCGTGTCATATTGCTTCGTGAATCCGGTGGTATTTTCCGTCTGGTAACGCAATTCGAGGTTCAGCCCGTCAATAATCTTGAATTTGGCTCCGAAATTCAAGTTCAGGTAACGGCTTTTTGCCGTATAGTGGCGAGATGCCATTTCATTGACCGGAATATAGGTCTCGTCCATCAACCCGATACTTTTCAAACGGTCGATTTCTGCCTGTGATTTGGTATTGTACATCTGGAGCGGATTGCCTTCGTCGTCACGCAACATATAATAGGAAGAGGTACCCGCATTCAACAAGTTCATACCCAACACGCCATTGTCGTAATCTTCGGACTTATTGCTGCCGATGATGCCTGCATCCAAAGTAAACCACTTAAAGAGATTAAACGTATTTTTGATATTAAAACCTATACGTTTCGTTTTCTGTTCTCGTTCGTATGGAGCGGTTCCGGTGTAGTTTATAGAAAAATTGTATTTGTAGATGTCCGAACCACCATTAAATGAAAGGTTGTGTTGGTGCGTGATAGCCCTTTTACGAAGGAATTCATCAATCACTTGGTTGTACCTGTCATGTGTACGGTAGGGTTTCAATTTCGTTTCAAGTTCCGATTCGCTTAATTTGCCGTCTCTCCAATCCAGCAATAACAATTGCACATCGTTTTGGAAACGGTTGGCATCATAACGATTTACATTCGGGAAAGTTTGAATCAACATTTTTTGGAAGTCCACCAATTCCGAACTGGACATTTTGTTTGCATAATCCCTATCGGGGAGGCCTTGCAATTTGATACTTCCGTTATAGTTGACACGCGGTTTGCCTGTTGAACCGCTGCGCGTTGTGATAACAATTACACCGTTGGCGGAACGAGCTCCGTAGATAGAAGCAGCTGTAGCGTCTTTCAATACTGTGATATTCACAACATCCGAAGGGTTAAGCACATCCAATGGCGTAGTTTGGCTGCCCGGTTCTCCTTCAAACGGAATACCATCTACTACATATAACGGTGTCTTGTCGCCATTCAAGGTAGAGACTCCTCGAATCTGAATATTCCCGCGGTTCGAAGTCAATCCGGCCACCTTCCCTTCCAGACGATCCATAACGTTGGTTTGTAATTTCCCTTCCATATCTTTGGGAGAGATGATGGCGAACGAACCGGTTGCCCGTTCTTTAGAGATGGTCTGGTAACCGGTGACGATGACTTCTTCGATCATCTTCGATTCCGGTTTCAGGTCGAAGTTGTAGACTTCCTGGTTAGGCATCACTTTCACTTCGGCATTGCTGTAACCGATGAAGGAGGCCACCAGCAATTGGCCCGCTTCTGTCGTTTTTAGCGTGAATTTCCCATCGACGTCTGTAGCGACACCTACTGTAGTACCTTTAAAGAAAACACTGGCTCCTACAATCGGATCTCCGTTTTCGTCTTTCACAACCCCCCGGATGGTTTGTCCGGCTTTAGCTCCTTTCTGATTGCCGGCTACTGCTGCCGGAGTCGGTTGTTTCCCTGCCGGAGCCAGCATAATCTGATGATTGGAAATGGAGTAAGTGATGTCGGCAATGGCTCCCAATTGTTCCAAAGCTTTGTCTAAAGATACACCATTACATTCCAGATTAACTTTCTGGTTGACATTGATGGTACTCGAGGAATAGATAAACGAGTGCTTACTTTGCTGCTCGATTTCTTTCAATACCTCTTTTAAAGATTGATTTTTAGCATGAATGGTGATTGTAGGTTGCTGCGCCCACACCGCATTCCCTGACATTAGCACACATACCAGCAGGAATAAAAGCCGTTTCAGGTAGTTGCTTTTTCCGGCTGGAATAGCTGATACATCGTTTTTCATATAAATTTGGTTAATTTGTTTAATGTATATAAAATACACATAAAAATGCGAATACCCTAAATCGATATTCGCATTTTTTTTCAAAAAATT